>Ga0265797_10004044_pt1 | contig 22795 bp, 14 predicted proteins | sample P2T30metagenome_FD_192433 | JGI IMG/M metagenome (GOLD analysis project Ga0265797, IMG submission 192433) | Plant litter microbial communities from East Loma Ridge, Irvine, California - P2 T30 | ecosystem: Environmental > Terrestrial > Plant litter > Unclassified | place: USA: California... | reverse complement strand
GGCATGATCAGCCAGTACAACCTCAAGCCCGAGAACCAGTACCCCATCAAGAACCTCATGCAGGTCGTCGCCAAGCGTCTGACTATGCGCGGTTTCATTGTCGGTGACGCCAACATGGGTCCCAGGTACGCTGTTGAGCACCAGCAGAAGGTGCAGAAGTGGCTCAGCGAGGGCACTTTCAAGGCTGCTATGGATGTCACCGAGGGCATTGATAACGCCAGTGAGGGCCTTGTTGGTCTGTTCGAGGGCAAGAACTTCGGCAAAGCCGTGTTGGAGGTTAGCAAGTTGTAAATAATACACGCTCGGGATGGTGATGGATACACCGCCGAAGCTATGAAATGAGACATGTTTATTTTCGTCATTTGATGTTGCGAGTGCCATTTCCCCCTAATGTCATATTTTTATACATTCACGATATATGAACATTTGCTTCACAGCTATGCATGTAGCCTTCCGTGAAGGACAGCACGCTCGGCAACTCTATGATGGTCGGTGTCGAAGATTACAATCGCTGCGCATCACTTCAATACCCTGTCTCGCGGTCGCCGTACTGGCCTCTCAGGGGGAGGGCGGATAGTACGGACTTCGATGCTAGACCGCGAGCCTGTACGGAGCGTGTGCTTCTTAGCAAGCACTCCGAGAGGGAGCGTGCGCAACGCATCAACGATATGACAGATTTGCGACATTGTCATGTCCCAAAGCCTGGAATGAACACAATGGTTACATGACATCAAGAAATCGAGCGTACGGCGGCCCAGCAAGTAAAGAGCACAGGATTGCAGCGAGCAACTATGTTGAAAGAGTGACCACAGTTGAAGTCGAGAGCGAGTAGTCAGCATTCAACTGACTGCTCCGCGAGTCACCAAAGTCTTACTTATGCCTAGTCCTCAGTGAGGATCGCAAACCGTTAGCAGTATCCTTGAACCTGACCAAGAACCAAGCGATGATAGCTTACCTGGGAAGAAAAAGAAGATGAAGCGCCGCCCTCACAAGAGTGATCAGAATCGAATTATACTCTCCACTCCCTCACCATCTCTCGCGAGACGAGCAAGGAAGCGTCAAATACGCTGCGTATTGCACTAAAGTGATCGTACCCCAGCGTTTTACAGCTAAAGGCACACACGATCTTCGCACCGGCTCCCATAGCCACAACCAGACACTCCCTCTATCCGAAGACAAAAGAGAGGCTGGCGGGCTGAGCTTTCTGATGCCAAGTGCAACCATGGGTGAAATCATGGCAGGCCCTTGCGGGCAGTGGCCAGAGCTCGAAACCAGAAGAGGAATCGAGATGGCGGAAAGTTGAAGATTACTCCGAATTTCTCATTTGCCAAGGAGTGACGAGCGCAAGGCTTGTCTGTGTGTGAGCAAAGAAACGCAGCTTTAGTGAGGGCGACGCTTGGGGAGAAGGAAGAAGTGAGTTGCGTGAGGCTCGCGAAAGTTTTGGGTGATAGCTTCGGTGCGGGAGCGGGAGTGGGAGTGCCGCTGGCGCTAGTGGGTTACCTTTGGGCTTCTACCAGTGGATTGGAGAGGTGTTGACATGTGCTTGTTTGGTGGATAGCTTGCTGTATAATGCGAAGGTACAGCGCATCACTGCGTTACGTATACTGAGAGTACGACAACCATGTGCCTGTGATGTAGCCCTGTGCCCTGTTTGACAACACGAATGCCACGACAGACCAAGGGGACTGCCCCTCCTGAAACGCGGTGACGCATTCTTCTTGGCGAGTGTTTGGAGGGGCATTCGAGGGTCCAGTCTTCCTAAGATCTAAGCCACCTGAGCTTCTTCAACCACAACATCACAATCTTTCACCGCTCCTTGCAAAACCCGAGGTGAACTACGCACACATCACATTCACATCTCTGCGGTGGATAACACACCAATCATGTCCAACATGGCTCTCAAGCCCACTATCCTCTTCCCCATCCTCCTCGTTGCCCTTATTTTCCTGGCTCGTCCCACCTACGCTTTCGGCGCTGGTAACATTGCTGGAACGAGCAAGATCGAGGGCCAGAACTGGCGTCATGGCGATATCGAGGACACTCTCCTCACCCTCCTGACTGCTCGCGTCATCGGCCGCAACAAGAAGTTCTCCAAGCTCGATGTCAAGCGCGTTTACTTTGGCAATTGGCTTCGTGATTACTCTCAGGCTATCGACGTTGGCACTGTCAAGTATGTCAGTGCCGACGCTATCAGGCTTTTGCTTTGGGTTCTTGGGTTCATGAGCTTTGGATATGGTAAGAGACATCATCTCAGTGGTACACAGCAGAGACTAATACGGCATCACAGGTACCGGCGAATTCGAGGTCACAAGCGAGAGACTTGGCTGCTATCGTCCTGAAGAGCACATCGACAACCCCAAAGACTACGCCGACAACATCGATGCTAGACAGTACCACAGGGCTCTTCGCGGTCCGGTCGACGAGAGGAAGGAGCTGGCAATTGACGAGCGCAATGGTATGAAGAACTACATTGCTTCGGAAGATCTTGGCATCACGACCTCTTCCGGGCTCGTCAGGAATCTCTTCGGGCAAGCCATCGACTTGGGCCGGAAGTACAAGCACTCCAAGGATGACAAAGACTTCTTCGAGGCACTGCGTCTGCTTGGTACAGGATGTCACTGTTTGGAAGATTTCTCTGCACACAGCAATTACACGGAGCTTGCTCTGATCGAAATGGGCGAGCGTGATATCTTCCCGCATGTCGGCCGCCGCACCCAGATGCAGGTTCGTGGCGCTCGCAACCCCGTGTTCCCCATCGTCACTGGAACTTTCGGTGGCGTCGACTTCCTCCATTCCGTGATGGGCGAATTCAGCGACAAGGCCACCCAGTCTGAGCTTGAGGAGCTTGAGGGTGCTATCAGCCACGCTAAGAACTCGGATACATCTTTGCTCAAGGATATCCTCAAGAAGATTCCCTCCGGAGTCTTTGGCAGTGGCAACGACGACCCAGCCAGCAAAGCGGACGAGCTGCAGGCCAACGCTAACGCCGCGCACATGGAGAACATGCACATCAGCCCAAAGGAGCCAGAGGCCTTCACAAGGCAAGTTAACGACATCATGAAGCAGATCTACCCAATCATTGAGTTCCACGACAACATCATGAAGGGCATCTCGTCTGCCATTGACAAGATTCCAATCCTTCCCGATCTTATCGAGTCGCTTCAGGACCAAGTCAATCTCTTTGTTTTCTCACTGCTGGCACCCTACATCATGCCCATCATATCGCAGGTCAAGAACGAGTTGCACACTGGTTCTAGCGAGGTCATCAAGAGCAGCCAGGAGCACCAGATGGCTGTATTCTCCAACGACAACGATACCGACCCCACCCACAGTATGCTCAGCAAAGATCGTAAGTTACCTTCAGCCTTCTGCTATTGGATTGGAATAGTGCTAACATGTGCTTGTTTTCTATAGATTTCTCGAACGTACTCAACGAGCCTGCTGGCAAGGTCGCCAGCGCTGTTCTGAAGTGGGTTGTCCCGCAGATCGTGGAGTGCTGGGATGACGATAACGCCGACATCGCTCGCACTCTCGACCGCATTGTCAACGGTGTCCTTCACCACCCAGCTCTTCGTGAGTACGGCGACGATGGCGCTCGTGACGGACGCGGACTCATGTTCCGTGAGGTCGAGAGGTGGTGGAATGACTTGGGTGACCGTGAGCGTGACGGCTTGCGCCGCTCCCTCAGCAGGGATGGCGTTCAGCACTTCAAGAACCACAAGGAGGGTGTCAAGGACAAGGGTCACGGTTGCGGCAAGCCGCTGGGTCTCCCAACAAGAGATACATACGAGTCGTCTGGTGCCACTGGAGGAAAGAGCTCCGATGCAGGAGACTTGCTCGGAGGAATCGCCAGCGCGCTTGGCAACGCTTCTGGCGGCTCTGGTGGTTCTGGAAACTCCGGAGGTGGCTTCAGCTCCAAACAGCATGAGCAGATCAGCGACAAGGTCAGCGAAGCAGTCGGTGGTGGTGCCATTGGCTCCATTGTTGGCGGTTTCGCAAGCAACATTCTTGGCAATGCTGCAAAGAACGTAGAAAAGAAGTCGAGCAGCAGCGAGGGCACTTACAACTCGGGATCCTACAACTCCGGCAATCAGAGCAGCAACTCCTACAGCTCGAACCACCAAAGCAGTGGCTATGGCCAGGGTAGCTCTTACAACTCGGGCAACCAGGGTGGAGGCTCGTACGGCTCGAACCAGCAGAGCAGTGGGTACGGCCGAGACGACTCTTACGGCTCGGGTAACCAGAGCAGTGGGTACGGACGTGACAACTCTTCCAGCTCTTACAACTCCGGCAACCAGGGCGGTTCGTATGGCTCGAACCAACAAAGCAGTGGGTACGGCCGAGATGAGTCTCACGGCTCGGGCAACCAGAGCAGTGGGTACGGACGTGACAACTCTTCCAGCTCGTACCAGAGCGGCGGATACAGCCAGACCACTTCGCACAGCTCCAGTGGATACCAGTCGCAACAGCAGAGTAGCTACTCCAACCAAGCAGACCAATACGGATCTAGTGGACGTAACGATGAGTACGGACAACAGAGCCAATCTGGTCGCACTGGATATGGCTCATCGGCTCACGAGGGACGCTCTGAGCGCCGCCAGGAGAGCAACGACCTCCTGCAGAACACAGACTTCGGCGGTCGTACAAGTGATAACCGCCAATCGAAGCACAGCTCATCCCGCCGGGATGATTCGGACGATGACGACAGCAACGATGACGATGACTACGAGAAGAAACAGCGCAAGCGCGAGAAGAAGGAGCAGAAGAGGCTGAAGAAGCAGCGTGAGGAGGAGGAGAAGAAGTCCTCGTATGGAGGCTCCTCACGCCGCGACGATTACGGAAGCTCCTCGCGTCGCGATGACGACTACCCAGCGCGCCAGCCAGAGTACGGTCAGGAGCAGAACTACTCCAGTGGATACGGTCATCAGAACGAATCGTCCCACAACCAAAGCAGCCGCTACGAACAGAGCTCTGGAAGCAGCCGTTACGAGCAGTCTTCGAACTCTGGATATGGAGGCAACACCCATTCCAGCTCCGACAGATATGAGTCCTCCACACCGAGCTACGGCGGCAACTCACACTCAAGCTCGGAATACCCTGGCAACCATGGTCGCACTTCACACGGTGGATATGGATCTACCACATCCGGATATGGAGATGATTCGCGAGGTGGCTCAGGCTATGGCAACACTCACTCCGGCTCAAACGAGTACGGATCTTCCGGCTATGGCTCGTCTGAGCGCAGAGAGGGTCACGGCAGGCGTGATGAGTACGGCGACAGTGGCTCTGCCGACATGCCTGGTTCGTTCGGAGGCAACGAGTCGTACGGCGAGAACCGCAGGAGAAATGATGGTGATAAATATGGCAACTCTGGGTACGGCAACTCTGGCTATGGTGGAAACAGCGGTGGCTATGGCTCCAGGTACTAGTGATGTCTCTGTAGTGAACGAAGTATGATGAGATGTGAAAGTGGGCGAGTGAATAGCACTTGCACCAAAACAATCGATGAGTGATCAACTTGCGAACTGAAAGGTTTCTGTACCTTATCTTCCTAGGCGCTCGAAATTACGAATCGAGTAACGTACAGCGTAAGCTGACATTAGTAAGCCTGAGTGCTGGCGTGCTTCTTGTAGATGTATTTTGCCTGTACGTGATGCATCACTCGAAGTCTGATTTCTCATGCATGTGCAGCGCCGGCCCTATGGAGAGCCGATGGTGCTCTCTCTTCGGCGCGTTTAGATAACAAATCTTTAACAAAACTCTGTCCTTCGCCTAAGCGCCCGTGGCACCACCTCAATGTGGACGTAGCTATTGTACCCACAAAAGGGAGGTTGTACGACCGCTTTCAATGGCGTCTTACAAATGCCCCAGTTCACTTCTTGGCGCTGACGTCAAATTGCCATATAAGAGTGATTGTACTATGTTTTGACTTCACAACAAGCTGCTAGATTTAACCTCTTGCACCACCACTTTGTGCTCCACATCTACTCCCTTGCCTACTCACTTCCAACCATGACTACCATCCAGAAAGGCGATACCGTCCTCGTGACCGGCGCGACCGGCTACATCGGCAACCACGTAGTCGAGGAGCTCGTCGCAGCTGGCTACCACGTTCGCGGCACATCTCGGAATGCCAGCAAAGCGCAGTTCCTCGTCGACTACATCGAGAAGAAGTATGGCAAGGGCCACCTTGAGATCGTCGACGTCCCTGACATGATCGACGAGCACGCCTACGACGAAGCGGTCAAGGGCGTGAGCGGCATTGTCCACCTCGCATCTGTCCTCACCTTCTCAAACGTCCCCGATGAGGTCATTCCCGGCAGCGTCAAGGGCACCTTGAACATCCTCAAGGCCGCCACCTTAGAGCCCAAAATCAAGAGTCTTGTCGTCACATCCTCCAGCACCGCCGCTCTGATCCCCGAGCCCAACAAGAAAGTCGTCATCACCAAGGACTCCTGGAACGAGAAAGTCCTCGAGGCCATCCGCACCAACCCTTCGCCCAGCCCGTACGAGGTCTACGCTGCCAGCAAGACCGAGGCCGAGAAGGCGCTCTGGCAGGCAGTCAAGCAGACCAACCCGCCCTTCCAAGTCGCCACCGTCCTTCCTAACGCGAACTTCGGCCACCGCGTCCGCGCCACCGGCAACAGCACTGGCGACTGGCTCCTCGACACCTACAACAACAAGGAGAACATGCTCAGCGCCTCGCCGCCGCAGTACTTCATCAACGTCCGCGATGACGCAAAGCTACACGTCATTGCCCTGACCGATCCGGCTTGCAACGGCGACAGAATCTTCGGCTTTGCTGATACGTACTCTCTGAACAAGATCCTCGCCATCTTGCGCAAGCTGGACCCTAGCAGGCAGTTCGCTGAGGACAAGGACATGGGCGAGGACCTCACTGAGGTGCCGAACGCTGAGGCGGAGGCACTTCTCAAGAAGCACTACGGGCATGGATTCGTCGGTCTGGAGGAGACGATCAAGGAGGGCATTGCGCCTGCTGCGTCGGAGCTGTAGATGATGAATGAATGATGACGGGGAGGACTCAAATGAGAAACACGACGTGCTCTAAATAATGACATGGTATAGAGATTGCATTGATGATTACCTGATTGTGATTGTATTGTCAATTACCTGTTTATGATCGCATTGAGCCCGTATTCGGAGACCTCTGTGTGTCTTACATGAGACCAACCTAGCTGCGATGCAGCCGTGGGAATCTGGTAAATGGGAGCAGGAGGAATTACGGCGGGGGGTTCCAGCGTTTATATCTGAGGGCAATCTGCAGCCAGCCGTTAGTACCCGCAATTCAAGGGCAAATGCGCGAGCTTGCTCATTCCTTATCTTATCGCGCTTCGGCGTTTGGGCGTGGAGAGCGTCACTGAACCCTCACCTGCAACAGCTCCAACTAAACATTAAGGCAACAACACAAACACACCACAACCTCACCACCAACACCACCTACACAACTTTCATAATGGAGCAATCCCGCGCCCTCAATGCGCTCGCGCCATTCCTCGCCCTCGCCAAATCCGCCACATCTCCTCGCGCCGCCTCCGACCTCGTCACTCAAGCAACCTCAGCACCAAACACATATGTCTTCGCCGAGCTGCTCCAGCAGCCCAACATCCGCAAGCTCGCCACAGACGAGCAGTACGCCAACTACCTCACTCTCCTCGAGACCTTCGCCTGGGGCACATGGGAGTCCTACAAAGCCAGCAGCACACCCCTGCCCTCCCTCTCAGACGCCCAGGCCCGCAAACTACGCCTGCTCAGCCTCCTCACCATCGCCGCCGAGAAGACAAACGCAACAGCACAGCACAACCTAAGCTACCCCTCCCTCTGCTCACGTCTTGACCTGGAATCCCCACGTGACCTCGAACAGCTCGTCACAGCAGCAATCTATGACAACCTCATCAGCGCCACCCTCAACCCCGCCGCTCAAACCGTGGTCGTCACCTCCGTCGCTCCCCTCCGCGACCTCGCTCCAGGCAGCATTTCCGAGCTCCTCGGTGAGCTCTCGGCCTGGAGCGGTCGGTGCGACGCCGTACTGGCGGATCTGCAAGCGGAGGTTTCGAGGATTGAGGCCAATGCCGTGAAGCGCGCCGCTCGCGAGCAGAGCAAAGACAAGCAGATCAGAGCTGCGACGGAGGTGTCGGAGAAGACTGGTGTGGTTGGAGGACTTAGGAGCATGGGCAGCAGGCAGAGTTCTAAGATTGAGGAGGACGATGATGCGATGGAGGTGGATGGTGTGGGATCGGCGAATGGAAGTAGGAAGAGGAGTGCGGCTGGGAAGGCTGGCGGTAAGCTGGGACGTTGAAAGGAGTGACGCTGGGAGGACGATGGAATACGATGAGAGCACTTTGCTATGAGCTGCGGCTGCCAGCCTACCTACGAGGGGACAGATCAATAAGGTGACAATTCACCTGGGTCCCACACCTGTCAAACAGCACAGGAGGATTTTGTAACCCGATTGCCACAGGTGACGGGCTGGAAGGCTTTTCATCCACGTGTAAAATACACGCAGCTTTGAGATGAAAAGTGAAACGATATGACATAAATGACACAATCAAAATGAACAAGTACCGAAACTATTTGTATACGTCGTCGCTGTGCTAAAAACGGGTATCAAAGAAATCAAACGCCATTTCCCTGTCGCTCTGTGAACGTCACATCGTTTCAACGCCCAGTCAATAATTCCCTACAGCTACTTCTTCTGCTGGAAATCCTGGTAGGTCGGAGGCGCCGCATCGCCATAACCAGTAGGGTTGTAGTTCCCACTCGTGGGCGCGAAACCAGAGTTGCTAGCAGGAAGAGCACCACTAGCGCTCGGTCCCTGCTGTTGCTGCTGCTTCTCCTTCTGAAACTGCGCCTCCATCCTCTTCCTATCCTCCTCAGGCAATTCACCTCCGTCGCCACCACCCACGACAATCTCGCCACCGCCCTTGACCTTACCAACGACCATGCCCTTGGCGACACTCTTGATGACCGCACGCCGCGAAACACCCGTAACGTCAATGTAGACGAGACCAACGTTCTTGACTCCGCCCGCCAATTCTGCGGCGATGGAACCCGCTTCTTCGCCGTAGCGGTGGCCGACCATCGTGCTTGTTGCTGCTCCGGAAGAAGTAAGCAGATTCTTGCCCGAGTACGCGATACCATCCGCCACAGTCGAGAACGCGATCATAGACCTGTTCAGCAGACCCGGCTTGTACTCTTCCTGCGGCAGCGGGTTGCCCTTGACATCGAATCCCTTGTGCGCGCGGTCCTTCTTGTGGCCCGACATGGACGCCGCGAAGTTCTGCGCGTAGTTGGACAGCTGGCCGACGGTTTTGGAAGATAGGCCCGCGGCGCTCTGCGTGAAAGCGTTGATTTTGCGCACGCGGTCGTGCGTGGCGGCGTTGAACTCCATCGGCTTGGTGACGGGTTTGGTCTTTTGCGTGAAAGTGCTGGCGCCGTTGCTCATCGCGTTGCCGAGGTAGCCGGAAGTCGTGACGATCAGGCGGGAAGCTGCTGCGGCGTTCTGCACGAGGCCGGAGTTCTTGTACGCTGGGTGGCGGGCCATGCGTAGGTACTCTTCGGATACCGGACGGACGTCGACGCGCTTGCCGTCGGCGGAGACTTCGACTTCGACGGGGTTCTTCGAGCCGACTTTGAGGCTGGGGTCTTCGTAGATGCGAGCGTCGCCGCCGAGCTCGCCGACGACGGAGCCGTTGTCTTCGTCGATGAGGACGATTTCGCCGTGTCCGCCCTTTTCGGTGCCTGAAGCGTACTTGCCGCCTGGGGCGTAGTCGGCGGGGTTGTACTTCTTGTCATCGCTGAAACCGCCCTTCTGGCTCGGCCTGCGAGGCAGAGGAGGCTGCGCGCGCTCCATGAAGGCGGTGCATTGTGCGAGGATAGTCTCAAAGGTATCCAGATCTTCCTGGCTGACGTCGTAGCCAATAGGCGGGAACTCGATGCGCGTGAAAGCGCCAGAATCGGGGCCTAGGTCCCATCGCGGAATGAGGTATGAGTTCGGCGGCTGGTGGTAGATCTGGGTGGTAGCGGGGAGCGGGAGGTCGAGCTCGGGAGGGAGGTTGAGGTGTAGGTAGAAGTCTTCGTCGACCTGGTTCTGGGGCGCGGTGGAGGGGATCTCTGAGAAGGCGGAGTTGGTGGGGACCATGAGCAGGCTGAGGGTCTGCGGGCCGGAGGGCGTGAGGCTTTGCTCGTCGCCATCTTGGATGTGGTAGGCTTTGATGCCGTTGATGGCGTAGAGGAGCTTGGGGTCTTGGTGACTGGCCATTGTGAGGGATGAGGCTGGTTGGTTGGTGAGAAGTAAGAAAGGAAGAAGCGAAAGCGAGGTGCGACTGATGAGGTTGGATGTCGCGCTGCTGAGTGTCGAGAGAGGAGTCGTATGCGATTAGGAGGTGTTATAGGTTATAGGACAGCACTGAGGGTAGAAATGCACAGCCTCGTTGGTATAGAATGGTGAGGAGCGCTGGGGAAAAGTGTGGATGCTCCTGTCTTTCGCTTGTGGTTGTTCGCTGTCCCTGCTTGTTGACCGTCCTTTGGGCCCATCAAGCCAACATCATCATCATCGTTGGCGGGGCATGGATACGTCAATCGTGGCTGAGCATCCTTGGTGCGCCACACCGAGGTCGAGATCGAGACCGCGTGTGGCGTTTGGGCGTCTCCAGAGTTCTGCATATCGCCATTCCGTCCATCCTGCCGTTTTCCCCATCGCTCCTTCCAGAAGAAGATAGTGATCTGAGAAACGCTTGTAAGTGAATAGTCACCCTCTCCGGACACGACCGGGGAGAGACTCGTTCTTCGCTTCTCTCAATGGTATTGGTAGTAGTGGTTGGTTGTGGCTTGGTAGGTATGACGAGAATGTCGGCATGCCGCGAGAAATTGTGCATAATGCTCTCAGCGGTCAGTACCTCCTATGCCGATGTCACCCAATGTAATTAGACCGAACATTGGATATTAGTTTGTGATGATCAATACCACGCTTGATCCACGAGTCGGTGAGATGCCCTATCGCTTGCAGTAACAAACTTTCGGCTCTGGTCTGCCACCAGAATTCCTTTACCGCACTTTACTCTCAGCCTTCTTCTTCACCACTACCACCACCCTTCATACACACGCACAACACTTCCTCGTCCAGCAACTCGCCTTCGTCCCACTAACACCTTGCCGGCTTCGTCGACTCATCACACAACTCCAGCAACCGCTAAATGATTTTCTGACATAACCTAACTCCCAACTATGAACCTTTCGTCAAATCAACGTGCTCCAGCTCCCAGAAAGAAAAGCCGCATACGCGATCCTTAGACGAGAGGCCTCCCAAGCCCGAACATTCAAAAAGTAAAAGCAGTTTCACCAAACCATCCAATGGCTCTTCCGGGGTCTCTCGTCCGGCCGTGGCGACAAGTTCGTCGCTGGCTGCCGCCATGCAACTTCATCACGCTACACTATGCTTACTTCATAGTGACATGCATGATCGCGTCGGTAATCTTCTGGGGAGCGAGCACTCCAGCACACTCTGTGAGGTACATCGATGCTCTCTTTCTGGTTGTTAGTGCAATGACCCTTTCTGGCCTGGGTTCTATCAATCTCAGCGTCATCAACACGTTTCAGCAGATCCTGCTTTTCGTCTTGATCATGATGGGTTCCGCTATCTTCGTCAGTGCATTCGTGGTTCATCTACGCAAACGTGCTTTCGAGAAGAAGTTCCGTATCATAGTCGGAAAAAAGCGCCTGAAAGACGGGACCAGAAGACGGACGACTTCTTTGCACAGGACCTCTGTGCACGAACTTGGCGGTATCCGCCCGTCTTCTGCGTTTTTTGATTTCAAAGATGTCCGATGCACTGGCGATGACTCACAGGATTTTCCACCATTTCCGACAATCGGGACATCTTCGACCGCAGATGGGAAAGACAGGTCACAGTTCGAGAGTGCTATCGTCGATGGAGACGCAGAGGACTCGGTGGATTCACCCCATCTTACTTTCAGCCGAGACACCCGTTTCCGAGCCAGCAATACATCACAAGCATCTCCTCGTCGTAGATCACGCCTGAGTTTCGGCACGCTAGGTGTTGGCGTCAGACCTGGTACATCTTTGGACATCACCAGTGCGGATGATCTCCCTGCTTCTCGAGGCTTCAATCACAATGAAGCTCTGAATGACCGCGACAAAGATGACTCTGACGACCATTTCGACGCTACTGAGGGCTGGACTTCTAGGAACAGTCAGTTCCACGGGCTGACGGAACGGGAAAGGGAGCGTTTGGGCGGCTACGAGTACCGCGCTGTGGCTCTGTTGGCTTGGCTTGTCCCTGCCTACTACGTTCTCTTCCAGCTCCTCGGATGCCTAGGCTGTGCTGCATGGGTGGCTTACAACCGCCCAGACACAGCACGAGGAAATGGCCTTGATCCTTGGTGGTTGGGTGCCTTCAATGCCGTCTCAGCTTTCAGTGAGTCAATTTTATCCTCGCACTTTACATTTCGAACTAACCTTGTGTAGATAACTCTGGCATGTCACTACTTGATGCCAACATGACGGCTTTCCAGACTGGCTACTATCTCCTCATTACTATGGGTTTCCTCATTCTTGCTGGCAACACATGCTACCCAGTCTTTCTCCGCCTGATAGTCTGGACCATGCTCAAGATCGTCCAGCGTCTCGATGGGGAAGTATGGGCCGAGCGTGCTGCTACTCTCCGATTCCTGCTTGATCATCCTCGACGCTGTTACACCAACCTCTTCCCAAGCCAGCACACGTGGTGGCTTCTGCTCATGGTGATCACTCTCAATGGAATCGACTGGGCTGCTTTCGAAATCCTCAACATCGGCAATCCCAAGATTGATGGCGTGCTACCCGTCAATGTCCGGGTGATCGACGGCCTCTTCCAAGCCTTCGCTGTGCGCTCCGGCGGCTTCTTCGTGGTCACAATTTCCGATCTACGGATCAGCTTGCAAGTCCTCTACGTCGTTATGATGTATATCAGCGTGTATCCGGTCACCGTGACGATGCGTAATTCGAACGTATACGAAGAGCGCTCCCTAGGAATCTACGCCGACGATGCCATCTCTGAGCTCGACAAACCCTGCACCCCAATGCCACAAGGCGAAGAAGATACTCAGCGCAGCTGGTTCTCCCGCGCACGCTTCATGGCCTCAAACTTAAACCACGCCAGACCACAAGAGTCCAACACAACCTTCGTCCGCCACCAACTCCGCGCTCAACTAGCACACGACGCCTGGACCATCATCCTCGCCCTCTTCCTAATCATGATCATCGAATCACGCAAGTTCAGCGAGAACCCCACGGTCTTCAGTGTTTTCAATTTCTTATTCGAGATTGTCAGCGGGTACGGATGTGTTGGGATCTCAGTCGGAGTGCCTTGGGACATGTACAGTTTTTGTGGAAGTTGGCAGACGTTGAGCAAGTTGATCTTGTGTGCGGTTATGATTAAGGGGAGGCATCGGGGGTTGCCGGTGGCCATTGATAAGGCGGTGCTTTTGCCTGGGGAGGAGGATGGGAGGGCTGAGGAGGAAGATGGGAGGATTCGGTTGGCGAGGGTTGGGAGTAGGGAGACTGGCCGTGTTTGAGGAGGGAAGCAAGAATGTAAACGTGGGAGCAGACGATGGGTGGATGTGGTCACGTGGTTGTTAGTTCTGGGGCAAAATGTTGGAGTAAGAGGGTACATAGCAGATCAATGGCAAGTGTTGATCGAGATCAATTTTCCTGGGAGGCAACATCGCGTCACCACATTCTGTGTCACGGAATGGATTCCAGTCGCTCGAACTGATGTTTGCTTGATGGTGCAACACTTGCAGCGGGTAGGTGCATGTCAGGTGTCATCTCGACGAACACAATGCTTTCTTGCACCCTAGCCATGATACATGTAATCTTGTGTGTAAGCATAAGGCAGGCGATTCGTGTGTCGGTGGTACCTTGCACCGCCAACAGCTTTGTGCACTCGTGAAACGTCAAATCGCAGTGTAAAGAGGAGGCTTTCTTATCTACCTTTGCATATGGAACAGAGATCAACTCGGTCATCGTCGTCAAGTGTGAGACTTCGACCACTCTGCTTTAAGGAACAGTGCTTCGCAATAACATGACCGATCGCGAACAACAGACAACAAAAACCGAGGTTATTCTAACCACTGATTCCTATGGCGCATTCTATTTCAAGCCAATTCGGACTGCGCTCGGGTAAGCACAATCCGCAAAGTCATTATTGCCGTTCTGACCGTAACTAGTTCTGCCGAGAACGTGCAGCAGTCCGCCATGTTTTCTGGTATCGTAGCGGCTATGCCTCCCGAATTGCACTTCCCTTTCCTCGACTCTCCCAACAACAACGATGACGGCTATCGCTTTTTCAAAAATTTGGCCAGCGAGTTCGAAGGAGAAGAGTATCCTTCGTGGCTGGCTCAATTGCCAGAGACGGTTCAGACGTACTTCACATCGCGCTGGATGGGTGCTATGTTGGAGTCTTCAGATGTATTTGGTTCCACATCCGAAGTCGTGAAAGCTTTGGTCCTCGCCACGGGATCCGGTGGCGTTACATCGACAGTGGCTGGAAGTGTAACTTACGCGTGAGTGTGCCGATCGGTCATGCATTCTTGCGACTCTCGTTGACATGGGAAGGTAGGAGATCGCAATCATGGCACTACATGAGCGTTCTCACCGAGAATCTCCCCGCCGCTGTGCAGATCTTGAAGAGCGGTAGCGATAGAGACTTTGCCACGGCCGTATACAATCAGTTCACCTCCGGGACAGCTCCGCCTTGGTTTCGAGCGATGCCGACGGATGTCCAGAGCTTCGTCGTGCTGGACTATCTTCCATACTGGCTGAGCGTGCCGATGACAATCGATATGCTTGCTCTGGCTAGTCCTGCCGCGAGACCGACTGGTACCACTTCACCGACTGATACTACTGGACCCACAGCAACCTTCAAGCCCATGCCGACAACGACGAACCGGACTTCTTCCAAGAAAGACATAGTTGTCGTAGCCATCCTCGTACCTTTGGTGATTCTAGCTGTCGCAATCGGCTTCGCCATCTGGTTCGTTCGATATCGACGAAAAAGACGAGCAAGGAGCTTGGCAAGCGATTTACCTCCTCTCGACCCCGAGCAGGCAGTGAGACGGTGGTCAGAAACAACATTCAGTACAGCTGAATCGCCGCAGGATCAGAGGCATCAGAGCAGCTTCTTGCCACCAATGGCTCTGATGGAGTCGCCTGCTCGTAGTTTGACTGCTCTACGACGTACACTGTCCGAAGGTGATCTGGGACAAGTGACCAGCCCGGGGACGAAAGCGAAAGATCTCGAAGCCGTGGAAACGCAAAGTGATCGGGCGGAGCTCGAAGCCCGGACTGCGCCGTTGGTCAAATGTTAGGGCAGAATATTTTGAGGCCAAGTCGATGAATTTAAGTTGTCTTGGAGAAGCCATGTTTTTGTATACGATGCGATGCGGCGGCTAGCTCCGTGTGGTAGGATCGCTTTTCGGCGGCGAGTTGCAAGAAGTTTTTGTTCGTAGGTGATAATATTATTGTGCTAAACAACGAAGGCCAGGGTGGTTGTTCACGTTTCTCAATGGGACATGCGAGACATCAATTGCCAGTGCTTGGAATGCAGCGGATTGAATTTGTATTCAAGTTAGTGGGTCACTCATTCGAGGCAGGCTCTTCCTTCACATCATCTTCCTTCTTCGCTGCGGCCCTCTCAATTCTTCTGGCCTTTACCCACTCGCCAAATGGCTTCCATATAGCTTCCTTCTCGTGTGGCTTGGTACTTGCACTTAGTCCACTCGTGCTCGACGACACAAAAACTCTCGCGCCTTCCCAGCCTTCACACTTGCCCATCCTCTCTCTGTCGTCTTGCCACCCATAGTGAAATTCTTCTTTCTTGATCTGCCGCTTGTGATTCCATCTCCAGATAGCTTCCCATATGCCTTTGCCTACGATGCAAACTGCTTCTGGGCGATATCTTCGGAATTTTTCCTCAAGGATCGGTGTTCCATCAGTCATTTCCGCTTTGCTGAGCTCTGCGGCGTCTTTTGACGGCCGTTCAACAATATTTGTATTGCCCATGCTATACAACCGTGGAAGATCGACATCTTGTTCTGGCTTCAATCGCTCGTCCGTGCATCCAGATAAGTGTAAGAGCTTCCAGAACATGTTACTAGGATGTGCATAGGCGTGTCCAGAAGTGGCAGTCCGTATACCGGGATTTGTACCAACAAAGACGCAAATCAAATTTGGTTCGAGGACATCGACCAGTGTGGGTAAATGGGCGTATTTAGATGGAGGGGCGTATTTGCTTGTTTGGCGGCGTCGTTTAGCTGGCGACGGTGAAGTCGCAGTAGCAGTTGACTCTTCATGTTTGATGATTGATTTCAGGGGACGCTTGCGTCCTTGCTTGTAATCTTGATGTTGTTCGCCTTCGGTTTGATGATTCTCTGTGTCTGTGTGGCGAAAACGCTCCAGTGAGGCCTTGAACGCCACTGGGTCTGTTGTGGCGACTTGTGCATCTGATGCTTCGTCTTCGAGCAAGGTTTCATCATTATCTGGATGTTCGGATTTGATGATGTCGGTAGCTTTGCTCCTCGAACTTCTAGTATTTACCATGTTCAAGACTGTTGTTGTTTATCAATGGTTGGCGTCAAGGACACGCAGAAGCCACAGGTGACGCCTTGCTTGGCGTGGTGTCCCAGCCGCTTTCAACAACACAACTGAAAGATAGCAACAAGACGCGCCTTCACAACTGAATATTCATTTCTAGCACCGCTAGGTGAGCCTGGGAGTTACATTATTCTTTCATCGGCATTGCTTTTCGTCTATACTATTGATCGTCTGAGACTTATGCACGCCAAAACAGAGGCATTGACGATCGCTCCCGCCGTCGCGGATGAGGTGGCCATTTCTCGCAGCACCTCTTCTACGAAATGAGGATGTCTGATGAACGGACTATGTCGCTTTCTCTCCTCTATTATCCCTCCTCGTGGTACACACCTCTTCAACGTCATCGGTTGGCTGACACGCGTGTCGTTTGGGTTTCGCATCTCCGAGGTTCGAGGCGTTTCAACACAGAAACCCCTGTCCTTGTCCTCGCGCATTGTTCCAAGGGCTTTACATACGGACCCACCTACCGAGAGCACAATTTTCTTGTATACCTCATTGTTCAAGATCTTTTTAGAGGCACGAAATGAGTGTCGGACAAGATTAAATTTCACAAGAACGGAACACCGGCCGTGAGCGAAATATCTGAAATATCCGGGTTCTGGACCAAGCCGGCTAAGATCGCGGACCGTTCAATCTGTAACAATCCCTTGACAAAGACTCCCGAGCATTCGTCATACCCAAGAACTCTTCAACAAACTACGTCGATGGCGATCCACACGGTCTGGACTTCCCCGGCAGTAAATCTGCTCATCGTCAGATATCCGGAAGACGTGGGGATACAATGTATCGCCTATATGAAACTATGGAGCACGGATTGCCGATTAGCCTTGCAATTGTGCCCGTGAGCGACAATGACCGCGAATCTAGTATCATAAGCTTGCTGGGGTATACAGCTTATATATACAAAAGGATGTTCAATCGGCCTTACCTTATCCGCTCTTCATTCACAAATCTTGCTTCTGTCACGACATCTCATCCAATCCACAACATACATCACAACCAATCATGTCTTCTTCATTCAAGAGCCTTGCCTTCCTCGCCCTGGCCACCGGCCTTACCTCAGTAACTAACGCTCAGTCGACCTCTGGTTCTGGAACTACCACCCGCTACTGGTAAACACAATGGTCACTCAACCCCACGAGATAGCATTAACAATCTCCTAGGGATTGCTGCAAGGGATCATGCTCATGGCCCGGCAAAGCTGATGTCTCGAGCCCAGTCGCCATCTGCGACAAGAACGACTCTCCCTTGACCGACTACAACACCGTATCCTCCTGCGATGGCGGCGATGCTCACATGTGCTCCGACCAGTCGCCATGGGTTGTCTCTGAGGACCTAGCTTACGGTTTTGCTGCTGTTTCCGCTGGCGGCAGCGAGTCGGATACATGCTGCTCTTGCTACCAGTATGTGATTCCCCAGAATTTGTAATTTCGAGTTTTTCTGACACAACACTTAGACTTACTTTCACTTCCACTTCCATTGCCGGCAAGAAGATGATTGTGCAAGCTACAAACGTTGGTGCAGACGTTGGAGAAGGTCAATTTGACCTTGCCATCCCTGGCGGTGGTGTTGGTCTCTTCAACGCTTGTACGGACCAGTGGGGTGAGAAATTACGACCCAATTTGATATCTGAGACACCCTGCTGACTAGAAACCTTCGCTCTATAGGTGCTCCTGCTTCTGGATGGGGTGCACAGTACGGTGGTCTCAGCAGCGATACTTGCTCTGAGTTGCCTCAGGCTCTCCAGTCTGGCTGCCAGTTTCGTTTCGGAAGCTGGTTCGAGGGCGCCGACAACCCTAAGGTCGATTGGGAGAAGGTCTCTTGCCCGAAGGCAATTACAGACAAGACTGGATGTGTTCGATCGGGCTAGACACCCACTTCCGTAAGATCTTGATATCCTACATTGCATTCTGGCTTCGCTAACATCCTTACAGCGATGATGCCGCAAATTCGTCCGCAGCTGCTTCTTCCGAGGCTTCTTCGTCTGTTAGGACGTCCTCGGTAGCATCTTCTCCCTCTCTGTCTTCAGCAGTATCAGTTCTGGTCGAGTCTTCGGTGCAGGCATCGTTGACCGACTTTTACGTCGCGAACTCGGCCACAGTTATGACTGATGCTTCCTCTGTCAAGTCTCCTGCCGCTGTGCCCATTGATACATGTGATGACGACGAAGATCGCGAGGTGCGATACATTTATGAAAACTAAGATCATGTCACTCGTTCATACGGGGCTCCGACCCAGTATAGATAGACGAAATAAATCCGTGAAAAGCAGTATTGAAGCACAGTACTTCTGAAATTGCAACGATTCATTCTTTCGCGTGGTGGGAAGTATAGCACCTTGATAATATGAGCCTAAACGTAGGAGATACTAGTCTTCTCAAAAGCGAGGTCTTCGCATACTTTGTCGGCGCCTCGAGACAGTAGTGCGAATACTTCTAAGGCACTGGTCAGATTGTACTAGTATCTCGACGGCATATTGTTCTCTTGTGAAGTCTGTACGCGATGGTACTCGCATGAAATTGAGTGCTATATCTCCCACTACCCGAAAGTTGTAAAGCGGAATTTATCAAAGACTTTGCATCTTCATTTCATACAGTTTTCATATAAGCTGCCATTCGTTCATCTCGCGTTCCTTGGGCTAAGCCCAGATCATGACCTTGTGCTCGGTGAAGTGGCACAAATTTAGTAGGTCTGGTGCTTCTTGACCTTCTCCCAGAGCTCAGAGTCCTGCTCAACGCGGACCTGCTCGGTGGTGTCGAGCTCGTTGAGACGGCGGAGGTCCATGTCCTTGGCGAGCAAGGGAATGACGTACTTGTCGAAAGTCTGCCAGTACGGGTTCTCAAGGTGGTACCTATGGCACATTATCAGTACCAAAGTCTTTCAATGCAAATTGCATAAGCATTGGGTACGTTGCTTGTACTCACTTCTGGCTGCCCTCGTTCTCGTAACGCTCGACAATGGTGAAGGCGCGAGGGTCCTTGTGGTCCTGCATCACAAACCTGGGCACTGTGTCAGCTGGGCACCTCATCACTATATTGACATTAAAACAGCTACTCACCAGCCAAGAGTTTCCTTGTCGTTGCTGTAGACCTGGCTCGCCTCTTGGAGCTTGGTGACGAGCTTGCTGATGGACTCAGCATCATCCTTGGCGTAGAGGTGAACGACGAGAGTGTAGACCATGTTTGCGGTTTGGAGGTAGTGTGGTTTGAGAGAATTGGTGAAGGGTCGTATGTTTACAGGATGATGTTCGTAGAGCTCTTGAGGTGTTGTGGTTAGAGTTCAGAGACTGGAAGCTGATGCGTTGTTTGACCGCGGTTGCGCCGTCGTTGACTTGCGTCACTCTGGGTCAGGCAAGACTCGATTTCTCACGCAAACAGTGGAGCTTTGGGGATAGCTTCAAGGTGGAAGTCAATTGAATAAAGTATGATTAATCGCTCCGAAAACCACCTTTGGTCGTTCTCTGGCGAATTTCACACTGAACGCATATGGATTCTTCGCACACAATTTCGACGTCGCATGCAGCTGGATGCAGGTACAGTTCCTTTGCATCATGTTGCATGTAAATCTGAAGTGGGGTACAATCATCACATGTGGTATGACTTCAAATCGGAATTGCCATTGAGATAGTTTGGAGCTCGACTTGATTGGTTTATCGGTAGCTGACGTTGGTACTACCGACCATGTGCGTAGGAATCGTCCTTCATATGGCTCAGATGAAGATCTTCATTACGGATTACGAGGTCCCAGTCAATGTGAGATCAAATCTGACCAGTATGCACCCATGTGTGCACTTACAAATCTGCGAGTACTATCTAACGCAGGCTCCAAAGCGGGCAAGCCATTATGGCTTGATCGCATGTCTCGACTTGCTCCTAATCAAAGGTCCGTATTTGTAGAAAACAAATGGTAAAGGCGCCATCAAAGAACTCAAGCAAGCCATGATTGTCAGAGTGTAAGGTACACCCAGATTCTTGTAGAACGGCGTAGCAACAATCACCATTCCGCCTGAAGCGACGTAGCGAATCATTGTCGCCGATGCAAGTGCGCTCGCAGCGTATATCTCGTACGAATCGATAATATATTGGTAGCTGAGACTTCATTAGTTGTTGATCACTCAAGTACCAGTCCGAATGTAACGTACCTTGTGATGAAAATACACAGAATGCCGTAGCCGAACAAGACACTGGCACCTAACGGGCTCCAGATTGAGATGTCGGGGCGAGAAGTCCATGCCATCCAGAACAGGCTGACAGGGATGGCGACGGAGCCGCCAAGCATGGAGAACCATAAGCGAAACTCGGGTGCGATCTTGGAATGCCCTTGCTCTTCCATCCTCACCATTTCCTTCTTTGCCCAAGAGTAGATTAATGGCACGAGAGCCAGAGAAGTAAAGAGGCCAATGATGATGCCCAGGAAACAAAGTCCTGTGATGCCCTCTGATGTCCCATGAATCTCGGCGAAGATGTAGTTGTAGCCTTCGAGGAAGGTGAAAAGTACTGCGCATGTTGTTAGTGGATGTAAAGGTCGCGCAAATTCAGCAAATGCTTACCGATATAGACGACCGTAAGATACAGTGCAATAAGGATGATGATAGGCTCCGTTGCTGTAAGCAGAAATGGTCGATACAGCGCCGTTCCGAGGCGCTGCATGAATGTCTCTGATCGAATCTCAATCTCTGCACGATATCGTTCGTCGCCAGTCAACTCTCGTAGATGCTGAGCCTTCCACTTTAGCAAGATTGGTGGGAAGGTCTCCGGCTGAAGGAAAACAATGATACCCAGCACCACAGCAGAGATGATCAAAGTCATCCAATCGACCCAACGCCACGAGAGATACGGACTTTGTACGATGAATCCACCAATGACTGGTCCAAGTAAAGGACCCGCGAAAGCCGCAACAGCGAAGATCGGGAACGCATAAACCCTTTCCATAGGCGACCATAGATCGCTGATTGTGCCCCCTGCACACACAAGCGGTGTCGCAGCAAAGCATCCTCCGATAAACCTGAACGCCAGTTGCGCGCCAATATTGGGCGCCAATGCTGCGGCCATGACAAAGATCATATAGAGTGCCAGAGTGACAATGTAGACCGGGTTTCTTCCAAGTGTCTCGCTGAAAGGTCCAGCGAAAAGAGCTCCAGCTCCGAATCCGATGAGGAAAAGACCAGTCGCCATGCTTTCCACGACCTCAGACACTCCAAACTCTGCAGAAGCCTCCCGCACGGCGCTTGAATCGATAGAAGATGCAAGACCTACGACACAGCCTATGCTAGCCACCGAAAACGTGATGGCGAAGCGTTTGGTGCGCGACCACGTCTTTGGATTCATGGGATCGTTCGATCCTTCGAACCCTACGACGAAGACATTTCCTTCTCCGCCCTCATGTGTTTTGCGCCGCCGTACTTCGACACCAGTAAGCGCCCTCCCGAGAGCCGTGCCTTCGCTTTGTTGGGTTGAGAATCGAGACAGAGGATGCTCAGGTATGCCTTCGTGCTCTTCCTTCTCCGCTATGCTTTCGTCGACCTCCTCTGGCGCTTCCTGTTCCTCTTCTTCCTTCTCTTCGCTTTCTTCTTTGATGTTCCTCAAAGCATGTCCTTGGTCTGTGTTCGTTTGCTCCGAGGTCGTTTCACTTGATGCTGCGGGTGAGGGCCATTGTTCGTTGCCGATAGCTTCTTCGCGTAGCCCTTGATCGATCCATCCATCTTTCCTTGTGAGTTGCGCCTCAAGAGTAGCGCGAAAGCGCCGGTATTGAAGAAACGACTGCATTTCAACAGAGCAACAAAGTAGCAGTCTATTGATGATCGATTCGAAGCGCCAGCGCCAAAATAAAGAGAGGAGGATACGCAGACGATGACAGATGAAATGTTAAGAGAAACCCATCATACTTACTAATCGACATCTTCGCAGCGAGCCTCTACTACCTCTATGTGGCCGTCATATCTTCCCGAAGGAGACAAATGTGAACGAGTTTGCCGTCTGAGCCGTAGTAGTGAGGCCGAGCCAGGGTAGCGATCAGCATCATCGGTCCATCACGCGTGAAATCTGACCTTATCTGCGATGAGCACGAGCCCGGTGGAGCGGTCGAATGGCCCGGTGGACGGTCCGTGAAGCTTGCGATTGTGAAGC
>Ga0265797_10004043_pt1 | contig 22797 bp, 19 predicted proteins | sample P2T30metagenome_FD_192433 | JGI IMG/M metagenome (GOLD analysis project Ga0265797, IMG submission 192433) | Plant litter microbial communities from East Loma Ridge, Irvine, California - P2 T30 | ecosystem: Environmental > Terrestrial > Plant litter > Unclassified | place: USA: California... | reverse complement strand
GCTTGGAGACCAGCGGCGAAAAGTCGGAGTCGCCACTGACGATGACGAAGGTGTCGACGTGGGACTTGGTGTAGCACAGGTCGAGCGCATCCACCACCAGCCGGATGTCGGCCGAGTTCTTGCCGGACTGGCGCACGTGCGGGATTTCGATCAGCTCGAAGTTCGCTTCATGCATGGTGCCCTTGAAGCTCTTGTAGCGGTCCCAGTCGCAATAGGCCTTCTTGACCACGATGCTGCCCTTGAGCAGCAGGCGTTCGAGGACCGGCTTGATATCGAATTTCTCGTAATTCATATCGCGCACGCCCAGCGCGACGTTTTCGAAGTCGCAGAACACCGCCATGCTGATGTTTTCGGAAGATGAAGCCATGAGTTGTTGTGTGGTAATGGTAAGTGGACAAGCAGTGCGCGGATTATACGCAACAACCGGAACCGCACGGCGTGCCGGTCCGGACCAGCGGCACGCGGATGCCGCCGGCGCTGCCGGGAGCGCTGCGTTCTAGGCCAGGCGATCGAGCGTGGCCTGGTCGGGCTGGCCGTCGAAGAACTGGTCGAGGCAGGTCTGGAACACGGCCTCGTCCGGCGCGACGTCGGCAAACAGCGTCATCGAGGAATGGAATTTGAGGTTGTCCGGATAGTCGAAGATCTCGTCGGCGCCGCGGTCGTCGAAGGCCGCCACCGCCGCCGTGCAAGTGCGCAGGCGCGGGCCCAGCACCGGGTGCGCCAGGTAGGCGGCGGCTTCGTCGCTGCTCCGGATGGCGTAGCGGCGCGCCGTCTCGCTGCTGCCCAGGCCCTGGACCTGGGGAAAAATGAACCACATCCAGTGGCTGCGCTTGCGCCCGGCGCGCAGTTCGGCCAGCGCCTGCTCGTACACGCCCTGCTGGGCGTCGACGAAGCGTTGCAGGTTGAAGTCGGTATCCATGGCATCGTTCCTCCTCCGCCCATGCTAACCCGGTTGCCGGATTTGCTAAAGTGAGGGGTCTAACGGAAACCGCCATGAAACCTGAACACCTGACCCTGCTGCTGACCCGCGAGATGCCTTTCGGGAAATACAAAGGCCAGAAGATCGCCGAACTGCCCGGCCATTACCTGGCCTGGTTCGCGCGCGAGGGCTTTCCGAAGGGCGAGCTGGGCGAGCTGCTCGAACTGATGTACGAGCTCGACCACAATGCCCTGCGCGGCCTGCTCGACCCGCTGCGCCGCGCTTTGTAAGGGTATTCGATTTTTTCGATCATAACCCGCAAAACTACTCGTTTTTCTTCCGCCGCCAGCCCTCCTATACTGGCACCAGTTCATTCGAAATCATTCAAAGGAGGTCATCATGCTGGAAGTCCGCAAAAGTGAAGAACGGGGCGCCGCCCACCACGGCTGGTTGATGTCGAAGCACAGCTTCTCCTTCGCCGATTATTACGATCCGCGCCATAGCGGCTTCGGTCCGCTGCTGGTCATCAACGAAGACCGCGTCGCGCCGGGGGGCGGCTTCGGCACCCACGGCCACCGCGACATGGAAATCATTTCCTACGTGCTGGACGGCGCGCTGGAGCACAAGGACAGCATGGGCACAGGCTCGGTCCTGCACTACGGCGACGTGCAGCGCATGAGCGCCGGCAGCGGCGTGCGCCACAGCGAGTTCAATGGTTCCAAGACCGAGCAGGTGCACTTCCTGCAGATCTGGATCCAGCCGAACGTGCAGGGCATCGCGCCGAGCTATGAGGAAAAGCACATCCCGGCCGAGGACAAGCAGGGCAGGCTGCGCGTGATCGCGTCGAACGACGGCCGCGAAGGCTCGGTGCTGATCCACCAGGATGCCGCGCTGTACGCGACCATCCTGAACGGCGCCGACCGCGTGACGCACGCGCTGGCGCCAGGGCGCCGCGCCTACGTGCACGTGATCCGCGGGCAGGTCACTGTCAACGGCGCCGTCCTCGAGGGCGGCGATGCCTTGAAACTCAGCGACGAAGCCCAGGTCGAGCTGAAGGACGCCGAAGCGGCCGAAGTGCTGCTGTTCGACCTCCCCTACTGATCGGCAGGCGGTGCCGGCGGTCACACTTTTCGTGACCGCCGGTCGTCGCGCAAAGGCGACAGAAGGCGTAAAAGTGTGAAATGGATCGGTATAATAGATCCACAAAGAAACTTTTATTACCTTCCGTCATGAGCACCCAACCCACTGTCCTCATTGTCGAAGACGACGTCCACATCGCCCAGGTCCTGGTGTTCATGCTCGAACGCCAGCACTACAAGGTGATCCACGCCGCCGACGGCCGTGCCGCCGTCCAGCACATCCTGTCCAGCCCGGTCCCGGACCTGGTCCTGCTCGACGTCATGCTGCCCTACGTCGACGGCTTCGAAATCCTGGGCCTGATCCGCGCCCAGTCCGGCTGGGAAGCGGTGCCGGTCCTGATGCTGACCGCCAAGAGCACCGAACGCGACACCGTGCGCGCCCTCGACGCCGGAGCCAGCGACTTCATCATCAAGCCTTTCCAGCCGCTGGAATTGCTGGCGCGCCTGCGCCGCTACCTCAAGACACCCGACTGACGCAAGGTCGTTCGACGCCCGCCGGTTCATGCCGGCGGCATGCGCGTGCGCGCTACGGTTGGCTCGCGACATATCAGGCAGGTAACTGCTAGTATGATCAAAAACCGGACCATGCGTATGCGATTACAATTCCAACAAGACAGGAAGGCGCCTCCCGGGCCTCCCGCACCGCCCGACCTGCAGCGGCGCTTCGACGACCTGCTCTATCACCTGCCCACCGGGGTCACGGTGCACGACACCGACGGTTGCATCGTCATGGCCAACCGGCAGGCCGTCGCGCTCCTCGGCCGCAGCGAGGACGAACTGCTTGCCATCCGCCCGACCAGCGCCTACTGGCACCTCCTGCGCGAAGACCGCTCACCGATGGCGGCCGAGGACTACCCGGTCAACAGGGCGCTGCGAACGAGAAAGAAGGTCACGGGGATGATCGTCGGCATCCCCCCGCACACCTCCCCGACGCCATGCTGGATCATCTGCAACGCCTACCCTGAATTCGACGAGGACGGCACCCTGCTGGGCGCCGTGGTCTGCTTCACCGACTGCACCCAGCTGAAGGACGCCCAGCAACGCCTCGAAAAATCCGAGGAAAGGCTGCGCCTGATCCTGCACGGCTCCACCGACGCGCTGTGGGACTGGGACCTGGTCACCGGCGAAACCTATTACTCGGAACGCTGGTGGGACATGCTCGGGTATTCGCCGGGTGAATTCCCGCTCGACGGCCACGGCTGGCGGGACCTGATCCATCCGGCCGACCGCGACGACGTCATCGCCTTCCTAGCCGAACTGCTGGCCGGTCCGCGCCATACCTACAGCCTGGAATTCCGCATGCGCCACCGCCAGGGGCATGACGTGCCGGTGCTGGTGCGCGGCATCGTGCTGCGCGACGCCGGCGGGAAGGCGATCCGCCTGTCCGGCACCAACACCGACATCACCGAACGCAAGCTGGCCGAGCGCCGCATCTACGAGCTGGCCTATTTCGATCCCCTCACCGGGCTGCCGAACCGCCGCTTCCTGATCGAGGAGCTGGACAAGACGCTGGCGCGCGCGACCCGTTCCGGCCAATATGGCGCGCTGCTGTTCATCGACCTCGACAACTTCAAGCTGCTCAACGACACCATGGGCCACGATGTCGGCGACATGCTGCTGCGCCAGGTGGCCCACCGCCTGCGCCAGGCGCTGCGCGACAGCGACCAGCTGGCGCGCCTGGGCGGCGACGAATTCGTGGTGGTGCTGGAAAGCCTGGGCGCCACCCCGTTCGATGCGACGCCGCACGCCGACCATGTGGCGCGCAAGATCCTGGCGCTGCTGGGCCAGCCCTACGACCTGCCGGGCAGCCCGAGCGCGCGCACGCCCAGCATCGGCATCGCGCTGTTCGACGGCAGCGACAGCAGCATCGACGCGCTGCTGCGCCAGGCCGACCTGGCGATGTACCGCGCCAAGGCCGACGGCCGCAACACGGCCCGCTTCTTCGACCCCAGCATGCAGGCCGCGGCCGAGCGCCAGGCCGCGCTCGACAAGGCGCTGCGCGACGGCCTGGCGCGGCGCCAGTTCGTGCTGTTCTGCCAGCCGCAGTTCGACACCAGCGGCCGGCTGATCGGGGCCGAGGCGCTGGCGCGCTGGCAGCATTGCGAACACGGCCTGGTCGGCCCCGGCGAATTCATCAGCCAGGCCGAGAACACCGGCCTGATCGTGCCGCTCGGGCGCCAGGTGCTCGAGGAAGGCTGCCGCGCGCTGGCGCGCTGGGCCCAGGACCCCGTGCTCGGGCAACTGAAGCTGTCGGTCAACGTCAGCGTGCGCCAGCTGCGTGATCCCGACTTCCCGCACACCGTGGCGGGCCTGCTGGCAGCCACCGGCGCCCGGGCCGACAAGCTGTGCCTGGAGCTGACCGAAAGCGTATTCGCGGACAACATGCAGGAACCCATCAAGCGCATGGAACAGTTGCGCGAGCAGGGCGTCGCCTTTTCGCTGGACGACTTCGGCAACGGCCACTCCTCGCTCGCCTACCTGACGCGCTTCCCGCTGGCGGCGCTGAAGATCAACCGCAGCTTCGTGCGCGACGCCGGCGACAACAGCGCCACCATCGTCCAGGCGATCGTGGCGCTGGCGCGCAAGCTCGGGCTGGCCGTGGTGGCCGAGGGCGTGGAACAGGAGGAGCAGCGCGACTTCATGGTCGGCTGCGGCTGCGACGCGCTGCAGGGCTACCTGCTCGGGCGCCCGGTACCGATGCCGGAATTCGAGCGCCTGTACGGCAGCGCCGGGCGGGCCTGAATGCGACTTGGTTACCTGCATTGCATAGTAACTGTCGGTCGGTCTTACATGTTACTCAAATGAAAAATTAAACTTTATTAATTTCTCCAACGAATCAATGATCTAGATCAATAATTGAATTCAGGCACGGCAATTGCATTCCCCTCGGGCTCAACACTTTTTAAATAGGGGAAGTCCATGTCGCTGAATCTGAAGAAAAGTTTGAAAGCCGCAGCTGTCGCCGCCCTGCTCTTTTCGGCAGCCGCCGCCAACGCAGCCCTGTACAAGTTCGAACTCACCGGTGACTACACGGCGAGCTGGCAACTGAATTCCACGGTCACGCCGGACGATTACGCCACCGGCGCGGGCTTCCTCCTGTGGGATGTCGAAGGCAACTTCCCGGGTTCGCTGTTCGACGTCGCCGACCTGACCTTCTACAACGCCGACGCGGACGGCGGGCTGCAGATCGACGATTTCTATGGCGAGACGACCCTCTTGATCACCGATGGCGGCCAGCTCTACACCGGCCCCGAAAGCGCCCCGACCTTCCGCCTTGGCACCTTCTCCCTGAGCGAGTTCGGCGGCACCGGCAGCTACAGCCTGACCGTGACCAATCTCGACGCCGTGCCCCCGCCGCCGACCGGCGACGTGCCGGAACCGGCCAGCGTCGCCCTGCTGGCCGGCGGCCTGGGCCTGATGGCCGCGCTGCGCCGCCGCCGCTACGGCAAGTGAAGCATGTTCCGGCCGGGGCCCTGGCCCCGGCCGGATTCCTGTCCTGCCACCGCCAGGGTGACGACGAAGGTCGTGCCCTGCCCTTCGCGGCTCTCGAAACCGATCGTCCCGCCGTGTTCCTCGACGATCGTCTTGCAGATCGCCAGTCCCAGTCCCGTCCCGCCGCTGCGCCGTGAATTGGTGCCGTCCGCCTGCGCGAAGCGCTGGAACACGCGCGGCCTGAACGCTTCCGGAATCCCTTCCCCCTGGTCCGCCACCGACAGGCGCACCCGCTCGCCATCCCGCTCGATGCGGGTGACCACCGTGCTGCCCGCGTGTGAGAACTTGACCGCGTTCGACAACAGGTTCGCCAGCACCTGCGTGATGCGGTCGCGGTCCACGCTGGCCTGCAAGGCGTGCGCGCCCGGCCCCGTCTCGCATGCGAGCGTCACGCCGGCCTGTCCGGCCAGGCTCGCCATCGACGCCACCGCGGCCTCGGCGATGGGCACGACCGGCTGGACCCTGCGCTCGAAGTCCATCCTGCCCGCATCGATCTTCTGCAGGTCCAGCACATCCCCGATCAGGCGCACCAGGCGCCCGGAACTGGCGTTGGCGATGCCGACCAGGCCTTGCGCATCCTCGGGCAGCTCGCCCGCCATGCCGTCGGCCAGCAGCGCCAGCGAGGCGCTGATCGCCGTCAGCGGGGTGCGCAGCTCGTGCGAGACGGTCGAGACGAACTCGTTCTTCATGCGCTCGACCTGCTTGCGCTCCGAGATGTCGTGCACGAAGATGCTGAAGAACGGTCCCTCGGTGGTGCCGGCCAGGCCGCTGGTCATCTCGACCGTCACCTCGCCGCCGTCGCGCCGGCACAGCACGGTTTCCACGCGCCGGCCCAGGATGTCGAGCGTCCCGGTCTCGCGAAAGCGCGCCAGGGCGCCTTCCGCGTTCGCGCGCAGGCGCGGCGGCACCAGCAGCCCGGCCGCCGGGCGGCCCAGCGCCTCCTCGCGGCGCCAGCCCAGCATGGCTTCGGCGGCCGAGTTCCAGTCGCAGATGCGGCCCTGCATGTCGATCGCGACGAAGGCATCCTGCGCGGTCTCGAGGATGGTGGCGATGCGCTGCTGGCTGGCCCTGAGCGTCTCCAGCGCCTGTCCCAGTTCGCGCGTGCGCTGCTCGACCCGCTGCTCCAGCGTGGCGTTCAGCTCCTTCAGTTCCATGCCGCGGCGCACCAGGTCGGCCACCAGCACCTCCAGCGTGCCGGACAGCGCCTGCACCTCGACGTAGCGCCCGCTCTCCGCCTCCAGCTTGACCGGTTCGCCGGCGCGGATGCGGCGTGCCGACTCGGCCAGCTCGCCCAGCGGGCGGGTGATGTGGCGCGCCACCAGCAGGCCGGCCAGCGAAAACAGCGCCGCCAGCAGCACCCCGGCGATCAGTCCGTATTCGCGCAGGCGCCGCACCGGCGCGTAGGCGTCGGCCACCTCCTGGCGCACCAGCACCGTCCAGCCCAGTCCCGGGTACTGGGCGTAGCCGCGTCCGCGCGCATAACCGACCAGGTAGGAACGGCCATCCGGCCAGCGCTCGACCAGGTAGCCGCCCTCGTTGCCGGCGCGCGCCCGGTCCAGGCTGGCCAGGCGCAACTGCTCGCCGGCCATGCCCGGTGGCCCGAGCAGCACGGTGCCCTGCGCATCGACGATCAGGGCCTCGCCCTTGCGGCGCGTGCCGATGCCGGCCATGACCGAGCGCTCGACGTCGCGCGCCCATAGCCAGGACAGGTGGGCGCCCAGCACGCCGACGGTGTTGCCGTGTTCGTCCAGATAGGGAAAGGCGACGTCGACGAAGCGCAGCGGCTCCTCCTGCCGGGGCAGCAGGCGGGACAGCAGCTTGGCCTCGTGCACGTCGCCCACGTGGATGCCCTTGAGGGCATCGCGGAACCAGGGCCGCGCGGACACGTCGGCACCTTCCAGCAGGCCGCGGGCCGCAACCTGCACCCGGCCGTCGATGCCCGCCAGGCCCAGCCAGCTGTAGTACTCGTAGCTGGCCTGCACCCGGTCCAGCGTCTCGCGGCGCCGCGCCAGCGGCACCTCGGCCCCGAGGTCGTGGCGCTGGGCGATCAGGCGGACCTCGCGGTAGCGCTCGAACATGCCGCGTTCGAGCTTGTCGGACGTTTGCGCCGCCAGCTCGGCCAGGCGGAAACCGATGCCGCTCTTGACCTGTTCGGTCGACTTGCGTTCGATGACGGCGGTCAGCGCCAGGGTCAGGATGATGGAAAGCAGCGTGAAGGCGAGCGCCATCCAAGCGCCGAGGGCGCGCGGCAGCAAACGGCGCAGGAAGGTCGGGGACGTGAGCATCGGCGTCGGATCGGGAGCAGGCGCCAGCGTAGCACAGCGCGCATTCCCAGGGGTAATATCTTTTGCACTCACAACACCGGCCACTTGCGTTTCCAGGGGGCAGCGCCATCTATGCGGCATGCGCGAGAGCCGCCCGCCCGCACGGCCCTGTCCAATTTCCGGTAAACTCACCGGTTGGTTCTCATCCCGCCCTACCTTACGATTCAGGAAACACCGACATGCAAGACAACGCCGCGCCGTCCGCCCTTCTCGACTACGTCACTTCGTGCACGCTGCCCACGCCCTGGGCGCAGTTCACCCTGCACGCCTTCGTGGAACATGCGACGGGCAAGGAGCACCTGGCGATGACGCTGGGCGACCTGTCGGGCGAACCGCCGCTGGCACGCATCCACTCGGAATGCCTGACCGGTGACGTGATGTTTTCGCAACGCTGCGATTGCGGCGCCCAGCTCGAAGGCGCGCTGAAGAAGATCGCCGCCGAAGGTCGCGGCATCCTGCTCTACCTGCGCCAGGAAGGCCGCGGCATTGGCCTGGTCAACAAGATCCGCGCCTACCGCCTGCAGGAAGCCGGCGCCGACACGGTGGAAGCCAACCTGCAGCTGGGCTTCCATGCCGACGCCCGCAACTACGAGCTGGTGCTGCCGATGCTGCGCCAGTTCGGCATCGAATCGGTGCGCCTGATGACCAACAACCCGCGCAAGATCGCGGCGCTGGACAAGCTGGGCATCAAGGTCGCCGACCGCGTGCCGCTGCTGGTCAACCGCAACGCCTTCAACACCGGTTACCTGGACACCAAGCAGGCCAAGCTCGGCCACATGATGACGCCGGCCACCGAGCCGGCGCTCGACGGCGAACTCTGATCCGCCGAAGCTGCGCTCGTCCCGCGGCGAATCTGGCAAGATGATCGCCGGTCATCTTGCCCGCCGAAGGATCGAATGCGCCCTGCCCCGCTTCGCGTTGCCTGTCTCGCCCTGCTCGTCCTCGGCGCCGGCGCGCTGGCCGCGTTCGCGACAAGCGCCGCGCCGGCCGCCCAGCGCGCCCAGGCCGCGGCAAGCGCGCCGGCGGCCTTGCTGCCGCCCCAGCCGCCGCTGGTGATCCCGCCGGCGGCCCCGCCCGCCACCACACCGTCCGCGCCCGGCCCCGGCGAAAGCGACGACAGCGCCAGCCTGCCCACCCCGTCCAGCGCCGCCCAGCAACTGTATTCCGCCGCCAGGCCCGACCTGCTGCAGATCCGCATGCTGCTCAGGAACGGGCGCAGCCAGTCCAGCGTCGGTTCCGGCTTCCTGGTCGGCCAGAGCAGGCTGGTGCTGACCAACTACCACGTGGTGTCGCAAATGGCGCTCGACCCGGACGTCTACGTCGGCGAATACGTCGACACCGACGGCCGCAGCGGCCCGGTCGAGCTGATGGCGGTGGACGTGCTGCACGACCTGGCGGTGGTGCGCGTCGACCGCGAGGGCACGGGCTTCTTCCGCGTGCCCGGACACCCGGTGCGCCTGACCCAGGGCCAGTACCTGTACTCGCTCGGCAATCCGCTCGACCTCGGCTTCGCCATCTCGGAAGGGTCGTACAACGGGGTGGTCACGCGCAGCTTCTACGACCAGCTGATCTTTACCGGGCCGATCAACTCGGGCATGAGCGGCGGCCCGAGCGTGACCGCGTCCGGCATGGTGGCCGGCATCAACGTCTCCAAGCGCCGCGACGGCGAGTCGGTCAGCTTCCTGGTGCCGGTCAAGTACGCCCAGGACCTGCTGGCCCGGGTGGCCAGCCAGGCGCACCCGCCGCGCAACTTCAATCCGCTCATCGGCCAGCAGCTGCTGGCGCACCAGCGCGAGATGATCGACCGCCTGCTGGGCGAGCCGCTGTCCGTCAAGAGCATGGGCCCCTACCAGGTGCCGGTGCGCGAATCGCAGCAGTTGCGCTGCTGGGGACGTTCCAACTTCCGCGCCGAGGCCGAGTACACGCTCGATTCGGTCAGCTGCGCGATGGAAGCGGCGATCTACGTCTCGGACACCCAACAGACCGGCCACGTGTCGATGACCCACACCTGGCTGCGGTCAAGCAGCATGCACCCGCTGCAGTTCGCGGCGCTGGCCAGCGGCCAGTTCCGGGTCGACCGCATCGGCTCCGCGCGCGACACCCGCCTGACCCGGCCCGCCTGCAGCGAACAGTTCGTGCACACGGCCACGCTGCCGGTGCGCGCCGTGACCTGCGTGCGTGCCTACCGCAAGTTCGCCGGCCTGTACAACTTCACGCTGCTCAGCGCCAGCACCGGCGACGGCCAGTCCAGCCTGCAGAGCCGCCTCGACCTGGCCGGCGTGTCCTACGAAAACGGCACGCGCGCCACGCGCGCCTTCCTGTCCGCGCTGGGACGGAGTCGGCGGCGATGAGCGGTCCGTGGTTCGTCGAAACCCTCGCCCGCAACGGCGAGGTGCTGCAGCGCCAGCGCGTCGAGGCGCTGCCGATCCGCTTCGGGCGCGGCTACGACAACGACGTCATCCTCGACGACGACTACGCCGCCGCCACGCACGCGGTGGCCGAGCTGGATGCGAACGGCCGCCTGGTGCTGCGCGACCTCGGCTCCAAAAACGGCATCAACCACCGCGGCAAGCGCCACGCCAGCCTGGTCATGACGGGCGACACCGTGGCGCGCATCGGCCATACCTCGCTCCGGGTGCGCCCGGCGTCCTTCCAGGTCGCCCCCGAGCTGGCCGACCGTACCTTCCACCGCTGGGAAGGCGCGCTGCCGGGCGCCGCCGGCATCCTGCTGGTCGCCATCGCCAGCCTGTTCGTGCGCTGGATCGCCGACAGCCAGTACTTCGAGCTGGCGCGCTACTTCGAGGCGCTGGCCTGGGGCGTGGGCGCGGCCCTGCTGTGGAGCGGCGCCTGGGCCTTCACCAACCGCCTGTTCGGGCGCCATGCGCGCCTGGGCCGCCACCTGTTCGTGTTCGGCTGCGGCCTGGTGGCGATCCTGGCCTACGCCCTGCTGGCGAGCGTGCTGGGCTATGCCTGGTCGATCGAAGCCTTCACCCACTACGCCTCGCACGTGGGCATGCTGCTGCTGGCCGGGATGATCTATTTTCACCTGTGCACGATCCGGCCGCGCCACCGGCGCCGCAACCGCTGGCTCTGCGCCGCGCTGGCGCTGCTCGGCTCCGGCCTGATCCTGGTGGTCAACGTCCAGCGCAGCGGCCGCTTTTCCGACGAACTGTATATGTGGGTGCTGCTGCCGCCCGAGCTGCGCGTCAGCCAGGACCACGGCATCGACCAGTTCATGCGCGAGGTCGACGGCATGAAGGAGGGGCTGGACCGCAGCCGCGGGCGCAAGCCCGGCGAGGACGAGATCGAGGACTAGGCCGGCGGATCCGGATCGCAGGCCGTATGGGCGGTGCCCGCGCCCATCGGCAGCGGCAGCCGCGGCAGCGTCAGGACGAAGGTGCTGCCGCTGCCGGGGCCGTCGCTGTGCGCCTCGATGCGGCCCTCGTGCAGTTCGGCCAGGTGCCGGACCAGCGCCAGCCCGAGCCCCAGTCCGCCGGCGGCGCCGCGCTGGCCCTGGGTGAAGGGATCGAACACCTGCGGCAGCAGGGCCGCGTCGATGCCGATGCCGTCGTCCTGCACGCTGACCTCGACCGTGTCCGCGCCGGTGCGCAGCGCCAGCCGGATGTTGCCGCCTTCGGGCGTATAGCGGGCCGCGTTACCCAGCAGGTTGGCCACGATCTGCACCAGGCGCTTGTGGTCGCCCGTCACCCCGGGATGCGCGTGCGGCAGGTCGGTATGCAGCTGGTGGCGGCGCTGGGCGACCTGCGGGCGCACCTGTTCGATCGCCTCGCACACGGCGGCGAACAGGTCGACCGGCGCCTTGTCCAGCCGGATCAGTCCGCGTCGCACGCGCGAGATGTCGAGCAGGTCGTCGACCAGGTGCACCATGTGGTCGACCTGCCGTCCGATGATGGCGCTGGTACGCTGCAGCTGGGCCGCGTCCTGGGCTTTCGGCAGGCGCAGCAGCTCGGCGGCGGCGCGGATCGGCGCCAGCGGGTTGCGCAGTTCGTGCGCCAGCAGCGCCAGGAAATCGTCCTTGTTGGTGTCGGCCTCGCGCAAGGCTTCCAGCGCCGCCTGGCGCTCCCGTTCCGCCTGGCGACGCGCGACCTCGACGCGGTACAGCATCAGCGCGAAGCGCCACACCACCGCGGTGAACAGCACCACCATGCCCCAGGCCAGGAAGGCAATGGCGCTGCCGACGTCGATCGCGTCGGCCTGCAGCAGGAGCCCGCCCGCCAGGCCCAGCAGCACCGGCATGACCAGTGCCGACAGCAGCAGGCGGCGCGCGATCCAGGCGCCCGGGTCGGAGCCGGCCAGCGCCACCATGATGCCGTCAGCGGGACGCAGCGCCAGCATGCCCACGGCAAGCAGGATCAGCGCCATCGTGGTCAGGAGCGAGGTGCCTTTGCCCGGCAGCAGCTGGTAGAGGAAGGTCTCGCGGAACACGTAGCCGACCAGCATCAGGAGTCCCAGCAACAGCACGCCCAGCGCCAGCGCCTGGCCATGGCGTACCTGGCGCGGCCGGTGCATGGCCAGCAAGCCCAGGCCGAGTGCCGCGAACATGGCCGCCGTGACCGGCGACGACAGGCTCCAGGGGCCCAGCGGCCTGGCCCCGGCGCGCAGCACGAAGGGGGACGGCGCCAGCTGCGTGAAATGGGTCAGCAGGATCATCAGCGCGGCGGCGGTGAGCAGGCCGGCCGGCAGCAGGCTGCCGCCGCCGTGGGTGGCGAGCCGCCACAGCGCCGCGCAGCCGGCCAGCGTCAGCAGCGCCGTGACCGGCACCATGGTGGGCAATCCGGGAAACACCGAGGTCAGGTGGCCGATGCCGAGGATCCAGCCGAGCAGCGCACAGGCGGCGATGGCGGCGCAGGCCAGCGCCGTCACCTGCGGCACCCCGGGCTTGAATGCGGTAGTCAAAGGCAAGGCTCGTCATGTGTTGTATTGATGGGTTGATTCTACCTTCCCCTCCCTTTCCGGCGCGCCTGCCAGCACGGTCGCTGGCAGGCGGCAATCTTCGTTGACATTCAAATAAGCATGGGCGATCATCGCCGCATGTCTCTACTGCGCCGCAATCTCGTGTTCGTGCTTGCCTGGATCCTGTTCTGGGCGCTGATGATGTTCGTGGCGGTGGAGGATTACCGGCACGGCGTGCACGATGGCGCGATCTGGAAGCCGATGCTGTGGGAAGGCTCCTCGGCGCTGGTGACGACGATCGTGGCGCTGGTCCACGTCCGGCGCTCGCGGCGCGACGCCCACCTGCTCGGCACGCCGTGGCGCTGGTTCGCGCGCCAGGCCCTGTGGCTGCCGGCCTACTGGATCGCCATCCTGTGGGGCGCCTTCGATATCCGCGAGGCCGTCTACGCGCTGGCCGGCGAGACCTACCACCACGATCCGCTGCCGCAGCTGTTCGTCTACGAAGCGATCAAGATCTCGATCTTCGCCGGCCTGTTCGCCGCCGTCCTGTTCGGCATCCGGTCCTACCGCGCGCTGCTGGAGCAGAAGCTGCACGCCGAGCAGGCGCATGCGCGGCTGGCCGAAGCCCAGCTGCTGCGCCTGGGCCAGCAGATGCAGCCGCACTTCCTGTTCAATGCCCTCAACACCGTATCCAGCCTCATGTATACAGACGTGGCGCGCGCCGATGCCACCCTGGCCCAGCTGGCCGACATGCTGCGCTCGACCCTGGCGCTGGGCGAGCGCCACACCGCGCCCCTGTCCACCGAACTGCGCCTGGCGCAAGCCTACGCCGGCGTCATGGCGGAACGCTTCGCCGACCGCGTCGGCATCGCCTGGCGGGTCGACGACAGCCTGCTGGGCCACGAAGTGCCGGTGCTGAGCCTGCAGCCGCTGCTGGAAAACGTGTTCAAGCACACGGTCGAGCGGCGCCGCGGCCTGACGCGGATCGCGGTCAGCGCCCGGCGCGAGGGCCAGGCGCTGGTGCTGGGCGTCGAGGACGATGCGGGAGAACTGCGGGGAGAACTGCGGGGCGAACCGGGCGAGGCGGCGGCGCGGCCCGGCGGCGGGATCGGCCTGGCCAACCTGCGCGCCCGCCTGGCGGCGCTGTACGGCGATGGCGCGCGCCTGGACCTGGTGGGCCTGCCGGGAGGCGGCGTGCGCGCCGAGTTGACGCTGCCATGCGTGAGCCTGCCATGCGCCTCCTGATCGTCGACGACGAACGCCCGGCGCGCGCCAAGCTGCGCCACCTGCTGGCTCGGCACGCAGGGATCGAGGTCGAGGAAGCGGGCGACGGCATCGAAGCGCTCGCGCGTATCGCCGCGTTCCGGCCGGACGCCCTGCTGCTCGACATCGAGATGCCCGAGCTGTCCGGCATCGAGCTGGCGGCCTCGCTGCCGGAACCGGCGCCGCTGGTGGTGTTCGTCACCGCCCACGAACGCTACGCCGCGGACGCCTTCGACGCCGAGGCGATCGACTACCTGCTCAAGCCCTACGACGCGACGCGCCTCGCGCGCGCGCTGGAGCGGCTGAACAAGCGGCTGGCGCTGGGCTCGGCTCCCGCGCCCGCGCTGCCGCCGGCAACGCTGGAACAGCTGGTGGTCAGCGAACGCGGCGTCACGCGCGTGGTGCGGGTGGCCGACATCCAGTGGGTCGAGACCGCCGACAACTACGTGGTAGTGCACACGGCCGGCGGCAGTCCGTTGCTGCGCCAGACGCTGGCCGGCCTCCTCAAACGCCTCGGCCCCGGCTTCGTGCGCTGCCACCGGCGCGCGGCGGTCCAGCTGGCGTGGATCGAGCGCATTGCCGCCCTGGACGGGAGCGGCCAGCGCGGCGACTACGAAGTCATCCTGCGCGGCGGCGCGCGCGTGCCCTGCAGCCGCCAGTACCGCGCGGCGCTGGTGGAGCGCCTGTAACGCACGGCGCTGGTAGAGCGCTTCCAACGCATTTCGCCCCGCCCGGCGCGCGCCTGGCCACATTCCGCTCGCGCCCGCGCGGCGCCGCACCTAGTCTGGCAGGACCGATCCACTCTTGATCATCGCCATGACCACGACCGCGCCGTCTGCCCTGCCCCGCTACCACTTCCTCGACTGGGTGCGCATCATCGCCTTTTTCCTCCTGATCCTGTATCACGTCGGCATGTATTACGTAACCTGGGGCTGGCACGTAAAGAGTCCCGACGCGTCCGACGCCATCGAACCGCTGATGATGCTGTCCTCGCCCTGGCGCCTGTCGCTGCTGTTCCTGGTGGCGGGTGCGGCCTCGAGCTGCATGCTGGCCAGGCTCGCGCCGCTCGCCTTCCTGCGCAAGCGCAGCTGGCGCCTGCTGGTGCCGCTGCTGTTCGGCATGCTGGTGGTCGTGCCGCCGCAATCGTATTGTGAAGTCATCGAAAAGCTCGGCTACCGCGGCAGCTACCTGGACTTCATGCGCCTGTACGTGAGCGGCTACCACGGCTTCTGCCAGGATGGCTGCCTGATCCTGCCGACCTGGAACCACCTGTGGTTCGTCGCCTACCTGTGGGTGTATTCGGCGCTGCTGGCGCTGGTCATCGCGGCCCTGGGCGCGCGCTTCGAACGCCTGGCCGGGCATCTCGGCCGCCTGCTGTCGGGCTGGAAGATCGTGGTGCTGCCGGCGGCCGTGCTGGCGCTGGCGCGCATCCTGATGCTGGAGCGCTTCCCGACCACGCATGCGCTGGTCGACGACTGGTACATGCATGCGCATTACGTGACTGTGTTCCTGCTCGGCGCCCTGCTGGCGCGCGTACCCGCGTTCTGGGCCCGCGTGGAAGCGCTGCGCTGGACCGCGCTGGCAATCGCGCTCGGCGGCTGGGCACTGATGACCATCGTGTACGCGCTGCCGGACGATGCGATCGCCGGCAGGCCGTGGGAAGCGGTGATCTATCCGCTGCGCGCCGTGGTCGCGCTGGAATGCTGGTGCGCGATCCTGGCCACCTGCGGTTTCGCACGCCGCCACCTGGACCGTGACGGTCCCGCGCGGCGCTACCTGACCGAAGCCGTGTTCCCGGTCTACATCCTGCACCAGACCGTGATCGTGGTGCTGGCGCATGCCCTCAAGCCGCTGCACCGCCCGGCATCCCTGGAAGCCGGCCTGCTGGTGGTGCTGACCACGCTGCTGTGCTTTGGCGGCTTCGAGATCGTGCGTCGGGTGGCCGTGTTGCGCCCATTATTCGGTCTCGGACCCAAGCCGCCGCACGAGGCGGCCGCTTCGGTGCCGGAGACCAGTAAGGCCGGCATAGCGGCCTGAGCGGTCTCGGACCCAAGCCGCCGCGCCCGGTAGCCGCACCGTCGCTGGAGACCGGTACGGCCGGAACGGCGGCCTGAATGCTGCTGGATACTAATTAGGCGCGTGATGCGCCGGAATCAATGCGCAGCGGCGCCGCGCTGGCTCTGGGCGTTGCCGGTTTGCGGCTGGCCGGCCTGGATGTGCTGCTCGCTGCCGTTGCCGCCCTGCGACTGCTGGTGTGCCTGCGCATCGGCACCGTCGGCCGTGCGCTTGAACGGATCCGAGAACTGGCGCACGGTTTCCTGCTGGGCGCGCAGGCCGCGTTCGGTCTGCTCGGTGGCATCGCGTGCGACTTCGTCGGCCAGCGCGCGGGCGGTGCGGCTGGTGTTCTGGATGTGCTGCTCGGTGACGCGTGCCAGTTCGACCTGCGCATCGGCGGCCAGGCGGGTCAGGTGCTGCTGGTAGGCGCGCAGTTTGTCGCTGGCGGGCTGGGCGCGTGCGGATGCGGCGCTCAGCAGTTCGGATTGCCGGTCGACGCTCATCACCTGCTTGCTGGCCAGCGTGGTCTCTTCCAGCATGGTCTGCACGAGCTGGATGTTCAGGTCGCACATTTGCTGGAAGGAATGGAACAGGGACTTCGACATGTCGTTCAGGAAAGCAGTCTGCGCATCGACGTGGGTGCGGACTGCCGGATTCAGGCTTTGTGGAAACGGGAACATGTGTTCGCCTCGCTAGGTTGGTTATGAATGGTTGAAGTGCTGCGGCGGTGGCACCGCCGCCACGGCCGTGGTTGCCCACAGCAGAGGTTCACAGAGTACGGGGCTGAGATGTTCCACCTTTGATTTGGAACAATGGTACTGGGCTTGACTCTGCCGCAAATGCGATGTCTGGCGCGATACTTGCATGTGTTCAAGTATCTGAACCGGTCCCGGAGATCACCATGTTCCTGCCGAACGATGTGCTTCAGTACGCAATGCCGCCGCGCGCCGTGCGCGTGCTGTGGATCGACCGCCAGCGCGGCCTGGCCTGCGCCTTCGACCTGGGCCAGGGCCACGGCCAGCCGCGCCTGGTGGCGCTGGAGGCGCTGGCCGAGGACGTGCTGTCCCAGCGCGCACGCCTGCTGCTGCAGGACCCCTACGCGCCCGCGCCGCCGCCGGCGCGCCTGCCCCGCAAGCACCTTGAACTGCAGGAAAAAGCCTGGGCCATCGTCGGCGGCCTGCAGGCCCGCGTGCCGGTGCTCTACGAGCCGCGCCAACGCGCCGCGCTGGTGGCCGCCGCCGCGGCGCAGCACGGCGTCTCGCGCGCCACCGTGCTGCGCTACCTGCGCCGCTTCTGGGAACGCGGCCAGACGCTGGACGCGCTGCTGCCCGACTACGGCAACTCGGGCGCACGCGGCAAGACCCGCGGCGCCAGCGACGGCATCAAGCGCGGCCGGCCGCGCAAGGCCGGCCAGCCGCCCGGCCTGAACATCGACGCCGCCACCCGCGCCATTTTCCGCAGCGCCGTGGCGCGCTACGGCGTCACCCATGCCGTGTTCTCGCGCCGCGGCGCCTACCGCCAGATGCTGCAGGATTTCTACGACGGCGGCGTAGCCGGCGCGGTGCCCAGCTTCGGCCAGTTCAACTACTGGCTGGACAAGGATGGCAGCCCGGATATGATGGCGCGCCCGGCGGCCGTTGCGGTGCAGCATGTCACATTCGCGTAACCAATCCGGTGCGACTGGAACCATGATGGTGCGGCGCACCAATATCGCATCGGGGTGCACGTTTCCGGTCGCGTGCCGGCCTTTGTAAAACAAAGTTTGTACATGTAAAAACAAAGTCTGGCTGCAATCCGGCCCCGTGTATCCAGAGGACACCGGAGCAATCCTCGAAACCAAACTTTATTCGACATTTTTTCCTTACACGCAACTTACATCCCAAGACAAGGCGTAAATACTTTATTTAATATGCAAAAAAGGTAGATTTACCGCATCTTCTTGGCACGCGTATTGCTGAAACACAAACCGGAAGCAGTGTTCCAGCAATCATGAGAAGAGGTACGGATGACCCTGACAAAACCGTCGCTGACCCGACGCGAATTCCTGTTCCGAGCCGCTGCCGTCGGCGGTTCGGCCTTGTTGCTCAACACAATGGATGCCTGGGGCATGGGCATCGCCTCGCGCACCGACGCGCCCCCGGCCCTCGAAGGCAGCGGCAAGGGGAAAAAGGTGGCGATCCTCGGCGCCGGCCTGGCCGGCATGACCGCCGCCTATGAACTGTCCAAGCTCGGCTACCAGGTCGAGGTACTCGAAGCGCGGCCCTTCGCCGGCGGCCGCTGCCAGACCGCGCGCAAGGGCTTCGCCCTGCAGGAACTGGGCGGCGAACTGCAGACCTGCCGCTTCGACGCCGGCCAGTACATCAACCACGGCCCCTGGCGCATCCCGCTCGACCACCAGTCGACGCTCTACTACACCCGCCTGTTCGACGTTCCGCTCGAGGTCATGGTCAACGACAACGACCACGCCTGGCTGTACATGGAAGACGCCGGCCCCCTGGCGGGCAAGCGCCTGCGCCAGGAACAGGTGAAGGCCGACATGCGCGGCCACGTGGCCGAGCTGCTGGCCAAGTCGGTGCAGGCGAAACAGCTCGACACCGAGCTCACCGCCGACGACCGCATGCTGCTGCTCGACTACCTGCAGCACGAAGGCGCGCTGCAGAAGAAGGACCTGGTCTACCGCGGCCGCAACGGCGCCGGCTACGCGGTCAACCCGGGCGCCGGCCTGAACCCGGGACGGCTGTCCGACCCGCTCGGCTTTCGCGAGCTGCTCTCGTCCAAGGTCGGCAAGGCCTACAGCGCGGTGCAGGAATTCCCGATGCACGCCACCATGTTCCAGCCGGTCGGCGGCATGGACCGCATCGCCCAGGCCTTCGCCAAGCGCCTCGGTAAAAAAATCCGCTACGGCCAGGAAGTGCAGGCGATCCGCCAGTCGCCCGACCAGGTCGCGATCACGCTCAAGGACACCGGCAGCGGCAAGGTCTCCACCGTCAGCGCCGACTACGTGCTGTGCACGATCCCGCTGTCGGTGCTGCGCACCATCGACGGCGACTTCCCGGACCCGTTCAAGGCCGCGCTGAAAGCGGTGTCGTACGCCCCGGTCGGCAAGATCGGCCTGCAGATGAAGCGCCGCTTCTGGGAAGAGGACGACCATATCTACGGCGGCCACGTGCTGACCGACATGAAGGGCATCAACACGATCTCGCTGCCCTCTTCCGGCTGGCAGCAGAAGAAGGGCGTGGTGCTCGGCTACTACCACTACGCGCTGGATGCGATCGAGGCCAGCGCGCTCACGCCGGCCGAGCGCACCGAGTTCGCCCTGAGCGCCGGCGAAAAGATCTTCCCGGCCTACCGCGAAGCCTTCGAATCGGCGTTTTCCGTGGCCTGGCACCGCGTCCAGTACAACCTGGGCGGCTGGGCCGAATGGGACGAAGCCTCGCGCAAGACGGCCTACCCGGTGCTGCTCGAAGGCGACCGCCGCGTGCTGCTGGCCGGCGAACACCTGAGCTACCTGACCGGCTGGCAGGCCGGCGCCATCGAATCGGCCTGGCAGCAGATCGAACAACTCCACAAGCGAGCGAGCGCATGAGATTCCACCATCTGTTTTCGACGTTCGTGCTGGGCGCAAGCGTGGCCGTCGCTCATGCGCAAACCCCGGCCGACGGCAAGACCCTGTTCGCCAAGAACTGCGCCGCCTGCCACCAGGCCAGCGGCAAGGGCATCCCCGGCGCCTTCCCGGCCCTGGCCGGCAACAGCTTCGTGCAGGGCGCGCCGCTTGATGTCGCCACCGTGCTGCTCAAGGGCCGCGGCGGCATGCCCGACTTTTCCGGCAGCCTCGACGACGGCGAGATCGCCCAGGTGCTGAGCTATGTGCGCACCAGCTGGGGCAACAGCGCCGCCGCGCTCAGCGGCGAGGAAGTCGGCGCCCAGCGCACGGCGCTCGGCGTCGGCCCGGCCACGCACAGCCGCTTCGGCAACAAACACTGATCCACTCTCACCAAGGACCTTCATGAAGAACCGACTCAGCGCCATCGCCCTGGCGTGCGCCACCCTGCTGCCCGCGCTCATGCCCACATCGTCGCACGCACAGGCGATCGTGCGCCACAAGATCCCCAACTCCGACTTCCCGATTGCGCAGGCCGTGACGCTGCCGGCCGGGACCACGATCCACTTCATCAGCGGCCAGGTGCCGCCGCAAATCGACAAGAACGCCGACCCGAATTCGCTGGCGGCCTTCGGCGACACCAAGACCCAGACGGCCGGGGTGCTCACGAAAATCCAGGACATCCTGAAAGGCATGGGCCTGACGATGGGCGACGTGGTCAAGATGCAGGTCTTCCTGGTCGGCGACCCGGCCAAGGGCGGCAAGGCCGACGTCGCCGGTTTCATGGCCGGCTACACCCAGTTCTTCGGCGGCGCGCAACCCAACCTGCCGGCGCGCGCCGTGGTGCAGGTGGCGGCGCTTTCCAACCCCGGCTGGCTGGTCGAGATCGAGGTGGTGGCCGCCAAAAAATAGACACCGCCGCACCACCCGATTTTGCAGCGCCGCCGTTCGCATCCAACAACGTAACGAAGTCCAAAACCAGGGGGTATCATGAAGCACAAGGCCTTACTTCATACCGGCGTCGCGGCCGGCGTTCTGAGTTGCGGTCTGGGCCTGGCCCAGGCGGCAGACGACGACAAACCGGCTGCAGCAGCTGATGCGGCCGCGCTGGTCTCGCCCGAAGCAGGTCCCATCAACAGCGGCACGGTCATCGTCACCGGCACCCGCGCCGCCGGCCTGAAGGTCGAGAACAGCGCCTCGCCGGTGCAGGTGCTGGACTCGACCTCGCTGGCGCGCACCGGCCAGCCGGACCTGATCCAGGCGCTGTCGCAGAACCTGCCCTCGCTGAACGCCCAGGCCTTCGGCAGCGACATGGCCAACATGACCCTGTCGGCGCGCCTGCGCGGCCTGTCCCCCAACAACACGCTGGTGCTGGTCAACGGCAAGCGTCGCCACGGCACCGCCAACCTGGCCGTGCTGGGCGGTCCCTACCAGGGCGGCGCGGCGGCCGACCTGAACTACATCCCGGTCGGCGCCATCGACCACGTCGAGGTGCTGCAGGACGGCGCCGCGGCACAATACGGCACCGACGCCATCGCCGGCGTGGTCAACATCATCCTCAAGCAGAACTACCAGGGCGGCAGCGGCAACGTGAACGGCGGCGGCTACGGCGACGGCGGCGGCCACACCGGCGACGGCAGCGTCAACCTGGGCTTCACGCCCTTTGCCGACGCCTTCGCCAGCCTGACGCTGGAAACCAAGTACCACGGCTTTTCCGATCGCGGCGGCATCGATCCGCGCGTGATCGACGCCGCCAACCTGGCGCGCTACCCGCAGCTGCGCGACCACCCGGGCTACCCGAACGTCAACCTGATCGCAGGCGACGCCCAGTACCGCCAGCACATCGCCGCCCTCAACGTCGGCGCCGACCTGTCCAGCAGCGTCAGCCTGTACGGCTTCGCCACCTACGGCAAGAAAAAGGCGGCCGCCTACGAGAACTACCGCACGCCGGACCGCCTGCCCTCGATCTACCCGACCGGCTTTTCGCCCCAGGAGACCTTCAAGGAAGAGGATTTCGCCGCCACCCTCGGCGTCAAGGGACAACTGCCGGGCGCCTGGCGCTGGGACCTGTCCAGCACCTACGGCAAGGACACGGCCAAGCTGGGTGTCGCGCACTCGGCCAACATCTCGCTGTTCACCGACACCGGCGCCACCCCGCTCGACTTCTACGCCGGCAAATTCGTGGCCAGCCAGTGGACCAACAACCTCGACCTGAGCCATGACTTCGACATTGCCTGGGCCACGCCGCTGACCTTCGCCGTCGGCCTCGAGCACCGCCGCGACAGCTACGAGATCGGCGCCGGCGATGCCGCCTCGCGCTACAAGGAAGGCGCCCAATCCTTCCCCGGCTTTTCGCTGACCGACGCCGGCCGCCACAGCCGCAGCAACAAGGCGGTGTATGTCGACTTTACCGGCCAGCCGGTGAAAGGCTGGACCGTCGACCTGGCCGGCCGCTACGAACACTTCAGCGATTTCGGCAGCGCCCGCGTCGGCAAGCTGACCAGCCGCTACGACTTCTCGCCCACCGCCGCCGTGCGCGCCACCTATTCGAACGGCTTCCGCGCCCCGACCCTGGCCGAGTCCTACTACTCGGCCACCAACGTCTCGCCGCGCAGCGCCTTCGTCCAGCTGGCGCCGAACTCGCCGGGCGCGCGCCTGGTCGGCGTCGACGGCCTGCGTCCGGAAGCCTCGACCAATATCAGCGCCGGCATCGTGCTCAACCCGGCGTCGAACCTGGCGGTGACGCTGGACGCCTACCAGATCACGATCCGCGACCGCATCGTCGGCTCGGGATCGCTGTACGGCTCGGGCGGCGCGGTCAACTCGCCGGCCGTCACGGCGGCCATCCTCGCCAACGGCAACGTGCTCGACCGGACCGTGGTCCAGACCGGCATCAACATCTTCTCGAACGCCATCAACACCCGCTCGCGCGGCCTCGAATTCGTGGCCACACTGAACAGCAACTACGGCAGCACGGGACGGGTCGACTGGTCGCTCGCGGCCAACTACAACAAGGTGCAGGTCATCAAGATCAACCAGGCCCCCATCCAGCTGCAGCCGCAGACCCTGCTCGACGCCACCGCCATCTCG
>Ga0265797_10004042_pt1 | contig 22805 bp, 18 predicted proteins | sample P2T30metagenome_FD_192433 | JGI IMG/M metagenome (GOLD analysis project Ga0265797, IMG submission 192433) | Plant litter microbial communities from East Loma Ridge, Irvine, California - P2 T30 | ecosystem: Environmental > Terrestrial > Plant litter > Unclassified | place: USA: California... | reverse complement strand
CCCCCGGCCCAGCCCAGCCAGGCTGCAGGTAATCAATCTTTGCCATGCACAACAATGCGCGACAGAGCGAAAAGCCACGAGAGCTGCAAGGGTGTAGCAGCGAACAACCCCGGGACCAGATCTTCTTGCCCTGGCAAGCGAGACGAGCGGGATGATGCTGGCCAAACGATTTTCTGGGAACTATCGAAGCCTTGCGTGTTTCAACCGTTTTGGGCTGTCCTTCGGTGCAGATGCAGATGGCCGCAACGCTGCGGCTCGTCGCGGCGGGGCCGTTGGTCCTGTTGTTTCCTTGATTTTTTGGTCATTGGTTATCTCTTGATCTCCACAATCCTTTCGAGCGTGGCTGGCGGGTTGTGGGACTCTATGATGATGATGGCGGTGCAGAGGATGGATTGGATGGCACGAAGGATGGACGGGTTCTGGTCTGGCCTTGCCTAGCACATGGCGAGGCTGAGGGCTGGGAACAAGGAAATTGCGGGCTGTGGGGATTTGATTGGGGATTGAATCATTGCTTGATCGAAGGATGGGACGATGGATGATGGGAGATGCCTGGCGAGATTGCTATCGTCATGAAAGTGCCCAAACTTGCGATGCAAGCAGGAAGACAAGCAGTCGATAACACTGATGAGATTATGGGGGGAGCTTGGAGGGCAAGATATCCAGTGAGGTTCCATGTGACATGACGCGTGGTGTGAGTAGTAGTACTCTTGGTGCTACTCTTTTTTTGATTATGATCGTGCTCATGTAATGTCAGCCCTGCGATGAATGTCCTGGGGAACCGAATCTGACGTGCTGCTCATGCTCATCATGCGGCGGGTCACTACCGAAGTGCATACCGCATGTATACATGGAACGACGACGGCATTAGGCATTCTTGAGCGAGCTCGAGGCATGACATGGCATCTTCATGCCCTTCCACATCCACGGACAACAGGAAAGCAGGCCTCACCAACACCTTCCCTTCGTCCATGCGGTGAGCCAAATCCGTCGTTGACCGTACAGAACAACAGCGTACTAAGTGTATAGCCTCTCGCGAGCCGCCGACGTCGAGCTGGCTGCGGGCGTGACAAGTCGTCGGCGCCTATCGTGCATGTGCATCTCGTCGGCCGCGGCGATATTGGCTCTGGTGTGAAGCGAAGGGCGTCCACTTTCGGAGAAATTAGCTGACAATCGAGTGTTTGGGAGAGCACAGAGGCTCACCCTATTCATCCTTCGCGGCGGCCCATGTGTGCTCGCGGCTCTGCCCAGCGGCGGGTCGCAGCCAAATTTACATCAGCTAGTGTGAGGGACAAGGCCGTCTGTACCTAAGCCTCGTGCGGCGTGCCCCGTGCGCGGCGAAGGTGGCATGGCATGCATGCTGGAACTAACGACGTCGACTGCGATGATTGTGGGTGCGTCGACGTGCTAGCATCGCTACCTATTCTTGCTGCTATTGCTGGCTGTGCTGCGGTCCATCATGGCTGATGGTAGCGCATCCTACATAGCTGCCAACATGTCCAGCCCTTTGATCCATGCCTTACACTGCGGCACGGCCTTGTTGCGTTCACCTCTTCAGGTCCCTATTCCTTCTCATTGCTCCGACGTGAAGATCAACCTCACGGCTATCATCCTCCCATCATCCTCCCGCACTTGATGAGCTTAGCCACCAACACAGGAATCGTTCTTGTTTCGTTTGTCTTCCCTTCGAAAGAATCATGTCATCCACATCCAACAACAACACCACCAGCAACATCTTTCCCATCATGGCTGGAGCTCTTACGCCAGAGCAATTGTGCACAGATGCCGAAGTCAATGGTATCGTCAGCAGCGATTGGTACACTCCCGTGTCCGTACGTCAAACCTTTCTTCAATCCCATCCATAGCACGCCGGGACTGACCAGCAATAATCGCAACAGTACACATTCGAACAGCCATACCTGACACCATACCCATCGTCGACCGTCGAATCGCAGCAATGGAGTCAATACGCACGAGCATCGATCCCAGACGTCAGCAACATGACCACCTACCCAATGGCACAACCACTCAACCTTTTCCACGCTCCCCTCCAAACCGCTCCCAACCGACCACGCAGTAGCCCGAGCACATTCGGTCCTTCTCCCGAGAATCTAGATTGGGCACCCTCCGCCGGTCTAGGAATCCAATACTCAACCGCAGTGGCCGGTCAACCGACCCCATTGACCTCAACCTTTCCACCCCTAGCATTCCAAACGTACGGCACCAGCGAGGAAGCCTACGAATCGTCCTCGCCGCCTCAACTCCAACAACCCCAACCCCGAAGACCCTACCAATACCAATCCATCGCCCCCAACCCAGCCGGCATCACCACCAGCAAGCGTCAACGCGAAGACGAAGAAGTCGCAACAGCAGCAGGAGCAGCAGCATTCGGCGCCGACTCCCGCCCAGCAAGTGGCAACAAACGCCGCCGCACCACCTCTTCCGCGACCACCGCCGCCGCCGTCGCCGCTGCCACGCCAGAAGCCCTCTCAGAAGACGACCGCTTCTTGATTCACCTCAAGGAGACCGAAGCCCTGCCCTGGAAAGACATCGCCGCGCGCTTCAAGGACGACAAGAACAAAGTCTGGAACGTCGCCGCCCTGCAGATGAAGTACAAGCGTCTGCGCCAGCGCTTCCGCGTCTGGGAGGAGCAGGACTTGCATGCGCTGAGGGTTGCATGCGAGTATTACGAGAAAGCCAAGTGGGAGATCATCAGTGCGAAGGTAAGCGATTCGCCCCCTCCCAAAGGGCAAATGTCGAACTTTGCCTTTTCGAAACGAGTATTGACGAGATGTGTTTGTAATAGATGCTTGAACATGGCGTTTCGGAGCGCTGGCCTTCGCGCTACTGCGAGCAGAAATGGCGCGAGATGATCTCCACTACGGCAGCCACCACGGCTGCCATCAATGCTTCGGCCGCCGCGCAATACTCCAGCCCTTTTGAGAGTTCGATGGGATACGCTTGGATGCCATTCCAGTAAAAAGGAGAGCGCACAATTTTCCTTTTCTCGGCCTTCAGCATCCTGGTGTCGGTTTCTGGACTGTCGAAAAATTTTCCTGCGGATTTTCTTGCGGAGCTCTGCATTCGTTCTTTTCCTGTTCATCGGGGGGAAGGGTGTTTTCCGGTCCAGTTTCTTGGAATTTTTTCCCTCTCTCTCTTTCCGTTTCTGTTTCTACTCTTGGTTTTCTTGTCGTTGTTCGATGATACCCCACATTCGCTTGCTAAAATATTGCATTGTTCTTCTGGGAGGGAAAGGGAATACATGGAGTTACTTGCTTTTGGGGCTGGGATGGGAGCAGATGGGGCTTGGGTGATTGGATGGATGGGACCGATAAAGGTGGGAAGTGTGGATGGATCTTGCGAGGGTTGTGATAGGTCGTGGATGGGGACACAGGATGGACGGATGTGATGGGAGGGGATGCTCTCGATCTTACCTTGCTTGTAAATATTCTTGGAAGAAGATGAGACATCACCTGGCTTGTCAGTTGACCTAATGTTTGCATGCTCGAGCTGTATCACGATGATGGTGATAATGGTCATGATGGCGGTGGTGGTTTTGCTGTTCGGATTCCTCGGAAAATGTCATTTTCTTCATTCAGACGGAATAGGCGAATTGCCAGATCAGCTGATGTATCATGCTTTCGTTTTAAGAAATCTTCTCTCGGACAGTCGGGCTGCCTTAACCCCTGCCGGCAAGGGCGATGGCCTCGATCTCGACGGGGACGCCCTTGGGCAGCTCCTTAACAGCCACGCAGGAGCGAGCCGGCTTGTGAGTGAAGTACTTCTCGTAGACCGAGTTCATCTCGGCGAAGTGGTCCATGGTGGTGATAAAGACGTTGATCTGTGAGGGTGTTGTCGTAAGCACAATGTAGGTTTGAAGTGTCTTCGCCGCCGCTCGCGAGATGATGACGTACTTTGACGGTGCGGTTGATGTTGCTGCCGGCATCCTCGAGGATGTTCTTGAGAGCCTCGCAGCAGGCTTTGGTCTGGTCGGCAATGCTGCCACCGACGAGGTTGCCCTGGGCGTCGGCGGGAATCTGGCCTGAGACCCAGATTTGGCCGGCGGCTTCAATGGCTTGAGACTTGGAGGATGTGTCAGATCAAGATGGTGTCGGCTAAGCAGCTGCTAAAGCTCGTCCTCGCAGCCAGTTGTGTGGGATGAGTGACTTACGTAGTGAGCCACGGCTAGGAGTATACCATTAGCAGGAGTAAACAATCACCACGACATCGTGTTCAACTCACGCTGGGCGGCCCTCTGGCTGGAGATCTGCTTGATGTCGCTCATTGTTCTTGTTTGGTGCGGGGTTGATGACTTTGGAGCTTTGAATTTGTGGTATGAAAGAGCGGATATGGTTCTCTGGCAGAAGAGTCGAGGTGTGACGGATTGCACTGGTCTGATCAAGATTCGTTGCGACATCTGGTTGCGTGACAAACAACGTTCTGTGGACAGCTTTAACCCGTGCTTTCATCATCCCACTATAAGCCGAAGCCGGAGCGGAGCCCTTTTGAGTCCCTTCACAGCTTGGTCCAAGCCTCCAAGGTCGCAGGGCACGGCGGAATCGGCTTCTCCTTGGGGCAATTGTGGGTCGGTATACCGAATGGAGAGGGTGAAGGCGAGAGATGTTATAGGGTCGTACCCGTAGGTCAATTGGCCGGGCACGCGACAGACACCAGAAACGGCACGCTGTAGGTGAGTCCCGCGTCGCCCGCGTGCCGATTTTGGTGTCGGTAGCTTGGCCGGGCAAAGCTGACGGTGTTTGCGAAAACAAGAGATGGAACACGCTTGAGTTACAGTGGCAGGAAATGTCATCTAGATCGTGGGTATCTTAGAAATCTATGTCTTCGTCGGGCACGACATTGCGTCCGTTAGGCTCGTCATCTGCAGTTCCGTCCTCTTCGCCGCCGACCTCTTCGTCAAGGTCCTCGATAGGGTAGGTCAGAATGGCAGCAATACCACTCAGATCCTCAAGTCTTCTGCCGCTCTCGTGCATACTGCTCAGCACGCGAACCTCTCCTCCGCCGTCTTTCACGTCGTCGACCAGCTTGACCCATCGCTGCCTGGTCCTCACGTCTTGGGCTCGGAAGAGAGAGTTTGAGATCAAAAGTGAGCCACCTCCCTTGCCAACCGCCCCTCGTTCGACGGCTGTCTCAACCTCCTTTGGTCCGTACCAGGCCCTCGCATCGTCTTTGCGCAGAAGCTCGAAGAAGCGGTCCATGAGTTGTGTCTCGCGGGCGAACTTGGTGTCACTGAGCTTGCTGGTCACCGCCGGACTGCTGAGAACCTCCGCTAAGCTGTGTAGATGGCCCGATGCTGAGTGTGCAACAGTGATTTTTGGAATCAGCTGTTTGAGGTCCTTGTCGCTGCTGTCTGACGCCTTATTCTTAATAAATTGCTGCAGACTGCTCGCGGTGAAACCAGGGCTGGCGAGTAGCAAGGGTTTAGGGTCGGTGAGATCGATCTGGCGAAGCACCGTGTCGAAGGTAGTTTGAAAGAACCTCTGCAGCGCCTTGTCGTGGTCTGATGAGCCTGCTCGCTTCTTGGGCATGTTGACTTCGATCTTCTGGCGCAGGATGGTCTGGTGATCGGTGACTAGACAGATGTTCGCTAAGCCTTCCTGCAGTACCACCGCCCATAACTGCGCCTTTGCGTCTTGGTTGATGGACTCTTTCAGCGTGTCTATCGCAATGCTGTCCCACCCGTCCGCCTTTTCGAGCGTGAAGTTGCGCTGCAATTCCAGGTCAAGGGTGTGGTAGCTGCCCAGCTTGACATGTTTGTTCTCTTCCGCCACTCGCCCAGAAACGTGCAGTTGAGAAGCATAGGAGTCGAAGTCGAGTTTGGTGACCCGGATGGTAAGGACGGTCTGCACACGCTGCGTTGACGTGCTTCCGGCGGCACCCTCGGTCGTGACTTTGCGCAAGGCGGAGGCTCTTAACAGGTCGTTCTCGCGGATCAGGTTGAAGCAGTGCCACTGAAGAACAGTAAGTATTCGTCCGGACGAGAGCGTGGGTTTGAGACGGACTAGCTCACCATGTCCTCAGGCTCTTCGGGGAGTAGTGTCGCCGTGCCCGAGCCATCCTTCTCTATGATGTTTTGCTTGATGAGACGCATTTTGCTTTGGGTGTGTTTTGGAAGAGCGAGGGTAGCGAAGGAAGTGCTTACAAGAACTGTAGTGCAGTGTGTCATTCATACTATGCGCTTCAGGCCGCACCGCATGATTCCAGCGCCCCGCTCTTTCTTCATGTGTCAGTTCAATATTATTGCATGACGTCGTCATTTAATGGCATCAAACAAACGAACAGATTGGATGCTTAAACCAATACCCTTGTACCTACATTTACAAGACTGAAGAAGAAACTCAATTACTTCATCCAAAATTGATGCTATGAAAGCTGCTACACGCGCCTTGTCACTTAGCAAACAGTTCTTGCCAACCCAAACCCGTTCACTTACCACCACCACTATGTCCGCGAAGAAGCTTGACATTCATTCGACAGTTCGCATGAAGTCGGGCTATGATATACCAGTCCTGGGCTACGGTAGGTCAAGTCTGCATTCGTCAAGCCCACTGCACCTAGCACATGTTTGCATCGAGCAATGTGGCTGACACAAGTCACTGTGCAGGCGTGTACCAGACGTGAGTGTGCCCCGTTCATTCCTTCCATCAACCTTGAACATATCGTCGAACTTCGGTGATCAATGTTCTAGCTGACATCACATTACAGCCCAGCAGAAGTGGCGGAGGATGTAGTCGGCCATGCCATAAAGACCGGCTACCGCCATGTAGACTGCGCGCACGTCTATCGCAACGAAGAGCCTACAGCCAAAGGCATGCTCGGAGCCGGTATCCCACGCGAACAGCTCTTCTACACTTCCAAAGTTCCACCGAAAAGCATCAACTACGAGGATGCCAAGAGGAGCATCAATGAGAGCTTGGAGAAGACGAAGCTGAGCTACATTGATCTGTATCTTCTCCACGCACCTTACCAAGGGACGGAGGGCCGACTGGGTGCCTGGAAGGCGCTGGTGGAGGCAGTCAAAGAAGGCAAGGTCAGGAGCATTGGTGTCAGCAACTTCGGGGTGCACCACCTCAACGAGCTTGAACAGTGGCAGAAGGCAAGTCTCACAAGCCGTTCCGGGGCGTAAATGGCTTCGCTATCACCGAGAAGTGCTGACTTGTCCTAGCAACAACCTCCTTCCGACGCCGGCATCCTCAGCGTCAATCAGGTTGAGCTACACCCCTGGCTCGCCCGATCTGACATCGCGGACTGGTGTTCACAGCGCGGCATTGTCCTTGAGGCGTACTCTCCTCTTGTCCGTGCCACACGTGGCGACGACCCTCTGCTCAAGCCACTCGTAGCCAAATACGACAAGTCTGCAGCGCAAATTCTGCTTCGTTGGGGCTTGCAGAAAGGATTCGTGGTTCTGCCGAAGAGTGTTACACATTCCAGAATCGAGGAGAACACGAAGGTGTACGATTTCGAGCTGAGCGCGGAAGACATGAAGAGTCTGGATACAGGCAAGTATGAGCCTTGTACTTGGGATCCGACTACCGCGGAGCTGGATTCGTGATGGTATTACCCGTTGCGAATCTTGGCGTTTATCTGCGGACCGTGAAGACAGTGGAGTTATGAACCTGCGAACCATGGGTTCTGATGATGATACCTTCTGCCAATTGCAACCGACCGAGCACAAGGTCTTCAATGAATTGCCTCGAATGCGTACAGTTCAAATGACTTCAAATCGCTATGGTCTTTGTGTGTTCTCCACAACCGCTGTGAGTCGTGAATGCTCGCGCCTGCGATTCTAGAAGCCCGGCAAGGCCGTTGCGCCGTGACCGAGACATGGCCTGCTCAGCCTCCGGATTCGTAGACCAAGCATCGCCCAGTAGTCTTGATCCAGCCACATAGGCGCGGCAGCGTAGTTGGCGTCAAAGAATAACCCCGATGGCTATAGCGATCTTGACCAGTTGGTTGTCCAGACAGGTGGCATCGCTGCCCCGAGGCGACGAGGCTTCCGGCGATTCCTTTCAAGAAGTAAGTCAACCAGATGGCCTGGCGACATATGTTTCAGCCGAGACAGCTCTATAGTCTGGCGCCGATATCGTCATGAGCAACCTCACACTACATCTGCCTCCGGCCTCGGCACAAACATTTTTTTTTCTTGGGCCGGGTGACTCCCATGCGACGATTGACAAGATCGGCATGGAGAGAGCTGTCGAGCTGTTTGTTCCAGACGAACTCTCTTTTCTTCAGTTTGTCGTGTGACCTCGCAAGCCGGAGAGATCTGCCAGATCCTCCACTGGACTGACGACATTTTGGTCATGCTCGCGGGAAAACGACGGTGAAGATGAGCGCATAGAGGATACAGCGGTACAGCAGAGATGTCATGTCATGTCATGTCATGTCACGTCGCCTTGACTCAGAGCACTCTTGGGAACAAGAGTTTGCTGTTGCTACTGCCAGAATGGGTCTAGCATCGTTGTGGGGAAAGCGCGGAGAGTGCATCTCGGATTTCTGTGTTCTGGCCAACAGTCCAAGGGTCGCGATTTCGACCAAGTCCGTAAGTTCGAAGCTGACAAGCCCCTGGTACGCACAACCAACAACCAACAAACAAAACTGCAAAACCACATCCACATACGAACGGCGTACAGCGTCTTGTAACACCGTGGCAACGTGTTCTCGAGCAATTGGGATGGCGATGCTGCCGTGTTCCCGGACTCACTGCGTGGCTTCCAGCATCTCCAGCCCGTGACGTCTTAACGACAGAGCGATCAACAAAGATCGGCCGTTTCTTGTACTTGTTACGCTCCGCCCGCGTGAGCGGCACGCAACCCTGTTGTGATACCCCCTTTCTAGCAGTCGCCCGAGAAGGCAGTGGGCGGGTTACTCTCATGCCCGAGACGTCGGCCAAGGCGTGAGATCGGAATTCCCATCGGCGCATGACAACCCGCCAACGCATCCCTCGACGCAGGGAGAGACTGCTCTCAAGCCTTCCGCAACCTATCCCGCAACTCGGGTCCAATGATGGGCAGTGCCTGGCGACGCCACTCCATCATAAACGGCCTATCCTAGACCCTGCAGCAATGGGAAATCCTGGCCGGTGCCTTTTGCCATATTACCACAGCGCGACCAGCTGACTGCCCGACGTAATAACGTTCTTCCACCGCTCCTCACGGTCGGGACGGACTGTCGATCGACGCATACCATTTCCTGCTCAGGACTTTTGGTCTGTGTGAGCTCCCCGACACGTCAAGGTTTCAGCGGGGCTCGCTCAGAGAAACGGTCACACGCCGCTGTCTCACTGGACGCTGGGATCTTCTTAGCAAGGCAAAGCTCAGCAGCCACTGGGCGCTTCTGTGGTTTAGGGGAGATCGACTAGTACAATGAGGTAGGGGTGTCGGGCTGCTGTGTTGACGATGATCGATTCAAAAAGAACCCGGCTGCCCATGTTCGAGACGCGAAAGAGCCCGGTCAAGACACTCACATCCTTGTTATTACAATCAAACCTACCTTGCAACTCCATCCTTGGGTGGCTAGAACTTGACCTTGATACTCATTGTTACTGAACGACATTGCTACTCTCTCACATCATTGACAGCTCATCATGGTCTTTTCATCAAGAATCACCGCTTCAGCGGTGGCAGTGACCGCACTACTTGCATCTGTTGGCAATGCTGCTCCTGCTACTCCCATGTCCAAGTTCGACAAACGCGACCTGCGTTTCAACTTTGGAGGACAGAAGATTAGGGGTGTCAACCTCGGCGGATGGCTCGTCCTTGAGCCGTGGATTACACCCTCCGTCTTCGAAGCAACACCTGGAAACGTTGTCGATGGTGAGTAACGTTGGTCCCATCGGGGTCTCGATCAACACAACTGACGATTCGACAGAATACACTTACGGCCAGCAATACGGATCGGACACCGAACGGCTGCGTGATCACTGGAACACATGGATCACAAAAGACGACTTCGCTGAGATGCAGTCCATTGGACTCAACTTCGTTCGTCTGCCAATCGGCTACTGGTCCATCATCGGCGGTGAGCCCTTCGTCAATGGCGCATATGATTACGTTGGAAAAGCGGTTGGTTGGGCCGGCGAGCATGGCCTCAAGGTGATGCTCGATCTGCACGGCGCTCCCAGATCACAGAACGGCTTCGACAACTCCGGCCAGTTGACGTCCACTCCCCAATGGACCCAGGGTGACTCCGTCGACTTGACCATCAAGGCCCTCAACAAGCTGCGTGACGACTTCGGCGACAACCCCAATGTTGCGGCCATTGAGCTTCTGAACGAGCCGCTTGGCCCTGCTCTCAACATGGACACCGTTCGCCAATTTTACATGGACGGTTGGGGCAACCTGAAGAACACCAATGTGGCTGTTACCTTCCACGATGCCTTCGAGGGTGTTACATCATGGAACGAATGGGGCTCTGGCATGTGGAACTTGCTCCTCGACACCCACCACTACGAGGTCTTCGACTCTAGTGCCCTGCAAATGAGCCCGGACGAGCATGTTAGCACTGCCTGTGGCTTCGGACAACAGATGGCTAGCAACAACAAGTGGACCATCTCAGGCGAGTGGTCCGGCGCCCTCACTGACTGCGCTAAGGTACGTGAAGTGTCTCATTAGAAGCATTTGTAACCCAACTAACAATCATTCCAGTGGCTCAACGGTCGTGGCATCGGTGCCAGATACGACGGTACCTACAACAAGGGCGGTCAAGGATCTTCATACATTGGCTCTTGCGACGGAAAGTACACTGGTTCCGTCGAAGGCCTGAGCGACGCCGATCGCGCAAACATCAAGCGATACATCGAAGCCCAGTTCGTTGCCTTTGAGAAGGCTGACGGCTGGATCTTCTGGACATGGAAGACTGAGGGCGCTCCTGGTAAGCGAAAGAATCACATCCAAACATGGAGAATATTTGCTAACCCACACACTAGAATGGGACTTCCAGGCTCTGACCAGGAACGGCATGATCCCTCAACCCTTCAGCGCAATGAGTAAGTGCCTAACCTTTGCCTGCCAACAACATGCGAAACCAAAGTACTGACTCTCTCTTCACAGACCGCGCCATTTGTGGCTGAACAGTCCCACCTCTCGCGATTGCGATCTGTTTCGTACTTCCTATAACTCTACTGCACAGCTTTTACAAGAAGAGCAAGCCAGTCGCCATTGTTATCCTTCTGCCCGTTTACAAATACCCACCCCTACAATCGCTTAACGACGTAACGACCGGATTCTGGATGGCTTTATACCCTAGTGTGTACTTGTACAATCTCACTCTTGGAGAGATTTAAGACGATCTTGGGAGGTTGGGGATTGGGTAACAAGTCAAATTAACACCGCCTTTCGCTGCCATTTGGCAAAAGCTGCGAGTTTATGACATGCGAGTCTTGCTTATTGCGAGCGAGGGCGTTGGAATGGACGGATATTTCCATCTATGTTGACTTGCTGTATATACCTCTATTGCTTTGCAATGAATGAAACTGTAAAGGTTATTGGATGCATGAGTCTTGCAATGTTCTTCGGATCATTACACGCCTTACTTTTCCGAATATTAATTGCCTGATATTGCCGCCGCGTCAGACTGCTCGGCTCAACATACGTAACTTTCGAGCTTGCTTTCCACGCCTTTCCGCACCAGTAGGTCGGTCTTCAATGGTAGGTAATGGAGCCCAAATGATTTCACGAACAAAGACAAACATCCGTGATCCCAACACCTCAACACTGTAAAGTTGGAGAGAGATGTTCGGGCAGGAAGTTAGTATATCCATACATGAAACAAAAGACTCGGTTTCCGCTTATCTGTTAGAGTTCTCTCGAGACACGACAGAAAGTCAGTATGTATGCCCTCTATTTTTGTCGTACGGACCAAGCTGCGACTTGGCTTTGCTACATACTATATTCAAGCTCTGTCCGTGTCATGCCGTTGGCAACGTCTCCATGCTGTAGCCCAGCCTACTTACTTGTTTCAGTCTCACACAGTGGACACGGATTGAGTCGGTGCAGGACTCTCCGCCTTCACGGGCTCCAGGGTCGGTCGAGGTCAGTCGACAAGAGTTCTTACCTTGTGGGGTGTGCCGCCTTGATCTGGTGGCGTTCCTTGACTCTTGAGCTGGATATAGCCGTGCGTGTGTTGATATTGTGTTGATGTTGTTTATCGATTAGGTGTAGACTGAAGTCAGCGCTAATGCAGGGGTCGCCATGTGTCTTGAGGTCTTAGCAGACAGACAGACGTTTGCCCTCGGCAACACCTCCCACCACCTTACATACACGTACGCCTCCTCCATTCCACAAACCCCTTCGTTTGTTCCTGCTCCTCCTCCGTCATACCGTTTGACAGCACAACCTCCTGCAAAGCATACATCACAACGATCGATCACGTGGGAAAAGACTAGCCATCGCGCACTGGTGGTAATAGCCGCGTCTCGCGTCCAAGCTAAGGTTAGAAATAGGCCGGCGCCAAACGGGCGCCGAAATGAGGTCCTCGCTTCCGCCCTCTAGACTTCACCCTGGGGCTCCATGATATTCATTTCAGCAATTTTACTCGCCCGTCCAGTCTGGGAGAGCGCGGAACTGATCTCAACCCGGCCTGTCAGCACCCTGGCGTGGAAAAGCATGACATCCTCACACCGGTGTCTGTCTGTAACCAGGCCTAAAACAGGACCTGACGGTGCAATTTGCGTGATCCTTCCACCACGCTATCGAACGCCTCACAAAGTAAAGCCCCCTCTGGACGGTAGAGTAGTGTCATACTGCGCTATGTACTTGTAGGCGCAAGTGCCCATTCACATTCCAGTTCTCCTTTCGCTCCCCGTTTCCTCCCCCCAGTGACGACTACACACACACACACCTTGAGACATTCGAACTCTCAGCCACTCTTTACCACCCACCGACATATTCACTCACTACAGCCGCTCTTTCGCCTATACATCACCGCACAACCAACCTTAAGCTTTCTCTCTACCAACTTCAATCACCCACCCAGCATCAAAATGTCTCCCTCCATGTTCGGCCTCTTCACCGCTGGCCTCGCTGCCTTTGCTCCTCTGGTCGCGGCCTACACCACCCCCACTGGCAACGCGCCTGAGGGCAACCCGATCGCTCTGCCTGGCCTCAACACCATTGTCCCGGCCGGCCAAAGCTACGAGATCAAGTGGGACCCCACCACCAAGGGAACTGTCTCTCTCATCCTTCTGAAGGGCCCGGCCGACAACCTTCAGTTCGTCAACGCCATCGCCGAGAAGATTGAGAACGACGGTAGCTACTCCTGGACCCCCTCGACCAGCCTTGTCGCCTCCGAGGGTGCCAAGGGCTACGGCATCCAGCTCATCGACGACGCGACCGGTCAGTACCAGTACACCACTCAGTTCGGCATCTCCAACGACGCCCCCAAAGTCTCGTCTTCTGCCTCTGAGGTTGCTGCTCCTTCTTCCTACGCCGCTGCTCCCCCGGCCTACTCCTCTTCTGCCATGAGCTCTGTCGTCTCTGAGGTCGCTCCCGTTTCTTCCGCCGCCGCTGCCACCACCACCGTCGAGGCCGCCACTACTCCCGCTGTCGTTGCCCCTGTCATCACCCCGGCTGCTCCCTACGAGATCCCCAACAACACCACTGCCGTCCACGCCACCGGCACTGGCTCCATGACCAAGATCGCATCACCGACCGGCGGCAACGGCTCTTCTGTCGAGGTCTCCACTGGCAGTGCCTCCAACATGGCCGCAAGCTTTGGCGGTCTCGTCATCGCCGCCGCTGTCGCCGTCTTCGCTTTGTAAGCGTTGATTGATAGACGTGAATATTAAACGGCGAACGACAACCCTTTTTTGTCTAAAGCGGTTCTTTCGCCCATACCATTCTGTACAGACCAATCCATCAAAAAACAACCATGTCAATGCATTTTGGGCAGCGAGGTCTTTCCTTTCCTTCCTTTGTTTCCCCGGCCACCGCGGGTTTTCATTTCTCAATAGGCTGTAATGCCTAATGTAATGCGACACAGAATGCGCTTACACTTGATTTCCTATTTTACTGCGATCACGACGACAGCATAATCATGAAGGGCTGGGCCTTACGGCGCGTTAGGAAATACGTTGTTAGCAAATGAATTGAATTTGCCAGATAACGTCACAGTCTTGCTCTGCACAATCAATGCTGCACAATCGATCTCATGAGAAGACGGGACTCCGATACCGCACCGTAGAAGCGCCCAAGAAGGTATTCGCCCGTTTGACTTTGGGGTAGTTGAAACTTTGATGAAGATTATCAAACCTTGAATCCGTGGTTGATGACTTCGTAGTTCGCACGAGCTCACAACATCTCCTCACATCTCTGCGACCACAGCCAAAAATGGTTCAATTCTCGGAGACTATAAGATCTGCCGGTATATTCCTCTGAAGACGACCCTCCGGGTAAAATCCCTGACGAACTGCCGTCTGCACAGGCCTTACAACCCTACTTTAGCCCCACCACTTACGACATTCAGCCCAGGTTTGTACTGTACTGTAGTAGCACAATCGCCTTCCGCCCTCCGCCTGGTCCGTTTAGCAGTGTAGTCCATGATTACGTGTAGGCAGAGGCAGAGCCGGCAGAACGATGTCTTCCTACAATCCTCCATCGTTCAAAGCGCTGGTCAGAACCTCCTACGGACATAGCAGAAAAATACCCTGAAGAACTCGACGACGACCACCACCACCATGGGCTCCTCCAATACCAACGGCAGCACCCTCTCCGCGCCTCTCCCGCTCTGGATTGATGGCAAGGAAACCTCCACCCCTACCACCTTCGACGTCTACAACCCCAGCACCGGCGAAAAAGTCTGGTCCTCCTACGGCGCCACAGCAAAAGAAGCCGTCGAAGCAACTGAATCTGCGCAAAGAGCTCTCAAATCATGGCGCAAGACAAAGCCCGCCGAAAGACGGCAGATCCTCCTGAAAGCAGCCGATATCATGGAATCCAGACGTGAGGAGCTCAAAGAATACATGGCGCTGGAAACAGGCGCGCTGGCCGGCTTCTCCGAGTTCAACGTGTCGACGACCGTCGAAGTCTTTAGAAATGTCGCCGGCCTGGTGTCCGGCATCAACGGCGTGATCCCGCAGACGCAGAGCCCGGGCACCGGCGCGTTCGTTTTCAAGGAACCCTTCGGCGTCGTCTACGGCATGGCGCCGTGGAACGCGCCGTACATCCTGGGCAGCCGCGCTTTCCTGTACGCCATCGCCGCCGGCAACACGTGCGTGTTCAAGGGCTCCGAGCTGAGTCCGCGCACGGCCTGGGCTCTTGGCTCGATCATGCACGAGGCGGGCCTGCCAGCGGGCGTGCTCAATGTCATCTACCACGCGCCCGAAGACGCCGTCTCCGTGACCAACGCGGTGATCGAGCACCGGGCGATCAAAAAGATCAACTTCACGGGCTCGACGGCCGTGGGCTCCATCCTGTCCGCCAAAGCGGGCAAGGAGCTCAAGCCCGTCCTCATGGAGCTAGGCGGCAAAGCGTCGGCGATCGTGTGCGAGGATGCCGACATCGACAAAGCCGCGATGCAGTGCGCACTGGGCTCTTTCTTCCACGCGGGCCAGATCTGCATGTCCACCGAGCGGATCCTGGTCCACAAAGACGTGCTCGACAAGTTCGCCGAGGCTCTGAAGGGCGCGACAGAGAAGGTCTACCCTCCCTCTGCCGAAGCGCCTGTGCTCATCGCCAAAGCGGGCGCGCGGAAGAACAAGGCGTTGCGCGAGGATGCGGAGAAGAAGGGAGCCAAGGTTCTGTATGGCGATGTTGGCGCGGAGGAAGACAGCGAGAATCACATCCGGCCTGTTGTCTTCAGCGGCGTGACGAAGGATATGGATATTTTCTACACCGAGTCTTTCGGCCCGACTGTTAGCTTGATCGCGATTGAAAGTGATGAGCAGGCGATTGAGATTGCGAATGATACGGACTATGGTCTCAGTGGCGCGGTGTTCACGGAGAACCTGGCTAGGGGTCTGCGGATCGCGAGGGAGATCGATTCTGGTGCTGTTCATATTAACAGCATGAGTGTGCAGTAAGTTTGGGCTTCGATGATGTTGAGGTGGGAACTTCTAGCTAACTCACAAGCAGCGACGAGGCCATGTTGCCTCACGGCGGCGTTAAGCAGAGTGGTTGGGTAAGATTCGAGATGCTACAGCATTTGATTAAGACAGACGAACTGACGATGTTAACAGGGCCGCTTCAACGGACAATGGGGACTGGAGGAGTTCCTGAAAATCAAGACCGTCACTTACGAAGAATGATTGATCTTGCGCCTACAAATCCAAACGACAATGCTCACATCGACAATGCACATGACAGAAAGCTGTACTCCGTTCAAATATCTTCATTGTTCGTGTTATGTTCGGTGGTCTTCACACCTCCCAACCATGTTCGTTAAGCATCATCGGTCTCGTAGTCTAAAACGATAGCAGCCCTCAGTGTCCATCATCGCCCATCATCTATGACGGAGGGAGAACGTCGAAGGTCTCAGCAATCTTCGGCTCCCAGCTAAGCTTGTCCTTGCCGTAGATCTCGGCGGCGACGGGGAACTTCTTGCGGGCGTCGGCGGGGATGCCGGTGCGGGCGATGATGGTGTCCGGGCCCATGACTTCCTGGTGGTGGTAGATGTGGGTGGTGCACTTGGGGCAGTAGTAGCAGTTGACGGAGTTGCCTGTTGAAGCGAAAGGCTGTCAGTTCTTCCATCTTCTTCTTGCACACGCGCAGACATCTCATAGCGGTAGTTCTGGCAAGGAATCATCATCGTGAACTCACCGCTGTCACCCTTGTAGCTGTACTTGGATGGCTCGCCGCCGGAAGTGATCTTGAGGGCGGACTTGGGCACGATCTGGTTGAGGGTGTAGGGGCCGCCGGAGAGGACCTTGCACGTGTCGCAGTGGCAGAGGATGTGGCTCTGCTTGTCGGACTCGAGGGTCCACTCCCACTTGTGGTGGCCGCAGTGGCATTGGGCTTGGTAGGTGGACGACATTGTTGCGGTTGGGGTGGTTTGTTTTTGGGTTGTTTGATGTAGGAGGAAACGTGTGAGGGGGAAGAAGATTTGTAGGCAATAAGTAGTCGGTCTGTATACCTAGACTGCAATGATCAAACAACCCCACCTCGAGGCGGCCACCCACCTGCGGCGGGGCAACAATTGATCAGGGTTTGAGGTTGACATCACAATTCCATTTTCGAAGCGTCAACTGCGCGTGCGATTGGCGCAACTGCCTTTGACAGGTGTGAGGTAATAATGCAGACCTGCGCTCCCCCTTTGAGGCATTCCACATGGTGTTGTTGAGAGCCTCGCAGGTGGCAGCTGTGCAGCGCTTCGATAGGATTCTCCACTTGTAGTAATAGCTTCCACGCGTTGAGGTCCGGAAAGATGGACGAGATGTTCTCAGAAGAATCGATAGGGTGGTATACAGTATCTACAGCGTGGTAGATGATTGTTCTCTTCCATAGACAGCAAAGCAAAGCAAACTTGCAATTCCAAATAACAGTCTCGGTCGGATGTACCACGCCTTCTTTCCTTCAAGACAGTTCGATCGATGTTCCGGCTGCGGGTGTCAGCTCCGGATGGCCAGCTTCAGCTCGAGTGGGGCCGGGCAGGGCAGGGCAGGGCAGGCAGCTCTTGGTGATGACGATAGGTATTATTCGCTGTCGTTCAGTCGACTCCGAGCCTCTCGGGCCACCCTCTCAGCTAACACAGTAGGATCGATGGGATGCAAGTAAGCATGCATACCGACCCCATCACTTAGCTGGTAGTAATAATACTGACAGCGAATCTCTGCTGAGGGCGCAGCGTTGTAATCGTATTTACAGATTAGCCATGGGCGGCGGATGTAAAGCGATGGACTTTTGCGTATGTAGTCTTGAAGAAGCTCATCTCATTTCCACGGTGTCGTGTCAGCTGCCGGTCATTCTTGAGGCACAGGGATCCGACACAGAGGATGGAAGGAACGAAGGAGTACAACCATGGCAAGACAACATGAAAGTGGTGTTGTGTAGACAACAGCGAGAAAGATCGGGAGGAGGAACTCGTCTTAATAACAATTACTCGAAGCTCGCTGCCCATCAAGGTGGCCGACTAACTCGCGACCAACTACGATGTCCAATCAAAGGCGCTCCTTCTGTTACACGGACCAGAGTCGGACGAGGGCGGTTGCCGCTGGGTATCGTAGTACTAGCCAGGTACTGTACGCGTGTGTATGCATAGAACCGATGGTGTGTCCAGGCGAAGGGTAGAGGCCAATTTCGTTTCGCTGGAACGCGTGGAGTTGTCTCAAAACCGAGAACTACCTTACCCACCTTAACATTAGAAGGCAAAGGTACTGATATGTGGTACCGCACCTAGTGAAGAACATGAGTGTCTCTGAGATCGGGCCTTGATACAACTAGCATGGGATTAGCCAGGAACAAAGTATATATAAGAACAAAATCGGGAAAGGAAATCTAGAGAAGAAAAAAACCCGTCGAAATAAATAAAAAGCATGCAACGACAAAAAAACGCCATCGCTAAATATCCCATATCGCCACCCCGGCGACTTTCTATTGCCATCCAGGTCTTCCCGTATTTTTATCTTTAAAATCGCCCGCCACGATCCCATCTCGGGCTGCCCTCGTCATCATGTTCATCCATAAACCCTGCACCGCCAGTAGTAGAAGGCCCGCCGAAACCTTCGAAATCGAAACCACGGCCCATCAGACCGCCTGAATGCATTTGCGTTTGGTCGCCTGAGGGAGTTCGCCGCGAGTTACGCCTTGGCACGGCCGGGGTGCGGTAGGATGCTGGTGGAGGCGAGATGGTCGAGGCTTGTTGCTGTGAATTGCGGCTGAGGGTGCGTTGGTGTGCGGGCCAAGCGAGGTCGTCCACATCGCGCAACCATGAAGGAGCCTCGCTTTGATTTTCGAGATCTCGGTCTGGGTGGTTGGATGTGCGGTGGGAGTTGAAGCGGCTTGGAAGGTCGAGGCCGCCGACTGGGTCGATGGGTGCAAGAGAGGGGAGTTCGGTGTGCTTTATGGGCGTGGGGACGCGGGATTCCGATGAGTACATACTGGGGTTGTCGCCCCCGTGAAGGCTACTGGGACCGGTGTCGTTGCTTGGCCGCTTGTAGTCGAGATCGTGTGGAGGGGAAATCGGCCTTTGTATGGTCGGAGTGTCGGGCTCAAACGAGGGTCGAGCTTCGTCGTAGCGTCCTCCCATGTCAAAATCGAAGGGTGGTTTGTTGTTCGCACGACTGAGACTACGGTTCGCGCCCGCTGTTGCTTGGAGCTCTCCCTGCTGTAAAGGAGGCGAATCACGGTAAGGCTCGGCTTGCATGGGCGGAGAAGTAGTCATCTCGTGCTCTTCGTGGGCCATAGGGCGCTGCATAGGAGCAGATCGTACAACTTCGAAGCCCTTGCTCTGCTCCTTTTGCTTCTGCTTCTGCTTCCCACCCTGCACGCCGACTACCAGACGCTGGAACCAGCTCTGAGCGTTTGCGGCAGGTCCTTCGGGGTTCGTGGGACCCGTCTTCAGTTTGCGTGTGGGTTGATCAGAAAGAGCTTGTCCGCGGTAGTATTGGTCGACCTCACGGACTGCATAGTCTGTACGTGGACCGCCGTCCTCCGAATCACCGCGCTGATGCTGCACCGCTCCGATTTCGTCTTTGGTTGCAGGATTGCTCTCATGACTTCCACCTCTCGCGGCACTCGGCTGTCCTGGCGAATCAGAATAAGGAAACTCGGCACTGGCGCCGCTCATTCTGCTCTTCGCACCGGGGGTAAGAAGGTCCAAAGTCGCTCGTCTGGCTCGAGGTGGTCTGTAGTAGTTGTCTGCGGTGGGTCCCCCGGTGTCTGTCTTGATTCCCAGGATGGGTTTGCCGTTTGGCAAGTAGGTGAACGCTGTTTGTCCACCATCTACATCAAGGCCGGGACTTCCCAGGCCCTCACTACCAAATTGGTCGTAGCCACTCATACGAGGGGCTGCAGGAGTGCCGGCCATCTGATTGAGGAGCTGTTGGCTGCTGGCAGACATGCTCCTGGACCGAGTTCCAGCATATCCACTGCGAGCGTCCGAGTCCTGTAGAATGCCTGCTGCGCTTGTCATAGAGGCTCGATCTCCCGTACCAGGCCTGTTTCGACGCTTTTTGAGCATGCGCATGTTCAAGATGCTGCCTCTAATAGCACCGTGTTGGGCGTCGCCGCCCACTCCCATAGAGCGAGCAATTACTTCGATGATAGTTTGCGCTGCGTTCAAGAAGAATCCAAAGACCAAGACACAAGCGTGCAGTAGTAAAATAGCATAACCAATCCAGCCTCGTGGTGCTTCGTCAACGGCCAGAGTCGGAACAAAAGCAACTGAAAGTAGAATCGTGATAAGACGAACAGCCGCAAAGAAAGTGTGATAAGCGTTCATGCTGGTTTGGCCCTGGAAAGGTCTGAAGGCGTTGAGTGTGAGAATAAGAATGACCTCGCAAATGGCCAGGACAATGATTTGGGCGATGCCGCTTGGCTGCACGGCACCAATGGCAACGCCGCGCATAAATGTGATTATGACAGGTATGAATGCGAAGGGCGCAGCGCTATCGCTGTATGTATTGTACAAGGGTCCATACATCAGCACCGTGGCCATGTCGTCGAAAAGGTGGGTTCGTGGCTTTGTGCGGAAGATGACCCGAAGGATCCATCCAGCAGATGCAATCATGATTACTAGTAGGACGGCTGCCACGGCGACCACGGCAGTAGGCGATCGCATTGCTATGACCAGTTGGAAGAGACTGAGCGCGACTATGGGCAGAATGAAGTAGTTGAACATCAATCTGACCAGGTTTCCGATGGTGAAGGGGAAGTTCTTGCGCCTGAGATCTTGCTCGCTAGTGCTAGTCAGACGCCTGTATGCCCAACGGAACAGGAAACCAAGCTGACAGAGCGCCACCACGATGCCGGCGATGACGAGTAGCCAGATAGCCATGCAAGCCCAGATGTCAGAGACGTCGGTCATACCCACCAGCTGGCTCATGCGTGTGATTCCGTAGGTGCCGTTTGTGGTGTAAATGCCATCGGACAAGCTCTGGTAGCCGTCGCCGTCGGTGACATAGCTCTGGTTGAACAAAAGCAAGCTCCAAGCGGTGTTGCTTACAGCAGGTTGATAGAAGCCGGGATATTGAAGGCTCAAGCTGCCCATGAGTGCCACGAACTGGATGTACTGCAGACAGTCACCAAACCCAGGAGTGACTAGACGCAAAAGATCCTCGTCACGACCATAATTACTGCTCCACTTGAAGATGTCCGCCGTTCCCCAGGGCGAATATATGGCGGCCGCGAGCGTCGCGACACCCTTGAGTATCAGGATAACGGCAGGTAGCCAGGTGATCAGACCAGAAATCTGCGAACCCAAGTCGGGAGTGATGTTTGCAGTTATGCATGCCAAATCTTCTCCACCCTCGTCACCGCTGATGACCCGAACACGGGCAGCAAGCGTGCCAAATGAATATGGACTGCCGAAGTCGTGGGCAAGGCTGAAAGCCGGCAGGGTGTATGGGTTGCTGCTATTCGCGTCGAAGTACGGGCCCAGAGGACATGTGCCGTTGATAACATTTTCGCAGAATTGCGAGTCGGGAGCGTCCCATGCCTCGTAAGACAGCATTTTGAAGTCGGCGACCAGAGTGCTGTACCTGTTTGCGTTTCCCACATCTTGAATCTTGCCAAAGGAACTGTCCGGATCTTGCCAGCTGGGGTCATCGGGCAGTGGGTAGTCGCCTTGCACGGTCTGGCCGGTGACATTGCCGTAGAAGGTGACATTGAGTCCGTGTGTGGGGTTCTCGGTGTCGAAGCGGGCGTCGAGGAATAGAGGCACCCATTGCAGGCGGCGCGGGTCGGATTTGATGGTACTCTCGGAGAGGCAGTTCCCGAAGTTGATAAAGGCGGCGTTGACGACGGCGGGTAGGAAGAGTGCGAGGAGAGAGGTGTAGGTCAGCGCCAGTGCGGCGGCGCGCGGGAAGGCGCTCATTGGGCGGATCTCATTTGGGACCACGGGTGGTATGGTGCTGTGGCCGAAGAGGTGAACGGCGGGAAGGTAGCGATCGTGAGGGGTGAGGTAGGGTTGGTGTCGGTTCGTTCGGTATGAGATAGTACAAGAAGGTGGAGAAGCGAGTGTGCGTGTATGGCGAGGAGGAAGAGTGAGGAGGAGGGTTGGATAGGCAAGGTAGTATGGTTGTCAGCGCGCGACAGAGAACGAGAAGGGGAGATGCTGAGATGGCAGTGTGGCACGGCGTGCAGCGCAGCAATTCAACGGTGATAGCAATGAATCGGACGGCAGTGGTAGGTATGGATGATGATGATAATGATGGTGATGATAATAAAAATAGTACCGTAGTAAATAATAATTAGGGTCTTCCCTGTCCTTTGGCATGCTCCTCCAAGGCTCCTCGGTGTCAGTCCCTTGGTCTCCTCTTCTCTTCCATCTTCTCTCCGGGGGCTGGCCCATCCATCAGCCATCAGCCGTCGGCCATGCATCAGACATGCAGCCCGTCGCCGATCGTAGTGCCCACTGCTAAACCTCTTAGCAAAACAACTCCACACACTAGCTATCCAAGCGTCCGTTTGTGCTTGCTCGTGAAACCGTCTTGTATCTTTTTTTTTTTGGTAGACCTTCAGTATATGTGTTATTGATGTATGACAAAAGTACAGCTAGCTCATACAGGTAGATACTCAAACTCAGGAGACAAGATTATTGTTACCTCTTCACCCGACAGCACGGAACCGTGGATTCCTTGTCGGCCCTGCAGATCCCACGCGAATAGTCGCGTTGCTTGGCCCAGTCGAGTATGATGC
>Ga0265797_10004041_pt1 | contig 22810 bp, 27 predicted proteins | sample P2T30metagenome_FD_192433 | JGI IMG/M metagenome (GOLD analysis project Ga0265797, IMG submission 192433) | Plant litter microbial communities from East Loma Ridge, Irvine, California - P2 T30 | ecosystem: Environmental > Terrestrial > Plant litter > Unclassified | place: USA: California... | reverse complement strand
CTTGTTTCGGGGGAGGGAGCCGGGGTTCTGTTATGACCCACACTGCTATAAGCGCCGGTACAGCAGGTCGTTGGTCCGATGCGCTGGCCCAAAGCAGAGGGTCGAGGACGCAGAGGATCCCGTACAGATCAGATCTTGCGCAAGCACACGGTTTCCGCCAAGGTTTGATGTGACCTCTGACGCATCGGAACGTGTAGGATGCGGAAGGTTTATCGCTACCGGTGGCCAGGTGCTTGTAAAGCGCGTCAACGGGCAGACTCTCGGTGGATGATCGTCGAATGGTGCGAGATAGTGCACTCAGATGCACTAGTAGACACGCTGTCACTCGCGGACGATAGGCCCCGCTTGCGTTGCATTAGAAGATGGTGGGAGTGGTATGACCACGGTCGATGGTGAAGTCGACCTGGGGTTGGGGAGAGTTCGGGCACAGGTGGCAGGACAAGCTAAAGCAAGTCATCTCGAAGAGACCCGCCGATCTGGCGCTTTAACCTTTTAGCACACGACGGCCACGGCGGGCCGAATGGCGTGGCTTGCGTTGGAGAAGATCGGGTGGGGTGTCGGAATCGTCGGAATCGGACCCGGGGGTTGGACTAATGTCGAAAGCGCAACAGATGAAAGACTTGGGTGCGGTCCGTGTCATCTTGAAGACAGCCTTGGCTTCACGCTTGGCGGAGCCCTGCTCATCTGGTCGTTGTGCGGAGTCGTACCAACCCATGCGTGCCATGGAGACTTTGACTCGCCCTCCTCGGAGAGTCAGGGAAGCCCTTATTCAAGTCGATATCTTGCCGTCTCGAAGGATTCTGGTGGCAGGCGTCGAGACTCGAGAGGGAGTCGCGACCATGGTAGTCGCTCTTCATCGCGGACGAGTCAGGCGAAGACCGGAAGTCAACGAACAAGATGGGGACGACATGGTTGACGATAGCATCGTTAGTCCATCGTTCGAGATGCGTGGGAGGGGCATTATTGTATTATTGTAGGTATGCTTGTAGCTCAACGCGGCTGGGCGGGCTCACCATACGTGTGGACTCCTCACTTAGGTACTCTCTGCAACTCCAACTCCAACTGCAAGACAGAAGACGGTAGACGGCGGTCTGCTGTCGCTGCCTCACCGCAGGACTCGCAGACGTGTCCAGACTTCTCGGTAGAGTAGATACCTACATACACGATGCTGTACAGAAGTACCATGGATGCTGCAATGCCTGTTGAGCTTCACGAGCACCCTTGCCCGTTATGCGTCTCTGCTGACCGCTCACGTTGTTCCATGCAGGACAGACTGTGTTGGATACGCTTCTGCAGTGACGCCTTGGCGCACGTGAGACAAGGTGTGTTGTTACCATGACCGCCTTTTGACATGCACCCACCCTCAAGTCCTACCTGCCACTGTACGCTGAACTGCTAACCTCTCACCGGCGGCGAAGTTGCTTCAACGCTGGATCGCCACAGCATGTCGACGTCAACGACAAGAGATGGCATCCGCGGATCGATTAGACCGGCGATCTAGAAGCAGCGCGTGCGAGGATTATTAATGAACAGGCCGACTTCCGATGGAGCCTGGCAGGGCATCTTCCACAGAGAAGACGCAATTGACATGTGTGGTGGCGGCGGCTGATGGCGTACCAGACAACGATTGACTGGAAGCCAAGCTTGACTACTCGAAAGGCAGTCCTTTGACAGTATCGAGATTTGAAAAGTATCTTGTAGATGAGCTGATGAGATGGATGGTTTCAACGTTCAACCGAGTGTATCCGTACGACACCTAACAAGAATACTTCGCAGACGCAGAGATGCGTCCAGACTCCAGATTCGTGAACAGGTGCAGGCGTAGGCGGGGCTTAGGGCTGCCTGCAGATTCCTCACGGCCCGGGCACTACTCACATCATCCGTCCACCGCATGCACGCCGTTGTTATTTAGCGCCCGCCGCAACTCAATCGTTGCTGAGCGCATTCCCGATTGAGGACGGCGAGGTGTTTGAGGGTGGAGTGGTGATGTGATGGAGAGAAGAAGACACAAGAGGCTATGCTTGACATTGAATGTAACACGCGAAGCGAAGCAGAGAGATGAGTCGAGTCAATTTCTGGCTTGAAAGAAGCATTCTTAATTCATTCAAGTATGTAGTAGGTACCTCATCCGACTGCGGTACCTCAGCCGCCGTGAGTGAGCTAGGAGGCGGCAGACGACAGCATTGAATGTCACCATGTCACCATGTATCTTCCGTCGAGGCCACACGTGAGGCTCATACGATCGTGCCAACGACATGTCATTACTAGATTGTCAGATCATTGTCAGTGCGGAACAGATCGCTCATGCTACCCGCAACAACATAACGCCGACCAGAGACATGATCCACATGCATGGGGATTATTGTCGCTGAGGAACATGAGTGACATGGTGGATGGACTGCGGTCATGACAAATCGTCCCTGGACTGATCCTTCACCCTCCCGTGCCCCTTGGCCTGCTCGTTCATGCTGTGCCACCCTGGGTGGTCGGCCAGCTGTCTGGACACCGACAAACAATAATGCATGCATGCATGCAGTATGCGCAATACGCGTAGTGGCGTGGCATGCGCATACGCTGCTGCCACCTGCGCATGTGTAGAGAGAAGGTGGCGGTATGTCTGCAGAACACCGCCAGTTGACCACCGCCCGTCAACAACCAACAACCACGCCTCCAACCACTGTGTATACATGCACATGCACATGCATATGTCTATGCAACCGCAACACCGCCCTCAGCAATGATGCATACATCCTGGACAGCGTGAAGGGCGGAGTAATGCACGTCGACGACCTTCTTGCTGCATGGCCGAACATGTCCGGCAGGTCCAGAGATGCGGATGGCTCCTCACAGGCATACCGCACTAAACGCATAGGGTGCATGCACACATCCCTGCTACTGGACTTGGATTATGGGACGTCTTTGCGCTACTATCGACGCCTGTCATCGAGCGGGCCGGCGGAAAGTGGGCCCCTTTGGACAGGTTTGGTGACACGCCAGGCCCGTGGGACCCACGGCTCGTACAACAGCAGACACGACCGCATATTCTCTGCAGCCGCAGATTGGGAACATTTGCACCTCCACGGAGCCAGTTCCGACACAAGAAGAATCTGGAAGAAGCGGCCTATCATTCATCATAATCACTATCGGCGACATGATCGTTACTCGTCACCGCAAGACACGCGAGGCACCGTGTAACCGCGGTGTGCCAGGTAACGAGCTGCAAGCAGTCGAGTACAGCAGTTGAGCAGGGACTATAGTACTGTAGGTACAGTGGCAGTGCCTGAGGGACGCTGCTGACTGCACAGAACTGTATCTCAACCTCTGTGCTTCCCCCACGCGAGTCGTGCGGGCTGTTTTGTCATTTTTTGCCCTGCCCTGCTCTGCTCTGCATACCTGGACGCGACGGCTCGCCTGCTATCGTCATCCATGCAACTTTCCCTTTTCGCTGATGCTCGCAAACTCTAAACCCCGGTCGCCAGCGGTATAGCTGCCCATTTCTCAGAGGCACACACCGTTGGCAGGCTCGGAAGGATCTCCAGGCTTGTCCACTGTGCACCGCACCGCACTCGTGCGTGCGTTACGCCGGTGCTGAGCTGACTGGAGCTTCTCCTCACCCTAGCTTGCTACAGCAGACACCTGTCACCTCGACCGTTGCCATGTCTCGTCCACTACCAACAGTCGCTCCGACTCCAAAGCGTGCCAACTCGTACTGGTCCAGCAGAGTTCAACGAGACAGCGTGAAGCTCGCGACAAACGCAAGGGCAGGCTCTAGGTTCCCAAATGCCGTCAACCTTCAGAGCATGTAGTGGCACATATGCTCGGACAATGGGTCTGCCGACTGGCGCGCGCGGCTTTAACCGCCCCAGATCCAGGGCGGCCTGTCCTCTGCCTGTTGGCATCTGGCAGGGCAGGGCACGTACGGTATGGAAGTATCAAACTCTATCCTCCACACTCGGCCCCTCCGCGTCGCGGTCGGGTATCTGACAATCGCCAAAGCGGGCTCGGTGAGTGACTGGTCGGCACGATCTGGTTGGTCTTGGCTCTCAAGGATAAGTTCCTGGTACCGGGGTGTAGTCCATCTGCTCCATCCGCTAGGGCCCACCTCTGGTGAGACTCACCTGTCTGATAGCGCCTTCCCTACTATTGCATTAGATATGCCGGGCCTCCAGGTAGATTTGATCTGTTTCACTCTCAGGAGCCTGCACATTCTCGACACCGTCACGCCAGCAAACGATCCGGTTCCCATCCGACTGCCGCTCAAACTCATTTCACTGGACCATCGCCCTCGCTATATGTCCACATAAGTCCTTGCGTCGACGTGCATTCAGGCACAAGCCTAGCTCTCCTCCCCAGCAACTAACTACGCAATTATCCCTGGTGGGCTCAACCTGATCGATCATAACGGCTTAGGGCGCTGTACCCAGCTATATCGCGGCTTCGATCCGGATCCACCGCGCAGTCCTAGAGTGTCGCCAGCTGGACGGTCCGCTCTGTAGACCTCGACGAAATCTATCTCGCCCTGACCCTGCATCGCGCCATCAATCGGAAAGGTCGCACTGTGAGACCCGGGCTCTTGGGACTTACAGCCATCCTGAGGAGTCGCAGCTTTCAGGAGTCCACTTGCACATTGGGCTTTCCTTTTCGGGTCAAAGTCACCAACCGTCATCTACTTCCATCCGAGACCTGCCCCAGTGAGACATACATATATGTGCGCAAGCTCCCAGGGGAACGGTGACCTCGATACTTCTACAACATCTTCGTCCCTGATCTTCAATCAACCCTTATTATCCTCCCTCTTCACGTCGGTCTCACTTCACACAACATCTCCTCTCATCAAACAGAGAAACCGGCTGCCTTCAGATCGCTCGATCTTTGCTACCTACTGTCTACAACCCACGTTTACCAACTCACATCCAACTCGATATCGACAACCAACCTTCGATCATTTAATCGTTCGGTTAACACATTCACAATGGCCATGACACTACAGCAACCAGTGGCTTTCGCCAACAATGGCCGCCAACAGCACCACAAGATGAGCATCGCATTCCTTTCTGGCCAGGCCAACGAGGACACCGACATGACCGACAGCTGCTACGCTCGCGCACCAGCACCAGCACCTGCGCCTATGCCAGTTACCCTTCCAACATTCCAGATGCCCTGCTACCAACCTGAGCGCCCCAGGACGCCCATCACCCTTCCATCATTGCGACTTGACGGCTCACCTTACTCCAATGGCTCGTACTCAGCTCCTCAGTTGCCTCGCATTGGTAGCTTCAGCAGCATGAACAGCTTCGGTAGTGCACACAGTGCGAACAGCTGGGCCAACAGCAATGCATCGTACCCCAGCAGCACGACCAGCAGCTTCTCTAGCATCAACACCAGCCCCGTGAAGCGTCACGACAGCCTGTGGGACATGGAGTCGAACGCGTCTGCAGCCTCGTCGGCAACCTCCTACCACTCCTCCAACTCATTCAGCAGCATCAACACACCTCACCACCACCACCACCATCACCACCACCAGCCCACACACGCATCCATGATGGCCGAGCCCCTCGCGCGCATCCCTCGCCCAGCTCGACCCTCGTACAGCGAAGAGCAGAAGTTCTTCATCATGTACTACCGCGTGATCAAGGAGCTTTCATGGCCCGAGATCGAAGACAAGTTCGCCACCTTCTTCAACCTGCGAACAAAAGACGGCCTCACCAGCGTCTACTACCGTATCCGCAAGAACTGGGGCATGGAAGAGGTCCTCAAGACTGGCCCCGACGGCTCCATGGGTGACCGCGGCAAAGTCGAGAGCAAAGCAGCCCACTTCTCTCGGGAATTCCTCACCAACCTTGGCTACTTTGACTAAGCTTTGAACCTGCTTTACCTCCTTTGAGCATTCGCTTGGCCACCATTGAGAAAAATACCCCAGCTTCAAAACTATGATACCCCAAACTCGAGTCTTCCGAGTGCGGCAGAGACACAGCGACTTTTCCCATCATCCATCTTTGGTTTCACCAACAACCAATCATTCTTCTTCTTCCTTCATCTCCTTTGCATCATGCATTCTGATTTCCAAGTCCCGCTCAAAAAAAGCCGGCCGGCGTTTTTAAGATCAAAAGGGCGATATCCAATTGGGAGGCGCGCCTCCACCAGGGACATCGGACGGGGAGTTCTTGCTCGCTTTTTGGATGTTTCCTTCCCCTTTTTCTTTCAGTCTAATCTTCTGCATCGCGATTCCCTCGACTGACTTGTCTCTGTCGTTACATTCCCCTTTTCTTCTACGTATTTGTTGAGGCCCAGTCCTTACTCTATTGCTACTACCTACTATTACTACACCCTCTTACCTACCTACCTGTACTACCAATGCTCAGCCTCACGAAAAGTACTTTGCTCCTACGTTTTTGCGCTCTTTTGTCTATCTTGACTATCCCTTTTGTATAGTAGAGTAGCTTCGCCAAGTGGGAGGACGGGTTTGTATCATCAACACATGTATCATTATCATCACCCATCGTCCGTCACCGTCCATCTCGAGCATGTGGTGTATCAGTAACACAAGTCGATCCCATTCCTTTGTTACAACACTAAGCGAACCTTCAACCGAACCGTCCAGAAAGAAGTGGCAGGTGAGTCTCACCACGTCTATCCATCAACCAGGACTGTAAGAATAAACACAAGACATCTCATCGATTCGATCCAACTCAATCCGACGTGTACAGTTACTAAATCATCCTTTTACTTCTAATGTCGTATGTCGTGGGAATGTGAGGATTCGTAGTATGTGTCAACGTAAGTTAAATTTTGGATGGAAGTAGACATTTCTTCTTGCCTTCTTCGTTTTCCAGACTATATCGATAAACTCTCTGTTTGTTGTTTTGGACATGTTTCTCTTTTGGTTTTGGTTTTGGTTTCGGTCCTGTGGTAGTAATACGAAGTGTGATGTGTTGTAGTCTCCTCGACCCTCCACCACCAAATTTACAGGGTTTCGAATAAAAATCTCACATCACCTCCCACAATCTCAAGTGTGTACAGCTCTCTCACTCTCTCTCTCACTCACACACACACACACTCTCTCTCCTATTCACTCACTCCTCCTCCGCCGCCCGCTTCCGGTCCAGATACTTGGCAAACTGCCTCTCAACCCTAGTACCCGCACCAGCGCTCTTCTTAGCAAACGGATTCATCATCCGCATATCCTCCTCGTCGCTCCACGTGATCTCATCCTCGTCGTCGTCGGCGTCGTTGAGATTATACTGCTCGTCGTTGGAACCGCGGCGCGCCCTGTATCCATAAGCGGCCCCACCGCGATCGAACTCGTCGTCCGAAGCCAGTTCGTCAGACGGGTAGTCGGCGCCGTAGTAGTCTTCGGCGTTCTCGTCGTCCTCGTCCGTCGGCTCCGAGTCGGAGCCTTCGAGGTCGTGCATGTACGTTTCCCAGAGCTGCTCGTCGTCTTCGGTGATGATCAGGTAGCCGACGTTGCTGGGGACGGCGAGGCTTTTGGTGGTTTCTACGGGGTTGTCGGCGGAGAGAGGGTTGGACGTGGCTGGTTGAGGAACTGGGGCGAGGACGTAGGTGTCGTAGACGTACTCGCTGTCTGAGTCCATTGCGGTGTCGTCGTCGTGGTCTTTGTTATTGTTTTGATCGCCACGTCGGGGAGAAACTGGAGATTGCTGCTTTTCGTGCAGAGCGCGGGAACGCGAGGGAGTCAGTTTCGGCTTGGTCTTGACCTGGGGTTTGGGTGTTTTGGCTAGTTCTTCGAGGGCGAATTGGTGCATTTCTGCTGCCAGAGCTTGGACTTCGCGTTGTTGGCGGGCGGCTACATTCTTGTCGTCGGGTTTTGTTGCCGCCGGTTTTGGGGCTTGGGGCCTCAGGGCTGATCCTCTACCTGGACGCTTGGGTGGCGCAGACGGGGTCGAAGTTTGCGGTTCATTGTCGAAGTGATGCGTTGGAGTATCGTCTTCGAACTTCCTCTGTCGCTTCTCGAACACTGTCGGGAGGAGGGCATCGTTTTGCTTTCGCTTGCGGGACTTACTGCCCTCTGCGGAGGGTGGAAGGAGAGATGGCTGCTTGAGGTGGAAAGTCCTGCGAGCCTCAACGAACGATGTGGCAGATGCTGTTGAAAAGTTGTTTCCAGCGCTATTCCCTGCTGACTCGAGATGGTCCGAAGGTATACCAGAAATCGAAGTCTCCCGTTTCTGCCGGACATAGTGGCCTCGAGCGGCGTCCTCGATGGAAGGATGTTCTTTGCGTTTTCCCCCTCGCCTCTCGACAATCAATTGATCTGGCGGGAGTTCGCCACGCCTGCGCTGTAAGCGTACAGTGCTGGGACCCTCCATGTCGGTAGCTATGGCAGTATCTCGAGAGATGCACCGGTAGAATGGGATGTAATGTCTCGGCTGTGTGGCAGTCTGGTCAGGATAAGCTTTCTCGCTGGTGCGGGCCTTGCCGACTATCTGTGCCCTTGCTGGATGTCAAGTAGTGAGTTACGAGTCAACGTAGGATTGCTAGTAAGGATGAGTAGCTGTTAGCCGTTGAGCCGTGTGAGCCGTCGTGCTGTGTAACTTAGAGGCTCCCGTAGTGAGGTCGTCACTTGAGCGTCACGTGAGAAAGCCAATGTCACTCACAGAAGCGGGAGCTCGGAGGTTCAAGTTCAATTGTCCATGTTTGGTGGGGGCGGCGGTCAAGGGTTCGCGACGTGGCTTGGAGGCATCGCCATTGGACGCGCAACAGGAAGTGAGAGCGACGACAACCTGTCCACTGCAGGCTCTCTCTCTCAATGCTCTACTCGTAGTCGGCTATCATGTCAAATACCATTCACTTACCAGCACGTGACAAGCAAATATGTGAGAAGCAGTGAGCAAGCCCTTGGCCCGTTTCGTTTGTTTGACAATGACGATGAGACCGAAGACGGCTTGCTCGTGACTACTTTCCTCAACCAGTACAGAAACACCATCCCTTCCATTCCTAACCCCTCTCCGAGCACTGCCACTTTCCTTTCCACACTCCCCTCGGCGTCTCAACTAACAACCTCCTTTTCGAGCCCTGCTCTCGGAATGAGGATATCTGCACACTCCAGAATACCCTGTCCCTGACTCCGACTCCGACCCGCCCTGGCCCACCACTCACCTCATCATGGACGTCAACAAAACCTCCTTCTATCCGCTACTCCTCGACATCCTCACCGACATATCCAAAAGCTACTTCGTGGCCTTTGATCTTGAGCTCTCTGGCGTGCCCGTCAAACAGGCCGCCGCCAATCGCCGCGTCGGCCGGCCTTCGCTGCAAGAACGCTACGAGGAAGTCAAGGAAGCAGCCGAGAAATATTCAATCCTACAAATCGGTCTCACATGCGTGCGGGAGGATGTGGATACCGGCAGATACATCTCCAAGCCGTACAACTTCGAGCTCAGTCCGCTGATCGACGTACAAGGGCTGGATGTCGAGAGGGACTTTGCGTTCAGCACGAGTGCGGTCGACTTCCTCAAGCGAGTTGGATTCGACTTCAGCAAGCCCTTTAACGAGGGCGTGCCCTACCTTTCTTCAGAGGAAGCCAAAGAGGCCCGTCAGAGGCACGAGAACAGACAGAAAAAGGATGCCATTGCCGATTTGCAAATCAAAGAGACGGACGTTGAATCTCTTGCTTTGTTGCAGCGCATTCGCAACGAAGTCAACGCTTGGCTTGCGGAACCAGGGCTCGGCGAATACCTCAACATTGGTCCGGTAGGCTCGGAAATAGAGGTCGATGGGCAGGCACCAGCAGAATTGACGCGCTACGAGAAGCGTCTGGTACACCAGCTTGTGCGTGCAGAGTATCCGCGTCTCGTCACTTTCTCCAAGCGTGGCTGTGTTCAAGTTGTTCACTTCGATGCAGAGCGCGAAGCGCGGATTTCCGCAGGACGCAAGGCGGATCTCGACGAGCGCATTGGGCGACAGAAGGGCTTCCGCTGGGTGATGGAAGCTCTGCTAGGAAATAACATTGGAAAGCTAGACCTCACCTTGGCTGCTACAGATCCCTTGACGGGCGACCCCGTTTTTGCGGACATCCATGACTATCGGGCGAAGTTCAATCGCGCACATGCAATCCTTCGTAACAACCCGCGCGTACTCGTTGGTCACAACTGCTTCCTCGATCTCGTCTACCTCTACAAGGCTTTCATCGGCTCACTCCCGGCTACGGTTGAGGAATTCACCACCGAGGTGCACAAGCGCTGGCCCACTATCATTGACACCAAGTACATGGCTACACACAACTGCGGCGATATCAACCCGGCCTCTTCACTGGAGGAGATCGCGCGCCAGCTTGCCTATCCTGAAATCCAGCTCGATGTTCTCGACGAGTTGCACAGCAAGTACAAAGACGTCGAAGTCTTCCACGAGGCCGGCTATGACAGCTACTTGACTGCACAAGTAGCCGTGAGACTGTCCATGAAACTGGAGCGCGAAGGTGCCTACGTGGATGACGTGGACGAACTCGGCCAAGGTGGTGTCAAAGTCGACGGGCAATCGGCGTCCAATGGTCCTGTCGGAGCTGCAGTGGGCACTGGCAAAAGCCTCTTATCCGCCGCTGTGAAGGCGCTTAACCTGAACGGTACTGTCGCTGATCCAAACGCCAACAACCCGCCAGCTCCTTTCGCCTCAGCGCCGACCATTTCGTTCCCGCCCACATCTCCAAACAATAAAACAAAGAACCCACGCACGTCTAGCCCTCTTCTATCCCTCTCCCCCAAAGCCGAGTCCTTCGTCCCGTCTTCTCTCGGAGCGTGGAAGTCTGGTCCCGATGCGTCACTAGCACCCGAGAACCCCGACGATCCGTTCGTGATGAGCCGCACCAAACTCGTCGCCGAAGAGAAAGGGATATACGGTGGTATGCCGAGGTTCGGAGGCGATTTCTGGAGGGTATATGGCAACAGACTGAGGGTATTTGGCACAGAGGAGGGCGTATGTGCCCTCAATGGGCAGATCTGAAACATCAAACGGTACTCGCGCAGAGGCAAGTGTACTGACATAATTTTTTTACCCAATCAGTTTGGACCACGATGGCCGAAAAGGCATGTCAAGACAAGAAGGAAGGTGGAGGGTGGAGAAGTTGCAGAAGTAGGTGCGATCTATCCTACGCAGCTTTTCGCGAATATGCTGATATCAAAACAAATCCAAAATGAAACAACATTCGAAAGCCTGACGATTTCTGACAGTAGTGTGTACTGTATATTCTTACAGTATCTTGTGCGCGATCGATTACTGTACAGCTGCTTTTACTTTCCCCACCTTGAGCTAGTCTATAAGCTCGCCAGAAAGGGAAGGTAGGTATTAGGTAAGGTCGGTAAGGTCTAACTTAACGTATATCAAAGCATGATGTCTTATCAACATCCATGCTCCCCGCTTTCCCTGACATCCCTATCGCGCTGCGTTGTTGATCTGCTACCCTTGTATGGAGGCGAGATCGGAGCAGCGTGTGAGGGTGCATCATATTTAGGTCCATTGTTCGGCAGTCTTGTTGGCTTCTGGCTCTCAATGCAAGAGAGAGGTATGATTTCCATTGCCGGGTGACTAAATATATACTGGATCTTGCAGCTCTCAGGCACGGACTCTTGACTCGATTGTTCGGTGGTCATATCCACGAGTCTGACTTCTTTCATGGGACCGATTGAATTGACACAACAGCGCAGGCGATACATCTGTCGTTCAACATAACACCAGAAACTTCGGCCAAGACTCAAACTATACACAATGGCCGCCACTACCGAGAACGACAAACCGACAAACGCCACCACGGACACCAACAGTCATGCAACAACAACAACAATCGGCTCCCCGACCAATTTCTGGCTGCACAACCCCCTCACAGGCTTCGACCTAACCCACCCTCCCACCCCCTCATCCCCTCAAATCATCCCAAGCCTGACGCTCCAAACGACCACGGAGCCCGTGACTCTCGACCCGGCTAAAACAGCCCTCGTCATAATCGACATGCAAAACTTCTTTCTCTCCCCCGCTTTCGGCCGTAACCCGAACGGAGCCGGCCACGCTGCCATGGAAGCGTTAATACAGACTGCGATCCCCGCGGCGCGCAGGGCGGGCGTCAGGATCGTTTGGGTGAATTGGGGGTTGACGGAGGAGGAGGTGGAGGAGATGCCGCCGGCGATGTTGAGGACTTTTGGGGCGGTGGGTGCTGGGAAGATTGGGGAAGGGAAGGACGGGAGCGTTTACGTTGGGTTGGGAGGGGATTGTGGGATGCGTGAGGATGTATTCGAAGGTGAAGGGAGGGAGGTGCAGCCTGGGAAGTTGTTGATGCGCGACCAGTGGAACTCGGGACTCTATGGGCCTTTGGTCGGGGTTTATGCTGAAGGGAAGAAGTTGGGTGGTGGGAGAGAGGATGTGTGGATCCATAAGAATCGCATGTCGGCTCTTTGGGGTGGTCGGACGGCTTTGGGAGATTTCTTGGAGGAGCAGGGGATTAAGAGTCTGTTGTTTGCTGGTGTCAACACGGATCAGTGCGTGGGTGGGACGTTGCAGGATGCATTTTCAAAGGGATTTGATAGTATTTTGCTTGCGGATGCAGCGGGAACGTCAAGCCCGGAGTTTGCACAAGAGGGCATCGAATATAATGCGCAGAAGAGTTGGGGTTTTTTGACAAGCTGTGGAGAGTTTGCGAAAGGGGTTGCGGAGATGCAGGCAGTGAGGTGAGGTGAGCTGTGTCTTTCAGTCCGCTCTGGCGAGAGTTTATCAAAGAATGGAGTGTTTAGCCATGCAAGACATGTATTTTCCTACGTGTCAAAGCCGTGGTTTGCTCGGGGCGTGTTGAATATTCGCATACTTAACGTCATGTAAGATCGTCGCGCAATCTACTAACTTACCCAGCTTCAGCACTGCCTCTAATCGCCAGCATGTCTTCCTCAGGTTCGGGAGATGACGCTCCTCACGTTTATCGAGGTAGGACCTTTCACACTCTTATAAGTGAATGCACGTGCTAACATAATTTGATAGTGGATGTCATCGATTTGGGATCGTCGAGTGACGAAGACGATAGCGATTCTGCTCCTACTCCCTCAACCAATTTCCAAAGTAACGTCTTCCACGATTTGATCAGCGAGTCCATGTGCTAAGACGGTGACAGATGTCATCGAGTTGGGATCGTCGTCGAGTGAAGATGACGACAGTGAGAGCGACAAAAGTACCGGCAGAATGAAGGACACCCACATGTCTAACCCAGGGTCCGGTGTCCGTACTCGCGTTCGTGAACGTAGGCGGTTCTCATGCCTCGATTGATGGAGAAACGTGCTGATATGCGACAGCTACCATCGAGATAGGGTCATCGAGTGAGGACGACGCTGACGACGAAGAAGACGATGATGATGATGATGATGATGATGATGATGATGATGATGAAGGCAACGGCAACTTCAGCAAGCAAGGTGACCCCAATGTGCATGCTACAGAGTTTGGCAATGATTTCCGTCCTAATTACCAACGTAAACGCTTCCATGCCTCCGGTCCGATTAGCGAACACACTTGCTAACATGTGACAGCTACCATCGAACTGGGCCAGTCAAGTGATGACGACGACGACGAAGATGAAGACGAAAAAGAAGAATTTAACGAAGTGTTCAACACCAACAACGGGAACGGCAACACCCACATGCGTGGTTCAGAATCTGGCGGCGTTGTTCGCCATAACTATCAACGTATGCACTTTCATACTCTGATCGGCTAATACACGTGCTGACATGTGAAAGCTACCATCGATTTAGTCGGATCATCGAGTGAAGATGAGGATGAAGAAGAAATCAACGACAAAGACAACGACAACGGGAACAGCGATGACAATAGACAAGGGGACACTCACATGTCTGCTCTAGAGTTTGGTCATGATTTCCGTCCCAATTATCAACGTAGCTGCTTCCGTGCTCCGATCAGCTAATACACGTGCTGATATGCGACAGCCACCATGGAACTCGGACCACTCAGTGATGATGAGGATGACGAAGAAAAGGGCAACGACAAGAGCGACATCCAGGGGAACAGGGACACTCACATGTCTGACTTGGATTCGGGCGATCACGGTGAGTAATCTCGTGCTACAGTCAGCGGAGATCCATGCTGAAGTGATTGCAGACCCCAACGAGACACCGCCGCCGCTAGACTCACCAAGTGAGGTCAAAAACGCAGACCAAACCAACAAAGACGACAACCAAAATAACGACATCAACATGGCTACCTCGGATTCAGGTGACGGTGCTCCACATGGATGCAGGTCTTTCCAAGCTCCAATCAGCCGGCTCAGCTAACATGATGGCAACAGTTTCTAACGAGCTACCACCGCTGCAGGGATCGCCGAGTGGAGATGTCGAGCAAGACAACGAGCAAGACATCGACGGTGCGTACCTTGTATTGAGAACTCAAGATATCAACGAGCTAACAGAGTCACGTACAGGTGACGACAGCCGCATGTCTGCTCCTCCGCCGCCACCGAGCGAAGCCCCGACAAGCGGCTTTCGCAGCGAAACCGAGGCGCAGATTGAGATGAACGAGCGCCGCGATGAAGTCGAACCTGGCCTCAGCGAGTTCCGCAAACAGCGCGACCTGCACATTCGCCAACTGCAAGACCTCAACAAGAAGTCCCTGATGGTCAGCAACCGCATCGACAAGCTGAACGACGACGTGGAGAAGCTGCGGCAGCAATGGGGAAACATGGAGCGCGAGAAGGCGGCTCTGCTGACGTCCAGCGAGCGCTACGAGCAGAAGACGATCAAGCAGGAGAGAAGGGTCCACAAGGATGATGTGAAGGCCAAGAAGTACCACGACTACCTCACTCTGGTCGAGGAAGTTCTGATGCTGGATGACAGCGAGGATGAAGAGGACGAGGACCGCCCGGTTTTCGATTGGGGGACTTTCGGGCATGCTGGTAGCAGCGTCGAGAGCGATGGTAGGAAGTAGAGAGAGAGATGTTGGCGGTGCACGCGATCAATGTCAAGTGCTGGGCATGTGAGCTGCTGCACGTAGCCTGACCGCTGTCGATGCATGCCCTGTAACACGACTTCAATATCAATATGTCTTCCTCGTGCATTTCCTGCGGTGTTACCAGCATGCTTAATGGACCGTTCCGTTAAGAATGCTTTCGCGATATATCTCAGAAGCCGATGCTGATGACTAGGTGCTTCTATTCGCCACTGTGTGTGCCGCGGACCGGTGTGTATACGATGTACTATGCCACATCCATGTCATGGGTTTGCAGTAGCATCAAAGTCAAAGGTCAGCATCGTGTTTTACATGCAGTCCCAGACCTGCTATTGTGGGAAAGTACTGGTGATCATACAGTAAGTGGAAATTAGTGAAGGAGGTGAGGTTGAAGGCATGCAGTTCTGTCAAAGTGAAAAGCGACCCCCACTTTTGCATGTCTCCCGTCCTCTCCTCATCTCTCAAACCCACCATCTCTGCGAAACACCATCACTCCCCATATACCGACCCGCCAATTTCCATCAAACAAGCATCTTTAGCGTGTAGGATCAGTCTCCAAGATCATGCTTACACGATCTTGTCACAAGTGCATGAGTTAGCTCGAAAATAGTACCTACTACCCGGTACTTCCGGGCTCGATCCACTTCCTATTCGCTCTGCGCAGCAAATGCTAATCTCCCTTGGTGTGTCAGCAGGCCAACCTTCCTCGGCGGGTCCTGCTCCTCTTCGTAAAATGCAATAGTCTATTGAGGAAGGCAGCCTCAAGCCTTCAAATACACATTGCTCTGTTGGGGCTGGATTGGCTGATCTTGTGCCAGACTTCAGCACTACCTTGCACAACAGCCATGTAGTGCCCGACCTCACCGCCCGCTCCTTGCAAAGCATGCGATCTGACTTTACTTCGCCCAATCCGACGAGAGTGGTAGTATCCACTTGACCGCTGTCCACAGGTCTCAGATTCCCAGAAAACGAAGGTATTGCTGTGAGGGTCGTCACGGCTCTTGGTGCCAACTAGAGCAAGATCATGAGCCATCTGGGCCTGACGATCTGTTCCTCGCTAGCTGGCGCCTTATTTACATGTAGGTTCTGGGTCTGGTATAAGGCAGCGAGAGTGCGCGCAGAACGTACGTCAAGTCCAAGTTAATTTTGTACGGCCAATTGCCACTCATTGTCGGAGAAAACATGATGTCGATAGTCAGTCTCATGCTTGTTGGTTTGGGGGCTTTAGCCAACTGCCAGTCTACGTTTTCTCCATTACGCCCTCCTTCGATTCCCTTGGCTGTTCGCAGTCCCTATCTTACTACCTGGCAGCAAGCAGGTGATGATGGAGGTAATAACGGTGGCTACCTAGCCGGCCAGTGGCCTACATTCTGGGCGTAAGTGGCCGTGATATCAAGGGCGTCCTTCACAGGCGTACTGAAAGGTCTACAGCGGCGCGGTCACGGGCTGGAGTGGATTACTTCGAGTCGACAATGTTAGCTATGTCTGGATGGGAGCTCCGATGGGCGTCGGCGCGTCAATGAATCAGACTTCATTCGAATATACGTCAACCAGGAGCACCTTCACCTTGAACGTCGATGAAGAAGTGGAACTGAAAGCCACCTTCCTCTCGCCGGTCACTCCGGATGATTTGATGCGGTCCTCACTGCCTTACTCTTACCTCGAAGTGGAGGTGCGCTCTACCGATAATAAGACACATGATGTGCAACTTTACACAGACATCTCCGCGGGTAAGGCTTTTGCTTTGATCATCGAGAACACCGCTGACACATTAGCAAGAATGGGTGTCCGGCGATCGCGGATCGATTGCCGAGTGGGCGTACGGTATTGTGGAAGAGAATGTCAGCCCAGGCAACTACGCACCAGTTTCAGAACTCTCTTTGGTGGGCTCGAAACCAAAGACTTTCGGAACAAAGACTGCTTTCGATATTCCGGCCACGATCATTCACCCACCATGGAACACGCTTGTAGCAACCGTGGATTCGATTCTGGCATCGAAGAGGGATGTTCCCGAGGCAGACGAACAATCCACTGGTGGTGTTGCATACCACAAGGTGTTCCGACAGCAACAACTTCCGTACGCCGAGATCAATCAACAGACTGAATATGGCAACTGGTACTACGCCACGGAAAATGTGGCAAGCTTAACCCATCGAAGTGGCGCGGATACGGCTGTGAGACAACAATTTGTTGACAATGGGCGACTCGATAACAGTGCGGATGGCAACTACCGCCCGATTCAACAAGCCTACCCTGTGTTTGGTTTCTCTCGAGACTTGGGGTCTGTAGGCTCGTCGCCTGCGAGTGCCCTTTTCCAGATCAGCCTGCATCAAGAGAACGCAATCCAGTTCTTGGGAGAGAATGGCGTACAGCCCGTCCCTTCTCTTTGGACTAGCTACTTTGCGAACGATACCCAGGCTGTAAGGGCATACCGCACCATATTGAAAGAAGTTTGCTGACCGGCATCGTTCAACAGCTCAAGTTCTTCTACGACGACTACAATCAAGGCAGCTCCATTGCTTTGGCTTTCGATGATAAGGTGAAGAGCGACTCGCTTGAGTATGGCCAGGATTATCTTAGTCTGACCTCGCTGGCTGTTCGACAAGCGTTTGGTGCTATCGAGTTCACCAACACGCCTACGAAGCCTTTGCTCTTCATGAAAGAGATCAGCAGCGACGGAAACGTTAACACCGCAGATGGTGAGGCTTTGAATGATCTTCATCTTGAATCGGTTGACTGACTTGATCTGCAAAAGTGATATTCCCCTTCCATCCCATCGCCATATACACAAATGCCGCTCTGCTCAAGTACCTCCTCGATCCGCTCTTCATCAATCAAGAGGCAGGCAACTGGCCTAACAAATACGCGATCCACGATATCGGAGCGGCTTTCCCCAACGCTACCGGTACGTCCAATTCAAGTCACGTCTTTTTGGTCAGCTTGATCGACTAACGATCGATGACAGGCCACCCCGACGGCAGAGCCGAAGACATGCCTCTTGAAGAGTGCGGCAATATGCTCCTCATGACCCTTGCCTACGCACAAAGAGCAAACGACAACGCATACCTGAGTCAGCACTACGACATCCTAGACGCCTGGACACAATACCTGATCGCGGAAGCACTCATTCCTGCAGACCAGATCTCAACAGACGACTTTGCTGGCTCGCTCGCGTAAGCATCCATCTCCTTCCTAACTGAGACGTTGGAAACAACAACAATAAATTCTACAACCGGCCACTTGCTGACCACAAATGCCAACCAGCAACCAAACCAACCTCGCCTTAAAGGGAATACTCGGCATCGAAGCAATGGCTCAAATCGCCAACCGCACCGGCCATTCCGCCACGGGAGCAAACTACTCTTCCATTGCCCACGACTATATCTCCAAATGGCAGACTTTGGGCTTCGCTCTTGACGCCAACCCACCGCATTCAACCCTAAGCTACGGCAACAACGCTTCCTACGGTCTGCTGTACAACTTGTTCATGGACAGAGAGCTGGGACTGGGCTTGGTCCCGCAGCGTGTTTATGATATCCAGGACGGATTTTACCCGACGGTGTTTAACAAATTTGGCGTGGTATGTTTCTTCTCCCACCTCCCTGTTTCCATCCCATGTCTTTACTTGTACTCGAGAGTGTGGTCGAGATTGAAAGCGATGACTGACGTTCTTTCTCCCTTTTCTGCCACAGCCACTGGACACCAGACATACCTACACCAAAAGTAAGCCCGTCGCATCCCGAGGTATCCTGCCTTCAATCCCAGAAAAACTGACACAATGTGATCGAAAACAGACGACTGGGAACTCTTCGTAGCAGCCACCTCCTCGCCCTCCCTCCGCGACCGCTTCATCTCTACCATCGCGACTTGGCTCGGCAGCACAACCACCAACTTCGCTTTCACCGATTTGCACGACACCATCACTGGAGAGTAAGTTAGATCCCATATATGTCCAGGACACCAACCACCGAATCTGGTTTCAAATTCGCCGCCCGGATTGATCTGCCTGCAGATAAGGGGTTTCTTTTTGCTGACAGATTTTTAGTTATCCTGGTATTACATTCAGCGACAGACCGGTTGTGGGAGGGCTGTTCTCATTGCTGGCGTTGGGGAGCGCTCCTGTTGCTGCTCCTGCTGATGCTGGTGCCACGACAAACGGGACGGTTTGAAGAGAAATCGGCATGGTGTTGTGGGGGGTGCAATCTTGATGTGGTGTGGTAGGTAGGCTTGGACTGGTAGGCTTGGTTCAAGCCTTCTAGAGTTGGACGAGGATGAGAGAGAGGGCCGATGATGAGGAGGAGACGTGGCCGTAGAGGCAGCGTATCGTAGAGGCAAGCGTTGTTTTTGGTGGTATCGTTGAGATGTATCGTTCGGCATTATCACATTTTCCTCTATATAGGCAGTGCGGTGTAATGTCGTTTCTTCTTCACATGTGATGTGGCTTGCAAGTACCTGATTTCTGGATGTAACTTGGCTCTGATCGCTTGCTCGACTCGCGAGTGCTTCAATTGGTGCCGTGGACGACATCGTCTTGACAGTTGGTTGGGTGCCGGTGAGTGGCACGTTGTTGTGCTTGGAGATAGCGATGGTGCGCGAGCGGCAGTCGTGCTGATGAACTGGCTCGCCCTTCGGTGTGTAACCTATTTGTTAGTAGTCTCTATCCATCACTGTCCCTGAAGACTTCGGCCGCCCAGAATCGGGCTGTGTGCGAAGTGAATGAGGGATGGAGTTGATCAACCGGCGAAGTGATAGGGGGAAGCATGGAAGCGAAAGTTGCCGAAAAGGTAACCGTTCAGCATTAATTTCTTCCTTTCTCTATCGCGAGCCTTTCGCTCTCATCCGCTTCGTAATCCGAAGAAGCGTAATGTTTGATGCGCCGCCTTGATGCTTTTTCCGCGCGCCTTCGCCAATGCTCCGCCGTCGCTATGCCATGCAAGCAAGCAAGCAAACGCGACCAACCCCCTAGACAAAAACTCCGTGTTGTATTGTACCAACCCCAAGCGCAGTAATCGCGTCATCGTAATCAAGAAAATAAAAAGGTAATCGTGTCCACAAAGGAAAGAAAGATTTGCGCGCGCGCGCGTCGCTTGTGTCCGGAGTCTTATCGGCTTCAGCCGCTTGTGTTCATCGGTCGTTCGACGCGGCGGCGCGCAAGGGAATGAGGGAGGATAGTGAGAAGAGTCGAGCTCTTCCCTCTCTAGTTACGGAGATCGATTCCAGACTTGGTGGTCAGGTGGAAGAACTCGCTGGGGCTGTGATGGCGCGTTAGTATTGCGATTGGTGTGGTTGCGCGGAGCATGTCGAGGGACGGTGCTACTTACAGCTTGGGCTTGGAGAAACCGGCGGAAGCGGCGGCGGCGTCCATGTCAGCGGCTGCGAGCGAGGCGGCGGAGAAGTCGCTGTTCTTGCTGCGGACGGTGTAGGTGGTGGCAGTGCCGGCGGCGAGGAGGCCGGCGAGGACGGTGACGGGCTTGGCGATGGCAGACATTTTGATGTGGTTGTTGTTTGTTTGTGATTGAGAGGAGTAAGTGGTGATTGTAGTCGGTGTTGTGATTGTGGTTACGATGAGTATTGTGGTGTGTGTGAAGAGGAAACGAGAGAAGCGAGGGAGTCAGGACAGGGAGGCGAGGGTTTTGAGAGAGAGAAGGTGACTGGTGAGTAAGAAAGGATTGGGCAACTCCACCGGGTGGGAAGACTTGTTGTCAACCAAAAATAAAAAGGGTTCCAATCGCGACTCACGCTGCCGAGCCCAGACTGTGCTACAGTGAGAGATAGGTAATTATAGCGCGGAAGTGAGACAGCCGCAGTATGCCATACTCTCCCAATAATGTATAACATTTTTTGTTGGGAACAACAATAACGGGGGGCAACTCCCTTGCGTGTTATTCGCGCGCAAAGAATTGTCAGTTCAGCCTGTTTTGCCTTGTCGGCGCTAGATCGGCGGCAATCTCGAACTTTTTCTTGTAGGGCTGACAACCGACTTCGGCTCTCCTGTGCAGCCGGTCCAATCAGAGTCCAGCGCATGCAGTTGCCTCATCGTGCATACCGTTTGGAGAGAATTCGTGGAATATCGTTTTGTGAAGACATCCTTTTCTGAATCGTCGCAAATTTGAGTATACCATATCGAGGCCAGATAATTGGCGTCGATCGTCCAGATCCTCGGCGAGTGTGTGCATCGTAGACTTGCTTACAAGTCTTTCCAAGCATCATGATCGTCCCAAGCCGGCAGAACCATAGGTAGGTTCTCAGGTAGCTGATCCGGCCACGTTTTTGCAACGGTCGCCATGACCTCGTGGAAGAGAACTCGATAGCCGTCAGGGGTGAGATGAAGGCCTGTCAACAGCATCGTCAGTAGCTTCGATCAGATATCCGCTGTGAAGACGCTGTCTCGACAAATTGGCAGCAACCTACCATCAGAGAGGAAGCTCCTCAAAATCTGTTTCTCTTCCGCATCCTCACTGCCAGGCAGAGGAGATTCGTCGTCGCTCTCACTCCACCCTGCCAACGCCATCATAGCCTTCCACACATCACAGACCTTCACTCCCCTGTCTGCCCCAACCTTCCTGACGGCTTCAGCATACCGCGCCGTGGTCTCCGCAGTGCGTCGCAGGCCGTTGTAGCCTGGGATGTTGCCACTGTCAGCGGCACGTAGCTTGCGTTCGTCGACCGGGGGAGGCGTGATGAGGATTATCCGAAGGTCGTGTCTGTCGGTGAGGTGTGGGTGCGAGAGAATGGTGTGGAGGTTTGCGGTGAATTTGTCGAGAGGGACGTTTTGTTGCGGACCGCCGGGCGTGTTGGGTAGGCGAGAGTCGTTGGCGCCTTGGGAACGAAGGGTCGTTGTTAGTTGATGTTGGACTTATCGCTTTCTTCTTTCTTCATCGAGTTGGACGGTACTGGTGACAGGCATACCGAAAAAGATGGTGAGTAGTCGGATGTTTTGTTTATCGGGCGGAGGAATCGCTTGGGCGAGTGTCTATTGTTGTCAGTTCGTCTATTTGTTGCCGGATAGCCTCATTTCCTGGTCCCATCATGTGGATATGGGATCTCGGTGCCAGGTCAATCTCGGTATAGTTATACGTACTTTCAAAGCCTGCGTGGTGTTGTAGCCACTCAAACCACGACTGAGTGACAGCAAGTTAGCAATCATTTCCCCAGCTCATTGCAAAACATGTGTGCCAACGAAGAATGAGGAGTGTTCCATTACTTGATCACATCGAGCCGACGAGCATACTGGCCACTCAGCTCCGCTCCGAAGGCGAAGCCATTCTGCTGCGAGAACGAGTGCTGCGTGATGCTGTCGCCGAAAAGAACGAATTGATCCATCGTCGAGGAAGAGTAGGAGATTTCGTTGCCTGGGGTTCTGTATATTTATTATTGGTAGGTGATCTGAATATGGGCGAGAGTTCACGGTCGAGTTCCCGAATTCCTCCTTCTTCAGGGCCCACTTTACACTTATCCTCGGGTGACACCGGGGATTCGAGGTAGCAAACCAAACCATAAGCCGAGCAGAGCACTCCGCATGGCCGAGGGAGATAGATCATCCGTCTTGCTGTGTTGCAAACGTATGTTTACATTCGTTCAAGAGAATACCTCGATGGTCAAGCCAATGTTAGACCTCGAAGATAGCAGTAACAATATGTGACCCAGAGATCCACAAGAGATAACGGCGTCCATATCGAGATCGCAATTAAACTGCGGTGCATGAAGACTACATATCTACTTTAAGAGGAGGCATGTAAGAACGGATGCCTATTTGACCGGCGGAATCATATACCTTTGTACCGATGGATAACCTGGGTAAGTAGTTCGCGGAATAACATACTCGTGCGTCGTTGCCGCGTCGTTGCACACTCACTACTGCTGTGCC
>Ga0265797_10004040_pt1 | contig 22811 bp, 18 predicted proteins | sample P2T30metagenome_FD_192433 | JGI IMG/M metagenome (GOLD analysis project Ga0265797, IMG submission 192433) | Plant litter microbial communities from East Loma Ridge, Irvine, California - P2 T30 | ecosystem: Environmental > Terrestrial > Plant litter > Unclassified | place: USA: California... | reverse complement strand
CATACGCATAGGCCTGGCTGGGCGTACAGTAGTCCTACGTCACGCGACTCGTGCACACCGCTTCGTGTGAGCTATATCTACACATGTTCTGCTTTCAACGGCACTGCATTTTAGCCTGACAAACCTTCTCTGCCAGTACCCCAAGAGGAACTCTGCGTAGCGTCCCACGCCGTCCTTCCCAAACCCTCATGTCAAAGATGTCCCCGTAAACACACATACACACGCACTCTCTCTCTACTTCCTTCCCTCCACCATCAAAATATGATACCCCTCACTAGTTTTCACCTCCCCAATCACCGGACTCCCCGTCGAACTCGGCTCCAACTCATACGCCACCTTCTCGAAATCCTGCATCAAAGAACCCCTCACTTTCCAGCCCAGAGATCCACCTAGGAAGCAATTAGCAGACCACACAACATTAACAACAACTTCCTTCACACCCTCCTCTATCCAACATTCCACATCTCACTTCATCCCTCCCCGCTCTAACATCCGAAAAACCAAACAAGAAAGGACAGTACTGTAAATGTATTTCAAAACATACCCTGCCTCGCCTTATCCTCACTCATTTCCCGCGCAACATCATCAAATTTCGCCCCGCCGCGTATCTTCTCCAGTGCCTCTTCTTTCTTGGCGTGTTTCTCGCACAAGATGTGGCGTACGTTTATGCTGGTTGCGGGCTTGAGCTTGGACTTTGTCGAGGAGGCGCTGTCTTCTGTGGATTTTTTGTCTTTGCCTTTGGGCTTGGGTTTGGGGGGCATGGTTGAGGAGTTGGAGTTGGAGGATAGGTGTATGGTGTGATGGATGTGTTTGTGTGGTTTTTGGTGAGTTGGGGTATGGGGTGAGTGAGTGAGGGCAAGGTGTGCTGGACTGCATGTGGTAAGGTGGTGCGAGATTGCGGGGTGGCAGAAACGCAGGCACGCAGGTGAGTGGGGCAAGGGCGGTCAGGTCAGCTGGAATACGGACTTTCGCGTTCAACATGTCCTGAAAGTAAAACAAAAACAGGCATGGTCATCACAGATGGAATTCGTTCGTGAAAATAATATGCACACATGAACCCATTCCATCATTCCACCTGGGCGCATGGCCCTTCTTTCGCCCCATCCGCGTCATCTTCCATATACACATCTCCAATACATCCCCATGCGCAACTTGGCGCTGGAGTTTCGAGCAGCACTGCTTGCGGAGCGCTCTCGTTGTTATACAATCGTTAAAGCTGGGCTGAAGATAGCTGGAATAATTTCAGCCTGCCTCGCCGTTGCCATTCATGTGAACGCCATTCTGCTGCTGCTCCCGCTGCTGCTGCTGCTCCATGATGAAATCCATGAAGCTTTTGCGCGGCTTGACCTTGTTCTGATTCATGTGAGCCAGGTGTACCCGCTGACGACTCGACGGAGGCTTGATGTCGTTCAGTAGGGGCAAGAGATCCTCGCGTTGCTCGACTTCCGCGAGGAGAAGTGCTTCTTCAACCCAATATAAGCCGTCCATGCTCCGGAACTGGTCTGTGGCCTGCCTGACTTTGGCCTGGATGTCGGGATAATTGAAGTCTGAAGCACCCTCCATGGGGAACCGGAAGTCCTGCGCGAGCAGAGCTTCGTCGCTTTGGCGGAGAATTGCATTGCGTTGCTGCAAGGTGACTGGAATACGCGGCCACTCCGAATACGGCGAATCTAGATGGGCGAGATCCAGTTCTGGTAGGCCGAGAATGCCGACGACCTGGTACGAGGAGACATATGTCGTGTTCGGTGGTGCGGAATGCTCGTTGATGTCCTGCGCCGTCGCGTAGTAGAGTGGGAAAAAGAGGACTGAGATGCCCATTTCCTCGCCACAAAAGTGCAGCGGCCGATTGCGCCCAAGTTCGCAGGCTCGTCGCAGTGCACGCGGGAACTGCGATACGCGATCTTGTCGAGCAAGGAGCATCTTTTGTCGCTTGGCCTCCTCTTCAGCTTTGCGTTGGGCTTCTTCCTCTTCGCGCTTCCGTGCAGCCTCAGCCTGCTCGGCTTGTCGTTGTGCTTCAGCTTCAGCCTCGGCCTTCTTCCGCGCCTTTGCTTCCTCCGCAGCCTTGCGAGCAGCTTCTTCCTCTTCCTTCTGCTGCCTCTCTGCTTCAGCTGCAGCCTCAGCCGCTTTTTGCTTGGCCTCCACGTCCAGTCGTTGCTCTTCCTGACGCTTCTCGCGCTCAGACTCAGGGGTGGCAACTCTCTCAGGGGGTACAGGTGTAGATTTGGCAGACACAGAGGGCGTCTTCTTCGCGCCGAGATTATCGGCGGAAGCGTCAGAGAGCTTGCGTTTCCTTGTCTTGTCGTCCATGACTTTGTACTTGATCTTGTTCTTGACAATTTTTCGTTCGTCTGGTGAGTCGATCTCGGGTGTGGGTTTAGCGCTAACAGGCAATTCGACTTTTCTATGAATTTTTAGCGGGGGCTTCGAACTCGAACCATGGTCGTCTTCGCTCTCGTCTGATTGTGCACGGGCCTTCCGTTTAGCGGTGTCGTTATCGTCGGATCGCGCTTTTATAGGTTGCTTGGCTGGTTTGCTCTCCTCACCCAAACTATAAGACCGGGGCTTGACTTTTCTAGTCGGTGGCCGCACATCTTCCTCGCTTTCTTCTTCTTTCGAAGAGTTGTCATCCACCACCCGCTTCTGCCGCTTGCCCTCTCGGCTTGCCATTTCCTTGCCAGACATCAAGCGTCGCGACTTTTGCGGTGCAGTCTTTGATTGACTCAGATTTGTTCGCTTGTTCTCTGGCCGCGGTGATGATGATTGGTCGCGCTTTGGTAAGCTGTTCCTCTTCATTCTTATGGCGGAAAGATTCGGCGGGTCCTTCTTAAGTTTTCGTGGACTCCGACCCTTTCGCTCGTCAAACGCGCGCTTGAGAAGATCCCTCTCTGTTTCCCAACGAGGCCCGGCCTTTTCCTCGGCAAGCTCATAGTACGTCTTGTTCTCCTTGTTTCTTCGGGTGGGGTCGAAGTTGTCTTGTTCGAGGAGCAGCTGTATTATCTTGGTGTGGCCACGGCCGATGGCGACCGTCATGGGTGTTTCTGGGTGCTTGGAAGGATCCGGATCTGCTTTCAGTCCGCTCGCCAACAATATGCTGAGAATGTCGTAGTGTCCGCCTCGTGCGGCAGCCACACCACAGGTAATGTTAGGTTTGATGTTGCTGTTGATGAGCTCTCCCACAGCAGAGATGTCGCCATCGCCAGACTTCTCGATTAAGGTCTCTACGTTATATTCGTTGTAGAGAAGTCTGGGCGCCGTCTTTGCTTGTCTCGGTTCCGGCTGCTTGTCACTTCTTGCGACGTTGGTCTGTTTCTTCATGGCCTCTCTGAGCAATTTCTCAATCTCCTCTGCGTCGGTATCCTCGTAGTCCAAGACGTCTAACGCGCGCTGGCCCTTCTTGTTGGCAGAGTGTGGGTTGACGTGGCCCTCATTGAGCAGAAGCCTGACTACATCGAGATGACCGTTCTCCGAAGCGTCTATAAGTGGCGTGTCGCGGTCGTTCGACTCGCATGCGGTGTTACAGCCCTGTTCGATGAGGTACCGAACGACGTCCGCGTTGCCGTTTAGGGAAGCTTTCTGCAGCGGCGCGATTCCGGCAAAGTCGACTTTGTCCAATTCATCGGGAGCCTCTTCGAACGCTTCCTTGACGGCATCCAAGTCACCTTTTTCGCTTTCCCTGGACAGACGCGTGGCACCGTATCGGTCGACCTTTGACTTGGGCATCGTACGCGCGGGCGATGTGAGAGCGCGGTGGGACGAACGCTTGAGGCGCTGGTGTTGCAGCAGGTTTGGCGTGTGTGCGGGCGGCGAGTACGAGTTGTCGGAGCTGTAGTCGTCATCCGGCCAACGGGCTGGCTCTACCGAGAGTGCGAGATTTGTGGTTTCCCTCCGCCTGCGACCGGCGACACCCGTGACGGTGGACTGGGTGGACTGCGAGCGTTTGTGGGGACGGCCGAAGCCTGGCGTCGCAGGTGAGTTGGGATGGCGCGGATCCTTCAGCCCCTCGGTCCTCGCCTTCTGTCGCGGCGGCTCGATTGTCTTTGGGAACGAGTCATCGCGCTGTTTGCGCTTGCGGTTCTCGGCGGTAGACGCACTGCGGCCGCGGGCAGAGGCCTGCGTCGGCGAGTGGCCGGGCTGGACGGGCGACTTGTTGGAGTCGGACGGGCTGGTGTCTTTGGTGTGCCGCGATGTGGTACGACTGCTGGGCGAGGTGGGAACGGGGCTCTTCGCATCGCGCTCGGAGCCAGCCTTGGCGCCGCCGTTGGTTCTGCCCTCTTTGCCGTGGTTGCTGGAGCGTCGACGGCCGTTGCTGAGCGGCGACTGCGTCCTCAGCTCCTCTCTGAGCGCCCGCAGATGTTGGGCATCGTCGTCGTCGGTGCGCTCCGTCTTGATCATGCGCTTCTCGGGCGAGTCGTCGTCGCCGCCGCGGGGGCCCAGCACGACCGTCTCGGCCTCGGACTCGTTCTGCGCATCATCGTAGTCGTGGTCGTGGTGGCTGTTGCCGTTCTCTGGCAGCGGGCGGTTCTCCTTGGACGACGGCGAGGCTGCCTTGGGGTGTGCTGGGCGCGGCGAGGGCGTGCCCGGGTGTGAAGATGGGTTTAGTGCAGAAGAATCGCCATTACTGGTCATCACGTAGGGGGACAGGACGCTGTGGATCCTGCCTCATGCTGGCTAATCGAAGCGCAAGGGACAACAGGCGGGTGGGCAAAGGGCAGCAAGAACAAGGCAGACGTTGGCGGCGTAGCGTGGGCGGGGCCTTTGTGCGCCGGCGACACCAGTCAAAGAGAGCAGGCTGTTCGCAGATAGGACGACGCAGACGTGATTGTTGCGGTGTTTTGGTAGAATGTTGAGTTTGGGTGCAGGAGGAAGGCCGCGCGCGATACGGAGACGAGAGAGGCTTGACCAGCCTATGGACCGTGGAACCCACGCCATGGTGCGGCCGCTGAGTGGTCAAGCTCCTGACTAGCCACTTCGAACGCACCGGCCGCATCTCTATCGCCCCACGAAGAACTGTCTTCATACACACAAACACCATCTAACAGCCTTGACATGGTATTCTCTCTAGACTACCAGAAGGCACCTTCCGTCTTTCCCTTCACCGCGCCATGTCTTGCCCGCGCCGTCTCCAGGCTCCCACAACGTGACCGACAGGCCGAACCAGACGAAACTGCCGCTAGCGGCAAGATCGCCGGCTAATTAACAAACTTAGGGCACATGGGCGCACGGTGGTCTGAACTCAATTCACAACAAGCGGTCAACGCCACCATCATCTCTCCGTCACCTGCATATCATCTCATCTCATCTGCAATCTGCTGCTTGCTCACCACTCTCGTGCAGCCATGTCCCCGTCAGCACTCGAGGCCATGTACAGCCCCGTGGTCCTCTTGCGCGTCTTCTACCTCGCTGCGTCACTCCTTGTATCACGGCACCGCTCAGCCTGCTTCATCACCCACTAACCCGCCTGCTTACTAGATTGTTGTCATACAGCTCGTACCAGCCCTGCGCCGTCGCTTTCTGGTCTACGGTTCGCGTGCGACCCCCAGTGGAAGGAGCGACCCAGCACCACAGGAGGAAACTGCGCTCGACCAGCTGCTTGACTATGCCGCGTCGTTGCATGTCCCGCACAACTACTTCACGCACTTCTACGTCCTGTCAGTAGCGTGCTCGCTGTTCTGGGGTTGCTATCTCCGGCTCTGGCAGGCGCAGACTCAGTTCCAGGTCGTGTGGGCACTCATGCTGCTGCAAGGCGTGCGCCGCATGCTCGAGTCGTACGCGTATACCTCGTCGAGCCAGAGCACAATGTGGTTCGCGCATTGGATACTCGGGCTGCTTTTCTACCTCACCATGAATATGGCCATCTTTGTCGAAGGCCATGACAAGGAGCCTGGCATATGGGCTACAACTATTGTTGTTCCTGCTGTTTTGACCGCACATGCGCTTCAGCACAGCTACCACGCGTACCTCTTCCGCCTGCGCACCGAGAACAAGGGATACCAGCTGCCGACGCATCCGCTCTTCCCGGATCTCCTGTGTCCCCACTACACCTGCGAGGTCGCCATATATGCGCTGCTGTCAGTTCTCGCTGCGCCAGTAGGTGGAGTAGTGAATTGGACACTTGTGTGCGGCACGATATTTGTGGCTACCAATCTTGGCGTCACAGCGATTGGAACAAAGGAGTGGTATGTGGAGAAGTTTGGACAGGAGAAGGTAGGTTCCCGTAGGAGGATGGTATCTGGAATATGGTAGCATTGAGAGCATGAGAGCAGCAAGGACTTCGTAGCCGGCAGCGGTATGTCTGACGTTTTCCAAACGAGCAGCGATGTCTCGGATCACCACTTCTCTTCTTGTTTGCAGCATGCTCAATATTGCAATATGCCCTCGAATTCATCACTCTTCGATTAGCCTGCGTCCCGGCCTTTCTTTCTCCGACATCACTTTTCTCTCTTCAGCGTTACATTCGGCATTGCACTTGTCTTATCTCCATTGCGGCCCGTACTTCCTGTCTATCGCTCTGCATCCTCTCTCGATTGTCTCTCATGACTGTTCTCAACGCAGTTCTCTCACAACTTGGCATCTGTTTCCAGGACAATTCCACTTCAGCGGATCTATATGCAAGCCACTGACGGCAGGGACGAACCTACCGCCCGATCTAGGCTAAATCACCAGCATTCTGCCTGCAGTGGGGCTCTGTCGCTGCAAGATACCCCGCCAAAAAGGGCGGCATGTCCCAACGTGCCAGCTCCACGGAGCTGGGCTTCCTCGAGCTTCCTCAAACGTATATAGAACCTGTGTAGCTCCTTTCCTCCTGCCAATTTACCTCCCCGCCCTCTCGTCAATCCCACCCTACCACCACTCACCACATATATACACCATGTCTCCCCCTACCGCACCCACCGACCTCCCCGAGATGGAATACCGCTTCCTCGGCCACTCAGGTCTTCAAATCTCCTGCATCTCCCTCGGCGGCTGGCTTACCTACGGCGGGCACGTCGGCGACGACAACACCTTCGCCTGTCTCAAAGCCGCCTACGACGCGGGCATAAATTTCTTCGACTGCGCCGAAGGCTACGCATCCGGCGAGTCTGAAAAAGTAATGGGCCGCGCAATCAAGCATTTCGGCTGGAAGCGCAACGACATCGTGGTCAGCACCAAGATATACGGTGGAAGAGGAAATAGCGCGCAGCCGAGTCCGAGGGATAAAATTAATAACGTCGGCTTGAGTCGCAAGCACATCCTCGAAGGCACGGACGCGAGTTTGGAGCGTCTAGGTCTGGCGTATGTCGATTTGATATACGCGCACCGCCCCGACCGCCGCGCGCCCATGGAAGAAGTCGTGCGCGCATTCAACCACGTCATCAACACAGGAAAAGCAATGTACTGGGGAACATCCGAGTGGCTCGCCGCCGAAATCGAAGAAGCATGCGGCATCGCAGACCGCCTGGGTCTCATCGCGCCGATCGTCGAGCAGCCAGAATACAGCCTGATCCAGCGCGCCAAAGTCGAAGAACAATTCCGCGACGCTGGACTGTATACACGGCGCGGGCTGGGACTCACGGTCTTTTCGCCGCTCAAAGGCGGTCTCCTAACAGGAAAATATCTCGACGGCGTACCCTCCGACTCGCGCCTGCGCGTCTCAGACGACCCGTACATACAATCCGTCGTCAAGGGCGTCGGATCCGACGCGTGGAACGCGCAGCAAAACAAGGTCCGCGCGCTGATGAAGATTGCGGAGAAGCTGGGCACGGATGTAGCGACGCTGGCGATGGCGTGGGTGCTGTGTAATAAGAATGTTACGAGTGCGATTACGGGCGCGAGCAGGCCGGAGCAGATTTGGCAGACGGTTAGGGCGGTGGAGGTGTATAGGATGATGGGGGAGGAGGTGTTGGGAGAGATTGAGGGGGTGATGGGGAATAGGCCTGGGGATATGACGTTGAGGTTTGATTGGTGAGGAGGAAAGGGAGAGGGATTGAACTTGTTGGGTGCAAATAGGCATGCACGGAGTCGACGAGTAATTGAAAGAACTTGCTCAGATTTAGAGTCTTGAACTCAATGAAGAGCTGTCGTATCTTGTTCGAAGCACGATGTAAACAGGCGTGCACGTTCGAGAGAAAGTAACATTCAACATACTCACATCTCAGCTGCTCATCCGCATCAACTCATTCCCTCCCCACCCCTCACACCTACGCCTTATAAAACTCCACCGCCTCCTCCTCACTAACATCACTAAAATCACTCCTCTTCCGATCCACAAGCCCATACCGACTCCCCCTAACCTTCCACCACATATCCCTCCGATTCCCACCCAACCTCCCCTCCAACAATTCCCCCTTCAACTCCCTTACAAACACATTCCACAGCTCCGGCTCCTCAAGCTCAATCAGTTCCTCGCGCATCACGCGTAACGCCTCCAGTGCGCGCCCATACCCCGAGTCGCCGACACTATTGCGTATCAAGGTGCGGATCTCGCTGGACATGGCGGTACATGCGGATTTGATGGTGTCTAGGTCGTCGGAGGATAGGAGGGCTTGTTTGAATGATGGGACGAGATTCGAGGGATCGACTTTGACGCGTGTGGGATTACCGAGTAGGGCATCGATGTCCAGGCCCGAGAGCGGTTTGTCTCTCTCTGCTCTCTGGCGACCCGTCCTGCCCTTGACCTTTGGCGGTACCTTACTCACCTTCGCGGCCTCCTTCAACTTCGCAAACTGCTTCGCTGAGCTTTCGAGCAGTTCGGGCGGCGGGTTGGCAAACTTGGTCAGGATTTCAGAGGGCGGTGGGATGGGGAGTGTGGGGTCGGAGTGCGTGGCGCGCCACTTGATGATCTGGTTGATGCGATGCACGAGAGGAGCGTACGTGTCTTCTGGTTTGGCGTATTCGGCGGGCTTGCCGTCTTCGTCCGTGTCGAAGGTGGAGAGGTCCATAGAGTCGACGTACGCGCTCATTGCGGAGGTGAGGTCGTCTGTAGGTAGGTCTTTGTGCTCTGTGATGACTTTGCCGCTGATGGTCAATTTGCGGTCGAGAGGTGGGAATTTGTAGCGGCGCATGTCTTCCTCGAACGGGAGCTCTACATCCACGAGTGCTTCCCAGTCTTCTTCTAATTCGATGCGCGGAACCAAAACTACGAGAATCGGAGGCTTGAGTTCTTTGGTTACGAGGCGCGCGACGGCGTAACATTCGGATTCGTAGAGGGCGTGGATCATAGACGACAGGGCGAGTTGTGCGGACTGGTTGTTCTTCTGTGCGACTAGGAAGTAGGAGCGGTTCATGGGGAGGTAGCGCTCAAACTCCTCGGCCTTGACGAAGCCAATGATGGAGAGAGACGGTGACGTTTCGAGCTTGACGACGTTCATGTCGGATTCAGAGATGTGGACCGCGGTACGGCCATATTCGTAGCCGCGTTCAAGCTCGTCCATCTCAACATTCTGTTTTGTACCAGGCTCGTCTTGGTTCTCAACTTGGTACACGCGTTGATTTCGGACTGCCGACAAGTCTGTCATAGGATGATCTTCGCCGACGATAGTGTTCGAAGACTGTGTGCTCGGCTCTGCCATGCTGCTGTTGCCGAGATCTGTGCGCATGGCGAATGAGCTTGCCGTGGGTGGCTTTGCGAGCATGGTGCATGGATAACGTTCCACGTCGATTGAGATCGTCAAATCATATTCTTCGGGATTGCCAATTGTGAGCGCGCCTTTGAAGCTGGGGACTGGACGAGTCTCTTTAAGACGTGGGATCTGAAGCTGATCAATGGCTTCAGCGAGTGAACCGAAGACGCCGTTGCATTGCTCCAAGAAGTCTTTCAAGGCTTCCTCATTATGAGCCTGGTAGTAAGTTAGCATTGCAATCTGGCGATGAATTATGACACGGTACCTTCTGATCGTCCTTGCCTTCCTCCTTGAAGCCGCTTTCAGGGTCGTCGAAATCTACGCCTAGCAGTACAACCTCGATTGGCGCGTCTTGGTACTTGAGTTTCGCAGCGATCTGGTCGAGGTCCGCGGTATCGATCAGGCCCCGCCCATCTGTGACGATGATAATGCGGCGATCGTACTTGAGAGGATTGCCATTCTTGCCTTGCGTTGCCCTGTCGATCATCTGCACCGCTAATGCAAGTGCAGAGAGTACTGAATGTATCAGCTATGGCCTGAGTACTCTAGGCACATACTCACAGTCCCCATCATTCGTCTTGCTCGGTTTGAAGTGTTCTTGCAGCATACGTATATCGCTAAGCAGATACCTTCCCATCATTAGCATAATATTGTCTCTCTCTCGCAACTTCAACTTACTGCTTGATCTCCGAAAATACATGCAGATTTTCATATCCCTCAGTGTCATCCATGACACCTCCCAGGTCAGTCTCATCGGTGCGACAACCAATCACGCTCATCAACGCGCTTTTCCTACCCGTCGCAACCTGTTGGATGTCAGTATCCTCGTTTCCCGATCGCTATCCTCAACTGCAATCCATTTCCCTGCCACGACTCTGTCCACTGCTCATACGCACTGAATCCCCAAAAGAACGTCTGCTTACTGTCGTCGTAATCTTATCCCACACATACTCCAGCGCCCAATCAAGATCCGTCTGATCGCGTCCATGTCTCTTCTCGCCCATAGACCGTCCCAGATCCAAAATGTAGACCGTTGCTTCTTTGCCCGCCATGATTGCGATGTTCCTGGCTCTTTCTGGTCCTGGCGCGTTGATGTGCCGAAGCTTAGGGAACGGATGGATTGTTGCTCAGTTGCTTTGAAGATTAACGCAATTGAGGATTGATTGAAAGCGAAAGAAGTCGAGGAGTGAGCGAGATGCAGAGAGCGTGTTAACTAGGATTATGCAAGATGCCAAAAACGGTGTCGCCTCGAGGTAGCGTTTAGGCAAACGCGGGCGCACGGACGGCGACGCGACGCGAGCTCATGTGACAAACATCTGCAAGTCGCAAAACGAGATGGAACACTTGTGGAAATCGTCGTGTAGTCCCATGAGAGACTAGTTGGTACGGCTCCTTCAAGGCTCACATGTCGCTGAAGATACATTCACAACATCACGTCAATCTTAGCACGCATGTTCCAAGAAAACTAATCCATTTGCTACCGAGCCTCATAGGAAAATAGGTCAAGGGGAGAAACAAATTCATCCAAATAAGAGAGCCGTGCCCGAGTGAAAGCGCCAGTGATTGCGCCCCATCTCAAGGTGATGCCGTCGAGGCTTCTGTGTCGGTATAAGGGAGTGTGATAACCTGTTAACGCCCCCAACCAACAAGCCAATACTAATTGGAACATTTAAACTCCCTGGAAAAATTCGCCGCTCTTGTACACTTACCAAGCGGTCATGGTCAAGCTACTAAAGCTTCCAAGCCACCGGCTTCCGCATTCAGTGGGTCGTGAAGTTCGACACAATCGACACGAACGCCTCTCTGCACCTCGGTTCGCTCAAGGCATCTCCTCGTCGCTAGCGTCGAGGATATCGTACTCCTCGTCAGTCATGAAGCTCTCGTCATCGGAGTGGAGTGCAACGCTCTCAGCATCCTCGAAGAACTCGTCATCGTCGGCGACAGTGACGGTGCGAGCGGTGATGCTCTTCTCTGACTTCGGAGAGTCTGGCTGACCAGTTGTGATATTCTCGTAGGTGCTGGACTCTGGAGACTCCTTGGCTAGCGTAGGGAAGATCATGCCAGATGATGAGGGCTCTGGAGCACGCTCAATCGGCTTCTCCTCGACGGGCAGCTCGGCGGTAGACTGCTGAGCTGGCTCCTCAGTCTTAATCTCCGGCTCCTCAGACTTGATCTCCGGTTCCTCGTGCTTGATGGTGGCGAGGGCAGCCTCATGCTCGCGGCGGCGGTTCTCAAGAAGACGCTCAACAGCAGCTTTGCGGACACGCTGGATGCGCTCCATGTTCTGCTGATCAAGCTGCTGCTCAAGCTGCTGCACTCGAGATTGCTGGACAGCCTTCATCTTGTCGAGACGAGCCTGGAGAAGACGCTCGTACATGGGAGACGAGGTCATGCTGCTCATGGAAGGGGCGGCGGGAGCTGGAACGGATGACTGAGTGGAAGGGGATGGGGCAGAAACGACCTTGATGTCGCACCAGAGACGGTGTCCGAAAGGAATGCCATCGGCGGTCTTGAGGCGCCAATAGGAGATGGCGGTACCCTCACGTTTGGGCGCCCTCATGATGACACGGAAAGAGATCTCCTCGCCAGCCTCGACCTCGCGACCCATAACGTTGCTCTCGCTCGCATCAGCAAGCTCAGCATGGCTCAATGGGCGAGTGTTGTCGATATTAAGCATGTTGTCGCCTCCAACGTGGCGGACGCTACATCCTGAGGGCCAGGCATTGGGGCCTGGGTTGCGGAGAGTCCAGACTTGAACGAATTGCATACCAGAGTTGATCTTGGAGCCGTCGAGAATGGTGTCGCGAATGAAGTGAGCATCAAGGCCCTCGTTGCGAGAGTCCTCCATAGGCTGAGTCTTGGAGTGGACGTCTTCGCTAGGGGCGGCAACAGTCTTTTCCTGCACTGGCTCAACCGACTCCACGAGGAGATCACGAATGGCAATTTTCTCCTTCTTGACCTGGGGCTCCTCAGATGGCTTCACGTCAACAATGGTCTGCACCTGAGTGGCAGCATTGGTGGAGGGAGCAACTGGAGTGGTCTCAGTGGCGGTAGATCGGCTTGGTGGCTGCTGGTCACCGAGCTTAGCCATAGGCTGCCCAAGGCGATCATCGTTCAAGGTAGTGACGCTCACGCTACGAACTGGTGTCTTGAACTTGATGAGAGGATGGGTATGGTTGTGCCTATTGCTAGGATGGGCCTCGCAGTTCTGGCAGAAGTCGGTGTCGTGGCAGACAGCGCACTTGTATCGGATGCCCTCGATGTATGAAAGGTTCTCCTTGTCCTTGCACAGCGGTCCATCGCAGTAGATGCCGTGGTGGCGGTTGCCGCTACTGAGCGGCTCGGCCAGAGGCTCGTAGATGGGCACAAAACGATGGCGAGGATGGATAAACTTGGCGTTCTTGACGCACTCGGAGCAGAGGTCCCAGTCGGGGCAGTTCAAGCACTTGTGGCGGATGCCGTAAATGAACTTATCGCAGCCATCGCAGACAGCCGAGTGGCGGACGTTGCGCCCTGAGTTGCAGAGGAAGTCAGCCAGGGTTGGGAGAGCCGTCTCTGGATTGGCAGCCTTGAAGGCATGTCCGGGATGGTGGCCGTGCTTGTTGCTAATGTGGCAGTCCATGCACAAGTCGTAGTCCTCGCAGGATAGACAGGTGACGAACTCCTTCTCGGGCAGGCTCTTAACGCAGCAGTTGCAGGTGCGCGTTGGCTCGTCCTCGAATGCGACCGACTGCTTCTCGTCGGTGAAGGCGCCCGGAACCTCCTGGGTGTCCTCGGCCTTGACTTTGGGCGGGATGCGCTGGGTGGTACTGTTCACGACGCAGCCGTTCTTGACGAAGCGCTTGACCATCCAGTGGCCAGAGCCGGGGCAGTGGATGCCGGTGTCGACGCACGCCGGGCACAGGTCGTAGTCGCCGCCGTCGCAGACGCTGCAGTGGAAGTGCTCGTCCTCCATGGGGTGGTTGCAGTTGTTGCAGTAGACGACCCACGAGGTGCACACGCTCGGCTTGGGGCGGAACGCGAGGTCAGCGAGATCGGCGTGGTTGGAGGCATTGGCAAGATCGTGGAAGAAGTCTGGCAAGGCTGTCAGTGGCTGCTCACGTGCCGTGGTAGTGTGTGGAGAGAGCTTACTCTTGCGCGCCGTGTAGGAGCGTGGCATCGGCGCCGATTCACTCTCAATGGACGCCAGCTTGGCCGGGTCGATGTTGAGGCGAGTAACCCGCGAAGGGCTCTCTGGGGAGTGCACGATGATGGGCGAGATAGGCGACACGGCCGGCTTGGCCTCGGCCTCTGCGAGGCGCTTCATGAGGTTGTCGATGGGGCTGGGCGTGGCCTCCTGGGCGGGCACAGTGGGCACGAAGGCGGGCGTCTCAGGCTGCTCGCCGGGGATGGTCGCGCGCAGACGCAGCTTGAGCTTCGCCTTGGCCGCGCGAAAGAGCGTCTTGTAGACCTGCGGCTTATCGGAGTCGAGGGTGACGTAGGCACCCGCTGAGTCGGAGTAGCGCTCGAACACGACGTGCTCGTCGGGCTTGACCTGGAGGATGCCGCGGAGCTATTGCGCACGATTGCAGTCAGTATGGACTTCTTCTGAAGCTATCGCAAGCCTCATCTATGGGACCAGGCTGATGACGCCTCCTGCCCGAGGTTACTATGGAGAGACTACGCACCTTCTCTGGGAGCACATGCGCGCCGAGATCCTTAAGCGGCAGCTTGAACTTCTTCGTCTGGCCGCGGAACTGGATCTTCACCACAATGGGCGTGTCCAGCGTGACGGGGACATTGGTCGTCGCCATGATGGTGCGATGAGGCTGGCTCACGGGATTGATTAAGAGGGAGAAGGCGACTTCTGCAAGCTCGTCGCCGCAGTGGTCAACGAGAGGTGCAGCAGCAGGAGATAGTTTGGTGTTGAGAGTGGATGTGGATGCGGAGAGGTGTGGGTGAGGATCACAAGGTGAGTGTCGCGGTAGGTATGCAGCTGCCTTGGGGGAGCGGGGCGAGCCACTTAGCGTGCGTCTCGTGCACGGTAACTATCGCGATCAAGTGGTGAGTGAGCCGGCCCACTTCGCGAGAGGCAGCAGCAGCAACGTCGTCAGCTATGCGGCTATTACTTGAGAAGGAGCGAGAATGATGGAGATTACTATCGTGCTGCTGATGAAGCTGGCAAATGCAGAGAGGCGAGATATCGTCCACGTGATGGCTCATGACGATAGCGTTTCACACAACGGGCGGCGCGCTAAGGAGATGAGGTCACGAGCATTGCACAAGCGCTACATCGAGGCACGGTACGACATTGAGACACTGTATGGTCTTTTGCGCCGTCGAGCCAGTCTTTAAGTGGTCGTTGAGCTGCCGTCCTGACAGAAGGAGAGAGTTCTTTGTATCACTTCATGTGTAGCCCAGAGCAGGACTGCATTATCGCCGTCAGTCAGGATAATATCTCCAGAGTAGCAGACATCGACGTTGCTCTTCTTCGTCTACATATCCGTCTCGTGTTATTTAAGACTGCTTTGAAGTTCATACAAGATCAAACGGTGCATCATCATAGCGGTGACCAAGCATGCGCGCCCCGCTTTTACCCGCACGCTAACGAATTTCACTCTGGAAGAAAAGTTCAAGATCGCGGCCAATTCCCAGCAACACCGCAAGCATGTCGAGACACACCAAAGAAGAGTCGCCAGAGCAAATGGAGGTGACTGTGAAGTCAGAGCGCAAGGAGAAGAAGGAGAAAAAGGAGAAAAAGGACAAAAAGGACAAGGACCGGTCCAAATCCAAAAACCGCAAAGCCGAAGTCGTGGAGGAGCCCACCGTTGATGAGGATAGCGAAGAGAACGAAGGCGATGCCACAGAGACACCGGGCAAGAAGCGCAAGCGCGAAGCCCTTCCCGACGAAATCGAAATCGACGTAAGCCTCCCCGAGCCCGCATCCAAAAAAGCCGCACGAAAGGCCAAGAAAGCGAAGCTCAACCCAACCACCGACGGCGAAGCAACAACAAGCGCAAAGACTACGGAAGCAGAGGACAAAGACAAGTCAGCCAAGCGCTCAGACTTCGGCGTCTGGATCGGCAACCTCCCCTGGTCCGCAACCAAGGACTCCCTCCGCAAATTCCTCGTCGACAACGCCGAAATGAAAGACGAGCAGATCACACGCGTACACATGCCTCCGCCCAACAAGCCCGTCAATCCCAACTGGACCACAAAGCCACTCAACCGCGGCTTCGCATACGTCGACTTCTCCTCTGAACTCGCCATGTACTCTGCCATCGCGCTGACCGAGACGAAGATGGACGGCCGCGCACTGCTCATCAAGAACGCGAAGAGTTTTGAGGGCAGGCCAGACAAGCCGAAGACAGAGGAGGAGCAGGATACTGGAGCGCGTGGCAAGACTGCTGGAGGGAAGCCAGCACACCCGCCGAATAAGCGCGTCTTCATAGGCAACTTGGCGTTCGACATCACGAAGGAGGACTTAGAAGCACACTACGCGCAGTGCGGGCCCGTCGAGCACATACACATGGCGACATTTGAAGACACAGGCAAGTGTAAGGGCTACGCGTGGGTGACGTTCGGCGACGTGGACACGGCTACGTCCGCGGTCAAGGGGTTCATAATGAAGACGGAGGGGGACATCAAGCGCGAGAAGAAGGCCGCAGCGAAAGGACCCGATGCGTCCTCCTCGGAAGACGAGTCAGACTTGAATGCGATCAAGGCCAACAAGAAGAGGAAATGGCTTATCAACCGCCTCAACGGGCGCGAGCTGCGCTGCGAGTTCGCCGAGGATTCAACGACGCGATACAACAAGCGCTACGGCAAGGACAAGGAGCCAGAGGCAGTGGACGGTGTCAATCCCGCGCGGTGGAAGAACTTCGAGGCGGGTGGTGGTGGCGGGCGTGGAGGCGGTAGGGGGGGTAGAGGCGGCAGAGGCGGAGGCAGAGGAGGCGCGCCGCGAGAATGGAAACCACGCGAGAAGGTAGATGCCAGGACGATACCGAGTGGCAAGTCGCATTTCTTTGCGCAGAGGGCGAGTCAAGCTATCGTGGAGTCGGAGGGCAAGAAGACGACATTTGATTGAGTCGTGGCGTTTCTAGCTAGAGACGCGATTATTGAAATGCAATCTACTTTGATACTGATTCGATTCGATTCGATTCCCGTTCTCTTCTATATATCATGTGCACTACGTTAGTCGTCGTCGTCATCGCCCTCCCCATCCCCCAAAACCCACTCCATCCACATGCACAACCCAACCCAACCCACACACAGCAAGAAACCACATCAAAAAAAAGACGAGCCAGGATTCGAACCAAGGTCTCCCCGCATGATCCCCCCCCGACGTCGATTGTGAGTCCTCCCCATCCGGTCAGAGTACACTTTCTAAGTAAGGTGGGTGCTAAGGATGTTCTAACCACTAAACTACTCGCCCCTGAGTTTGTTGATGTGAGGTTCGGGCTTTGAGGAGATTATGTGGTATGCTGAGAAGGCTGATGTGCGAGGGGTCTGGGTATAGAAGGGGTGTTTGTGGTTTGGGGAAGTGTGGTGGCGAGGTGCTTGGATTGTTTGCTTCGTGTGTGGGCTGGCGCGAGTATGCTGGGACGCGTGTTGTACATATCAGAATTGGTTTTGTAGTGTGAGCGACATGGTGAAAGGATACTTTGTCGATGCATTGCATCCCATCGTCGTGTTTCAGTCCTCAAAGTATGGGTATATAGGTAGGTATTGCATTTCACAACCTTCACATTCACCAGCATCCACACGACGATTGAACACCCAATAGACATCGATGCGTAATCCATTGCTAGCACTAACCTATCAACAGTGCTATCTTTTATAGCACCACATTCTCTTTTAATCAGTTGGCGTTCTGCGCATAAGTGCTCAACTTCCATAGTCATGATATCACACTTGCTCGCGAGCCACGAGACGCATCGAAGTGTCCATAAAATTATGTTCCTGGATTTCTCTCTACTCATATCACCTCACCTCAACCACCAGGCCTCTGCGGTCCCGTAACCGCCTCTTCCCACGCATCAATAATCTTCTGCGTATCCAGCACTCCATCCGTCAACAGCTCCTTCTTTGGCTGTAGCCACTTATCAGAGTCATTCTTGACAAGCTTCTTGAATGTCTCCAGCTTCCACCACATCAAGCTCTCGCCACTGCTTCGGAAGTAGTGCATAGCTACCCACACAACATGCTCGAACGAGTCGTAACTTGCGTAGGCGACGCATTTGTCGTGGGTAACACTGGCAGCGCCGTTAGCGATTTCGATGGAGAGGCGGGGCTTGGGGATGGGGTTGAGGCTCGACCGGATGGTTTGGGCCCAATTTGGGCGATATGTGGTGGGTGGAGTTGCCATTGAGAAGATGACGGGGGGCCTTAGGGCGAGAAATGAACGTTCGCAATTGTTCTGGCATGCGAGTGACTATATGCGAGACTGATTAATCTAGGTACTCAACGTGACTACGACGCGTGAAACAACGTATTCACCTGAGCCCAAGGACTGGCGCTGATGACCGGCAATCGAAACGCGGGAAGAAATGCTGTTTCGCGCCAAAATCAATACGCCGAGGCGCTGAGCAAGGCAATAGAGGAGCACAGTAGAGGTGTGAGAAAATGCAGTGCAAGAATGCAATTCGGCACATCACTCTGTCGTGCGCATCTTTTTCGGAGTTGATCGTTGCTATATTATCAAACTTTTAGAGTTATGTGCCAGATTTGCTGCTATAAACCACCTAGAACATCTGTCTGTCCTTCATCTCCACTGGCAAGAACACTATGAATAATTAGCAAATATGTCGCGCTCAATGGTGAGATGTGGGCTTACCCATCATGAGAGCGGAAAGCCAGATACCACCGGCGCCGAGCCAGAGAATCCCGGAGCTTTGCGACTCGAGGAGTTGCGCACCCGCATAAGGAGCGACAATTCCAGCGATGCGGCCTAGGCAAGATAACATACCGCTGACACTGCCGCGGTACGCAGTATCGAACAGCTCGGGAGCGGACGCATATAAGACAGCGTTGAAATACTGCTGAAGGTTAGTGAAGACACCAGCTCGTATGCTGAAGTTGCTCGGATTATTGATACAACAGTGTTGGCGTTCAATGCGTACTGAACGTTGGTACAATGGTTACGAGTACCCCCGGAGTTGTATTTTGACTTACAGTTTGCATGATGTACTCCAGTGCGTTCAAGCCGACGTAGCCAGCAGTATTGCGCACTTGGGTGTACATGGCCATGGAAAGGCCCTGGCAGACGGCAGAGAAGACAAGCGACCATTTGCGCCCGACCAGCGGCATCTGGACGGAGACAAGTGCCAGGACCGCTCCCAATATGCCCGGGGCATAGATGATGACGTATTGTTGGTAAGTGTCGCTGACGGTTCCTCGGCCAGACGAGACATTATTACGCAGCAAGATGAGTGGCAGAAAGTTACCCGCAAGATCTGTAAGAGGTAGAGGTAGAAGATTAGCGTCTGTCTCAAATGCTTCGAGTACCTTCCGCACTTACTGAACGACCAATAGTCACCCATGTAGGTGATGCCTAACAGAATGAAGATGAAGCAGGAGAGCTTGTTGGTGAAGATCTTCTTCAAGCGGGTGACTTCTCTACCAGCATTCTTGAAAACCGCTTTGTTCTTCGCTGCGCGCGAGGGCCCACCGACACGCTTGGGACCGAGACCAACCATTCTTTTAGCCCGAGCAAGCATTTTCTTGGGACCCTTGAGGCCAGCCTCGTTCTCTGGGGGTACTTCGGTGATCTGCTCGATTGGCTCAACGCCGTCGGCAATGTCGATGGCTCGGAACATCTCCATGGTCAAGGTGGGAGGCGGCGCTTTGTTGAACTTGGCAATTCTGTGCAGCACTGCGATCGCTTCTGCCTCGCGGCCCCTACTAAGAAGAAACTTGGGCGACTCGTGGAAGCGGAACACGAAGTATCGCAGAAAGAAGATGAACAGGGTCATGCCGCCCAGCACAATCAGATTGTACCGCCAGCCCATGTTACTCTCGACGGTACAGCAGGCTTCCCCCTCATTTACTGCTCTACACGAAGGCAAGTCCGGGCCACAGCGATACTTGGCCGTCGTACCGTAGGCAATACCAGATGCGACCACGACGCCAATGGGTTGCCACATGGAGAGAAGTGACACAAGAAAACGACGACTCTGGGGTAAGAATTCCAGTGCAATGGTTGCATCGATTGGGATGTTACCGCCAAGACCGAGAGATGCCAGGAAGTAGATACCGCAAATAGCATTGTAGTTGTACTTTGGAGCGGCCTGAGAGGTATCAGCATAATGTAGTGCGAGTGTATCGTGCTTGATTGCTCACGAGAAGAAGTCCAAAGATCGAAGTGATCAAGCAAGTGATCTGGAAAGCCCATTTTCGACCAATGATATCAACCGAGAGACCGAAACCGAATGCACCGACAGCAAGTCCAGCATTGGCAAGTGAGAAGATGTTGCCTATAGATCGAGTTGGACAATCAGTTCAATGTAATGTGATCGACACGTGAAAAGCACGTACCAGTGTCTGCATCGGCGACGCCCATCTCCTGATAAATAGCAGAAGAGGCGAGTCCTACACCTTGCGACCAAGCCAGATCTAGGAAGTAACCGAAACCGCACAGAAACCAGATGCATATCTGGTAACGGCCGAGGCCGAACTTGTCGAGCTCCGCATTGATGAGGGCCGCCTTCTTCTCGAAGGTGTTCAAAGGATGAGCTGCTGTTCCTCTGATTATAGCTGAGAAGGTGAGGTTTTCGGTTGAGATCAGTTCCAGGTTGTTGTATACAGGAATTTGTACGCCTCCAGGTGTGTCGGCATCACGACCTTTTTCGAAGTCCGTCCCATAGGGCGGTGGTGCATCCACTTGGTCAACAGCTTTATCGGTAGACGCCATAATGCGCACGAGTGACTGGAGAACGAAGGTAGAGGCTGTCAGGTGACTTCGCGCTGAGCTTCACGAATGAAAGTCGCCGGGTGATTGTCTTTGCAGGAACCAGTACCACGGGCAAGGGTGATATATGAGCGGGGAAACCGTTACCAGCCTTGCAACGAGTTACGGATCTAAGCGAAAAGTGACTGCTGAGATGCTAGCTCGCCAAAATCTGGCTGGAGGATCCTGGTGAAAGACGGGAGCCTGTAATCTGATTGGCTTGGAGGGAATCATGACGACATGGGGAAAATCAAAACGCCATTATCTTCGCATCCTGTTCGCGGCGAGAACGTGCCCAAGTCGGCACCCTTCTCGGCAAGCCCGTAGCGCAATCCACTATGCGGTGTTGGAGCGTCCACTGGTGAACGTCTCGTTCTTTTCCAGCGGAACCACTAGCCATGATATGCTACCATCGTAGGCAGCGCATTAGGTTTCATTTCGACGCTCTATAAGTCAGCACACGCCGTGTGAGCGACGTGAAGGTCAGGAGCTGAAGTGGCGTTCATTTTTGACGTCTTTGACATGGTCCACTTTTGCATGGCTGGTTTCGATCTTAGTGGGCCTTGGCGCGGGTGATATCACGCGATTGCATCTGACAACGCGTTCAGATCCTTGTCATCACGGATGTTCCACCACTTTGCGATGAGACTCAGGTATAAATGTATATCAGATTTCAGCGACTCTAGAGTCACAGTCTCCTCCCATAAACCTCGCCTCATGCGCAGAATTTTCTTTCGTGACGCTCCGTACGGCACCCACATGTTTGTACGGGCTCCGATTTCTGCGCTAAAAGCTGTGCCCAGATGCTCTGCCGTAGGGCGACCTTGGAAACTCGTCGCCTTATGTTGGATTGGCTAATAACGCAACAACACTTATCGTTTGTTGGCCAACTGCAAGATCACGTATATCCCAAAACACATTTGGACTCACCATCTAGCAGTCACATCGGTTCCAAGTCGCCATTACTACAATCCTAGCTGACCGGGCACAGAACTGTACACTTGTCGTCTCTCAAACCAAGTTTTCAAGACTGTAGCTCCCGCAAACTCTCCTTGACTCAGATTCCGATCAACAGCGATGAAGTTTGCCGTTTTCCCGACTTCAATGCTACCCTGCAAGTGACTTCGGCCTATCGCCTCGGCGCCTCCCAGCGTGATCATCCGGCAGAGCGCCGCAACTGCCATCTGCTTCTTGCTCGCTCCCTCCAGGGTCGGTGATCCAGGTACTTCGAGTCTGTCCACGAGGTATGCAAGTGGACCAAACAAACTCGGGCTCAGGGTAAGGATCCAATTTGAGCCAATGGTCATATGTGCTCCAGTGGCCAAGACGTCATTGAAGGGCCATTTCAAGAGATGGGGCGCTGCCTGCACAATGGGATGGTGCCAAATCGCTGGAGACATTTCAGCGGTGAGCCCCAGACGTGCAATCCGAGGGATGTCATCTACTACATGTTAGCAAATGCGACGGAATTATGCAGGGGTGCTAAGAAGACGATAATCCGCATTTCATTAACCAGCTTCCACGTATTCCACGGTGGTGTTACATACCAGGATGAACCGCGTTGCAGTGCGCAAGCTCGTGCTTTGGTCCTTTGGAATTCTGCTTTCGAACAACCTCATAGGCATTTAGTGCCAGCCGCATGCTACCATCGCCTGCAACGTGGGTTTTGCATGTCATGTTCCTAGCGTCGTACTTCACGAGGTGGTCGACCAATTTGTCGTATGTCAACAAAAGATGCTTGGCATCGGGCTTCCCATGGCCGTCCAGACTGCATTGGGTAGCTGCGGTGGTAACGGAGCGCCATCGAGCCAGAAATTTACAAAGCCCGTATGCACATGTTTGCTTTCGAAGGCTTCTGCAACATCGAGCAGAGCTGCCAGGGCTTCTTCGCGCTCGCCCGTCGCGCCGGCCGGTGCACTAACAATGTGCGTGCAGATATCGAGAGGCAGGCGATTCTCCGCTTCAAGCTCACGGCCCGCATGGAGATAGACAGTAGTAGCCGATGCCTCTTGGACCGATGTGATGCCATACCGGTGGCATTCAGACATGGCAAACTCGATAACAGTCTTGGCGTAGCCGAGCGGAGTGGTCGGTAGGTTTGCCCATATTGGGACTGTCGCGGCCTCTACGATCTCTCCAGTCAGTGTCCCGTCAAGTCTGCGACCAAAAAAGCCCCCGGGCGGATTCTTAACGTCGTCATCAATGCCCATCTCACGCAACCCAGCAGTGTTCACGAGAATGCGATGGCAAGATATTTCACGCACGAGTACCGGCGTGTCATGATA
>Ga0265797_10004039_pt1 | contig 22812 bp, 25 predicted proteins | sample P2T30metagenome_FD_192433 | JGI IMG/M metagenome (GOLD analysis project Ga0265797, IMG submission 192433) | Plant litter microbial communities from East Loma Ridge, Irvine, California - P2 T30 | ecosystem: Environmental > Terrestrial > Plant litter > Unclassified | place: USA: California... | reverse complement strand
CTGATCTGGTAGAGGTAGTACTGGTACTATTGGGTAACTATGGTAATAGGAGCTCGGCACAAGAAATGGGTGTGCAGGGTAGAAGTTTGTATAAGAAAGAGCTTTCAGGCGCTCGCGGTCGACGGAAATGAGCGCCCAGGTAAGTTATACGGGCCAATGGCTGTTTTCATAGATTGCAAAGACGGCAATTCATAGGAATCGAGTGACTGCAAGGTATTGACGAGTGGTGAGACCAAATTGGTGAGGCCAAATTGTTGAGGCGAGATTGGTGCCCACATGGTCAAGCGTGGTGGTGGTGTGACTATCTTCGACATTGCCAGTGTTGTTGACGTTCCCGTTGAGATGAGCATTATCGTTGTTGTCGTTCTCATTGGCAGAGTGGTTTGTCGGCACTTCGTGGCGTTTGCTACGACAGGCATGCCCCCGGCAAGAGGCCGCGTAGATACAGGTTGAGCCTTCCCGGACGCAACGACGACACCGTCGCATTGGAGGTGCTTGCGGCGACATCCCTGCAGGCTAGGGGCGCCGGGCGATGCGCGCCTGTGCGTGGCCACGACGCGCTGCTGCTCATCACACCCGCTCTCTTTGGGAGAGAATTGTGGGTTGAGCTGCTGACGTGATGATAGCTTCACAGAAAACAACAAACAAACGAGTGTTTGAACTTGTGTGTGATCGGTATGGTGTGGTGTAGCGTTTGAAGTTCAAGTCTGAGTCCGATCACTGTCCCTTGAGATGCTCGGCTCAAAAGCTGACACGGAGCAGTCCGAACCACGAACACCGGGACAGACATCGAGCTTAGGCCTCTCCTTACTGAATATCTCATCGTTAGACGGGATCAGTTGCGTTATGCAGATGCTTTGTTGAATCTCGAGTTGAGTAAGGTGGCAGGCCTCGCATCTCCAATTCGACGTTACACTCAGCGTGTGACCGAGGCTGAAGAATCGACCCAAAGCGAGCTCGTGATGATCCGCCAGCAATTGGCCGAAACACGAGGACCTCTATGTACATGCCAGAAGAGAAAAACAGGCAAAAGAATTTTCCTGAAGGACAAGTACGTGTTCAGCACCGAAGAAGTTCTCGAGATAGCGAAGGAAGCGGAGATGAAGACAGCGGCAAACAAAATCCGTAGGAAGCGCAAACCTTCTCCAATCATGGTAGAAATGACACAGACTAGACCTGTTATGTCTGAGAGTGATGTGAGCCACTCCGGGCCTGATTGCGTTGTTGTAGCGTCGTCAAGACAACTTTGAGGGGTAAATACCAAAAGGTTATAGCCAAGATCCCCACCCAGCCAAGTTCCCCACCATTTACGTTGCTGATAGGGGGATTTTCAACGGCTCTATTGACAACATCGATGTGAAGAGAGCATCCGCAAAACAATTTGTGGCAGCTTGTCCAGACCAGCTCTGTTGTGTAATTCCATCTAACTATCTCGAGCGCACACTGAAATGGTGGGATATATGAGTTCTGGAAAACAGATTGTTCCTCCGATAGCCATGAGTAGCAGCAGGATCGCGTCCCAAAGGAAAACAATTTTCATTCAACGTATGACGCGGCCGCCAGTGGCACCCGACTTCTCAAAGCCCCAGACATAGTCCATCCCCTTCGCAATGGCCGACGCTCGTTCCATGTCGAAAAGTTGGCTGGTCATCCAAAGTGCGGCATCGATACCACAAGAGACACCTCCTGAGGTAATGACTCTGACACCAGAAGCAGTCTTGCCAGCATCCACCCATCGCTCCCTCACAATCGTTACTTTTTCCCCTGAAGCATGACGGCACAACTCCTGCAGAGCGTCGAGGTAGCTCCAATGCGTTGTCGCATTCTTCCCAGCAAGAATGCCCTGATTTCCGAGGAAAGCTGCACCAGTACAAACAGAGAACAGCCATCTCTGCCTCTGTTGGCCATCGAGAGCAGCAAACGTCGAGACGATCTTCAAGAGATTGTGGTTCTCGTTCATCTCATGCTCAATGGTCTCTGGAGCGGCGCCTGGCACAAGGACAATGTCAAATCTGAATAGCTCGCATGTGCCGTCCATTTGCTGACTCAGAAGCTCAACGAATGAGATGTCGCGCTTCACTGTTATTCCCTCTGCAGAGGTTGTATTTTCTGTAGCGGAAGCCACAAGAACACGGGGTATTGGCTCCGGCATGAATCCATTCGCCAAAACTTCCGATGGACCGGTCAAGTCTAGTATATTGAAGCCGGGGAAAATGAGGGCGACGACGTGGTTTCGTGTAGAAAGCATAGCTTGAGTCGGGGCGATGTCTTGGAATGGCTAATGTCGGGCATTCGCTAGTAAGCGACGGGTTCTTCTGATGTAATAGACCAGACGTGTGATATAGGAATTGGGATCACAAAAGAATTTGAAATTCTCAGAAAGCGGCGGAAGCTGTGTCTGTGCTCTGCCTGTAAGCCATCGACCGGTTGCCGTGTAGAGCCGTGAGCAGGTTTCCTCTGAATATCTAAGCGAGAACACGCCAGTTCTGCAGTAACTTCAGAACTAGTCCCAAAGTTATAAAACAGCCGTGCCGTTGGGAAACTCTACTACGACTTGACCGACCCCGCGCGTGCTGCACGCCGCAAATCAAAGCCAGCAGGCAAGATGCATCCACCACCACCGACGTGGATGCCAACGCCGGCTCGACTTTCAAAAATGGAGGGAGCACAGAAGTTACATGGGTAATGCAAAAGAGCGCGATGAGCTCTTCAGCTCGCAGGAACATACGGGTTAATGACATAGGATGAGTCACATCTGGAAAAAGTCCAATACGGATGCCCTGTTGGCTCCACAAGCCCTGTATTGCGATTCGGGATCCTGTTCACAAGTCATTCCTTTAGTATGAAGTCGAAGCTGCGTTAATGTCCCCACCGGGCGGCGTATGGTGAATGCCGTTGGTGTCGACGTTGATACTCGGACAGACCACGAGCTGTTCGTAGCTAAACCGTGTACAGTTGCTAAGAGAAAGATCATGCCAACCAGGCTATAGCCCTCGAACTTTGTCGTTGTAAAGAGGACTTATGCATCAACCAAGTCGACTAACTTCGTATTCAAATCATCTTTGTGCCTGAGGACTCCACCATCCGGCCGTGTCGGCGAGGGTAGTGTCCACAGACATGGAGAGTCCTGAGAGAAGCAACTGGTTCCTAATCGTAAGCCTCCACCCACAATGAGACGCCTTCCCCCCTTTCCGCAAGATTGACTTTACTGTGCACAACTTCTTCGACAAAATTACTGGCTCATGGCAATACGTGGTGGCGGACCGTGCAACGTCCATCGCAATCATCAAAGACCCGTCCTCGATTTCATTCCTGCAAGCGGCAAAATCTCGAACAACTCTGCCGAAGTGCTAATGGACATTGTCAACAATAAGAAAACAAAATCGACATGATTGTGGAAACACGTGCCTATGCAGATCATGCAACAGCCGCCTCATCTCTACGGCAACATCTTAGCCAAGAAATCAGCCACAGGGCGCTCATCTGCATTGGAAGTCATATCAAACAGGTACAGAAGATGTTCGGAGTGCGCTACAGTAATCCAGTCAAGGATTACGAGGGGCTTTCGACAGATTGTGGAGAGACGACAAACTATTCACAATTGACGATTTCGCTGCGCAGGCAAGCCCTGCTTCTGATGAGTCTGCGCCTTAAGCACTGTCCCTCAGTTCATTCCATGACAACAAGATTGACACCACCCCTCACGTCTTCTCGAATGGCTTTATGGATAGGACAGACTTCCATCGCCCGAGCCACCAGTCGCTCTAAATCTTCTTTGGGCACTCCACGCATCTTGACTGTTAGTCCAAAGGAAACTCTTAAATCAAGCTTCTGCCTGTTATCTGTTAGGAATGCAATAGAGAGTTCGATGACCATGACAGGCGACTCACATGTTTCCGTGTAAATTGACCTCAGATTCTACCACACAATCTTCTTTCTTCAGTGGCAATTTGATGTTCATTGCACCCGCTACTGCTCCTATAGATGCGTGGAAGCAGGAAGCGTATCCGGAACCGAACAACGCTTCAGGATTTGTGCCCCCATCGCTATGCGAGCCTGGCATGCTCAAGCTGATGTCCAGACCATCGCTCTGTATGTGTCCATTATTTGGTCCGCTGACCTTGCTGATGGTAGATGCTAGGAGGGGCAGAGGTTTGGCGTCGGAGAAGCGCCTGGATGTCGAGGGCTGTATTTTTGGATTTAAGTTGAAATTCGCGGTCCTGCGGGCCAGAATGCGATAGGTGCTAGTAACGACCATGACTCTTTTGAGGTCGACAGTGTGTCGTGTAGGATTTTGGAAAATATTCGAGCTCAATAACTGCAATCGATGTGGCCAGAGCGTAATCACTCCGGCATCGGTTTCAGAAATACCCGACGAAGCTCGCCGTGGCAACTGACAGTATTACCAAGCGTCTCATCTCGTCTGGAACATAGACTTTGACGAAATTCCAACGGGACAGAAACTACCCGAGCGCCGAAGGTAACTCGATGCGACGCAACATTGCGCATTCGCGCTACGACTGCCAATGAGTTAGTCTCAGCTTGGCAGACGCTGGACGATGCGCACCCTTCTCTGGCTTCACACACCATCATGTCTCGCTCGTGGAAGGCAAATTTATTAGCCTTGTCACGTACAGATGACAAATGCCTACATCTCTATCTCCGGACTACCTTACTAAAGCATAGTAGAGTGTTATTAGGGTGAATCATTGTATACGTGAGATTGTATAATAAAACAAACGTTCCGCTGTGCTACATTCGATCCTTCACAACCCAACCACACTATCTACTCCAACACACACGAGTATCAATTACTCCAATTTCGTGCTCCGGTCAAGACAGACCATCATGTCACGTCAAATCAAGAATGTGGCTCTTGCTGGGGTAAGCACTATTACTATAACTTCATTTCAATACAAAATCTGACAGACGACTACTCTAGGCAAGGGGCAGTCTTGGCTCTCGCATCTTGGAGTCTCTGTTGCAAGCTGGCTGCTTTAAAGTGACCATACTGGCCCGGAACCCGCTGAAGGAGAATTTCCCTGGAGCTCAAGTGAAAGTGGTCGACTTCGAGTCGGTACCTGCCCTTACAGCAGCTCTGGAAGGCCAAGACGCACTCATCGATGCTACTTCAGTTCCTGATCCGAGCTTCGCAATACGTCTAGTCGATGCCGTAGCTGCAGCGAACGTCCACAGGATGATCCCGGCGGAATTTAGCGGAGATCCAAGGAATACCAGGACAAGAGGTCTGCACCGTTTGTGGGGAAGGCAAAAGTTTTTGAGCACCTCCAGGAGCTTGCTAGAACGACTTCACTCACCTGGACAATCATTTCAAACAACGCCTTCCTCGACTGGGGTCTTCGCAACGCCTTTCTGGGAATTGATATTCAGCGGAAGTCGATCGAATATTTCAACGACGGCGATGTGACTATTCCTTACACCACTCTGGCTTCAGTAGGAGATGCAGTTGCAAACGCACTCAGGAAATCGGAGGAAACTAAAAACAGGATTTGCTACATATGTAACGCTCAAACGACCCAAAGAGAGCTTGCGAGCAGGGCGCAACAGGCTCTCGGCAGAGAAGGGTGGCAAAAAAGAGATCTAGACATGGGTTTGTTGCTGCAAAGGGGGATGAGCGAAATTCAGGCTGGGAAAATCACTTTCGAGGTCATTCGCGATATCATACGCTTTTCTATCGCTACTCCTGGCTATACCGGGAGCTTCGAGCGGACCGACAACGAGCTGCTAGGCGTAAAACTCATGGACGATCATGCGATTGAGAATTTGATTACGCAGATTGCCTAGAATTAGATGTTGTTAGATGCCTTTGTACATGGACCCTGTACACTCGGTGTACACAAAAATGAGGTCCAATTTGGAAGTGAGGTTGCTGATCCTGTGGCTGGTATGTAAAGGCCTTTACATACTTTGGAGGACCCTTATCAATGCTATGTACAGGTCTATTGTGGTATAGCTCGTGCGGCAGCTGCCGGTGAATCAACCTCAACTCCGCCGTGTGACGTGAACTGACATAGCCGTGAAAGCAGTGTTTTGAATATTCAATGTTTTGTAACCACCAACTCTAACGCTAACTTACCTACCTACGGAAGCACGTCGACGATGCCGCGCGGTATACAGCCATTCGAGGAGGTTACCGAGGTGGCTAACTTCCTCTCTATGCCGCCGCCGGCCGTGCCTTCGCGTGAGAGTCAAGCTACAGATACGCCGTTCGATTGGACCCTAACACCTGGCTATACACCTGCACCAAGCCAAGTATCTTCGCAAGCAGTGTCACGCCGACGGCTACTACCGGACGAGGAACTCAGCATTGTACAGCTAGCTGTACAGCATGCTCCGACCCGCCAATCTCAGGGCTATGGTGCCTTCTTCGATGAGGTCGAGGCCTCCTTTGAAGATACACATGGTTGGAACTTCAAATCCATACGCCGCAAGCTCGACACCCTAGAGTTAAGATGGCGTAAGGAGTTCAAGCGTAGGGGCACTGGTACTGGCACTGAGAATGACACCGATTTGTCACAAGCTATAGAGGCGTGGATTGCGATAAAAGATGATGAGAACCGGCGCGCGGACGATCGCGCGGTCGCTATTGCAGACGCTGCGAAGGAGCGAGAGGTCTCTACGAAGTGGCGTACGAACGCAGTGTTAAGAGTGCGCGATCGACCACCGGTAGTTACGCGCGAGCTGCCGCACGAACACGACTACATCGACATAACTTCTGATGACGAGGCTGAGGTCCTTTCACCTTCTTCTACCACAGCGGCAGCAGTTGGTCAGAACGGCGCCGCGGCGGTCACTACCCCGACGCGTAGTGGTTTACGCCGTGGCCGTGGTGTGACTCGGCGGAGTGTTAGTCGGCGTGGGAACAGCTCTGACCGTAGCAGCTCAGGCATCAGCACTATAGGGATGCTCCTACAAATTGAAGAGCGACGCGAGGCTCGCGAGGAGCGCCGTGAGGCTGCTATTGCTGCGGCCGAGGAGCGTCGCGAGAGGCGTGAGGTCGCTGCTCGAGAGTCATTCATGCAGCAGATCAACGCTCTTATACAGGTGGTAGTACAGCGACCTCAGCCTGTCAATCTAGTAGGTGATTATCCACCACAGATACAGTTAGCGCCTTCGACTTCGAGTCCTTCAACTTTCGGAGGTGGTTTTGATGGAAATTTTAATCACCCCTCCGACGCTAGAACTCAATAACCACACTATGAATCCTCCTAGGAATGAAGTATGTTTACGTATTTATATATAGCTATAAGCCCTATATGTTTGTTAGTAGGGGTTGGTGTTAGTTGTGAAGCTAGTTGACTCTGAAGGTATTGCCTTTTTTCAGTATTTACGAAGTCCGAAAAATTAGAAAAATTAGTGTAGCTCGAATCAGCCTCCCTTCCTATTCGCACCGATTAAACAGGTAGCACAAACCGCTTTTCAACCAAATCCCTACGGATTTTGGTAGGGGGGCAGTTCGTACTACCTGTGTATATTCGACCTTATAGAATAGCCGGATCCGTCGGATTGAGATACTCCTGCGGCGTAGGGGGTTCAACTCCGAAGCGTTGAGACGTCTGATTGCTATACATACACGCCCTCACATTGTTCAAAAGCACGGCGACCCTGAAGAATGCACCGACAGCTTGGTTGCCAGAGTGTAGCTGCTGACTATTCGCTAGATAATTGAACTGACGCCAGCTATCGCCGAAGGCATGTTCAACGCTGATGCGCACGCTAGAGAGGTGCTTATTGAAGCGTGCTTCATCAACCGTAAGATGACCTCCGGTAGGTGTTCTGAACGGTGCACACACTCCAAACGTGCAGTAGTATGCTGGATCCCCGTATAGATACAAGGTCTCACGAGGCGGTGCCATCATCCGACGGAGGCGTCTGATCGCACGAGACTCTGACCACATAGCCCAGTCGTTCTTCTTCCCTTCGAATGGACCCTCCATGAAGTATACTACTCCGTCAGGTGCTACCGCGGCTTGATACTTCAAACCGTGTGCCTTAGCATGCCCTGAATAGACGTCCTGCTGGCGATCAAGGGGCCTCGCCATAGCTTCAAAATGACCGTCGAGGAACCCCCAAATACGGCCGTAGCACTGCTTCTCAATAGCATTAGCGAAGCCGTATAGACGACGGTAGGAGCGTAGATGAGGTCGCCAAGATAAGAGGTAACCGAAGGTCTTATTAAGATGCTCTACCACGCAGGTGAACACGGTTGATAGCCAGCCAGCAGAGCGTCCGAACACCTCACAAAGATCGCACCACCTACATGAGAATGCCAACCTTCTTAGGAGCACGCAACATGCTATGATAGGGTGAGGCTTGAGGCCAGCATTATATTCGACTTCATCTAGCCGTAGCAGGTCGACAAGCACGTAGATCTGCTCCTTCGTAAACCGTGTATTTTTCAAGGTGTTACTATCTGCCCATTCATCTAAGGTCCAGTTCCGGTAGGTATATTGGTAGGGGTCGCCGAAGTCACGTGGCACCAGGTCGTCAGCGAGGTCCTCCGCGAGCATATACAGGTCCCTAAGGGGTGCCAGATGAGGTAGGTCGTCCATAGTAATGGTAGGTGGTAGATGGTGTAGATAAGAAGGTGAATTGAAGAAGTCAAAACGCCTTAAAACAACACCTTTTTTGAAGTCAACAACAACGCGCTGGCGCGAGCACCACCAACGCGATAATGACACCACACGGCAGTGACCGCACGGCTATACCTATTCAGACCTCTTGGCAGTGTAGCCACAGAGACCCACGGCTATGTACAATGAATGAACACCGAGTGTTCAAAGGCATCTAACAACATCTAATGATACACATTTATGTTCAAAATCTATGTCCTAAGCGAACCCACCAGGCTTGGGTTTAGGGGGACATTCAAATGACATCATCAAAAGAAATATCTCGCAATGCGCTGGCTTCTGCCAAGCGCGCTGCGGCCCATGCCAAGCATACGACATCACCCTCAACATCTGATATGTCCCGTACAGTGACCGGCAATTCCAGTGTCTCTTTGCACACTTATACATTGTTTGTGAAAACCATATATATCTTCTGTGCACATTTATATATCGGGTCTCTACGCAGCCACGCTAGACCAAAAGTCTGCCTTGGTGGGCACGCTCATTGGTTCCGGCCCCACAAATTCCAGGCAGAAGTGCACGCTCAAAGACGTTATATGTGCTGAAATGAAACGATATATATGGTTAACAGATTTAATATATAAGCACCAAAAAGGACACTGGAACCGCCGGTCACTATAACAATTGCCTTCGCCTCTACGATATGACTTCTACGGCAGCGCGCAGGATTCACATGCTTCCCGCACGAGTCAGTCCTACGTTGCAACAAGCTGTGTTATAGCGTCTGTACAACAAACTAAAAAGGAAATCTCTTCCTGAGAAGATAGAAGGTTTCCCGGGCTTGTGCACATCCCTGGCTCGTGCACACTTTTGGGAAGCAACAACAACGCGCTTCAACACGATATAGCTCTACCACCATGGCTTCTATCGATAGAGCGATCGCATTTTATAGTCCTCGAGCCTGAAAATATTTCTGAGGCTGCTAGGAACTACAATGTCAACAGAAGTACCCTTAGCAAGCGGTTTCGCGGCAAGACGCGCTCTGCAGCTCAAGGTTACCAGAAACAGCAATTGCTTACGCACAAACAAGAACTTGTGCTTGTCGGACAGATCAACAGGCTATCCGAGTGGTGTCTTCTACCTACGCTATCGATGGTGAGGGCTTGAGCTGCTGCTTTGTATGGTACAGAGCCTGGCAAGAATTGGGCTGCCGCTTTCGGAGGCAGACACAAAGATGAGCTTGACTGCAAATATCTCAGCACTATAGACCTCGAAAGGCACAAAGCTGACCCAAAGCATTCGTATAGACAGTATTTCGCTGTTCTCAACGAAAAGATCGTTCAGTATGACATTCAGCTTCATAATTGCTACAACATGGATGAGAAAGGCTTTCTCATCGGTCATCTGCAGAAGGTCAAGATGATCTTCCCAAAGGTTCTAACGAGGACTCAAAAGATTCTAGGGTCTGGCCAAAGACGGAGCCCGAAACTGGATCACTCTTATAGTAACGATATGCGCTGATGGCAACTCACTGGCAGACAAAGTCGGAAAAACAGCACGTCGTTGTGCTGGGGTAAGTTCCCAACTGGTGCCGCCATGATCGGCTGGCTACAGCTGAACATGGCTAACTGGATACCTCTAGCGCTGGTGTGACGGGTCTTACAAGTGCTTTGTTCTTGGCTGAAGTGGGATATACCGTCATTATTGTAGCAGCGCATGTGCCGAGTGATAGTAGCATTGAGTATGCTTCGCCTTGTTAGGTACTCTGTCATTAGTTAAGGTGACTTGAAGCTGACAATTGTCATGAAACCGTAGGGCCGGAGCATACTGGTTACCACACTCTCACGCCCATGAAGCGGTTATCTGTGACTGGGACGTTCAAACGTACGACTACTGGCTAGAACTTATTCGACGGGAAGATGTAGATCACAGGCGGCCCCTTTCCGGGCTCAAAGTATGACATCTCTGGCGACTTTTGAGAAACTATCATTTTGAGAGGCTAACGAGATGCTTGAACGGCAAACCGCTTCCTACGAATTCTGGGACAAGTCCCCGGCTACCACATCTGGTATGCGCCATATGTAGTAGCCTTCCGTGAGCTTTCTGTGGAGCAGGAACCCATTGCTACTGTGAACCAAAGGGTTCCGCCTGGCGCAGCACAAATCTCCTGTGGAGCTTGTTACAAAGCCATGAGCATCAATGTGCCGCGCTATCTGCTCTACCTACAAGAGAAGGCTTGCAATCGAGGTGTGGAGATCATCAAGACTCGACTAGCAGCAGCAAATGGCGATTTCTCAGCTGCGTTGCAGGAAGTCAAAAAGCTGGCGCAAGCGGGCGGGAGAACTAAGCCAGCTTGCTTTGTCAATGCTACAGGTCTCGGAGCAATGAAGCTCTGCGGTGATGGAGCGATGTATTCCGTACGTGGTCAGACAGTGCTCGTAAAAGGCGAAGCGAGCTCGAATATCACGCGCATAGGAGACGGGCATGTAGCGTATTGCATACCGGGTCCTGGTTCTGGTACGACTATACTCGGCGGCACAAAAGAAGATGGCATTTAGGACGAGACTCCGGACGACAATATCACGCAGCAGATATTGCTGCATAACTCGTGGCATAGTCCGGAGCTGCTGACGGGGCCGGATGGTGGGTTTGAGGTGGTCAGTGTACAATGTGGGCTGAGGCGTGCGAGGAGAGGAGGGCCGAGGATAGAGAGAGAGTGTGTGTTGGTAAGAGGGCTGTGGTTCACGCTTACGGACATGCTGGAGCCGGTTATCAGAATTCTGTTGGGAGCGCGAGGGCAGTGGTGGAACTGGTTGGAGAGAGCATTGCTTGTCGGCCATTCGAACTGGCGAGTATTGTACCAAAGGGCAGAGAAATAGTTCCAACGGACACACATGGCAGTGATCACACCTTGTGCACGCAGGGTCTGTCCGCTATTTGATGTCGCTGCTTTGCACGATTGTTCCAAATGCATCCGCTAGCTCTTTCATCACCATCTTTGTCACTTCAGCACCGGTAGCCCCGGGGATATCGCGATCACCTACGGCGTCCTCCACGATAAGGACATCGTACCCCAAGCGCGCCGCGTCACGCGCAGTAGTCGACACGCAAACGTGAGCCTTTGGTGTCACGTTAATATACTAATTGTTCTCCCGACGTTTTAATGCAGCGACTCACCATATAACCTGTGAGAACGAGCTTCGAAGCACCCTTGCCTCTCAAGAATCCATGCAGCTCAGTATCAGCAAAGGAGCTCGGGTGAGCTTTCTCAATCACTTTCTCGTTAGCGCTTGGCGTTAGTTCCTCGAACTCTTTGGCCAAACTAGTGTCGGGCGTAAAGACCGGAGCGCCAGGAGGAGTTTTGTGCACAATGTGGACTACTTCGCCGCCTGCTTTGCGATACTTGCAAAGAAGCGAAGCAATGACCTCGCGCGACTCTGTCGCATTGGTAACCTTGAGGTGGCCTTCGCTATACTCATATTGAGCGTCGATGATGATAAGCGTGCTGTCAGATGGTGATGCAACGGATGGGGGAGCACCGAGGATCTGGCGAAAAGATTTGGCAACCATGATTGCGCATGCGTGCGTGAGTGATTCAACAGTTCTGAGAAAGGTCCCGAATTAATGGAGCTATGTGATGCGCCTGCGTCTCCTAAATATATTACTCCAGTGTCGTATGCCTCGGGTGCCGGCTAGACCGTCTCACGCAGGACAATCGCCGTTCATCGGGGACCAGACCCCGACGCTTACGGAAGCTGAGTCCTACGATGGTGCCGAATCCCGAATCTGTTTTAGCATGACAAATACGAGTATCACATCACTAGGACCGAATATCGGAGATTTTCGAGCTGTTAAGCTAGCGCATGCTTCTAAAGAGTTGTCTAAGCTCAACGAATCGTGCATCGTTGACTGTGTCACCCTCCCAGGCTTTCCAACATCCTCACGCAATGTCGTACGTACCAAACCAATCATAGGAGGGTCTCTTGATTTCCTAACATTATGCAGTACGCTTTTAGTCCATACGCTAGACGCCTACTACGACCTGGGCTCTTATCGCTGGAATGTGACCACCGAATCGGCAGAAGCGTAGCTCTAGGCTAATTGTGGCCTCATCTGGGCGTATTCTTTTAATCACGAAGAAGCATTAAGATGTTTTGAGCGTGCAGCAGAATGCGACCCCTTATGTGCAATGGCATTCTAGGGCATTGCCTTCTCTACTGGACCAAACTACAACAAAGCATGGATGTTTTTTGATGAGCAAGATCTACTTATGTCGACTCGGAAGGCCAATGACGTACTCGCTCGTGCTACCAAGCTAGCTGCGCATGCGACTCCTGCCGAACAAGGCCTAGTTCATGCGCTCGCTGCTCGCTTTCCGCTAACAAGCAAGATCCCAAATGATTTTGGCCATTTGGATCGCGCATACGCTGATGCAATGAGACTGGTGTACCATGCTCATTCGGACGATCTTAACATTGCTACGCTGTTTGCTGAGGCCTTGATGTGCATGACCCCACATGGACTCTGGAACTTGGACACTGGTCTGCCCACTAGAGATCATACAGTCGAAGCACGTAAAGTCATTGAACAAGCGTTCAAAACGCCTGTCGGCTTCAACCACCTGGCTCACTGCCATCTCTACATCCATCTCCTAGAAATGTCTCTAAGGCCTGAGGTTGTACTGCCTGCTACAGATAGGCTACGAGGCCTAGTCCCAGATGCCTCGCATATGCTACACATGCTGACCCATATCGACGCTTCAGTAGGGGACTACTGTCGTGGCGTCGACTCTAATGACGCAGCTATTGCTACTAACAACAAATACTTTGTAGTTAAGAACGCCTCTATTTTGTACACCAGCTACCGAGTACACTATGTCTCAGCTAAGCTGTATTCTGCTATAATGGCTGGTTGTCGTAGAGATGCCCTCGCTACAGCCGAGAAGATCGAGCAAATCATTGATGCCAAACTGTTAAGTCATAAGAGCCCGAACATAGCAGACTAGGTGGAAGCCCATCTAGGTAGTAAAGCCCATGTTATGATACGTTTTAGGCTCTGGGAGGATATTCTTCAGCTCGAAATACCTCAGGATCGTGAGCTCTACTGCTCGACGACTGTAATTGTCTACTATGCGCGTGGCATTGCTTTCAGCGCGCTCGGACGTATTGGAGAAGCAGAAACAGCCCAACGACATTTCGAAGTCGCACATGAACAGGTGCTAAGAACCCGCTTGAACAGCATCCCTACTAGGGAATACGACGTCCTTGGTGTCGCGTCCGCTATGCTCGCTGGTGAACTCGCGTATTGCAAAGGAGAATTCGAAACAGCTTTCTCCACACTTTCTGAAGCTGCGCAACAAGAAGACGCACTCACGTATTCAGATCCACTGCCATAGATGCAGCCTGTACGCCACGCCTTAGGTGGATTGTTGCTCAAACAAGGACACGTAGGAAAAGCTAAGAGGGTGTTTCGAGAAGACCTTGGACTTGCGTTAGGATTCCTACGACGTAAAGCAAAGCTTAACAACGTTTGGGGTCTCTATAGTTTGCACAAAGCACTGTTGAAAGGAGGAAAATCTGAAGAAGCATGTATGCTGAAGACGCAATTGAACGTGGCAGCTGCTTGCGCTAATATAGAGCTTTCTGTCTCATGTTACTGTCGGCTGTCTACTGCTGCTAAGAAAAGATGTTACTAAAGTATAGAAGAAAGTTTTAGCAGAAAAAATCAGAGTATAGAACTGAGGCGACATGCGATACCCGAGACTCACACAAATGACTGACACTGTTGTCCTAGTGTATTTTTTTCTACACTTGTTGTGGCAATCCTTGTACAAGCCACATCAATTTTGACCAGGGTCGAGCCTATGTAATGAGCACTCCCAGGACACCTCCAGCTGAGCACTGTTCATTGGCTCAGCAAGCGGACCAGTCAGACCTGCAGGGTCACGTGACTGGGCCGGGCGAGCAACGACTGCTCGGTCTCAGTTGAGACTGAGATGCTCATGCTCAGTCGAGGACTGAGCAAGTACGAGTCTCCTTAGTATATAGGACAGTGGAGTTTCCATCTTTCATAGGAGCCTCGTGCTCAACTTAAGTAACTAACTTGGAGTCATTGTTCATAACGCATCTTGATCAGTGTGCTACTCAGACCAGTCTTCCTTACCCTGAAACCCTTAGTACCTCGTTTGTCTCCTACCCCGAGTACACCCCATTACAGCCTACTGTTTAAGAAAGAGATAGAAAAAGAAGCATACAGTGTTATAATTCTTGGGTAATCCAGGAAATGTCCCTCCTGAGCCATCTCAATCTAAGATCTTGTGAGCTACATTTCAAACCGTATCACGACACGCGCCGCGCCTCCCTATGGTATAGACAACCAAGGATCATGAAATCAGCCCTAGACGAGAATGAAAACGATGTCGCAGTGGTTTTTTAGCAGTTGCTTGGCGACAGGCATCAATATAGAACGACTCAAACCACGCGGCGCTCGCGCATATCGCCAGTCCCTCTATCTGTACCTGCTTGCATAACCCCAACGTTATCAGATCAACCGTGTTCTTTAAACGTACAGCGCTAGCTTTATTATCAGCAACGTCGACTGACACATTTTTTGTCAATGGGGTACCAGGTTGCAATTGTTCTAACCCGCGTGTTAGGAAATAGTGATAATACTACATTGTTCTTGTGCATTAACTGAGAATTTGCTGACGTTTCTACTGGCGCACTCTGAGTTCCTCCGAGCAGGGTGATTATATCGATGCCATACAGTGCCTGAAGGATGCTCCTTCGAAAGGCAGACACATATTTAGTAGTCTCGAAAGCCATTACGACGACTTCGTTGCGATGCACATCAATGCCACCCGAGGTGCAATTGTTCCGTATTCTGTAAACATATGTGAACAGCCCTAACAGATTTTTCAGGTGGGTAGGATGCCCTATCACTTGCCAATCTGGGCAGCATAGCGAACTCATCGCAGACTCCACCTACCATTTACGGTGTCTACGGCGTTGGTATCTTTCTACCCTGGCATCGCTACGCTACTTGAACGTTCGAATCAGTCTTGCGCTCCAAGTGCAATTATACAGGCACCCAACCTTACTGGGATTGGACACTCGAGAACCCATTGGCCAACGGCTCGCTGTTCGACTCGCACAAGCCTCTCAATGGTATGGACACTAATGGACACCCTGTCCAATAAGCAGATTTCGCTAATGGACAAGCACAGGGTAGGTCAACCGCTTATTGGACACTATGCAACAAGATCCATATGCTTGTTCAACACTACTTCTCGAAGGCTCCTACTTCGGGTAAAGATCCTGGGTAACCCTTCTCCGCATCGTTCTTCATGACTTCTGATTGGCTCGGTCTTCGCGTGCGAACGAAATCCGATCGTCGCGTATGGAGTTCAAGTCGCGTCTGGCTTCGCACGTCCGGTGGATTTATTCGACCACGACGCGCCGGTGTCGACACTACCGTGATGCCCGGTTACGAAATGATGAGCGACGAAGCAAGTGACCTGAGCGATGGCGACTGGAATGGATCGGGCCAAACGATGCCTACGGCTTGCAAACCTCCTGTGATGATCACGAGCGCCTCGCAAGCAGCCGTTAGAGTCGAGTGCGACAACAACACCACGGTGTCAGATGCAAGAGGCAAGAAGCGGCGTCGTCCAACGAGGGCGGAGACAATCTGGCCTCATTCAAGGAAGCACTTCCCGGGCGTGGAGCCGGAGAGGTGCGATGCTGGGCGCAGGTTGTGGTACTGCAAAATATGTCCGAGGTACAGTGTGTCAAGCACCAGTGGTGCCAGGGCTCACATGGCTTCTGTCCATTCTGTTACCGTTGCCGACGAAACACTGGGTGGTGTCAAAAAAGCCAAATATCACGACGTTCGTCAGCTTTTGTGTCAACAAACGCTCTTGAAGCAACAGGAAGCTGTGGCAAGCGAGAAGCTCGCTCTCCGAGCGGCGGCCAATCCAGCTCTGGTGGAAGCAGCTTGGATCCGGCTACTCATACGGCATGACTTGCCTCACAACTCAGTCTGTTGGCCAGAGTTGCACACTTTTGTGCATACCATTAACTACTTGGCGTCCGACATTTTACCAACCTCAAGCGCCATGGTACGGAGCTCTATCACAGCGACGTTTAAGCAAAAGCAGCAGTACCTTAAAAACTTGTTACAAAAACGCGAAGTCGCGTATTCACATTACGACTGACACCTGGCATTCGCCGTCGGCAATGGAGCTTCAAGCAATAAACGCACATTTCCTCGACGAGCATGGTCGGCTACGGAAGGCACTGTTGAATCTAGCCAAACTCGAGGATGGCCATAGTGGAAGAGCCGTCGCAAAACATGTCATCCAAGCTCTCGTCTTCTATGGCATTGAAGGGAAACTAGGATTCTTGACTGCTGACAATCACGGAGCCAACGACACACTCTGCCGGGCGATTGCTGAGGAACTGGACAACTGGAACCCCGTAGACAATCGGCTCCGGTGCCTTGGCCATATCATTAACCTCGCCGTGCAGGCGTTCTTGTTTTCGAGGAACGAAGAGGCCGTAGCAGAGGCGGGACGTCAGTCACAACGGTGCAGAACCGACATCGACTTCGAAATAGCAGCCGGCTCAATCACAGAGGACAACCGAGGCTGGTCGACCATTCTACCTCTGCAGAAATTACACACTCTCACCTCGAGGTTGAACAGGAGCGACAAGCTCAAACTGCAATTCAAGAAATTGACCAAAGGCCGCACCATCCACTCGGACAACGAAACTCGATGGAACAGTTGGTACTTCACCATCGACAGCGCATTGAAGCTCCAGTTTGAGATAGGCCAGTTCGTGCACGACAACTACAAGGAGCTCGGCCACCTCGATCTCACCCATTCAGAATGGCAGATCCTTCGGGATACACTGTCGTTTCTCCAGCCGTTCAAGGAAGCGACTAAACGCTATGAGGGCGACAGCACAACGCTAGATGCCCTGCATGAGACGATGGATTTCCTGGTAAGCCATTTCGACGAGCAGATGGATCTTCACCGCTCCAATAAGCCTTTTGTCGAGTGTATTATGGTTGGCTGGTACACTTTGGACAAGTACTACAACAAGATCGATGAGACGGGAACATGTGCGGCCACGATACTGCTGCACCTCAACAAAAGAAAGGCATATCTGCAAGCTGTATGGAAGCGTAGTTGGGTCAAACCAGGCCTGCGCCGTGCTGAAGACCTATGGTCGAGGCAATATGAACATGCGAAGGTCGACCAGGCCTCATCTCCGCCTTGCGGCGCTGAGACGGACGTTGACGCTAGCGAGTTGACCTCATACGAAAAGTGGCAACAACGGCGGTTGGTAAAGATCGCTGAGACTAGCAGCCATAGCTCCGAGTTCGCGCGTTTCGTTGAAGCTCCAGCAGAAACGCTCCGCTTCCACGACAGCTTTACTGTCTTGCACTGGTGGCAGGAACCAAGCCAGCAACGCACCTATCCGCGACTCAGCCGCATGGCTCTTGACGTCCTGTCTGCACCCGCGATGAGCGCTGAGGCCGAGCGAGTATTTAGTCGTGCAAGGAGACAGATACCGTTCGATCGAGAATGTCTGAAAGCTGACATCATCAGCCAGACGGAGTGTCTTAAGAGCTGGCACATCAGCAGTTGATAGACGAGACTATGATCATCGAGCAGCCTTCGGGAGTTGTTGAAGCATCATTCCATAGCTGAACCCGAATCGCACGCAAAGTTTTGTGGTCCATTTTCTAATCAACGCACAAGATCATTTATCAGCGGTGCCAAGACTTTTTGTTGCACACCACTTAAAAGAAATTTGCTTATTGGACAGGCATTATGTTAATGGACAAGCACAGGGTAGGCCCTCCTTATTGGACAAGGACACCACTGAGAGGCTTGCCTCCGAGGCCAGTGGATCGGGACAGTAGCTCGGTTAAGCCAAGACTGGTCACAAGGAGTGGCAGCAGACCGCGCGAGCATGCTAGCAAGAACGTGCCTTTAAAGATTAAACTTCCGGGTTTAACGCTTGGGGAAGTCGAGGCTACGATCATGCAGTCCAAGTCTGACAAGGCACCTGGTCTAGACGAGATCACGTTTCGTGTTTGGAAGAAGCTTTGGCCGGCGTTGGGTAGTGTGGTACTGAAGCTATATCAGGCTTCGCTTGCCCTGGAGTACGTTTCCAGCGGTGGCGTACAGCCAAGATAGTCGTCCTGCGCAAGCCGAACAAGCCAGACTACTCGGCCCCAAAAGCGTACAGACCCATGTCACTGTTAGAGGCGATCAGCAAGGGACTCGAGGCAGTGGTGCCGAGGAGGTTATCATACCTGGCCGAAACATATAGGCTGCTGCTGGGATATCATCTTGGTGGGCGGCCGCACAGGTCAGCAGAGCAGGCGCTAGACTTGCTGACCGAGAAGATACACGAAGCGTGGCGAGTCTACAAAATCGTATCGCTCGTGTCCTTCGACGTGCAAGGCGCATTCAACGGAGTGCACCCCTCGGTACTGGCTGATCGGTTACGAGAGCGAAGGGTGCCAGGCGACCTGGTTGCCTGGATCGAGAGCTTTTGCAACAGACGGAGGGCGTCAGTCGTAGTAGGCCATTATGAGTCGCCGATAAAGGATATTGGGCACGCAGGAATACCTCAGGGATCGCCGCTGTCTCCTGTACTGTATGTCTTCTACAACGCGAACCTTGTACAGGGGCAGATCAACAAAAGACAGGGCTCCATCGGGTCTATAGACGACTACAACGCTTGGGTGGTAGGGCCAAACGCGGCAGAGAACACGCGCAGGCTGCAGACTCAGCTGTTACCAAGGGCTGAGAAGTGGGCACAAGAGAGTGGTGCAGTGTTCGAGGCCAAGAAGACGGCTTTCATTCACTTCGTTCGCCCGCTGCAACCAGATAGAGGGCCGATAAACCACCTAGTGTTCGGCAACAAGACGATTGCGCCAAAGAAAAGCGTGAAGATCTTGAGTGTCACGCTCGACTCGGGACTGTCCATGAATGAACACGTGTCAAAAGCCGTAGCTAAAGCAATAGGGAAGTGCATGGCTCTGCGAAAGATCCGTGGCGTCCGATCGGCGCAGATGCGACAGATGTATATCGCAGCTGTAGTGCCTACGACGGACTACGCGGCATCGACATGGTATGCACCGTCGCGCATCGGGGTCAAAAGGCATGTAGTGGCACTCGAACGGGTACAACGACTTGCCGCAAGCCTGATCCTGCGGGCGTACAAGTCCGTGGCAATGCTCGTCTTAAAAAGCGAAGCCAAGCTGCAGTCGGTGAGCGACAGACTCCACGAGCGCGTATCGAACCACATGACCAAGCTGTACAGCCTTGCGCCGGACCACCCACTACAGCGATGCATGTCGCGGCTCCCGCTGCAAGGGCCGGCGTCTCCCAGTCCTCTGAGAACAGTCTACGAGAAGTATGAGACACAGTCGGAGCCGGAGAAAGGCTTGCGTATCAGCGATCGACCCTCGTGGATGATGCCGCCATAGCAGACTCTGAAGGGGTCGGTGCTATGTTTGAAGCCCGACGAAGCAGTACAGCTCTGCAGGTCACTGCGATTTCGCGGTGCCTACCTGTACTATGTAACTGCAGCGACGCATGATGGACAACACGGAACGAACGATTGACACGAAGGGAGGTGCCATTAGATTCGTTGACGACTTCAATGCATGGGTAACAGGGAATAACGAGGGGTGAACGACGAAGCGCGACCAGGACACGATGATCCTATACGCGGAACAGTGGGCCAAGCAGAGCGAAGCCATTTTTGAAACTGACAAGACCAGTCTTATATATCGCACAAGACGCCATAAGGCAACCGACACCTTAAAGCTATCATCCTTGTGAGAAGTCTAGCGAGCATGTGGTTTCAACGAAGTTTGACGATTCTGGTGCTGGAAGGGGCGGTGGCGGATCTGGCACTGAGGGAGTCAACTTTATGAGAAGACAGAAATGCAACAGGTCAGTGATTCAGACAAAGCCTCCTGATTGTGCCTGTCTACAAGTACAAGATTGGAAGAAAGAGACACCAGCGACCGATGCCACAAGGTAATAGCCTCATCTAGCTTTAAGGCTTTCTGACTTGCCCGTACTCGCGGGATACTTACACCCCAGCCACCTTCTCGCTCATCGAAAGAGACAAGTGTGTCAAGCGCTTAGCAGGCGGAAGCCTTGCTGGGCTCGCACTCGCCGTTGGCTTTGTCGCAGCCCTTGTACCCCTGGCACTGGGTCTTGGTGTCGAAGCAGTTGTTGGAGTAAGTAGCCTTGTCGCCCAAGTTGTTATTGATGCCGATAAGCTCGCCGCCGTTCTTAGCAATGACACCGCTCATGTTGACCTGGCGCGAGCAGTTACTGTTGCCCTTGCAGTTGCCGCAAGAACGGTAAACCTTGCCGTAGTCCTCGGCGTAGAAGTTGATGATGTTGACGGAGCCGCAGCCGTTGTGCTGGATGACCTTGTCGGATGCATGGTAGGCGCCGCCGCCGACGATGTTGACGTTGCCGTCACCCTTGAGTGAGATGGCATCTTCGCAGACGTCCTCGAACCACACGTACTCAAGGTTGCAGGCGCTGTGAGTTGATTAGCATACTTTTTGCGCTAAATTTGACGTGCAAGAAGACATACCCAAGGCAGTAGACACCCTCAGCCTGGTCCTTGCCGATGACAACGTTACGGAGAGTAGCGCCATCCTCGAGAACAAAGACAGTGTCAGCTTCACCACCTTCGTTCTGGCCACTGCAGGCACCGCTACCACGGTCGTACTCGGAGGTCGTCAGCGTTAGTGTCATCCAAAAGCTCGACAAGTTCCACACACCTTGACCCATTGGGCGTCGAAAGTCTCGCCCTTCTTGATTTATTGCGGTGCACTGAGGGACTTGGTGCCTGTGTGCTTAGGGATACCGCTTTGGTACGCCAGGCAGAGCAGCCAGGAAAGCGACGAAAGTGGAGGAGTGCATCTGAAAGAATATTGTTGATCGAGACGAGTGTAAAGACAATTGAGTTGATAGACAACGTTGTGGTGGTGCGATTTCACATCATTCAGCGATTCTAAAGCTCTCATATGCAACTATCTTCCCCGTCGAGCCCTTCATAGACCTACAATGCCCAGCCCTAAAGCATATACCAAAATATTGGCATTGCAAGCTGCCCTGTGCAGAAGAGTTCACTCAGCTGTGACAACTATAGTATAGACTTAGCTAGGTCTATACACGAGCGCCAGCTGAAACCACCATTTCGAGGGACCACACCCGCTGTGGGTGACATGTGTGGAGAAAAGGGTGGTTTCGGTGTGCATGCAGGGGTGAATCTATATGAAGAGATAGGATTTCCACATGCGAAGTGATGATGGCAGTCGTACTAGGCACAACAAGCATTACTGCGCCACCTTTGGTGCGACGTAAGCGCCGGGCCTCTACCTCGGAGAGTCAGCAGTGAACTTAGGGTTGGTTTGTTTCGACTCGAGATCTTGGCTATCTAGTTAAACGTACGTAATTTCGGTACGCGAAAAGTCATGCAATGAGAGTTTCTTGCGTAGTAGTCGATTTTCAGTCACGTCACCGTCTGATTGAAGTGTGTCAGATTTGTATCACGCACCAGATTGTCCGGACGACCCTGCTGCGCGACTCCCCACTGAACAAGGTCCGGTCGAAAGTCGCATAATGTTGGGAGTGAGATTACGACTACAGCGCTACTCACGCACAATACGCGACAACTTGGCTGCTCTATCCAGTTGAGCGTGTATTACATTCAGATTGAGATGTCGGCCACAGCCGACACAATTCAGAAACGACCAGAGATGCTCGCTACAGCGTATGGGTTCTGCGATACTCAATTTGGATGCTGACTCAGCAGAAGTTTTGATCAGAGTTTGCCTTGCCTGTCGGCATTATAAAATTCATGGAAAGAGCGCAAAGCTTGAGGGTCGCATGTTAGCATGTAATGAGGGAAAACATTCTAGGTAAGCGAATGTAAGCTCTCTAGCTCGGGCTACCTTGGAAGGGCTAATAAACAGCACACCAAGGCCATCATCTGCTCTGAGTTGCTCGGTGAACGCACTACCGCGTCCCCTCTGTTTTTTTTTTTCTCCGACCCAATAGACTGAAGCAGGCCTTGCTCACGCTCTTCTGCCAACTCTGCTCGGGCAGAAGCGCCCAGGTAGGCATCGCTGAGCAGTCTGATCGCCCTGTCCTTCCGGGCGC
>Ga0265797_10004037_pt1 | contig 22814 bp, 26 predicted proteins | sample P2T30metagenome_FD_192433 | JGI IMG/M metagenome (GOLD analysis project Ga0265797, IMG submission 192433) | Plant litter microbial communities from East Loma Ridge, Irvine, California - P2 T30 | ecosystem: Environmental > Terrestrial > Plant litter > Unclassified | place: USA: California... | reverse complement strand
GGAACGCTTCGCGGTCGTCGTGCACGAACAAGCCCGCGCCGCAGTTCCAGGCGCCGAAGAAGGACCAGGCGGCTTTGGCCCAGCCTTGTTCGGAAAGGTTCCAGTACAGCTGGCCGGGTTTGAGGCGTAGCCAGTGTTTGCCTGTGAGAGTGTGGGCTAATGGATAAGAGATGTGGTTGTGTTGGACCATTTTGGGGTTGCCCGTTGTGCCGCTCGTGAAGTATATCAAAGCTGCTTTGGAGACGTGTGGTCGATCGCCTTTGTAGACGGCGTTTTGGGGGATGGAGCCGAGGGCGGTTGCGAAGTGGATTACATCTTTAGGCGAGCGGTCGCCGACTTGGATGATGTGTTTGAGCGAAGGGCAGTTGTGGCGAACTCGCAGGACTTTCTGCACGCTGACGCTGTCGCCCACGAAGACCGAGGCGGACGATCGGCGGATGCGGTATTCGATGTCTTTGTCGACGAGTAGGGTTGTTGCTGGGCAGAGGACGATGCCGCTGCGGAAGGCGGCTGTGGCGATCTCCCACCATGCTGGAACCCGGGGGAGGATCACGAGCATCTTCTCACCGGCTCGGAGTCTTAAATTTTCGGTGAGGAAGACGGCGATCCGGTGCGATTGGCGGGAGAAGTGTTCAAAGGTGAGTTTTCTCTCTGTCTTGCGGTCTTGCGAAACCCAGTGCATTGCTGGTCCTGGAGGTGAGTTTTTGGCCCAGTAGTCGACGACATCGTTGGCGAAGTTGAAGCTTGAGGGCCGGGTTAGTGTTTTGTCGTAGTAGTGTGCCATGATGGTTGGGATCCGGTTGTTGTTGTTCTTTCTACTCGAGTCTTCACTTTTGGAAGACTGTCCGATCGATTCTCCTTTGGTGATTGAAGTCGAGATTAAGAGCAAGGTACTCAGAGGTTCGAGTATCGACGAAGATCAATACATGTACCTTCTCGTTTGCGGTAAGCCGAGTGTCACGAGGTCATCACGGTTATCAAACCGACGGCAGACCCGAGGATGATCAATTCTCTTCCCAGGAGGCAATGGCTAGCGAGTCTTGGTGAACGATCTTGTATGGTTCTCTTCTGTAGATGGTGGAGCACAGAGTGCTGTTGTAACGACCCCGCAGACCTGGTAGCCGGGGTGCCGAACATGCCCCTGATCTTAACCTTGTTTATCGTCTCTCGATGACCAGGTGACTGCAGGGACATGATCGATTCCTTTGCTCCGTCGACTGACCATCAAATGGTACACCTTGGCAAGGAAGTCTACCATTTGTGCATGATGCTGGTGGAACATGTTGCAAGTTGAATATTCGTTGTTCGAACATCTCCATCCAGTCCAGACCAGTCAATCGCTATGACCTGAATTTGTGCAAGACAATCGTCTCTCAGCAGAAGCGGTTTCGTATATCTGAGCCATTCAGATGTGCAAGCTTCAATTTGAAGGACTCGTAGCACCAGATGATTAATTCCGGGCCGTGTAAGGACCCGCGCATACACGCGATCTTTCTCGGGCGATGAATGAGAGACACCTTGATCAAACCACCTATTGGAAAGGTCTTGCGAGGCCGGTAAATCGCAGTCTCTCCTGGAGCGATTTGTGAAGTGTCAGCATCGGTCAGTGCAAGGTCGTGAGGGAAGAAAGCGCTTGTCAGCAAAGAGACCTTTTCCTCAGGATATCTCCATGCCGTTTTGATCATTTTCATCACTCACAGTTGGGTACTTGTCACATACTGCAGTGTATGGCACAGGAGGTTTCTAGGCGATTGGAAGTGAGAAAAGAAGAGTTATTAGAGCTGTTTTCTACTTGAAGTCAGTGTCTTCGAGGGTTAGAGTTGGGGCTGGAGTCGAAAGGCCATCTTCTTTTGTAGCGGATTCGATCCCAGGAGACGCGACCATTACGAAACCAGAGGCATGTCTAATCCTTTGCAAACATGTGCTGAAGTACACGCTCCCATTGATAACCTCGATGTCATAGCAGACTTCATGTTCTAACAAAGTGCGTGCCGATTGTAAGTCGTCAGTACCTACACACACCCAGCGACCCTTCGAAGACCGGATATTTTCTCGACAGCTATCACCGTCGTGTTGACACGTTTCAGCGTGTGAGTACGCGCTCTGTTTGAAACCAAGACAACCCAGCCAGACTTCCACAGTTCCCTCGTCGGATCCGTTTGGAGAGGTGAGACGTAACGACCAGGATGGTCGGGGATATCAAATCTCGGTAGAGCAGCCGACCAAACGTGGCTTCCGAAGATCCGCGTGTGGAGGAGTTGGAGTGTGCGTGTGACGGCGGATGGGCACCTAACTAACTTACCGGGTGCTTGGTTGCTTGCGAAGGTCGAGCAGATCTGCGACATCAACGACATTTCAGTGGTGATGCTCGAGGAGATGCAACCAAGCGTGACTGCGAACTATCTCCTCTTGTGAGAAAGTGTCAAGTATGGGATAGAACATCTCGGGTAACAGCATGCCCAATGGCAAATATCAATGGTGCCCAACACAGCTGTCCCTGCGGGCACGCGTGGAATAGAGCTTACTCGACGGTGTGATTGGGCAGCGGGCAAACCCAGCAGGGGCAAAGATGAATAACATCAGGCATCCCCTTCTCACGTCTCCTATCAACTCTCCCTCCCTGATCCCATGCTCGTATAGAGTCGGACGGGTAATGATTGTGGCTTTCGTTTGGCCGCGACAATCCAAGTATTTCCATTACCGGGATGACGGGGCCAACTGGGCAACACCCCTGTCGTTGATGAGAGTGCTCGAGTGCTTCGCTGGCACGGGCAAGCGTCACAGCGTCCACAGTCTGCCCACCTGGCAGAGAGCGAACACGATGATCGTACTGCCCAGACCAACGCAGGCATGAAAACGAACACGCCTGGTTTGTAGTAATTCCATATCGACTGACCGGACTGCCTGGATTGCCTTCGAGGCCGAGTGCCAGACAGGCGGATAGGCTTCGTTGTGGAAAGGACAGAGTGCATCAGCCTAACAAAATCATCGCTCACCGACTCCTGCCAACGCATGCACTCGCTCACCGGCGACATACCTTACTAGGTACGCACGACATGGGCTGCTTGCATGACATGGGTCGTTGATCATTGGCATCATCCTGCCTGTTCCGGTTCTGTCAGCACCAGCATCATCAGCATATACCAGTCGCCCTGTTAAGACAGACAGACACGAAGATCACGACACGCGAGCAGTCAGCTATAGGGGGGGAATCACAGGAAATTAAATGGGAACGATCAGGTCAGTCTGCCACACGGATTATTAGACTCCAACGCTTTCTCCAGTATATGGCTAGTACATAGTAGTGGACTGGACGGGTGCGCAATGCAGCACTAGAACTAGACGAACGCCAACGACTGCTACTCGCCTGCAGCCAGCAGGCAGCCCAGCCACCAGCGCTCGCTCGAGCTCCCACGTCACCCCGAAAGACCAGCCTCCCAAATATCCATTTCTCTCTCTCTCTCGTCCTGCGCCGCACTGCATTGCCCTGCTAAGCTGTATCGTTCTGTCCTACACTCGTTTTTCCTCTCTCTCTCTCTGACCACCTACTATGGCTGTTGTCGCGCTCGAGTACTCACACCAATCCCCAGTTTCATCATCCCACCAGACAACCCAACACTCCTCCGCCGCCGCTGTCGCGCCCATCCCACCTCGACACCTCCGTCTCCGCCGCCCGCGCATTGCGGCGCGGTGACCCATTGGCACGCGACTACTCTACACACACCCACTACCGCTGTCGCCGCATCCACCTGTCAACTCCAATTGACTCGCGATCACCTCAATCGCCCGTGACAGCCCTCCCAGCTCGTCGCCGTGTCGCGCATACGCTTCAGCGACTTTAACGAGCACCACGACCGTCTTACGACACCCCTAATCCGGAAACGCAACGAGCAGGCCTCGGCGTACTACCGTCAGCAACTGTCTGACCTGTCACGGCCTTCATCCTCTTCCGGAAGTGTCAATACCCTCCGGCGCACGCCCAGATTCGACGATCCCAAACACCTCTCCCGCGCGCGGGCAAACTCGTTCGACTCGCCTCCACGCCTTCCATCGCCTCAACGTCAGCGGGACAACCGGACTGCTTCACCCGGCCGCAGAAAGGCTTCACCTCATCATCGTCGAGCCGCATCGGCGCATCCAACCGACTTCGTCCCACACCCCGCCCTTCGCATATCCAACCGCACCCACTCTGCAGTGTTGTACGCGCTTGAAGAAGCTCTACGCAAACCAAACCCATTCACTGCCGATCTCGAAGAAGAATCTGCTCAGATGTCTGATCTGGGCGGCGGGCGAGCGTCCAATGGCGGAGCGAGGACTGGCGGTCCTGTTCCTGTCCCATCCGGCACCCCGACTGGATTAAAGACTCCGCGCGATGTAATGCGAAACCGGCAGGAGAGAGAAGCTAGGAGACAGGAAGAAGCAAAAGCAGAAGAGCAACGCAGATTGCAATTGGCGCAGGAACGCAGATACAGTGCTGAGAGGAGAGCTGCCGGCCAAACGAGTTACAACGAATATCCTGCCGACGCAGCCACTCAACAAGGCGGCGTCCCAGGCAACAGGAACAGTGGTAGTGGGTTTGTCGCTAGCGGCGCAGACTACGGCGTTCCTACAGGCAGAGGTGGAATTGCAGGCGGCGGCGATTCTGGTTATGCCTCCGCTGGAGCAAGTGCTGGTGGGCCTACTGCTAGCGTGCCTCATCGGCGTACTGTTTCAAGTAGCGTCGCGCAGGACCAACCTAGACCCGCTCAACCCACTGCAGGTCCGACTCGTCGACCTGTAAGTCAATCAGCATCAGCACCGGGTTCACGTCAAGGTTCAGGCGCACAGCAACAGCAGCAAGCAGGGTCTGGTGCTCAGCCAGGCGCACCACCGTCATTACAACCACCTCCGCCCCTCAATGTTGGCGAAGGACAGCAAGGCTCGAGGAGCTCAACATTCCCGCATGCTTTCGAACGATGGGAGCAATTATCCTCACACTGGGAAGGCCTCACATCTTACTGGCTTAGGAAGTTGGAGAGTGACGCCGAAGATATACAACGAAGTGTTCCCTCAGCCTCTGCCATGTCGCGGCAGATTACCGACTTGTCTGCGGCAGGTGCCAACTTGTTCCATGCGGTTGTTGAACTACAGCGCCTACGTGCCAGTAGTGAGCGCAAGTTCCAGCGGTGGTTCTTTGAGACTCGAACGGATACTGAGCGAAACCACGAGGTCAAGGCGCAATTGGAGCAAGAGTTGCAAGCCGAGCGGGCTGAGCGTCAGAAAGCTGCCAAGCTGCGTGTCGAGAGCGATATTGCCGCCGAAAATGCAAGAAGAGAGGTCGCAGAAATGAGACGCGAACTCATGATCTCAAAGGAGGAGGCTCGTCGCGCGTGGGAAGAGCTCGGTCGTCGCAACCAAGACTCATTGGATCTTGCGGAAAGCCTCAAGGCTGGCAGAATCACTGTGGTGAGCGGTGTTCAAGTTGTGCCATACTTTGGCGGTCCTAGCAGGACTGGAAGTGCAAGCCAACATCGACCAACGACGAGAGAAGGAATGCCGTATGGCGGTACACCTGGTGCGACGAGTGGAGGTGCTGCTGTATTGCAGAGTCCAGGCGAGGAAGACTATTACCACGAGGAGCCTTCGCCCACCAACACCGATCCGTTTACTGAGAGTAAGAGGATGCACTACGAGCCTACCCAGCATCAACAGCAGCAAACTATGCAAAATCAGCCGATGCATCACGACCAGGAAGTGTCATCGCTGGCTGCTGGAACCTACCAGCCGTACCCGATGAGTAGCCCACACGACGGCACCACAAGCGCGGCAAGCGGTGCTTCGGCGCAGACGGCAATCCCAATGCAAGGCCAGCGACCTGGTTCAGCAGGCCAACGTCCATCGTCAGCCAACCAGTCCAGTGTCCCACGCACTCACAACCTTCCCATTGTCTCCTCCGACGGGCAATTCTACCAGCATCAGCCTCAGGAAACCTACCTGCACAGCTCGCAGCCCGACCTCTCCCTCCCCGGCGTCCCCCAGAACCTCCACCAACAGTCCAGCTACGTCACTAGTGAGGGCGACAACGAGTACTCCACCGAACAGCCCTCAGGCTACCGTCGCGGACCTCACCAGTCGACCATCACCGAAGAGGAAGTGGGAGAAGAGGAAGACGACTACGACACGGCAGCCGACGTCCGCCGCGAAGCCGAGATCGCCGCCCGCTACCGCAACCCCGTCATCGGCACTGGCGGCGGCGCCGAACTTCTCCCTGAAGCTCCCACCATCCCCGCCACCAGCGCTCAGGCAATGGCTTCCTATGAGCCTTCGCCTCCTCCTACCCAGCAGCTTCCGGGTCCTGACTACGAGGGCGAAGGCTACGGCGAGTGGGACACTCTACGTACCGCTCACCACCACCCCACCAGGCTAAGCGACGTGCTGGAAGAGGAAGAAGAGCGCAGTTCGAGACGCACGGCGGGTGAGTAGAGTTTGCCCGATCGTGCTGCTCGGACAGCAACGGGCGACGGAACCAACGAACCCCTCAACGCAACAAGACCGCAGCAGCAGCAGCGTCGTGCAGGCATCCGGATGGCCTACGTCGTCACTCTGCGGAACGTAACGGCGGGACACCGTGCAGAGGATGTGCACGGAATCCTGCCCGCTGGCGGCATCGATGTGACCGCGGATCTTGCTAGGAGTCTCGACCGTGATTACGAGTTTCCTCCGCACCGAGGCGGCCAGTTTGGTCGCTCGTATCTACGCCCCTATTACGAGAGTGAGGAGGAAGGATGAGGAGTATCAAGTAGGTGGTGGTCCCGAGGCGCGAAAACCAACATCGATCAGTCAGTCCCGGAGAGAACAACAACGGCGCGGCTTGCATTATGCGGAGGCGTTCATTGCATGTCATTGCATAGCGAAGCGAAGCGAAGCGAAAACGCAGCATTGGTTGTCGAAAGGTAATCCTTCCCTTTTTCCTTTTTCCTTCCCTTTTCTTTCCCCCGTACAGTCGAGAGGATGGCTTCTTCTCTCTCCCTACTCATCAGCATCAAGCAACGACAACGCATGACAAAATCAGCGAAGGGCGTCGGTGAAAAATGGGTTCGGTTGTTTTGGTTTAACTACGCATCTCCTTTTTTTTTTCTCTCAGGCATGGCGGGGAGGCATAATAATGTGATTAACGCGGCTTTTCCTTTTTTTTTCTTTCTCGGGAGGGTGGGAAACAAACTAATGATGCATGGACGATAAGGGCGGATGGACTGAAGAAGAAAGGCTACAGACCTGCACGCTCTATAAGACGAGCGAAGAGAGATATGGTTGCACTGTGTCGTAAAGTATAAATCATATGAAAAGGGGCTTTTTGATTACTCCATTATTTGTTTGGTTCAGTTGAGGTGATGTGGTCTTGCCTTTGTGGTTTTTGTGCTTGCTGGTCTCTTTTCATCGAGCACAAGTCCATCGTCTGCGAGCAAGTCATTCTCCAATTCACCTCAGCAGGCCTTTGCGTTTGAATGAGGGCCTGGAGCTGTAAGTATTGGTGTCGCTGAGAGTAGTACTAGGTATGTAGTGACGATGACGAATTTTGGTCGTTCTTTCTGGTGAGATTGAGCACGAATGGGAGAGTCGTAATGAATAAAGTGACCGGCCGCTCAGAGTTTATTTCGAGCAATCAAGAGTTTGAGGTTCGGAAACTTCGACTACTTCCAATAGCAGGCCACCTTCTTTCTTCCCTCGATGTTAACCTGGATCCCCCGGAACTGACTTGATCCATCCTAATACCCAAAACAGTAGAAAAGATCCTTGGAACCGCCCAAACACCATCGCTAAGTCCCAGACAGTACAGGAAAAAAGAGAAAAAAACAAAGCAGAAAAGTCTTTCCTCAGATGAGCTTCAGCGTCCTCTGGAAATTGCCCTTGGGCACGTGTGACATGTACCTGCTCTTGAGCTCCGGCTGCTGCAGTCTCCTGAACGCCTCCTGGATGTGGCGAGCGCCCACAGGCGTCCTGGCCTCCTCGGGCGGGTCGAACAGACCCGGCTCGCGCCTGCGCTTCTTGCCCCGCTTCTCCTCGTCGCCGCCGCTGTCGCGCTTGTGTGCGTCTTCGACTGCTTTCACTTTGAGGGCCTCCTCGGTGAGCAAGGTGACAATCTCGTACGTCAGGAATCCGAGGATGTCGACGATGTCGTCGTTGGGCTTGCTGTCGGTGACGACGCCGAAGCCGGCCCACTCGCGGAAGCGCTTGCCTTTGCGGAAGGTGAACGAGGCTTGTCGGCATTCGGAGAAGTGGAGGTACTCCTCGGCGTTCATCCCCTTGGTGCGCTCGTCGGCTTGCTTGAGGCGGGCAAGCGTCGCGGCCGTCATCTCGTCTTCTTCCTCGTCTTCTTCGTCTTCGCGCTCGGGCACCTGTTCGCTGTAGAAACTCGAGACGTCCCAGGGGAGGCCGACTTTGGCTTTCTTGTTCTTGCTGTTGCGTGTGCCGACACTGGGTCCGGTGCCGAGGGTTGGGTCGTTTGCTGTCAGGTCAAAGTCGTCTGCGGCAGCGTCTGCGCCGCCCTTGTCATCGCTGTCTTTGGCGCTTTTCCTGACATCTTTCCAGGACAGAAATGTACGGAGTCGGCTGACTTTTGCGCGATCGTGGCGGATAAGGAAGATGAGGTCGTCTGTGCTGATTGTTCGCACGCCACGGCGTGCTGCCAGTACCGTTGCGCGGGTGAGCTGTGGGGTTTCTTGGTTAGATTGCATGCGCGTGTTGATATTTTGGTGGCAAGTGAGGGCCTACCATCTCCATAACTTGTTGCTGCACGATGAACTCGATCATGCTGGTCGTTTCTGGTGCCACATCTGCTGTTTCGCCAGAGACGAACATCATCTGGAACACGTGGTCGGTCAGTACATCGAATTTCCATCCCAAGCGAGAATGCTTCATTGTTGAAGACTGTGTCCGGGCGTGCAAGTAAGTCGGTCCCGGTGATGAGACGTTCGAGATCGATCGCACGTAGTGGCTGCGTCAACTTGAGTATGTGTGGTGTGGTGTGGCGTTTGAGTGTCGCGGTGGCTCACAAACATCACTTCAGCGCGTTGACAGAGTGGTCTTCAGACGGAAGCTGAAGTCTGTGACAGCGCAGCAGAGCTCACGCGTTCACCACGACAGATTCGGGATACTTTCAAAGTGCTCTGATCCAGCCTCGGAACATAGCCTCCATCGTAATGCGACTCGGGTCCAGCGTCGCATAATCACAATCACAATCACAAACAATCGCGAACGAAATGACACAGCCAAAAGCACGTACCTGCTGGATCTCCGTCCGATACTTGCCCTTGTTATCGGACATTGTCGCATAAGAGCAGCCACTCGAGGCGGCTATGTAAGAAATATAGTAGAAGATGAGATGAAGTGGAGTGCGAGGAATACTTGACCCCGACCCGGTGGTTAACAGAGGCGCTCGCATGGGGTGTGCGTTAAGGTTCGGAACGCGTCGGCAGCTAAATGAGCTAAAATCATGCCAAAGTGGGATGAGATGAGATGGTGGGGAAACTTTTCTGAGCAGTGCGAGCGATTGATCAGTCACCGAGACCACAACTACTACTCTCATAAAGTAGTACATACAATATATCAAGATGCTGCACATCATCGGACTCGGCCTGGCCGACGAAAGAGACGTCTCGGTCAAGGGTCTCGAGATCATCAAGAAAGCCGAGCGCGTCTACCTCGAAGCCTACACGGCAGTCCTGCTCGTCGACCAGAGCGTACTGGTGAGAACAAGCCAACACAAGCAAACCAATACCATATAAGCAACACAAACTCACACACCGCCCTTGCAGTAGGAATCTTACTATGGTCGCTCCATCATCATCGCCGACCGCGAAATGGTCGAGAGCAGCTCCGACGAGATCCTCGCCGACGCAGACACCAAAGACATCGCCTTCCTGGTCGTCGGCGACCCCTTCAGCGCCACCACGCACACCGACCTCGCGCTACGCTGCAGGCAGCACGACCCGCCGATCAAAACCCGCACCCTGCCCAACGCCTCCATCCTCACGGCGGTGGGCGCGACGGGCCTGAGCTTGTACGCTTTCGGGCAGACGATCAGCATGGTCTTCTTCACCGACACCTGGAAGCCGGACAGCTTCTACGGCCGCGTGAAAGACAACAATGGGCTGGGACTGCACACGCTCGTGCTGCTGGACATCAAGGTCAAGGAGCCGAATCTGGAGGCTTTGGCGCGCGGGAGGATCGTGTACGAGGCGCCGAGGTTCATGACTGCCGCGCAGTGCGCGCAGCAGATGGTCGAGATTGAGGAGTTGAGGAAGGAGGACGTCTGCGGCAAGGACAAGCTTGCGGTGAGCGTTGCGAGGCTGGGCAGCGACGGGGAGAAGATTGTTGCCGGAACCCTGGAGGAGCTCAGCAGTGTGGACATGGGTGCGCCGCTGCACAGCTTGGTGCTTTGCGGCACCAACATGCACGAGATGGAGTGGGAGTACATCCGGGAGTTCGCGGTGAACCAGGACAAGTTTGATGAGATTTGGAAGAGGGATTATGCTGGTAAGCAGCACTAGAAGAGTTGAAAGAAGGGAAAACTTTATTGAAGCTTCAAGCTTTCTTCGTCCAGTGTCCCGAAGAGCGTTTCGATCTCAGAAATCACTTCTTGCAGGTCATCGGCGAGCTGGCCGGTGACGAGGACTGCACACCAATGTTAGCGACTGGTGTCGATCAAAAGAGGGGCGTGGATAGCGCTCACCATAAGCATAAAGCAGTTCGTAATCAGCTTCTGTGGCTTCGTTGCTACTCCGTCGGAACTCGAAGATTTTGGCCAATAGAGCGTCGCGCCTGTTTTCAATGTTTGGCAACACATCGTTGAGCGGATACTCCAACTTGAAGCTGCTTGCAAGCACAGAGAACAAGTGTGAAATACGAGCAGCTAGAGCAAAGCGCTCCTCCCGAGTATACCTGCGCCAAGTCAGTGGAGATCCAGCATACGACACCGCGACAGCGACTCACCTCAAAAGCGCAGCCTCTCCAGGCGTTACCTGCGCGTTCTTCGTCATGACTACGTTCATAGCATGGAAAGCATCTAGCATTGATCGAGTACGTTCGACGATACGTCCAGTAATCTTGTCCGGGAATGGACCTCTGAGCTCGAACTCCGACGCAGCGGCCTTCCTGAGACTGTCGAGGAAGGTCAGGAAGGACTGAAGTTCAGCGCCTTCTCTGATGTCTAGATAGCTGCTTTTAGGTTCTCCAAGCAGATAGACGGCCAGTGGATCGCGTTTCCAGATCAGACACATGCGCAGCCAGAGAATGCACAAGCCATCTCTGAGCTTCCGGCGGGCACTGATCGGCCAGATGAACCTCGTGATGATGATGCCCCAGATGACTCCCACGATGACCGAGACCACACGGTGGGACACGATCTCCCAGATAGCAGGGTCCACGCCGCCCTCGTCGTCGTCGTTGTCGTCGTCCTGGACCGATAGCGAGTAGGCGTACAGAGCGCCAAGGTTGTAAGTGAGCAGGATGAAGCGCCCCATCGGCCCTTTCCCCTTGACGAGGATGATGTAGAAGCACCAGAGCGACATGAGCCAGCCGAAGAACCCCAGGATCCAAGGGTTCGCGGTGCCGTGGTTGTTGGAGATGAGCCATGCAAGTACGGCACAGCAAGCCCCGATGGCGGTGCCGATGATACGCTCGATGCCGGTGGTGTTGGATGCGCCGATGGTCATGGAGCAGACGACCATGTACGAGATGAGACCCCATTCGCCGCGCCAGTGGGAGAAGAAAGGTCGCGTCTCGGGGAGAAAGGCTGGCAGGGCGTACAAGGCGGCCCCGACGCCGACTTTGATTGCGAAGTGGACGTCGTCGCGGCGGAAGATGCTCATGGCTTTGTACAGTGCTAGAGGCCAGGGTCTTCCTTGGGCAAACTTTTCCGTGTTGGCGAAGGAGTCGACGCGTTTGATTGAGGCTGGGATGTTGCTGACGGGGTCGACCTCTGTCTGTGCTTGGAAGGTGCCTGGTGCGTTCTGTCAGCATGCTCTTGATCTGTGTATTGGGATTCGTCTTTTTGACAAGTGAAATCTGTGCACTTCGATAATCTGACAAAGTGCCCGCATCGATGGCATCAAACACCCCGAGAGGAAAGGGGTGATTGTAGAGTTACAACTCGTCGAGATCAGGACTCACCGAATGAACGAGGCTGTTCGTCAATCTCGCTGCTTCGTCTCCAGAACATAAGCCAGTACCAGGTCCGCTTCTTGGGTGTCCGCTCAATCTCTGCATGTAGCTCCTCAAGCAGGTCTAGGTACGCGAGTGCTTCCTCGGCAAGATCGAGCAATGAGAAACTGAAGTGTCCACAGCTTGCAGCAACTTCCTCAAGATCAGCAAGGACTTCCACAGGACGAGGTCCGCTCATCGATTTAGACTTGTACAACAACTCGAGCGCTTTGTTTCGGGAGTCGGTATACAGCTCTATGGCCGATCGGAGGTTTGTTGGGAAACGTTCGTCGAAGGCGACCGTGCCATTACGGGCGAATTGCAATTCGTCCAGCATTTTTTTTAGAGTGAAGACCAAGGATTTGGCAGGTGGGCCAAGCTGGTCTATGAACAGCACAAACATGTCTGCCGGAGCCAAAAGGTCGTTGTTGGGTGTGGTGTTCCCGCTTTTTGCGACTTTCCATGCGATGTCGTGGAAAGACACGCGAGATCTCGAAGGGGTGCTAGATCCGTCCCAAGTGTTACTGTTGGTGGCGCGCCCGTCCGAGTCTTCCGAGTCTTCGTTGATGACATCGAGGAGACCAGAGCGCGACACGGAGCCATTGCGAGACTTTGCTGGAGACGAGGTGCCGGTGGACCAAGCGAAAGGCGTTCGGTCGGTGTCGATGTTTTGATCTAGTGCCTTGCGAAGAATGGCGAATTGTGTCGACGCGGCACTTCGAAGGCCGCCTATGTTCTGTGAAAGCCGGTTCAAACATCTTACGAGCTTCGCCTCGATGTGCCATTGTCTTTCAGAGCCGAGCAAGTAATGCTCACGTTGGGCTTCGACAAGATTCTTCTCCATCGAAGCCATGGTAGTCTGATGTTCTTTGGCAACGATTTTGCCTACATCGCGAGCATTAGCTTGGTGGTAACATCCGTCTTTAGGGTCAACACACCTTTTTCCAGGATGTCCTCCTCGCCAACAAGGAATGCCCTTGTTGTGTCCACCAGCATTTCGCCAAGAAGCTCGGTATCTTTGACGAGATCTTTGTGTAAGCGTCTTCTCGCCTTGACAGGGAGCACCACGAAGTTCACCAGGGTTGTGGCGGAGATGCCCATGATGACCATGATGAGAATTTGTGATACTTTGTCGTTCGAAAAGTGGCCCGCTTGGACAGCACCCTCTTTCACCAAGGTCGAAACGCAACCCAGCGATGCCAAAGAACAGGCAACGTTGACTAGGGGATGTCCAAAGTGTTGTTTCGTCCACGCGATAAAGCCGAGCCCACCTCCGCAGAAGACGACCAAGACGATTGCATGCCCGACTTGCAGCAGATCCCTTTGACCAAAGCCCATGGATACAGCCATGCTGGTGAATGAGATGAAGGCTGCGTAGCAGAAAGCGATCAGGGCGAGAACCACCCCTTCGTGCATCGATCCAATGGTCCTTGCCGGGCTGAAGTAGACAGTGACAGTACACACTACGTGCTTCGAGTCTGCCTTTCCGATGAGAGACCCTATCGCCGGTACAAACGTGGCCAGACTGCCGAGTGCGTAGGCTAGCGAACACTTCAGGACTCCTTGTCCCTTTGACGACTTTGCGAATTTCCAGGCATCCTTTGCTTTGGTTTGAAGTTTTTGCTTCGTTCTGCTTTGCCAGCTGTTATCAATTGGCTGACTGGCACGTGGAAGAAGGGGTTGTCGCTCGTTGGTCGGGCCATCGTCGTCCGTCCGGTGGGATGCATCTCTGAGGGTGAAGACGCGCTTGATGCGTTCACCTGTAACCGGCGAGATGTACGTCGATTGCGGTGGCAGGCGGCGTGACCGCCTGTCGCGTGATGGAGCTCCAGTAGACATCCCCTTATTCAAATCCCCATTGCATCTTGAGCATTCCGAGCCTGATGGAATCGAAATGAAGTGGCGAAGCTGCGACCTGAAACCTGCTGGTCGCGTCTAGTTCTTGCCGGCCACCGAAATGCTTCGGGTTAGGGTTGGGGTTGCTCATCAGTTGTATATCGGCATTTGATGAAATACATGAGCATGTCTGGGCAGCCTTGGTACTACTGTGCTTGCTTTATGATACTTTACCATGCTTTTGCTTCTTGTTCAGTTGTTTTGTTGTCAAATTGCGGTATACCGAGCTAATCACGGCAAAAAAGTGGCAGAAGTGGTTTGGACCACAGAACACGAACAACCAACAATGGGTACTTCACCGTGACTTGATTACTCAGCACACAACGTCTTCCTCAAAAATTCAACTTGACCATCGGCATTACGTTTGAACAAGGGCCCAGTGTACGCATCGAAATGACCTCCAGGAAGCATATGCAGCTCCTTTGGTTGGCGAGCCTTCGCGTAAGTCTCCAGAGTGATGTCGGTAGGGCAAAGCACATCGTTATCCGCCACGACCATTAGCAACGGAGTAGGCGAGATGCGGTGCACCATGTGTGAAGGGTCGTTTCCGCGAAGGAGTTCAACACTGGTGGAGCGTCAGAAACATCAAGTACTTGGATCGGCAAACTGGAGACGGTGCTTTGCCTACCTCCTCACGGTCACTTCGTTCTTCCATGCAGACTTCGCTTCCCACGCCGAGAAGAACTTGTAGCTGTCGGGGGTCGGCAAGGCCGATGGCGTGGATGGGTCTTCTGCAACAACGGGTATGGTCGCGGCTTTCTCGCCGGCAGCTCGAGCGATACGATCTGTAGGCGACCTGTCGTTAGCTCGATGATCCAATCCGATACATCAAAGACAACTTTCCTTGCTCGAACATCGCGTTCATCTGAGGGACAACGTCAGATCGTATGAGTCGGTGGAAGTTCTGCCAGCCATCCGTAAGAGACCTTCGAATAAAAAGGTCAGTCAATCTCGTCTTAGTTTGCACGTTCGCATGGCAATACTCACGCCTGACTAACAACAGCCCTCACCCTCCGATCCACAGCTCCAACCTCTAGCACATGCCCACCACTATACGAGCTCCCCCAAATTCCAATTCGCGTCGGCTCAACCTCCGACATCGACTGAGCATAAGTGATCGCATCCGAGATATCGCTCCTCTGCAAGGACGGGATAATCTCCTGCCTCGGCTCGCCTTCTTTGTGATCGCTGTCTCCGAAGCCACGATTGTCGTACACGAGACAGGCCAGGGGGAGTTTGGAGATGAAGTAGTTTGCGAAAGCGTCGAGGTCCATTTCCTTCAGCGCGCTCCAGCCGTGGGACATTATCAGGCAGGGAAGTTTGGTGGAAGCTGATTCTGGGGGTGTGAAGAGCCAGCCTCGGAGGGTGACATTGTCGGATGTCTTGAAGCTAATGTCGCGTTGGGGCATAATTGTGAGAGTCGGGATGGAGTGATTAGGGATTTGGAAGAGGTATGGGTTTGGGGTTTGGAGAGAAATGATGTCGTTGCCCTGCCTTGATTATATACATGTACCCCTCGACTAGGACAGAACCCCGCTCGCAGGAAGTATGATCATTACCAGGTGGGCTGAGAATATAGACTAGCTGCCCAAGGTTGATGTGTACATTTGGTACCTAAGGTGTTTGAGTCTGGCAGGCCCTCCATCTTGACCGAACAGAGTTGGTAGCTGTGCAGGATCGGGATGAAGATGGATATTTCTAGATGACCCGTTCAAGATAAAGCAACAATCGCAATGCGGTAGACCACAAATGCAGGTAGGCTAAAGGTCGATCTTAGGCGATGTGCGAGATCATCATCGGCGGTGGGGTGTGATAGATTGGCCCTATCTTCTGATTAGGTAGGATTCCTCGATTCCTCGACACCATCCGCCTTCTGTATATTGTACCTGACTTCCAGAACGACCCAGTGTAGACTTGGCGGCAAGGTAGCAAGGAGATCATTAATTGGAGTGAGTATAGTTTAGGGGATGCAGCGATCTGCATAGCCAAATCGTTTTACAGCCAAAGACGCGTAGGTACAGTTGCAGTAGCTCTGTGCTCCACCGTCCGGGACAGATGTCCTTCCAGATCGTCACCCCGAATGCCTCGCCATTCGGCACACCAACAAATGAACGACCGAAACCAGGACGCAAACAGTCCGGCTGGCGACCTCCAGTAGCCCCTTCACCATACGAACGAGCCGGGACGCCCTCGCAATCCCAACTCTCATATTTCCCGACACAGCCAACTCCCGGACCGCAACCAACGAATCCGCCCAACATGCAACAGCCCTACGGCCAGCAGGCCTACGCGCAACAGGGTTACGGTCAACAGGGCCAAACACAAGAGCAGGGATATGGACAAGAGCAGCAAGGTCAGCAAGCGCTAAATCAGCAATTTGGGCAAATGGGCTTGGAGCCGGCGGTGCCGCATCACGGACGGAAGAAGAAGGACAGACACGCATACCACCAGATCGATCAGCCACAGGCGTCGAGCACACAGCAGCTTAACGGCGGCCCTGTCCCCAATACCCCGACAAATGGAATCGCGAGCCAACAGTGGCAACAGACTGCTCAGCCATGGCAGTCGCAGACACTCGGAGCAATCAGCAGTGCTTCGCCCATACCTGGCGGCACTCCGATCAGTATGGACTCAGGGCAAGGAGGACCACAGAAGGGACCCATGGGCCCTGGAGCCGCACAGAGCAGAGTCAACCCGGATCAGGTGCCTAGTGTACCATTGAGTCGCGACTTGCCGGCGGAGCACTACAAGACTCATGTATACCCTACTATGGAACAACACGTGCCACCACCTGCAACCACACCTTTCGTCGCTCTAGACCAAGGAAGCGCATCGCCAAAGTACGGACGTCTCACGTTGAACTGCATACCAGGAAGCAACGAGCAGCTCAACAACACTGGGCTTCCTCTAGGCTTGATTTTGCAACCTCTTGCGAAGCTCGCAGATGGCGAACAGCCTGTGCCTGTGCTTGACTTTGGAGATGTGGGACCGCCCAGGTGTAGGAGGTGTCGAGCATACATCAATCCTTTCATGGTATTCTCCAACGGTGGAAACAAGATGACCTGTAATCTGTGTGGTCATCCTAACGAGGTCGCTCCTGAATACTTTGCACCCACTGATCCGTCTGGAATCCGTGTCGATCGAGCGTCGAGGCCAGAGCTCACACTTGGTACTTGCGAGTTCATGGTACCTAAGGAATACTGGTCAACCGAGCCTGTGCCCATGAGGTATCTTTTCGTGCTCGACACCACAGCCGAAGCATGCACAAGAGGGTTCTTGCAAGGCATCTGTGATGGTGTGCTTGCTGCACTCTACGGCGACGATATCGAGGTGAATGAAGACGAAGAAGACGAGACAGCGGTGCCCAAGGCGAGCAAGCTCCCTCTTGGTTCGAAAGTCGGCTTCGTTACGTTCGACCGCTCGGTTCACTTTTACAACGTCAACTCTGCACTTCCGGCGCCTCAACAGCTCGTAGTTTCCGATCTGGAAGATCCCTTTACACCTCTATCGCCCGAGATGCTTTATGTCGACCCCACCGAGTGCAAGAGCAACGTTGTGAATCTCCTACGAAACATTCCTCACATGTTCATGAACATCAAACAAGCCGAGCCCACTTTGATCCCCGTTCTGCAAGCGGCACTTGCGTCACTCCAGCAAACAGGCGGCAAGATCATCTGCTCCCTTGCCAGTCTCCCTTCATACGGCCCAGGCAAACTTTCGATGCGGGAGAAGGGTCAGATGGCTGCTGAGGATAGCGAGCAAGCCAAGGAGCTTCTTAAACCTGAAAACGTTCTATACCGCAAGGTACAGGGCGATCTTGTCAAGGCAGGCGTTGGCGTGGACTTTTTCCTTGCGGCACCATCGGGAGGATACTTAGACATCACCACTGTTGGACACGTCGCAGAGAAGACCGGAGGTGACACATTCTACTTCCCTAACTGGGCTTACCCCCGAGATTTGCTCCGACTGCGAAAGGAACTCGAGCACACCGTGCAGCGTGATCAAGGGTACGCTGCTTTGATGAAGGTGCGGTGCTCGAATGGACTTCAGGTCGCTCACTACAGCGGCAACTTCACGCAACATACTTTTGGTGCCGATCTTGAGTTGGCAAATGTATCAGAAGACACGGGCATGTCTGTGACGTTCGGATATGATGGCAAGGTAAGTTTGAGACATGATGTGTCCGGTTTATCGCGGTGTACAATCGTACTGACATATCCAGCTTGACACGAAATTGGATGCACACTTCCAGTCTGCTCTTCTATACACAACCTCCACCGGACAACGCCGTGTTCGATGCTCCAACATCGTGGCTCAAGTCACTGAGAATGCTCGCGATTCTATGCGATTCGTCGACCAGGATGCAGTGGTTGGCATCATGGCGAAGGAGTCCGTAGCCAAGGTTGCAGAGCGCCCGCTAAAGGACATCAGAGCCGCACTCCAGGATAAGACTACCGACATTCTCGCCGGGTACCGCAAGCACTTCTCTGGCAGCCACCCGAGTGGACAGCTTGTGTTGCCTGAGAACCTGAAGGAGTTTTCGATGTACATGCTAGGACTCATCAAGTCGAGGGCGCTCAAGGGTGGTCGCGAACCGAGTGATCGCCGGATCCATGAGGCTAGACTGGTGAAAGGTATGGGTCCTGCTGAGCTCAGCTTGTACCTCTACCCACGCGTGTTATCGCTGCACAACCTGGAGCCCGCCGAGGGTTTCGCGGACGAGACTGGTCATCTGAAGATGCCTCCTGCGATCCGCGCCACTTTTGGCGCGATCGAAGAAGGCGGTGCTTACTTGATCGACAATGGACAAATCCTGCTTCTCTGGCTTCACGGCCAGGTCTCGCCAAACTTCCTCGAAGATCTGTTCGGCCCTAGTGCGAATAGTTTGCAAGCTCTCGATCCGAACCTGGCTGCTCTGCCCGTGCTCGACACATTGTTGAACGCACAGGTGAGGAATATTCTGCTCCATCTGGAGTCACAGCGTGGCAGCAAGGGCCTTGCAATCCAGCTTGCGAGACAAGGACTTGACGGCGCCGAGTTCGAATTCGCAAGGCTGCTCTACGAGGACCGCAACGGCGAGGCGACCAGCTATGTGGACTGGCTTGTAATGTTGCACCGGGCTGTAGGCATGGAGGTAAGTTCTACGAGTCGCAGCAAATCACGACGATCAAAGTGCTAACATTTCGATAGCTGAGCGGACAACGCAGCAAACTGTCAAGTGAGGATGTCGGGCAGTCCATAACGAATACCATCACGTCCATTACGGGGACTTTGGGACTGTGAGGGGAACGATTGATTGATTGATGGGTGGGAAAAGGTCATAATTGCAGCGGCGGTTTCAGCGGGCGTTCAGGAAATCAAAGCATCGTGAAGATACTTTTATATCGCATCTGCATGTCAGAACGACTTCCCTCTTCCAGAAACCGATTCTCTTGCATGTATCGTATCAATCGTGATTGAACCCTCGTAGTCGACCGGAGAGACTACCTTCCAGGATCCGGGAACTTCCGTAGATGATCCGAATATGATAAGAGATTGATCCCCAGGCGGCATGAGCACGTCTAACGACGCAATACCGCTACCTTCGTGGCCAGTCCTCGTAATCCCTACTGTCGCAACTTGAATTCACATTCACTTACTCTCTTTCTCCTCGCCCATACCGGCAATCGCCAACATCCGTACACGTGACCCGCCATTGGGTTGACTGCGACACTTGGACTCGGACTCGGACGTCGAAGCAGCTTCGGTCCCTCGATCAAGACGTACAACATGTTGGCCAGCCGGCTGCTCTTGCGGCCTGGCTTGGTTCCATGCTCTCGCCGTACATGCACAGCGCAGACCCTGCGCGCCCGACCTTCGCCGTCTTCATTGCTCCTCGACTCATCCCGGCGCGTCTTTGCGTCTACACCACGACACAGAAAAGATGACGCCTCAGCGCGAACAGTACAACTCGAACTCGAGAAGCGCAAAGCAGAGGGGGCAAGCGCGAAGGATGCCGTCAAAGCAGTGAACCCGGCTACGCCTACAGCCAAAGGAGGCCCCCTGCTAGCCGAGCAGACGGTGTCGAACAAAGAGCAGCGGAAAGCGGACTGGGCGATCATTAAAGACATGGCGCACTATCTCTGGCCCAAGAATGACTTCAGCACCCGTTTCCGCGTAGGACTCAGCGTTGGCTTGCTCGTAGGCGCAAAGGTTGGCCACCCTGTTGACTTTGATTGTAGCTGTTGTAGAGCCCCGAAGTTGATAGTTTTGTCTGTAGGTCCTCAATGTCCAGATCCCGTTCTACTTCAAGACCATCGTCGACTCTATGAATATTGATGCCGCCACTGCTGTCGGTGGTACGGCGATGACGGTCGCTGCGTCCGCCATCTTCGCTTACGGTTTGACAAGGATTGGCGCGACCGTGTTCCAGGAACTTCGCAATGCGGTCTTTGCTAGTGTTGCGCAGAAGGCCATTCGCAGGGTTGCGGCTAATGTTTTTGAGCACTTGCTCAAGCTGGACCTCAACTTTCACCTCTCGCGCCAGACCGGAGGCTTGACGAGAGCGATTGACAGAGGTTCCAAGGGCATCAACTTTTTGCTTACAAGCATGGTGTTTCACATCATCCCGACTGCACTCGAGATCAGTCTTGTCTGTGGAATCTTGACCTACCAATTCGGCTTCAAGTTTGCCTGTGCGACTGTCGGTACAATGCTTGCATACTCGGCTTTCACCATCTTGACCACTGCCTGGAGAACCAAATTCAGAAAGCAGGCCAATGCTGCCGACAACAAGGGCGCGACCGTAGCTGTTGATAGTCTCATCAACTACGAGGCGGTCAAGTACTTCAACAACGAGAAGTTTGAAGTCGGTCGCTATGATGCTGCTCTCCACAAATATCAAGATGCCAGCATCAAGGTCGCTACTTCTCTCGCCTACCTCAACAGTGGTCAGAACTTGATCTTCTCGACTGCTTTGACTGGTATGATGTACATGGCTGCCCAGGGTGTTGCCTCTGGAGGCCTCAGTGTGGGTGACCTGGTCTTGGTCAACCAGCTTGTCTTCCAGCTGAGCGTGCCGCTCAACTTCCTAGGATCGGTCTACCGTGAGCTCAGACAGAGTTTGCTGGACATGGAGACGCTGTTCAACCTGCAGAAGGTGAACGTCGCGATCAAGGAGCCCAAGGACGCGAAGCCTCTGCTGCTCAACAAGGGCGGCGAAATTCGCTTCGAGAACGTCACCTTCGGCTACCGTCAAGACCGCCCCATCATGCGCAACATGAACCTCACCATCCCAGCCGGCAAGAAAGTCGCGATCGTGGGCCCCTCCGGCTGCGGCAAATCGACCATCCTCCGCCTCTTGTTCCGCTTCTACGACGTGCAAGAAGGCCGCATCACCATCGACGGCCAGGACATCCGCGAAGTCACGATCGAAAGCCTGCGCAAGAGCATCGGCGTCGTGCCGCAAGACACCTCGCTCTTCAACGACACCATCGAGCACAACATCCGCTACGGCAAGATCAACGCCGACGACGAGGCCGTCCGCGCCGCCGCCCGCCGCGCCCGCATCCACGACATCATCGAGACTTTCCCCGACAGCTACAAGACCATGGTCGGCGAGCGTGGCATGATGATCTCCGGCGGCGAGAAGCAGCGTCTCGCCATTGCGCGCTTGGTCCTCAAGGACCCGCCGCTTTTGTTCTTCGACGAAGCTACCAGCGCTCTTGACACCCATACTGAGCAGCAATTGCTGCATAACATCAATTCTGTCATCAAAGAGAAGGCTCGCACGAGCGTCTTCGTGGCTCATAGGCTGAGGACTATCTATGATAGCGATTTGATCATTGTGCTCAAGAATGGGAGTGTTGCTGAGCAGGGCACGCATGAGACTTTGGTCGATAGCGATGGGATTTACTCGGAGCTGTGGAGCGCGCAGGAGATGCTGTTCACCGAGGAGGAGATGGCGCAGCAGGAGAAGGATAGAGATGCGAAGAGGGTGTAGGTTGGACGATCAGCTGGCTCGGCCTGGTTAGCTGATTCCGACCGCACATGACTTGTTTCTTTTTATTTGTAAGTATCAACGCTGAAAGTTGGATCCGACGTTATGTATGTGATTTGCATAGGTGGTATGTACACACATGTACAATATCGAGTGTCAATACACGTGTCTAAATAGTTACTGCTGACTTTGATAGAACATCACGAGTGTGTGCCTAAGCACGGCTTACTGGATTGCTAGTAACTACAGACAAAGGCTTTCATTAACAGCTGATTATGAGCATACGCTAAAGGCACAGGTTATAGGATCACATAGTAACTAATAAACAAAGCCGTTATACTATGCTATTCATGACGTTCTCGAATTTAACAATGCATTGAATGACAGAATCTAACGCTTCTGCCTAGAATCCACGCTTTCACTTACACCGCACGGGCCACTTATCGAGTCCTATGTCACGGAATGTAGGCAACAGCGCCATTAACAACTCCACACAAATGCATCGAGGGCCAACCAGCACCTCAAACAACCACCTTCACAGTCGTAAATCTCTGAATCAGCAGTCGGACCCTACAACGCCATTGATCACAGCACCTGACCCTTCACAAACCTTCACGCCCCCTAGCCCCCCTGACACCCGCGACGTCGAGGTCAAAAACCCCTCCCCTCCCAAGAACTTTCAATCTTCCTCTCTCTCCTTCCTCCAGGCAGGAGTACCAGGTCTACCCAACCCAAGGCCTGGTACTCCTGCCCATCCCAC
>Ga0265797_10004036_pt1 | contig 22814 bp, 17 predicted proteins | sample P2T30metagenome_FD_192433 | JGI IMG/M metagenome (GOLD analysis project Ga0265797, IMG submission 192433) | Plant litter microbial communities from East Loma Ridge, Irvine, California - P2 T30 | ecosystem: Environmental > Terrestrial > Plant litter > Unclassified | place: USA: California... | reverse complement strand
CCTTGAGGGCGAGGAGAAACTATGGGTTATGAGCAATGAGCTTGTTGGGTTTAAGGAGGCGGGAGATAGGTAAGGCTATTGGTATAGGTAGCATCAATACTAGTGGTTAGAGGACGTTCAGTGTCTGATCACCTTGAACTGAGAAGCTACATATCGCACTTAGAGTGGTTAATGGGTTGGGTTTAGGTTAGGGGTGGTCAAAGCGTGGGTTGAGGTTGGGTATGGCATACCCATTGACCAGTCTAATTGCACTCGCAGCATGAATGGTACTAGAAGAGGCTAAGATAGCCACACAGTGATTTTGTAGCCACTAAGAAAGTAATGCGAAGATTCTCCAAACGATATGCTCATCGAGAAGGCAGGTCGCACGTAAACCCGAGTAGCGTCCATGCAATGTTTTTCATCACGGGGTTCTTATCAGATCTACTTCAATGCCGATAACGTACGACACAATGCGCTTGCGCCTTGCAAGCGCATGGCATGACACGAATAATAGAGATTGGGCGAGGTCAAGCCGAGATAGCATCGCGTGGATAATGATACTGGACTGACAGTTGCTGTTCATTCAGGGACGCCTTTATCGTACGTGCTCAACAGCCATTTACACGCGAATATACTCACCTAACAGCGTAACCCTTCCTTCGTCGTCCTCCTTAGGTTTCAATTGATAGATTCTGGAATATCTTGCTAGTGATCATTACTAGAATTACCGACTTTGCATTGCCGGTGAATGCGGCGCCATAGGACAACGTACGACAACAACGATCGAAGATGCGCTGAACAAATACTTCTGTTCCCCTACTGCAGCACTGTCGAGGTAGCCGACGACAAGGGCGTACCTGCTTCCATTGACCTGTTTCGTCTCGCAGTGATATGTCCGACTGAAACCGTATCGCTGGTTGTGGATCGCTTTCTCTGAACACGCGCTGCAGCAGAAAGCATGACAAACAGTTCTTGGAACAGTTTGTGACGCATCTATTCGCCCTCCTCGTCATCACTGAAAAGCTCGAGCTCAATTGATTGTGCCTATGATTTACCTTGAAGGTATTCACGGCACTTTCCGATATGGGTTAAAGCAAGGACGTATGCTGTGCATCTTTAGGGTGCAGTACCACTGCATGGGTGTAGAGAGCCTTACTGTTACGACATACTAACGCTGTAGAGCCCAGCTACAAGCAGGTAAGGTACTGGAGACTCTCCAGGCTATTAGCGGCCTATACTAGCCACGATCAGATGCTATAGAAACATTTCATCCCCCAGGAGCTTGAATAGCTTATCAAGAACTTGTCTTAATTCAAGGCTATACTAAAATCTTAGTGCCCGCCTCAAAAGTCCCCACAGTAAGCTTGCAAGCAAGGCCTAACTAAGTCCCGTACGCATTCCAGCGGAGTTGTATCTCAACTCTGGTCAGGACTTTAGGCTTCGAGGTCACTCTGGAACGGGGCTTTAACCTAGGCGAACCTTGTTCTATATGCTATTTAAATGCCTAAGTCTGCTTCACGGTCTGGGTCATATCAACTGATACTGCATTATTCGCCCCCCCTCGTTCCCGACTCTTCTTCTAGTATTCACGGTTCTGGTAGTACTGATTGAGGTTGTAGTATTTAGTACCTTTAGTTCCTGTCGCTTCCTTGAGCTCTGCCAAACACGCCTCTTTCTGATACACCTCTAGATTAGGCCACCCATGTTTGTGATATATAGACTGTAGAAATTGCGGAACACCTTTTGGGATTTGTTTATGGTCGGTGTATCGCTCAGTCCAGATTTGAATGATGCGCGAACTACTATGAGGAATGAAGTTCAGCTTGATGAAGTGGTTCTTCAACATGATGAAGAATTGACGAATCGGCCAGCAGGGTCCCCATTCCACGTCTTCCGACTCATCATCGTCCTCGGAATCGCTAGGCTCATTATCCTCGTCGTCTGAATCTTCGGCGTCATCCTCTTGTCCCTCTGCAACAGCGGCGCTTCTTTCTTGTTCCGCTTTTGCTTCGCTCTCAGACTGATCCACCAGATGTGATGGCTGAGGATCGCACGCCTTCAAGATTTCCTCTGGGCAGTTCATCCAACACACCAGCCCAGTTTTGATGTCCAACAGCATTACGTGCTCGCTGATATTGAGAGCGTGCGTAAGGCCCACGCAGTATTTAGGAATCTTGCCGCCAAACTGGTCTTCTTCACCCTCTGTTGCGAGTAGCAAATCTTCTCCATCTGCCTTCTTCTCCTTCAGCTTGTCCGCCGAAGTCTTCCAGGCATAGAACCGGCAGCCGGGCAAACAATCTGGCCGCGCTGTATAAGGCTGGTCATCTGGAAATGGCAGATGACGCAGCAAATCTATGACTTTTGGATCTTTGCCCAGACAATCCATGACTTCGGGAGTCATGTCGGGCCAACCGCCGGGAGGTGGGTAAATGATGGACGCGGGTACATCCAAGAACATCTTGCCCAAGAAGTCGTAGAAGTCACGAATCGCGGCGATGTAATCATCGCGCGAGTAGATAGGCTCCATGGTGGGGGATGAGTTTCGAAGGGTGGTAAATGAGTTAGTTGCCATAAGTCAAACGATTATATTTATCCGGCCGTGCCGCTGTTCATGCAGATGCCAAGCGGACTTAAACTGTTACGGGTGAACGAAGGCCTAGTAAGAGGCTACATCTTAATTTTAAAGTTAATAGCTATGAACCACTCTACTGTATCTACCTACATTCTGAAGTCGCGCTGTATCCTACTTTCCAGTCTGCGACATATCTATACGCGCCAGACCTCTACACTAATATATTCCTTAACCCTCTGCCTTAAGCTCTCTGAACTCCTCAAAACTCTCTCATCGACATTGAAGCAGTTAGTCTGATGCTCATTTGCGCAAAGCGGATACAAATCTCTCTCGCACATATCGCAATACAAGCCTTCCACCACCGAGATGAAATCCGGGCCCCATGAGCGATCCATCCCACACAACTCGCTTGCACTATGCTCAGCATGGTGACTGATCCTCAATTGGTCGACACAGTAGTCTCCCTTGACGCGAAGCTGTTCGCGTCTCGTCAGCATCTTCTTGATCTCCTCATCCTGCTGCCCCTGTTGAAGTGAGCGCGTGCCCCGGCGCTTGATATCAATGATAGGCTCAGCAGTTGGATCACCAGTCGGCTGGCTCGTCGGGGCCGAACTTGCTGGTGCAGGTTTGGCCGGATTCTCCGCCTGCTCCTCTTTGAACTCCTCCAAATTTTTCGCTGCCTCCGCTGGATCCACGGGTTTGCCCGCCTGATCAGCTGGGATCAATCCCGCGACGCCGCCAAAACTGCCGGTACCTGATGGTGCTCCATTGGGATTCTGTCCTTGCTCGTTCAATTGGTCTTCCACATCTTTGCGGGCCTGTTCTTCCGCTGCTGCTCGGTCAGCGGCTGCTGCGTCCTCTTGTTTCTTCTTCTCTGCTGCTTCTTTTTCCTTGCGAGCTTGGGGCGAATCTTCCACGGATGATTTGCCAGGTTGGATCTCTTGGTTAAACAGCTTGTGTTTAGAATAGTCACAGGTGCGTTCACGGGAAATAGCCTTGCGGGAGGGTTTGAAGAAGAACTTTCGTGGTGGCAGTGTATGTCCGTCTACCACAGCCTGGAAGTCCTTATCGAAGCCTTCGTTTATGCCCTTTTCTTCGTCCACATCGGCCTCCTTGAACTTTTCCAGGATCTTATCGTAGTACGGGATGCACTCCGGTTGCTCGCCGTCAAAAGTTTTGTAGAGAGACATTCGGCCTGGAGCCTGACAGAGCGTTTGGGGATAATCTTTGAACTGTTCTGCGGTTTGCTCAGCCAGACTTTCCTCAGGAAAGCCAAAGCTCGGGAGGTGAACGGAAATAGCTTGCATGAAGCGGTCGTCGTTGCTGAGCCAAACACAACCCGGTCGAAAATCTGTGTCAGGAACCGTGTTGGGTGAAGGATAATAGAAACCCCCACCGCCTTGCTCCTGGCAAGTTTTCACATAACCGGCGTGCCAGGTTCGCTGGGCGCCCGAAGCACCTGTCACAGTCACATCTAAAGAGTCAGGCGGTTAATTCTCCTGATTGAGCAAACAGGAAGTAACGTACAAGTGACGCAGGTAGCATCGTCAGACCGGGCCTGGATCGTAAGGTACTCTGGCTCGGCCGTCCTTTCTGCTCCATCTATAATAATGAAGTCATTTTGCTTGTTCACTCCGTCTTCAATGAGATCTCCTGATTCTGTGTGGACCCTTAGATCAGCCCTGATTGCCATGAGGTAGACTGCTGAACCGATCAAAACATACCGTGCTTTGCAAACATCTTGCCATGAACATCGTATAAGTAAAGATTCGGCATAACGCCATTGGTACGAGCATCCTCCGTTGCACCAAGCATTGTGGAACCAATACCTATACGGGCTACTGGCTTTTCCTCGACAGGTGCTAATGCAGCAGCCATGGTGATGCCCGAGATGGCGAAATCCACTCCCATAGCAGCTGCGAAGGCCATAATGAATAGCTGAATAAAAGGAACGATTCGATGAGGATGAAATGATGAAGAAGGAACAGAGTATAGGCAAAAGACTGTCGACTGGAAATGAGAAGATGTGAAACTGAATACTCCGAAGTTGTTGATGCTGTAAAAGTGTTGTTCTGTCCTACTATTCTCTACTGAGGAAGCTATTAAGTATACATACCTTCAATTTGATGATGTCTCTGTGCACTCTTCACAGTGCTTGGCGTAGCGATAAATAGTGGCTTATCCGCGAAATGGGCTGTGCTGTCTGAGATCAAAACATGATTTCTAAGATTGTGAATGCGTTGCAAAGGCCTTGAAACATGATTCAATCTTGGCGTAGTCTTCAAATTCGGTCATCTTAGTAGTAGGCAATATTGTTTTTGAGGCCCGGAAGGATTCGCAGACGTTCTTGGCCTTGTTGCTTCGATATACCCAGCGAAGTCGAAGATTAGAAAGTCACATCTGAGGTGTCATCATCCGAATTAATCCAAGTTTCAAGTACTGTGGGATTGTTAAGTGCTGATATAAAATTGGAAGCGCGCGTCAATACTGTGTGTGCTGACATTTCTGTACTCAAAATAGTGCTGACTTGTACATGCACCATAAAATTCAAAGTTAAAAATAACGATTAGTGTACAAGGCTCAATTCAAGATGCTATTCTGAAGTATCTTGGGCTGGTAATCGTCATGTCTCGATATGAAACAAAGCGGCGAAAGCTCTGCGAAAGCTCACAAATTCATTGAAGTTTTGAGATATTCTAGACGTAAGAGCATTTGGGAACCGAGAAGGGGCTACTATTGATCATGTTTCGCTTAAATCCACGCGCCTGAGTATTCGAATGTCGAGATCTCTCAGCGTATCATAATATGGCCATCGCGAACCCCGTGGGTTTCTATCATATGCCAGTCGCGGTAGCTCAGGATACGAGCAACCACCATCTTCTGTGTAGGAGACGAAATACGAGTTATCAGGCATGCCCTTGAAGATGGGCCAGTCATGATCAATCCCTTGTCCGCTGTTCTTACAATCGCATAAGCTCACTGGTTCCACGTCCACCGTGTCACTCCGCTCTTCTGCCGTGAAGCTGGTAGAGTATTGCAAGATGTGAAACGACATCAGGTTCGGAAACAGTCTTAGAAACTGTAGCAATGGGTCCCTAGAGCAGACGACACAATCTGGCTTTCCACAACGGCATTTCAACCAGATGTGCTGAAAGTGTACATCTTCAGTCATGCATGTGTCGAGCGCTAAATGTCGAATGATCTGGGCGTTCGGAAGTATGTGGCCTCGTCGTGTCCATGTCCGAACAAACCTTAGTTCCTCGCTATAAGCGTGGACCACTCCGATTATGTCTCGCCTCGCGTTAAATCGAAAACTTCCCGTCGATATGTGTGGTTTTTGGGAATATTCTGCCCACTGTCTCGCGTTGGCTTTCATCTCGAATACGTCTGGTAGAATGAAGGCTGTGGCGTCTCTAGCTTCTCGGCAAGTTGAACCAACCCTGCGACTTGCATCGGTGGCAGTGACGAGGTCGCGTAGTTCGTTTCCGCCATAATTGACCGGTCTCGCAGGAGCAAATTTGACATCTGTGGGCCGCCTATACATGTCGGTGTCGTTGTCTTCATTCGTAAGAGCGATGTCAAGTTCTAAAGCGTACACTCGCGGACTCTCCTGTAACAAACATTCAATCCATATCTGTCGTCGAAGCCTGAAACGGTACCACGATCAGTGCCATGTTAAATGGTTGTTGAGGATAGGAGGCATCTTACTCGTATGGGAGTCTTGGGAATGGATTGAAATTCTGATCGAACGTCGCTGGATTGAATTTGACCGCTTCCTTGGGACGAAGTTGGTTGCTGGTAAGTTTACGGCATAGTGACGGGACGGATGAGAGTGCGCAGCCCATCTTGAACGGACGGACAGAGGTAGTGGATTTGATGTGCTAGTATAAAAAAACAGAATATCGATGAAGCAGACAGTTCTGCGATTGGAGAGAGGGACGTAGGACGGTCGTCTTGTGCCGAAAACTGACGGCGGATTAGATAGTGAGGGCGGCACACTAGAGATGATGGTGGCAAAGAGTCACAATTAGCGGCGATGTGAGACAGGGCAATAGAACAGGGGGGATCGCGCCAAAATGCAGAAATCACCTCAAGGTGCAGGTGTGGTACGACCTGTGCGTCGCGCCTTACTTAATTTAGCCACCTCCTTGCAGACCTCGGATGCACGCGTCTGGCGAGGTGTTTCAAGGTCTAGAAAACGGCGCTTGCTCTTGTCAGATCACTTAATACACCCGAAACAATTTCAACAGCATCCATTGGACCACAAGACGATGGCTATTGTTCCTTTGATCCTGCTCTCCACTTCCAAGATCGTCGCACACAGCGCCCATAACATACCAAGGAACCTCGGATTTAGCGCCCAGCAACACCGCCTTCTGGTCGAGATGACTGTATCTCAAATCTGGTCAAAAACGATGGAATGTGATCTATCCCATCGTCTGGACCGATTCTTTCCACCTGCGTTTGAGAACCTCATCCTTCACGCGGCGAAGCAGATGAGACTCTATTTCGAGCTCACGGATTTTCCACAGTTAACAAGCACGAACACAGATACCGTGGTACGAAGTGTATAAGTACTCCATGTCAAGCAGTGGATATCCACCAGACAACCTCCTTCACTCTCCTCCATTTCTTTCCTAGCATCTCTTTCCAGGGACATACCTCGTTTTTTTTCATTCAGACAAGCTTTTCCACGTTCTTCTATTCATTGGAGTAGACTTCATTTTGTCCCAAAGATCTTTCTCGCCGTTCTAGTTCCTAATAGAACTTTTGCACTTGTTCGAGATGCAACTGAAATCGCTACTGGTCGCCGCTGCACTGCTCAGTAACTTTGCTTCGCTAACGTACGGGCGAGCAATCAATGTACCTCAATCTGGTGAGCTATTACATCAAGATACCATACTAGACATGATTACCAACCTGTCACTCATCAGGTATCTCCACTACGAAGCTTCCTGACACGGCGGGCGTCTACTATGAGATCGAACCCCGCATGCTGAAGGGCCTCAGGAAGAAGTTAGACGATAAACTGAAGGCCATTAGGGAGAGAAAGAAGAAAAAATCGGACGACAAAGACCCTACTGATGGCGCTCAAGCATCCGATGATGTTCCTCTAATGCCTCCACCCGCAAAATATACTGGTCCGGCACCTAACGGAATGAATCAAGAGCCTGAGCTATCGGAATGGGTATGTACATGACTCCACCCCTCAAGATAACCATATTGCGTGCAAACCAAAAGCACGTCCACATGTAGCACGTTTTCTGCCTCTTTTACGCAGTTTGTTATTTCAGTGTAACTAACATGCTGTAATTCAATAGAACAGATTTCTTGACATAGAGGTCAAGGAGGGTCAACTCCCACCGGCCTCTGGCGGATACTTAATGTATTCAGGTCAAGGTGAGTCTATCTGAACGCTCCCGTCGATTCGCAATTCGCAATTCCTCTTCTCCTTCTTCTTTATTCTCGACAACATCAAAGTTGCTTCCATGTGAGCTAGAACGATAATCAAAGCTATACGACTAACGTCCTTGTGTCTTCTAGGGATCTCCGGTTTACCTCTACGAAAAGACTTCAAGGACTCCGCAGCCGAGGACTCTAATATAGGCTACTTGAATGACTGGCATGATACATACCATGGCACGCCTGCATTCTCGATGTGGGCCGACTATCAGAAGGCGAACCCAACCAAGATACACGTACCCAACTTTGCACTGTCTTTTGCTCAGGCTCGTCGAGCCGCGGATTCCAAGCCCGAATTGCACATGCTATTCAGCACCAAAACGGAACCATTGATGCGAGACAAGAGTTATTGGGGCGCAGTCGAGGCTGGCGTCATCACGGGTCCTGACAGCAAGGTTAATAAAATTTGGAGATATAATGCCGACGAGGTGAAGGCAGGAGAGCCGTTGCCACCGCCGATCTTGGCCTGGGATAGAAGCCTGCATGCGCCGTTTGGGAAGAAGATTGATGAGATCGATTGGAGGATCAACCCAAAGGGGCCGAGTGCGCCGGATAACATTTTGCAGACGGCTGCACCAAAGGTCTAAGGCTTTTAATCCAGTAGTTTTGGCAACACACCAGGAGGTGTGTAGCCACGATATTGCCAGTGTTGGGTGATTTTGCAGGAAATCGAGGCTTACACGGCGGGATCGTGTGAATGACAGAATGTTGTATTTGGCGACCTGGTTCTTCGTGGCAGTGCTAAAGTCGCTGTAGTATTAGTGTAGAAGGTCGTTTTCTATGATTCTCGCGCAGATCTGTCTGTCATTACCGTTATCAAATGCATAGCTACTTTTCTACCTACCACATCATTCTATATACCACCAGCTCACCGAAATAACAGACGCAACGACTTATAGCAACGTTCATCTATAAAGCGATGCAGTGTCTTTATTATTCAGCATAAACTACGAAAGATAGAAGTGAGCGTTGAAACCCATCTTCGATCTACTCCCGACAGATTTATAGTAGAAGAAAGTATAAGAAGATCTCATCTATACATTTCTAGTCCTAGTGTCTACGCGGTGCTCGTTGCGTATCAAGGAAGCATGCCGTTATCCGGCGTAACTAGTCCTGTTGCAGGGTCCTATCCCGCTACTGTGCTGAGTCTAGCTCACAAGAAAAGTCCACTTCAGGACGCGCTAGCCGTGCCATTTTTTGTCACGACTCGTTCTCGAGTACAAAGCTACCGAAGTTTACCTGTAAGATATAGCTTCTACAACGAAAGCGAGACCACACTCTATGCCAGAAGACTGGAAGGCCTTATAGCTTTCAAACACTTCTAGGTATCCGTTTCAGATACTGTTGAACTTACATGCGTTCGAGGTCGCCAAAGACGAAAGGCGGCGTCCTCGCCGTGACATAGCCGCAAAAAGTAATACGGACACGTGGATCGATCTTGTGTTTCGAGCTCAAAATGCTGCTAAAATGGTCGTGAGGCTGGATCAGGTGGTTAGCTAAGCAATGCCTGAATCGCGAAAACTGTTCCCTGTTTCGAGAAACTGGCAACAACATAGCATCAGTAAATAGGATATAGCGAACAATTATCCTATTTCCCAGTGTTCCATGGTCGCATGTACTAGTTTCATGGATTCAAGACTTCAAGTATTCTGCTGCTACTGATTCACGTAGCAAAAGCTACGGCCAATCTGAAGCGATTCCTTCATACCACGTACCTCTTGCACCAACATTCTCCAACCCACCAATCTAATTACGCTCATTCTGTTGTTTGCCAGCTCACTACTATCTCAGTCAATTTTCCACCGTTGAAGCCACCCTCCTCGTACGGGCAGCAGCTAACAGCGACAACCGTGTCCATCAAAACCTCGAACTCTATGAAGTCGCCTGGCTTGCTAGAGTCCATCCAACCCTTCATTGTGTAGTATGGCGTGTTCTGGAAAGTGTTGAAAGGGTCGTGAACTTGGAACCATTCGAATTTCGCGTCCGGGTAAACGTTTTCCTTGAGATAGGTGGTCATGGCCTCGGCAAAGTTGCCTGCGCAACTCCTATGCTCAGCTTTCCCAATCTCTGCATAGAGCGTAGGGTTGCAGGCCATGTACTGCATATCGTGCACTTTGACTCTATCTTCGACGACCTTGAACATCTTCTTCGCGTGATTGGTGTATAGGTACTGCCTAACGGCAGGAGGGGCTTGGCTGCCAAGGAACCATCTGGTATAAGAAGTCGAGAAATGCTCGCATTTTGTATCGGAGGAATAAGGAGCTCGCCATGCCATCATGTCAACGACTTGCTCCCCATGTAAATCGATGATGCGAAGTTGAGAGCCTGCCTTGACAGTGAAAGCATAACCACGCCCAGCTGGTACTACGTGTGTTTTCGCCGCACCCTTCAGGGCATTGGGAATAGTGGAGGCCATTGTGCTGGGCAGAAAAGTAAATGAGACAGACTATATTCTGGACGTCACGATAGAGGGTGTCAAATGTAACGGCGTAAGACGAAGTGAATCCTCCTTTTATACATATTCTGCACATAGGTAACGCCAAGAGCATACGTAAGACCAAATCTTCCAAAGCCTTGGAACTTCGCACCCTACCCCAATGACAGATGAAATTGCCTGGAAGTGACGGTTTGCCTTAGGAGAATCATCGAAAATGACGATACCAAGGGAAGTCTTGAATCCTGCTACTGGTATTAACTGAGTGATGGACAGAACAATCTCCACACGTTTGCTTCTGCGTTACTTGTCTAGCACCTTCCTCGCCAGTCATAGTCAACCGCTTTGAGGTCATATCAGGAGCTGCATGTGGACAAGTCGTGGAGAACTCATTTGACTACCACACATCTGCCAAGACAAGCGAAGATGACCTTAAGGCTGTTATATCCGGAGGTTGAGTTATCTACCTTGCAATGTACTAACTACACATTGCATAGTTCTACTAAGTAGCCCTGTAATGGACGAATTGTGTCTTTATCTGCTATCTCCGTGGCTGTTATACTGATGATACATGGCCTAGGCTTGATGAGGAAGCCAAGCATCATGTGCTGCATATGCAGGGCGCCATACAACCTTCCTTTCACGCCCGCCCCCCTGACCGCATGTATCTTCGTTTTACGAATGCATTGTTCGATTGCTTTTTCATGGTCAAACGGACCGAGAGCCTGTGTTGTTATACAATCGGTAGTCTCGCTTTTATGCCGACTCCCAAACCTTCTCCATGCATGATGCCATCGATATATACCTCGCCTTGTAGCACTAATCCGTTAGAATTTGGTACCGAGTTCAATATTTGATCGTATTTGTCTTGTAGTTCCAACCTCCTTTCGTCGAGTCTTTTCAGTTTTTCTTGTTGACGTCCATACCACAGGACATCTAATGGTTCCCAGATAGACGGCTTCTTTGCTGTCTGCAGTTTCATCTTTGTTTCGTAGTATCTCTGGTCATTCTCGTCAAGTTCGAGTCGGAGCTGTCGCGCTCGGGATCGCCGGTCTACCTCCAGTAGTGTGAAGGCGTACGGGATATCTGCACCGTATACTAGTAGTACGGGTTCACCGCCTACTAGCCATTTCGGACCATAACCTATATGTCCTTCTATTGTGAAGAAGACCTTTCGCCAGGCAAGTGCTGACCTGGCCAATTTTGTGAGGTGCGCGTGAACATCTGGATCTTGAGGCTCGAACAGCCTGGATTGCAGCTTGTGTTTTGTGCCGGGCGTGTATGGTGGTAAAGAGGGGAATTCTGGGCTCTCGATGTATCCCATGTAACGTTCTATTGACTGCAATCCATCGTAAAATTCATCGGTGGCTTTTTCAAAACGAGTGCTTCTCTGTGCACCTGTGGTCTGAGTATCGAGCTGTCTTGCCTCAGACATTTCATGTAGAAATTCTACGTGTATGTCCATGTCAAACTTACGTGACGTTCTGGACCATTCTGGCCATGGCTGGCATGAAAAGGTTACCAGGACTTCTTCGAAGAGATTGAGCAGGTCTTCCATGGTCTTGTTCTTTTGTTCATGATAGTTGATGAAAAGATCCGCGAAGCTGTCACTGGTCATGCTTTTGTAGTCGTGGCGTCGAGGACTATTCTCGTATTGCTTTTGGCGCTCCAATTGTAGTTCGATGAAGACAGCAGATGCCAAAGTATGACAAAGCCACGAAGGCGCGTGCTGATATAGTTGGGGGTAATGTTGTTCCTGGCCGCCTAGGAGAACACGATTCAAAGCATCAATAGCAGACACTTGTTTACCATGCATCGTCGAATGGTTCAGTAGCGTGACAAACAGATTCCGCAGTTGTTGTGGCGCGAAAGTGTCGATGAAGTCGTCATCAGTGATGAACCCTTCAACTTGGTCACCAATTTCGCCATCCAGATATAAGACTCTCCCATCATGAGAGATCTTAGGAGGCTGCCTACTCGCGCCACCTGCATGGAAATCAGAATTCTTCTGTGCCACGAGAAGTTCATTGACGCGAGACTAAGCGATTAGCGATGGTTCTCAAGATTGAATACGTGAAACATACTGTCCATGACCCGGGCACGGGTGCCCACGACGGAAGGTCCTCATGGATTGAATGGTCGCTTGTTGATATCCACCAGTCAGAATCATACGCGCTAGGACGGCTCGTACGTGCTGCAATCGAGAGTAGCTCACGGGTACCAGACTGCGTTAGTAAGCAAGCAGCAGTATTTACAAACACTTCTGCGTTACCAACGGTGTAGTCCGCTCGTAGTGCCGACCAAAGACCGTTAGGAATTAGGGAAGGCGATTTAATAGATGACATAGGTTTTCGTTGGTAAAATGATCGATCAACTGCCTTAACACCGAAAGGAGGTATGGTTTGTGGATCGTACTTGTTGCGTGTAAGGACTGGGACTGGTTTCGTTGTCATTGACTTGGATTCCTCCAGCAGGATATCGGTATCGATCAAGAGGCCTCGGGGATCAACAAGAGATAAACCCGCGAACACCAGATCTCGAGCATCTGTGGCTGATCGACCTCTACATGCTAGTATCCATTCTAGGAGCGTCCACATTCTACCTTGCTGAAAATGTTCGCGCGCTTGTAGCGTCATTGGGGCCTAGATAACATTCAGTGATGTTTAGATATAGATTTTAAAACTGGCCTTGTTTACTGTAAACTTTGGTCGACTGATAGACTTACTATAGACGGTTTCAGCGATGATTCAAATGGTTCTGGGATCTTGGTAGTAGTTCACATACCGTAGAAGATCTGGGGCATCCAGACTGGCCCGAACTTGGATCCCCAATTCCTCAGAAACCAGAACTTTCCATGTTGATCTTTTCCATCTGCTAATAGCGGCCCGAGTATAGAACTCATGAGGTTCTCAAATGAATGGTCTAGCGAACGAACAAACTCCTCGGCCACCTCGAAGCTCTTGACGATACTATCAACGCTTATCTCCGTTTCTCCGATAAGGTAAACAACCTGCTTGGCCCAGCAGAGCTCCTGTACAACCCACGTCCGTATGAACCTTGATATAGACATGAGACGTCAGATAATGCCCGATGACTCGTTCTGGAATAGATAGCGCGTACCATTGAGACCAAGTGATCGTTGCTGCATCTAGGATGGCGAATTTGTATACCGATGCAGGTATGTCAGCTATTGCACCTGTGGAGATTATCTGGTCCTCGCTGCAATTCCATACTTCTGCAGATGGTGTTGTTTCTTGACCCGTCAACACGGTGAGAATGGGGATGAGACGTTCCGAGAACGTTGACATTTGTCCGAGCCATACTACCACTGATTCAGCTTCGCGGTAGATTTGACCCATGAGTTGGACTTGAGAGGCTCTTTCCGCAAGGTCGCTAATCTTATCAGCGAGTATTTACGTGGGCCTTGTCTCTCCTGGACTTGATGATACCTTTGATTGATGCATACGGCATCGATCCAGTATTCACCTGCAGATTTCCGTCTTAATTGGACCAGCGCATTGTACATGTTAGGATGGATCTTAGTGACTCTATCGTTGCAAACGATCAACTTTGAGCGTTTAAGCTCACTCGTGTTTTGCGTAGATTCGAGCTTGATATCCTTACCCTGTCGGTAGTTCTTTATAGCGCTTTTGATGAGGGAATATGCCGCGCGAAACCAGGTAGTATCCTCGTTCCAAGTATACGAAAGCGCCGTGTAGCTTGGCTTAGTATCCAAGTCGATCTGATGTAAAGAGCATCGGATAACAGTACTCGACGATGCAGCTTCGATCTTTAACAGTCGAGCCCACGTGGGACCCGGCAAAGATTGGTACTCTATGTCAGTCGCGCCTACCAAGAACCACTCCTTGCATGCTCGCAAGATATCCCCCCTTCCAGCTCGACTTGGCGTCAAACCCCAGCATATCTTGGGTGTTAGGATTAAGACGCTGAAAAGACTTCGAGTGGCTACGGTGAGGATGCGGATGAGTAACCGGAAAATGTACAGTAGGGTCCCAAGAGAGGTTGGTTGTGCCATCCTACCTAGGCAAGACCGTTAGCGTAGATTCCTCGACGAGCTCTATCCTCCGACACGTGCAAAAACGCATGGCTTCTTATATCGTATCAGCAAGACTACCCCGCTTTTGCTTTTCACGATGAAGCATAGTTGCAGCCAATAGGGGCAAGGGGCAGTGTTGTAACATGCGTCACAAGGCTGCATAACGCTTAGCCTAGACCGGACTGAACATCAGTAACACAAATAAACAGTAAAAACTAAATTAAAGCTAGTTAAATAAGTAAACAAATCCTAAGTGTTCTATAGTTATATCTATTAGCTATGCTTAACAATGGCTTAGAGACCCTGAGATAACGTCTTCCACCTCGCAAGCACAACGAGATTCGGCCACGATGCTTCTATCTCAGGAGGCCAGCACTTCCTCGGAAAACGTTGCTCTAACATTTCTAGATCATCTGATTCGTAAGGTGTGATGTATTCGTCCCAGTAAGCTTCCTCGATCTCCTCGCATGACATGGCCAGGTCATATAGTGTTAGCATGGCAGTCAGTCGGCCGCTGGAGTCATGCTTGGGTCCAGGTAAGCCGCTGGAGTCATATGGAGATTCGTTGGGTTCGATATCACGCCAGGGTTTAGGATTCATTTCCTGATGTAAGAGTGATATCTCAGTCAAGGTAAGAGATGGTGAAGCGGCGCTGTCTGAAGTGTCGAGAGAGTCTGTCATATCAATGTATGCTTCTTGTTCTTCGAGGGTTGAGAAGGCGTGGTAGCGTGGGATTCTGTGTTCTGGCGCTGGAGTGTTCGTCATGTTGGGTAGACTGGAGACTAAGATGGAAATGAAAGTTAATGTAGGATGATGAGGCCTACGGTAGCAGAAAAGGAGGAACACGAAAGTCGAGCTAAAGAGCGAACGAGTCAAGATGATTAAATTGGAAAGTGTCGTGAAGAATCAATAAGATGCTGTGTGACGTTGCCGCATTTGGTATTCAATATGCCTTCGATCGCCGTTGTATATCATTCACTATATCTTACTGGACACAGGTCCATCGTCTGTAGCCAGGATATCACATAACCACTCGGCTGCTTTATCAGCCATGGGTTTAGGAAACGCGTGTTCTACGCCCTCGAACAGCACATCTTCAAAGACAATGTCGAGACTCGAATCTTCGGCTAATACCTGTTTGAAGATCTTGTAGAAAGGCTCACCAGCCGAATACGGAACGAGCTTATCCGCCTGACCACTGAGGTTCAGAATCCGCTTGCCCTGGAGTTTCTCCTTCATTAGCGCTTTCATCCTGGTTAGCTGCGCTTGGTCAGGCGGCGTGTCATCTCCTAGAGGATTGAACATGCCCGGTAACAGTAAACCTGCAGGATCATACTGGGCGATCGCATCCTGTAGCGCCTGTGGGAAGTCTGGGGAGCCAAGGAAAGCACTGCCAGGCGGTGTAGTGTCCTTGTATGTCTTTCGCTTCGACAGACGTGCGCGATCGGTTAGTAAACGCGTATAGTCTGGACAACCAATGCCAACGACTCCAGCAGTGATTCGCGGATCCCCAAGCAAGCAATGCCAAGTCGCATGTCCGCCTAGCGAGATACCAAGAGCAAAGTGTTGTTGGATCTTGGGACTGTCCTTTGCTGTGAAGATGTAGGATTCGAGATGGTTGATGAGTTGTGAGGTATCGGTTGCCGTGCCGTGGAAACAACCAAACATATCCTGCGCATGCGTCTCATTTCCTTCTCTCCAAGCCTGGTTGTGCAAATCGTCGACTTTGCGTGATCCGTGATTGCGCTGGTCAAAAGCAGCGGCGATTAAACCCTTGGGACGCGTGCCAGCGCGACCGTCTTGTACGCGCTTGTTCCAGGTTGAGATGACGCGCCTGGCTATCGGAGCCATGGTCTCTTTGGTCTGTAAGCGTGGATTGAGGAGCCATAGGCATGCGACTGATGACGGGGAAGCGGGTAGTTCTTCTAGGCCGTGGACGTCGACGAGGATGCCGGCAATTGTGATGGTTTTGGAGGAGACGGGGAGGTCGGACGAGTTTTGCGTCCCGTGGAGGGGATTCGTGGTCGCAGCCATAGCGAGTTGGGGATAATAGAGATGATGAGGAGAGCTTGGAGGGTTAGCGCGACCGGGGAAGAAGATGTGAGGCTTTTCGTCTCTTGTATCTTGTGATGCGAAAGCGGAGGGGCAGCACCTCCGGAACCGAGGCTGCCGTTGACGGCAGAACTACATCATTGTCTAGCATACTTGACAACCACGCGGTGTGCTGGTGATAACGGGTAGACATATAACGCGAGTTTTACAGCAGTATGGGATGACAGGCCATCATGTGTACGGGTGGGAATCCGGTACGCTCGTATTTAGGAGTCTTGGTGGTACAGTGCGGGGTGCAGCCATGGCGTCAAGAGCACGAGGGTGATATCATATAATTTGCTTTCCCCCCCAGTGGAAGATGCAGTGCATGCAAAAGTGACATAACAAATATACCGGAGTCGATTACAGGTATATGCATGCAGGGCGCTGCGGAGTGCAGTGCGGTGGAGCTTCAACACGGTGCAGGCGGTCAGCAAGGCGGAAGAGGGCCCCTGACGCCAAAAGTGTTAGCGCATCCAGACAGTTCACTGGGGAAAGCACCTGGGAGATTACTCGAACCGCGCAAGGACCCAGCGAGACGTTCACGGATCATCTGCGCCGCGTGTACTCTTTTCTTCCGACTGCTGATGACATAGAATCATTACTACCAACTCGCTTTCACCTGCTCGTGGCCAAGAATTCCCATCAATCCCATCGTGACGAGTGACGGCAGCAGGTTTACTGTCAACACCATGGCGCTATAAACACCCACAAGCTGAGCAACCACAACCTTCCCCCACGCGACCTCGCCGGAAGAAGACGCCTTAGATTCCCCTTCGTTCCCCCGTGTCATCATCATCATCGTCGCCACCATGGCTGGCTCTACCAGCTCCTCGCCCATGGCGCGCAGTCCTCGGTCCAGATCGCCGGCAGTCTCAGGAAGGACAGATGACTCGGGTCGACTGCTCCCTCCTCTTGGAGCAGGCCAGGCCCGGAATGAGACACAAGACATACACAACCCAGCACCTTCAGACGGCGCCCCCAAAATCATGCGATCCGCCCCGACAGGCTCGCCCTTGTCCACCAAAGAAGCCGGTGAATTTCCCTTCAATGCGCCAGTGAATGCGAACGGGGCTAGTATCCCCCTCGGAACCACTGAAGCTCCCATCCGCGCCACGAAACCCTCGTCACACATATCCAATGGCTCCGCCAGCTCCTACTACCCTCCCTTCGCGCCCATGTCTCGACACCCCACCGAGGGCGAGCTCTCCGACGCCCCGCGAGAACGCAAGAGCGTGCAGTTCGCTCGTTCGGCCACATTCACATCCGACCCGCCCGCAGCAAACTCGCGGCAGCAGTCATGGGAGGTGGAAGACGGCGAAGGAAAGGGCAAGGAGCGGAGCACACAGAGCTCGTCCCTCATGGGCAAGCTGAGGGCACTGGCAGCGCCCATCCAGGGACACGGCCGGAGTCTGAGTGCTCTGACCGGCTCTGGCCAAGAAGGCGGCTCACCCCATGGCCAACTGTCCCCAACATCCGAGCTCGACGAGCCGCGATACGATAGCGAGGCTGACGCTGATGGCGAATCAAGTGCAGGCGAGGGTGCTTCGAGAAGACCAAGACAGAAGAGGCGGAAGAGCAGCCGGCGTTGGTTTGATGGCGAGGGCGAAGGCACACAGACAGCCCCTACCACGCCCAAGCAGTCCACTGGTGGCTTCTTCTCGCGTGACTCACCCAACATGACACCCACCTCGACCCGTCCGGGCTTCCTACGCCGATCGACCATGGATGACATACCCGAGAATGAGCGCCAGGGCTACTCAGAGGACGAAGGCCGTTCGCGCATCGCAAAGGAGAGCGCCTGGACACGCGGACTGCACAGTGCGAGAGGACTTTCATACGGAGGTCTCCGGAGACACGACCCCAACGCCGAAGAATCTGAAGGACAGAGTCGACCTACGGGCAACTTGCGAAGCTTGACTACATTCAGGGGTGCTGCTGGCGAGAATGGACAACCCTCACCATGGCGCATGCGTAGCGAGCGAACGTCAAGTTTGAGCGCGCAAAAGTGGAAGTCGATCAAGAACAGCCTCAAGCTTTTGGGCAACCGTCAAAAGGCAGAACGCCAGATCGACCACGCAAAGTCGGCTGAACTCATGGCCGAATTGCTTGCAGGTGCGCCTGCAGCCTTGTTCTTTGCGAGTATGTTCCAGCGCGATGAGCATGGTCACCGAAGGATACCAGTCCTTCTTGAGCAGCTCAAGGTCACCATCACTGACACGGATCGCCCTGCCAAGAAGGAGGGCGATCGTCACACTGCATTGCGTATCGAATTGGAATATGGTAGCGGTCTGACTAGGATGAAATGGGTAGTCTACAGGAGCGTTGCCGACTTTGCAAATCTGCACCTGAAATTCAAAGTCCAGGAGAAGCAGGACGCCTTCCGTAGCCGTCCGGCTAATCGTATGCGAGAAATCAAGGACAAGGCCGCCAAAGACGGCGAGAATGAAAAGGAGGAAGAAAAAGAAGATCCGCGGACAAAGCTCCCGCGCTTCCCCAGGAGTGTCTTGCCCTACCTTCGAGGACTCCGCGGCTATGGCATCCTAGACGACGAAGGCGAGGAAGAAGAGGAAGAGGTTGCAGTCGGCGGAGCAGCAAGCGGACCCGAAGGCGACGCAAGCGCAACTGAACGACCAAATAGACCCAAGCGGGGGAAGTCATCATTCCTCGGACGTAGGCAGTCGAGCGTAAGTGGAAGCCAGGCCCAGGGCGCTGTTGGTGCCCTCGTAGCGAGGCAAGGCAGTTTTGCTGGGGCCGCTGGTCAGCCTCTACAGGCGAAACAGACCCATCATGACCGGCAACGGAAGAAGCTGGAACAGTACCTGCGAGGTCTCATGACCTATCTCATCTTCCGCCCCGACAGCAATCGCCTGTGCAAGTTTCTCGAGCTATCTGCTCTTGGTGTCCGCCTAGCGGCTGAGGGCGGCTATCATGGCAAGGAAGGTTACATGATGATCAAATCTTCAAAGGGCGTTGACAATAGGAAAGGCTGGACCAAGATAGCCATGATGAACCGTCACTGGCCAAAATGGTTCTTGGTAAGGCACAGCTACGTTGTCTGTGTAGATTCACCTGAGGAGATGAACGTCTATGATGTCTTCCTGGTCGATGCAGACTTCCATCTTGACACCAAATCCGCTAGGATAAGAGACAAGAAAGCCAGAGATCTTGCAAGCGAAGCGAAGGCATCCGCAACAGGTCATCACCAACTGAAGCTGGTCAACGCCGAACGCAAGATGAAGTTGCTTGCTCGCAACGAGAGGATGCTCCATCAGTTTGAGGAGTCCATTAACTTCATGTCACAGAACACACTATGGTCTCAACGCCAGCGCTTCGACAGCTTTGCTCCTGTGCGCAAGAAGATCTACGCACAATGGCTTGTAGACGGTCGCGATTACATGTGGAATGTATCTCGAGCTATTAGTATGGCGCGGGATGTCATCTACATTCACGACTGGTGGCTCAGTCCTGAACTCTACCTGCGTCGCCCAGCTGCCATTAGTCAGAAGTGGAGACTAGACAGACTGCTCCAGCGTAAAGCACAGGAAGGTGTCAAGATCTTTGTGATTATGTATCGCAACATTGGTGCCGCTATTCCTATTGACTCCGAGTACTCCAAGTTCTCTCTCCTCGATCTCCACCCGAACATTTTTGTTCAGCGATCGCCAAACCAGATCCGCCAAAACACATTCTTCTGGTCTCATCACGAGAAGATTTGCGTTATTGACCACACTGTTGCTTTCTGCGGAGGTGTTGACCTTTGTTTCGGTCGTTGGGATACACCACAACACGTTGTGGTTGACGACAAGCCTACGGGCTTCGAACTCGATGACACACCCAAAGACGCCGACCACTGTCAGCTGTGGCCGGGTAAGGACTACTCCAACCCCCGTGTGCAAGACTTCTTTGCTCTCGACAAACCCTACGAGGAGATGTACGACCGCTCGAGAGTCCCTAGGATGCCATGGCACGATGTCGGTATGCAGATTGTGGGTCAACCAGCTCGCGACCTGACCCGTCATTTTGTACAGCGGTGGAATTACCTGTTGCGCCAGCGCAAGCCGTCCCGGCCCACGCCCTTCCTTCTTCCACCACCCGACTTCAACCCAGCCGACATCGAAGCTCTTGGGCTGGATGGAACTTGCGAAGTCCAGATTCTACGTTCTGCTTGCGCTTGGTCATTGGGTACGCCTAACAAGGTCGAGCACAGCATCATGAATGCATATGTGCAGATGATTGCCACTTCCGAGCACTTTGTTTATATCGAGAACCAGTTCTACATCAGTAGTGGCGATGTACTGGGGACGAAAATCGAGAACAAGATTAATGATGCGATTGTCGACCGCATCAAGCGCGCACATGCCAACGATGAGGACTGGAGAGCATGCATCATGCTTCCGCTGATGCCTGGTTACCAGAACACTGTCGATGAGCAGGAAGGCAGCAGTGTTCGCCTCATTATGACGTGTCAATATCACAGCATCTGCCGTGGCGAAGGCTCCATCTTCGGACGCTTGCGAGCTGCTGGTATCGAGCCGGAAGATTACATCAACTTCTACGCACTCCGATCGTGGGGCGAGATTGGCCCGAACAAGATGTTGGTTACAGAGCAGTTGTACATCCACGCCAAGATCATGGTTGTTGACGATCGAGTCGCCATCATCGGTTCCGCAAACATCAACGAGCGGTCTATGCTGGGATCGCGAGACTCTGAGATTGCCGCTATCATCCGCGATACTGAGCTACTCGATTCGTACATGGGCGGCCAGCCATACAAGGTCGGCAAATTCCCGCACACGTTGCGCATGCGCCTCATGCGAGAGCATCTCGGTGTTGACGTTGACTGTATCTCTGAAGAGGAGATGCTCAGCCAAATGTCTGATGCCGATAGTGTCGGCTTCCAGACTGAGTCTTCTGGACCTGGGTCGCCAACAGCTCAGCGTGCGACCGAAGAGAAGCTGGAAGAGAATCACTCCAGGATGCAGGATGAGCTTATTCAGAAGGCGGAGAAGCTACACAGCTTCAACCATGACTTTGACTGGGCGCAAGACCACAATCCCCATCTGCAAAGCACTAAAAAGCCATCAGCGGATCCTCGCGTCCAACACAACTCCGCACATATGAAGGATGTTCGTGGAGAGGGCGCTGACCATATGCGTGAAGCTGTAGAGACACGCCCTGTTACGACCTTAGCCCGGGACTCCTACATTGACGAGCATGGCCATGAAAAACTCGTAACCGACGTTGCTGCGGAAGGTGCTGCAGCTACGCCACGTAAGAGCGCGACGCTCAAGACACGAAAGCGTAGTGGCACCACTGGTACGCGGAATAGTGCCATCAGCACACAAACTGACGGAACTGGTTATGCCGGCCTCCCGCCTCCTAAGTTACCCCGTATGGATACGCTGAAGCTAGGCTTGACACAACTCAGTCAGCTGCCTGCTTTGCCGCTTCTGGATGATACCGACATTGGTGGTCCACCTGCTCTGCAACGAACCGTCAGCCAAGGTTCCTCCTCGATCATCAATCCCTTTCTCTCGGAAATGCGTCGACCCATCGTCACCGAAGACTGCATGCGTGACCCCATCAATGACACCTTCTTCCTCGACACTTGGCATCAAGTCGCAGAGAACAACACAAAGCTGTTCCGCCAGGTTTTCCGCTGTATGCCCGATAACGAGGTCCGGACTTGGAAAGAGTACCAGGAGTATGCTGCATTCTCGGAACGCTTCACCAAATCTCAAGGTGGAGACAAGAGCCAGATGCACAAACAGCAGGATGCACCAGGTACGACTGGGCCGCCCGGAACCGGCCTCACAAGCAAGTTCACCTCGGGGGCTGGTGCTGTCGGAAAGCAAGTCGGAGCCCTAGGCGAGAAGCTCACCGAGAAGATGACCAACAACTCGGACCGAGTGAACGGCGAGAGCATACATAGCACGACCCACCACTCTAGCATGGGTGGAGTGGAACAATGGGCCAACGACCAAGAAAAACGCGTGCAATCTCAAAGCCCGCCTCCACCCACTACGCGCGGTGGCCTTCACGTCGAAACAGCATCTGGATCTACTCTCAACGAGAAGCTAGCCCCGGAACCCGCTGACGATGCGGTCGTGTCGCCCATGAACCCCGCTCCACCGGAGAAGACGTTTACCTTCCCTGCTCCACCCCCCATCCCGAACGACCACACCTCCCACACGGACTTTGCGACTCAAAAC
>Ga0265797_10004035_pt1 | contig 22816 bp, 18 predicted proteins | sample P2T30metagenome_FD_192433 | JGI IMG/M metagenome (GOLD analysis project Ga0265797, IMG submission 192433) | Plant litter microbial communities from East Loma Ridge, Irvine, California - P2 T30 | ecosystem: Environmental > Terrestrial > Plant litter > Unclassified | place: USA: California... | reverse complement strand
CACCAAGGCCGCCGGGCCCGCGGGCCGCGGCCTCGGGCTCGCCCTCGTCGCGCAGGTCGCCCGGCGGCGGGGCGGGCACGCCTCGGCCACGTCGACGCCCGCGGGCACCGTCGTGCGCGTCGACCTGCCCGGGGGCGCGCCGTGAGCGTCCGAGTCCTCGTCGTCGACGACGAGCCCCTCACCGCCGAGGCCCACGCCGCCTACGTGACCCGCCTGGACGGCTTCGAGGTGGCCGGCGTCGCGGCCGACGGGCGGAGCGCGCTCGAGGCCCTCCGGGCCGACCCCGACGTCGACCTCGTGCTGCTCGACCTCACGCTGCCCGACGTCCACGGCCTCGAGCTGTGCCGCGTCCTCCGCGCCGCCGGCTCCACCGTCGACGTCGTCGCGATCACGGCCGTCCGCGACGTCGCCGTCGTCCGCGCGGCCGTGTCGCTCGGCATCGTGCAGTACCTCATCAAGCCGTTCACCTTCGCGACGTTCGCCGAGCGGCTCTCCAGCTACCTCGCGTTCCGGCGCGCCCTCGACGGCGGGGCGGGGCAGGTGACGCAGGGCGAGGTCGACGCGAGCCTCGCCGCCGTCCGTGCCCCCGCGCCTCCGGTGCTCGCCAAGGGGCTCTCGGGCGAGACCCTCGCCGCGGTCGTCCGCGTGCTCCGGGACCGCGGCGACGGGACCGGCGGCGGCGCGTCCGCCGGCGAGGTCGCCGCCGAGGCCGCGCTCTCGCGCGTCACAGCCCGGCGCTACCTGGAGCACCTCGTCGAGGCCGGGCAGGTCGAGCGCGTCCCGCGCTACGGCACCCCCGGGCGGCCCGAGAACGAGTACCGCTGGCGGTGAGGCCACGGCGGGCCCGGCCAGGACGACGCGGCGACCTGCCGCGTGGCTAGCATCGGGGCATGAGACCGCTGCAGCAGACCATCATCGCCGAGCTCGCCGTCAAGCCCGAGATCGACCCCGCGGCCGAGGTCGAGGCGCGCGTGGCGTTCCTGCGCGACTACCTCGGGACCACCGGGGCGAAGGGCCTCGTCCTCGCGGTGAGCGGCGGGCAGGACAGCACGCTCGCGGGCAGGCTCTGCCAGCTCGCCGTCGAGGGCGTGCGCGCCGACGGGGGAGAGGCGGAGTTCCTCACCGTCCGCATGCCGTACAAGGTGCAGGCCGACGAGGAGGACGCACAGCTCGCCCTGCGCTTCATCGACGCGGCCCCCGGCGTCACGGTGGATGTCCAGCACGGCGTCGACGGCGTCGTCCGTGACGTGGCCGACGCGACGGGCACGACCATCAGCGACTTCGTGAAGGGCAACGTCAAGGCCCGCACGCGCATGGTCGCCCAGTACGCCCTCGCCGGGGAGCGCGGCCTGCTCGTCGTCGGCACCGACCACGCCGCCGAGGCCGTCACCGGCTTCTTCACGAAGTACGGTGACGGCGGCGTCGACCTCACCCCGCTCACCAGCCTCAGCAAGGGGCAGGGCAAGCAGCTGCTGCGCCACCTCGGGGCGCCCGCGCGGCTCTGGGAGAAGCACCCCACCGCCGACCTGCTCGACGACGCGCCCGGTCAGACCGACGAGGCGAACCTCGGGCTCACCTACGCCGACATCGACGCGTTCCTCGAGGGCCGCGAGGTCGACGACGCCGTCGCCGGGGCGATCGAGCAGCGGTACCTCGCCACCGAGCACAAGCGTCGCGTCCCCGCCACGCCCGCGGACACCTGGTGGCGCACGGCCTGAGCCCCGGCGCGGCCGCTCAGGCCGTCCGGACGGCGCGCACGACGGTGTCGTGCCGGTGCCCGTGGGCGTCCGCGGCGTCGACGCCGGGCCGGGCGACGACGTCCGCCAGCTCGACCCGCCACGAGGCGTCGTCGAGCAGGGCCACGACGTCGTCGGGGGACCAGAGCAGCTCCGCGCGCGAGGTCCCGCGCAGCTCGGGGGCGAGGTCCACCGCGGAGTGCCCCACGACGAGCAGGTTGCCGCCCGGGGCGACGGCCCGCGCCGCCGCGCGGAACGCCGCGTCGCGGACGGGCACCGGCAGGTGCAGGAAGGCCGTCGTGACGAGGTCGGCGCTGCCGGGAGCCGGCCGCCAGGCGGCGAGGTCCTGCTGTGCGAAGACGACCTCGCCGGCCAGGTCGGGCGTGGCGTCGGCGACCGCGCGGGCACGGTCGAGGGCGACCGTGCTCACGTCGAGTCCCGTCACCGACCAGCCGCGACCCGCGAGCCACAGCGCGTCCGCGCCCTCGCCGCAGCCGAGGTCCACGGCGCGTCCCGCGCCGGTCGGCACCGTTGTCGACAGCTGGTCGACGACGGTCGCGTTCGGCAGCCCGCTCCACGCGTGGCCCGCGTGCCTCGGGACGACCGTCGACGCCCCGTCCTCGTCGCGCCCGCCGAGGCCGCGCTCCCGGTACAGCTCGTCCCAGTCGACGTCCGACCAGTCGCGGTCGGCGTCCGCGCCCTGCCCGGGGCCGGCAGGGGCGTGCGGGTGCTCGGCGCCCTGCCGGGCGGGGTCGTCGTGGGGGTGCGCGGGGGTGCTCATGCCGTGTGGGTACGAGCCGGGACGCGTCCTCCGCGAGCGCCGTTGCCGGACCGGCAACGCGACTCCGGCCCCGCGTCGCGACGCGCCACGCGCGCCGGACGCCCGACGCCGAAGGCCGAACGCCGTTCGTTCTCCTGCACACCGTGCACGTTCATCGTGTCGCCGCGCGCGCGACGCGGCCAGCCGTGCCACCCTGGGCGCACGCGCCACGAGCCCGCGACGCGTGGGACCGGAGCCGCGGGTCGGCCTGACGAGGAGGCGCGCGTGACGCAGGCGATCGTGGGGGCCGTGCTGCTCGTCGTCGGGGCGGTGTGCGTGGCCACCGGGGTGCTGCCCCTGCCGGAGCTCGTCGAGCTCGCCGAGCGGGTCGTGCCCGTCCTCGCCTTCGTGCTGGGGCTGACGATCGTCGCCGAGCTCGCCGCCGACGCGGGCGTCTTCGACCGGCTCGCCGACCTCGCCGCGCGGGTGGGTCGCGGACGCACGCTCGGGCTCTGGGCCGCGGTCGTCGTGCTCGCCGTGGTCTGCACCGTGTTCCTCTCGATCGACACCACGGCCGTGCTGCTCACGCCCGTCGTCATCGTGCTCGCCCGCCGGGTCGGGCTGCCGCCCCTGCCCTTCGCCCTCACCACCGTGTGGTTGGCGAACACGGCGTCGCTGCTGCTGCCCGTGTCGAACCTCACGAACCTGCTCGCCGTCGACCGCATCGGCCTCGACGGGCCCGTGGCCTTCGCCAGCCTCATGGCCTGGCCCGCCGTCGCCGGGGTCGTCGTGCCCTGCCTCGTGCTCCTCGTCGTCTTCCGCGGGCGCCTGCTCGGCCGGTACGACCGGGTCGAGGTGCGACCGGCCCGCGACCGGGTGTCGTTCGTCGTCGCCTGCGTCGTGCTCGTCGGCCTCGTCGTCGCGCTCACCGCCGGCGCGACCGTCGAGGTCGCCGCGCTCGTCGCCGCCGCGGTCCTCGTCGCGGTCGCGGCGTGGCGGGACCGGTCGAGCCTCCGGCCGTCGCGCGTGCCCTGGCAGCCGCTCGTGCTCGCCTCGGGCCTCTTCGTCGTCGTCGAGGCGCTGCACTCCAGCGGCCTCACGGACGGTCTCGTCGCGGCGCTCGCCGGGGGCACGACGCCCGCCGACCTGCTCGTCCTCGGCGGTGCCGGGGCCCTCACGGCGAACGTCCTCGACAACCTGCCCGCCTACCTCGTGCTCGAGCCCGCGGCCGGGCACGAGGCCGTCCGCTACGCGGCGCTGCTCGTCGGCGTCAACGCCGGGTGCCTCGTCACCCCCTGGGCCTCCCTCGCGACCCTGCTCTGGCACGCCCGGCTGAGCGCCGAGGGCGTACGGCTCTCGTGGCCGCGGTACATGCTGCTCGGGCTCGTCGTCGCCCCGCTCACGGTCGTCGCCGGGGTGCTGGCCCTGTCGCTCTGAGGGGCGGGGTCCCGCCGGGTCGGAGGCACCGGTCCGGGCGGCCGTGCGGCCCGGCTGACAGGGTGGTCCGATGAGCAGTCCCGGCACGGCCGACGCCCGCACCCACGACCTCGACGCCCTCCGGGCCCGGGTCCTCGAGGAGCGCGGCGGCACCGTGCACGACAGCATCCCCGAGCTGGCCGACGCCGACCCCGACCACTGCGCGCTGGCGCTCGCGCTGCCCGACGGCACCGTCCGTGCGAGCGAGCAGGCCGACCACCCGTTCAGCGTCCAGTCGGCCGTCAAGCCGTTCCTCTTCGCGCTGGCGCTCCTCGACACGGACGGCGAGGCGATCGAGCGCATCGGCCTCGAACCCACCGGGGAGGCCTTCGACGCGCTCGAGCTCGAGGCCGGCACGGGACGGCCGCCGAACCCCCTCGTCAACGCCGGGGCCCTGCTCACCGCCGCGCTCGTCGACGGGGGCGACGCCGACGGACGGGCGGAGCGCATCCGTCGGGGCCTGTCGGCCTTCGCGGGGCGCGACCTCGAGATCGACGACGACGTCGCGCGCAGCGAGCACCTGCTCGGCGACCGCAACCACGCCCTCGCCCACCTGCTGCGCGCCGAGGGGGTGCTCGACGTCGGGGCCGACGACGCGGTCTCCGCCTACGCCCGTGCCTGCGCCGTTCTCGTCGACGTGCGGGACCTCGCCGTCATGGGTGCCACGCTCGCCCTCGGCGGCGTCAACCCCGTGACGGGGGAGCGCGCCGTCCCCGCCCGGGCCGCCCGCGACGCGGTGTCGCTCATGGCCACCTGCGGCGTCTACGACGGTTCGGGCCGGTGGATGCAGGCGGTGGGCGTGCCCGCGAAGTCGAGCGTCTCGGGGGCCGTCGTGCTGAGCGCGCCCGACGTCCTCGGCGCCGCCGTGGTGAGCCCGCCGCTCGACGCGCAGGGCACGAGCGTGCGCGGCCACCTCGCGAGCGAGGCGCTCTCGGCGGACCTCGGGCTGCACCTCTTCGGGTCGCGCCGCGGCTGAAACGCCCGGCGGGGCCCGGCCCCGTCTGCCTGTCCGGCCCTGCTCTGCCCTGTCCGGCCTTGCCCTGCCCTGCCGCGTCGCCCGGCCCGGCCGGACCCGGCCCCGACCGGGCGTGCACGCCGTGCACCGAGCAGGGTGGGGGCATGACCGACCAGCAGCAGACGCCCCGCGCCGTCCTCTTCGACATCGACGGGACCCTCGTCGACTCCAACTACGCCCACGTGGACGCCTGGGTGAAGGCGTTCCGGGACGTCGGGCACCCGGTCGACGCCTGGCGCGTCCACCGCAGCATCGGCAAGGACTCGGCCCTGCTCGTCGCGGGACTCGTCGGCGACGAGGTGGCGGCCGAGATCGGTGACCGCGTGAGCGGGCTGCACTCCGAGCACTACGCCGAGCACCTCGGCGACGACCCCGACCTGCACGTCCTCGCCGGGGCGACGGAGCTCCTCGCCGAGCTGTCCCGTCGCGGGCACCAGGTGGTCCTCGCGACGAGCGCGCCCGAGGACGAGCTCGCCGTCCTGCGCGGGCTCCTCGACGTCGAGGACGCCCTCTGGGCCGTGACCAGCTCCGAGGACGTCGAGACCGCGAAGCCCGACCCGGGCATGGTCGAGGTCGCCCTCGAGAAGGCCGGCGTCGACGCCTCGCGCGCCGTCATGGTCGGCGACGCCACCTGGGACGTCGAGGCAGCGAGCAGCGCCGGCGTGCAGGGCGTCGGCGTCCTCAGCGGCGGGTTCGGGGCGGGCGAGCTGCGCGACGCCGGCGCCGTCGAGGTGCACGAGGACGTCGCGGCCCTCCTCGCGGCCCTCGACGACAGCGTGCTCACGCGCTGACGCGGTCGCCCGACGACCGAGGCCCGCTCGACGACCGAGCGTCGCCCGACGACCGAGGGCGGGCCCGGCAGCCGCCGGACCCGCCCTCGTCGCGTCGGCGGACTAGTCCGCCCGGCCCTGCCCGCGGCGACGTCGCGTCACCACGGCCGTGGCGCCCACCCCGAGCAGGCCGAGGCCCACCAGCAGGCCGAGGGCCAGCGGGTCGCCGCCCGTCCACGCGAGCGCGCCCGTGCGGCCCGCGGCCGAGCTGCCGGAGGCGCCGCCCCCGGTGCCGGGACCGGTCGCGCCCGGCGTCCCCGCGCCTCCGGCACCGGGCTGACCCGCGCCGGGCTGGCCGGCACCGGGCTGACCCGCTCCCGGCTGGCCGGCGCCGGGGTCGCCGCCGACCGGCGGGTCGACGACCGCCGCCGCGACGACGACGCCCGTGCTCTCGACGGGGTCCGACGTCGCGAACCCGTCCACCGTCGCGGTCACCCGGACGGAGAGGACCCGTTCCGCGGCGTCGTCGGGGACGACGAGGGTGCCGCCGTCGACGATCGCCGCCACGCCGACCCCGGTCGACCCGGCGGTGCCGTCGTCACCCTTGGCGCCCGTGGCGCCCGTGGCGCCCGTGGCGCCGGTCAGCGGCTCCCCGTCGAGCAGCCACTCGACGTCGAGGGAGGCCTCGCCCGGGTCGACGTCGGCCACGACGCGGACCTCGGCGCCCTCCCGCACCTCGCCGACCAGGGTCGCCGAGCGCACGACGGCCTGCCGCTCGACGACGACCGTGGTGGTGGTCGTGCTGCTGCCGTCGGGCGAGGTGACGGTGACGGTCGCCGTGCCCGTGGTCGGGTCGACGGCGGTCACGACGACCTCCGCGGCCCGGTCGGTGGCGATGGCGGAGACCGTCGGCCAGGCGCTGCCCGGCGTCGTCACCGCGTACTCCGTGACCGCGGGGTCGAAGTCCGCGACCGGGGTGCCGTCGACGCGGAGCGCCGCGAGTGTCGAGACCGCCGACGGACCGGCGACGGGCTCGTACAGCTCCACCTCGGACACGACCATGTGGGTCGCCGGGAACGCGTCGAGGACGACGCGCACGCCGGTCGTCACCACCGTCGGGAACGTCGCCGTCACGACGGGGGCGGTCCCGGCCGGGGGAGCGGGCACCGTCTGCGGCACCTCGTGCCCGGGGAGCGGCTGCCAGGTGCCGTCCGCCGTGCGCTGCTCCAGGCGCAGCGCCTGCGCCCAGCTCGTCGCGGACCCGTCGGCGAAGAAGCGCACGACGACCTGCTGCACCTCGCGGGGCTCGTCGAACGCGTACGTGAGCGTGTCCTGCGTCCGCTTCGCGCCCGACGTCCAGTTCGACCAGCCCTTGTCGCCCGCCACGCCGTTGCGCGTGCGGTCGACGGGGTAGCCGGGCTCGGTCGACGTCGCCGCGGCGGTCACGCCCGCGTCGGGGGCGAAGTTCCGCAGCGTCGCGTCGGTGACGACGAGCGCGAGCTCCGCCGCCAGGGGCGAGCCGTCGCCGGTGGTCGCCGTGCCGGGGACGCGCACCACGCCGACCTCGGCGAGCGACGCGTCGGTGACCCCCGAGAGGTCCCAGGTCACGGGCAGGTCGAACGTCTGCCCGCTGGCGCCCACCCGGGCCGGGACGACCCCCGGCACCGCGTCCGCGAGGCGGGTCGCGGGCGTGCCCGCGGCGACCGTGAGCGAGACGGGGTCGGTGAGGGTGAGCCCGCCGACGTCGACCCGCGCGGTCACGGCGAGCGCGGTGCCGAAGACGTCGGTGGCCGTGCCGGGCACGTCCACCCGTCCGGGCGCCTGCCACGCCGAGGCGTCCGGCGTCGACCAGGTGACCGCCACCGGGGCGCCCGTGCCCCAGGCGTACGTCGGTGCGACGCTCGCGGGCAGGGCCGGAGGCACGCCCGCGTCGGTCCGGACCGCGACCGTCTGGTCCGCGGCCGGCTCCAGGTCACGGACCTGCCAGCGCTGGTTCGCGCCGCCGTTCGTGCCGTAGACGCCGACCGTCGCCCCGTCGGCCGTCGACTGGCCGCCCACGTCGAGGGACTGCGCGACGCCCTCGCCGACGAACGAGAAGGTGCGGCCGTCGGTCGACGTCGCGAACCAGCGCGACGTCGGGTCCGCCGCGGCCGTCGCCGGGTCCACCGAGCGGAACGCGGTGCCGGAGGCGGTGGCCGCCAGGAAGCGCCCGTCGCCCGCCTGCAGGGTCACCCGCCGCTCGTCGCCCGAGCCGGTGGGGACGGACCGGACCGTGAAGGCCTGCCGGGCCCCCGCCTCCGGCGTCGAGGCCGACGAGGCGAGGACGGCGCCGCCCTCGCCCACGGGCGCGCTGAGCGCCTTCCCGCTCTGCACCCCCAGGAGCTGCACGACGTCGCCGTCGCGGACCGACTCCGCGTCCGCGGCGACGCCCGAGACGCCGTCGACCGTGAAGGTCGTGACCGACTTCGCGGGGACCGTGAGCGTCGCGGTGCCCCGGGCGGCGTCGACCGCCACGGCCGCACCCTCCACGACGCCCGTCGAGGTCGGGTCGGCACCCGCGGGAGCCTGCGTCGTCGTGAACGGGGTCACCGAGGCGCTGTCGGCGATCGTGCCGAAGCGCGACAGGTCGAGCGTGACCGTCGAGGCCTCGGCCGACGTGTTGCGGTGCACCACCGTGGCACCCTGTCCGTCCGCGCGGACCGCGGCCGTGCTGTCCACGTCGTCGACCGCGACCAGGCGGTCGCCCTCGGCGAGGAACTTCGTGAAGTTGCGGAGCGCGGCGAACTTCGAGTTCACCTCGACGTGGCACGCCTCCACCGAGGTCGGGTCGCCGCCGGCGTCCGCCACGCGGCGCTCGCTCTTCCACACCTCGACCCCGTCGACCGTGTACGGCCGGCAGTCCAGGTCGATGAACATCGAGCCCCAGTTGAGGTCCTCGCCCTGCGGCTCCATGTTGTAGAGGTCCTCGACCGGCTGCCACAGCACCCACGCGTCCGGCTCGAGCTCGCGCAGGTCGTCGATGACCCGGCCGGCCATGCCGAGGCCGTTCTCGATGTTCTCGGGATCCCAGCCGGTCACCCAGCTGCCCTCGATCTCGCTCATCCACAGCGGCGAGTCCGCCTGCTTCGCGAGGTCGCGCACGCCGAGGCGGCCGCTCGTGCCGTACGTGTGGACGTTGAGCCGGCCCACCTCGTCGCGGGCGTCCTGCGGGTACGCGGCCCAGTTCTGCTGGAAGATGCCCGGGTTCGTCTCGTCCATCGCGGCGATGAAGGCGTCCGTCGTCGTGCCCGGCGCGGCGAGCTGCGCCGCGAGCTCGCGGACCACGTCGACCTGCTGCTCCGGGCCCACGTGCATGCCCTCCTGGCGGCCCCCCACCGGGACGCCGTCGCGCAGGGTCGTGCCCCAGTAGTTCGTGTTCGGCTCGTTGAACGGGTCGATCGACTCGACCTCGATGCCGTGCTCCTGCTCGAGCCGCTCCGTGACCCGCGTGAGGTACGCGGCGAAGTCGGCCTCCGCCTCCGGCCGCAGCTGGCGCGCGGTGGCGTCGAAGCCGCCCGACACGTAGCCGCTCTCGGTCATGAAGTACGGGGCCGAGTTCGCGAAGGTCTCCCAGTGCGAGATCTGGTCGTCCTGGGCGAGGCGCTCGACCCACCAGCGCTGCGTGGCGTCCGCGTCGGCGTCGTAGTGCGACGGGTCGGCGGGGTCCCACGCGGCGCGGAGGGCGTCACGCTCGGCGTACGTCGTCGGGACGCCGTCGTAGGTGCCCGCGCTGCCGTCCGGGTCCGCCTGCCACCAGCCCTCCACCGCGCCGCCCGCGCGCAGGTAGTCCTCGACGTCGCTGGCGTTGCCGCCCCCGACGTTGTACCGGGCGATGTTCAGGTCGAGGCCCTCCTCGCCGAAGACGGCCTGGTAGAGGTCCTCGCGCAGGTCCTCGGGGTAACCGCCCGTCGCGTTCGCGAACCAGACGAGGCTCGTGCCCCAGCCCTGGAACGGGTCGCCGGCGTACCACGGGTTCGGCGTGATGACCGTGCCCCGGGGTGCGGCCGCGGCAGCTGCGGCGGGGCCGGCGTCGGGTGCGGCGCTCGCGGTGGCGGGGATCCCCGTCACGAGACCCGCGGTGGCGAGCACCGTGGCGGTCGCCCCCGCGATCACCCCCCTGGCGGATCGTGGTCGTCGCATCGTCATCGATGCAGTCCTTCCGTCGTGCGGGACGGCCGCTCCCTGCGCGGCCGCACCGGTCGTCGTCGACCGGGTGCTCGCACCGTAGCGTGTTTGCGCAAACATGCACCAGGGGGCTGTCCCCTGTGCGAGGGGAGGAACGGGCGTGCGCGTCGTGCGTCGTGCGTCAGGCGTCAGGCGTCAGGCGTCGGCGTCGTACCGCTCGTGGGCGGCCGAGACCTGACCGTAGTGCTCGACGGCCCAGTGCTGCAGGGCGGCGAGGGGACCGCGGAGGCTGTGGCCGGCCTCCGTGAGCTCGTAGACGACACGGGGCGGGACCTCGGCGTGCACGGTCCGGGTCACGAGGCCGTCCCGCTCGAGGGCGCGCAGCGTCTGCGTGAGCATCTTCTGCGAGATGCCGTCGACCGTGCGCCGGAGCTCGGAGAACCTGCGGGGCCCGTCGCCCAGGGCGACCACGAGGAGGACGGTCCACCGGTCGCCGATCCGGTCGAGCAGGCGGCGGCTGGGGCACCCGGCCAGGTAGGGGTCCACGGTGGGGGTCGTGGCGTGGGTCACGGGTGCGCACCTGCTCTCTGTCGGAGACCAGCGTGCCGTCCCCGCCCCTCGTGGGCAACTCCTCCTGTCGGCCCCCGCCCTGCCGGCAACTCCTCCTGCCGCCCCCGTCCTGCCAGCCCTCTCCTGTCGGCCCCTGCCCTGCCGGCAACTCCTCCTGCCGCCCCCGTCCTGCCAGCCCTCTCCTGTCGGCAACTCCTCCTGTCAGCCCCCGTCCTGCCGGCCCTCTCCCGTCGGCGGCTCCTCCTGTCGGCCCCCGGTACGCCGACGGAGCCCGCGGGCGGCGCAGCAGATCCGGGAGCAGGAGTTCTCGACCGTCGGGCTCGCGCCCCCACAGGGGCGTCAGCGCTCGGTGAGGTCGCGCAGCCGGGCCAGGTCGCGCGCGACGGCCTCGACGTCCCGGTCGAACTCGTCGTCGGACAGCTCCACCTGTCGCACGGTGAAGACGACCTCGCAGCCGTCGGGGTGCGGCAGCACGCGCACGGGGTTGCGTACGACGGTGCCCGAGGGCAGGCGCACGTCGTGGTCGAGCACGCCCAGGTCGTTCCTGGGCACGAACCGCACGGAGACCTCGCCCATGGGGGAGTCGACGAGCAGCTCGTCGCCCACGCGCCGCACGGGTGCCGAGGTCAGCCCCGCAGCCCAGGCCGGCAGGTTGTCGACCTCGCTCGCGAAGTCGTAGACGGCTCCCGGGTCGGCGTGCACCACCTGGGACACGTGGCGGGAGGCGACGTCGCTCATGCGCCGACCCTAGGCCCTCCCCCCGGTGCTCGCCCGGCCGTCGACCCTCGCGCTCGGCGGCTCCTCCCCGTCGGCCGCTCCCGGTCGGCAACTCCTCGTGCGGGAGCGCGCTGGGGCGGCCCTCCCCGAAGTCGCGGGGGCGGGCACGGTGACCGTGACCGTGAGCAGGAGTTGCCGACGTGGGCCCCGGCCGCCGGCAGGGCTGGCCGTGAACGGGGTCGGCCGACATGCACCGCAGGGCGCGCACGCCGGACCGTGCGCGTGCGGCCCTGCGTGCGCGTCGTTAGCGTGGTCCGGTGCTCCGCCGATCCGCCTCTCTCTCCCTGCTCGCCCTCGTGACCTCGGGGGTGGTCCTGCTGAGCGGGTGCACCTCGTCGCCCGACGGCGGTGACCGCGACGAGGAGGCCGTGCGCACGGCGACGCCCGGGCGAGCGGTCACGGTCCTCGACCAGGCCTCGCCGGCGGCTCGCGCACTCGCCGCGAGCACCACGTTCTTCGAGCACGCGCCCGTGGTCGTGCTCGCACCGGTCGACGACGTCGCGGCCCGGCAGGAGGCGGTGGACCGCGCCGACGGGTGGGGCGTGCCCGTCCTGCTCGACGAGACGCCCGGCCACGCCGACGGGGCCGACACGGGGGAGGCCGGCGGTGCCGGACCCGACCCTGCGGACGAGACCGCCACCGCTCCCGCCACCGCGAGCGCCCCCGAGGGCACCCCGTCGACCGGTGCGCCCTCGACGTCGGACGACGCCCTCGTCACCGAGCTCGAGCGCCTCGGGGCCGTCACCGTGGCGACGGTGGGCGACGTCGCGCTCGACGGTGCCGCAGGGCTGACCGTCGCGCCCGCCTCCGAGGTCGCCCAGGAGGAGTTGCCGACGCAGGTTCCCCAGGGCACGGCGGCCCGCGTGCTCACCACGGCGACCGAGAGCGGGGGAGCAGCAGCTGCGACCGCACGGGCCGCGGGCGCCGAGGTGTCGGCGCTCGCCGAGGGCGACGCCGACCCACGTACGGCGGAGGGCGTGCAGGCCCTCGCCGGGGCGGGGGACGCGCCCGTGGTGCTGATCGGGGCGGACTTCGCCGGCGCCTCCGGCCTGGAGGGCGCCGTGGCGAGCGCCCGCACGGGCGTGGAGCTGCCCGGCGGCGGTCAGCTCGTCTTCGACGACCGTCGTTACGTCGCGCTGTACGGCGCGCCGTCGTCGCCGGTGCTCGGCGTCCTGGGTGAGCAGGGGCCGGAGGCGGCGGCGCAGCGGGCGGCGCAGCTCACCTCCGAGTACGCGGGGCTGACGTCGGAGGCGGTGGTCCCGATGATGGAGATCATCGCGACGGTCGCGGCGGGCGACGCCGGCCCCGACGGTGACTACTCGAACGAGCTGCCGGTGGACCAGCTGTTGCCGTACGTGGAGGCGGCGGAGGCGGCGGGCCAGTACGTGGTGATCGACCTGCAGCCGGGCCGGACGGACTTCCTCACGCAGGCGAAGCGCTACGAGGAGCTGCTGCGTCGTCCGGGCGTGGGCCTCGCCCTCGACCCGGAGTGGCGGCTCGCGCCGGACCAGGTGCACCTGCGGCAGATCGGCGGGGTGGACGCGGCGGAGGTGGACGCGGTGTCCGACTGGTTGGCCGACCTGGTGCGGACGGAGGCGCTGCCGCAGAAGATGTTCGTGTTGCACCAGTTCCGGGCGAGCATGCTCCGTGACCGGGCGTCTCTCGACGTGTCGCACCCCGAGCTGGCGACGGTGGTGCACGTGGACGGGCAGGGGTCGCAGCCGGACAAGCAGGCCACGTGGTCGTTCCTGCACGAGGACGCGCCGGCGGGGATCCACTGGGGGTGGAAGAACTTCTACGACGAGGACGAGCCGATGCTCACCCCGCAGCAGACGATGGCGCACGTGTCGCCGGTGCCGGACATCGTGACGTACCAGTAGGCGACGGTTGCTTCCGACTCGGCTGCTAGCGTGCCTGCATGGACGAGAGGTTGCGACATGACCTCCGCGCGTTCGTCGCGGAACGGGACTGGGGCCAGTTCCATTCGCCGGAGAACCTCGCGAAGAGTGTCTCCGTAGAGGCGGGAGAGCTGCTCGAGTGCTTCCAGTGGTCCGGAGACGCAGATCCTGTGGCTGTGCAGTCCGAGCTCGCCGACGTCCTTACCTACTGCTTCCTTCTCGCCGATCGCCTGGGACTGGATGCCGAGGATGTGGTGCGCGTCAAACTCGCCGAGACGCGCGCCAAGTACCCCGTCGATCGGTCTCGTGGTCGCAGCACGAAGTACGACCGACTGTGAGTCCGGCATCGTTCGTCATCGAGAAGCTCCCCTTCAACCGGCAGCATGTCGAGCTCTGGCGGGGGCATGACCATCGGTACCGCAACTGGCCCGTGGTCTACATCCTCGAGGACGGACGCCGCGTGTACGTCGGCGAGACGTTGAACGTGGCGGCTCGCATGAAGCAGCACCTCGAATCGGAGGCTCGCGGCGTCCTCAAGGCCGTCCGGCTCGTGCTGGACGATCGCTTCAACAAATCCGCCTGCCTCGACTTGGAGTCGCGCCTCATCGGGCTCTTCGCCGCGGACGGCAAGTACGAGGTGCTGAACAGCAACAAGGGCGTGGTCGACGCCGACTACTACGACAGACGCGCGTACCAGGAGACCTTCGACGAGATCTTCCAAGCTCTGCAGGAGCAAGACGTCCTCACGAGGACTGTGCCCGAGATCGAGAACTCTGAGCTCTTCAAGCTGTCTCCCTTCAAGGCGCTCAACCACGACCAGGCCGTGGCTGTAGAGGACGTGCTCGAGGGACTCTTCGCCGATCTCGAGACGCGGACAAGCAGCGAGATCGTCGTGCGCGGTGCACCGGGGACGGGCAAGACGGTCGTCGCGGTGCACCTCGCCAAGCTCCTCCGGGACATAGCTGACGGGCGAGACGACGTCGACGCCGACGCCTTGTTCGGCGACTTCTTCTCCTCGGGTCACCGAGAACTGCTCAACGGCTTCCGTCTAGGTCTCGTCGTACCGCAGCAAGCGCTGCGCGCCTCCCTCAGACGTGTGTTCCAGCGCACGCCCGGGCTAGCACGCGACATGGTGCTGACCCCCTTCGATGTCGGCAAGAGCTCTGAGCGCTGGGACCTGCTCCTCGTCGATGAGGCACACCGTCTGAACCAGCGTGCCAACCAGGCGTCGGGGCCACAGAACGCGGCCTTCGCCCAGATCAACCATCGCCTCTTCGGCTCCGATGGCGATCACTGGACCCAGTTGGACTGGATGGCAGCACAGAGCGACCACCAGCTCTACCTGCTGGACGTCGACCAGTCGGTGCGCCCGGCTGACCTGCCGGAAGCAGTCCAGCGTGAGCTGACGGAGAGGACGCAGCGGGCAGGTCGTTCGTACCCCTTGTCCACCCAGATGCGCGTGCGAGCGGGGAGCGACTTCGTGAAGCACGTCCGCCATGCCCTGCGGGGCGGAGGTGCGCCACCTCCGCCGCTCGGCGCTTACGACCTGCAGTTCCACGATGACCTCGGAGAGATGCACGATGCGATCCGCGACCGCGACGGGGAAGGCGGGCTAGCCCGACTGGTGGCCGGTTACGCCTGGGAGTGGAAGAGCAAGCGCGATCCCGGTGCTGTCGACATCGACGTCGATGGACGCCAGTTGCAGTGGAACAAGACCCAGAAGGACTGGATCACGTCTCCGGGAGCCGTCGACCAGGTGGGAAGCATCCATACGGTACAGGGGTACGACCTCAACTATGTGGGAGTGATGATCGGCCCCGATCTTCGCTGGGACGACGCGGCAGAACGCGTCGTCTTCGACCGATCGCGGTACTTCGACAAGAAGGGCATGGAGAACAATCCTCGGCGTGGGCTCGTCTACTCGGACGACGACCTGCTGCGTTACGTCACGAACGCCTACGCGGTCCTGCTCACGCGCGGCATCCGGGGCGCGTACGTGTACGTCTGTGATCCGGCGCTCCGAGAGCGCCTCCGTCCCTCTTTCTCACGTGCCGTCCTCTGACGCGTTCTGCACGACACCCGTCGCGCATCCGGCCGTCCCGAGGCATAAGCTGGCACGCATGAGAGCTCTCCAGTACACGAAGGTCGGGCAGGCGCCCGAGGTGGTCGAGATCGAGAAGCCGACGCCGGGGCCCGGCCAGGTGCTGCTCCGGGTGACGGCGGCGGGGGTGTGCCACTCGGACGAGTACGTCATGTCGCTCAGCGAGGAGGAGTACGAGGCGGCCGGCTATCCCCTGCCCCTCACGCTCGGCCACGAGGGCGCCGGCGTCGTCGAAGAGCTCGGGGACGGCGTCGAGCACCTGCAGGTGGGCGACGCGGTGGCTGTCTACGGTCCGTGGGGCTGCGGCCGCTGCCTGCCGTGCTCGCAGGGCAAGGAGAACTACTGCCTCAACGCCGCGGCCGAGGGCATCAAGCCGCCCGGGCTGGGCGCGCCCGGGTCGATGGCCGAGTACATGATCGTGGACGACCCCCGCCACCTGGTGCCGCTGGGCGACCTCGACCCCGTCGAGAACGTGTCGCTCACCGACGCCGGCCTCACGCCGTACCACGCGATCAAGCAGTCGCTCCCGAAACTGGGTGCGGGCTCGTACGCGGTCGTCATCGGCACGGGCGGCCTCGGGCACGTCGCGATCCAGATCCTGCGCGCACTGAGCGGTGCGCAGATCATCGCCCTCGACGTCAGCGACGAGAAGCTCGAGCTCGCCCGCCACGTGGGCGCGCAGCACACGGTGCTCAGTGACGTGGACGCCGTCGAGGGTGTGAAGGCGATCACGGGGGAGCGGGGCGCGCAGGCCGTCTTCGACTTCGTGGGCGCGCCTCCCACCCTCGCGACGGCCACCGCGGTCGTCGGCGCCGAGGGCGACCTCACGGTCGTCGGCATCGGCGGCGGCACCCTCGAGTACGGCTTCGGCACGATCGCCTACGACGTGGCCGTGCGGATCCCGTACTGGGGCAGCCGCTCGGAGCTCGTCGAGGTGCTCGACCTGGCTCGCAACGGGCAGGTGTCGGTCGAGACGCAGCGGTACTCGCTCGACGACGGGCCGGCGGCGTACGAGGCGCTGCACGCGGGAACGGTCCGCGGTCGCGCGGTCATCGTCCCGTAGGGGCCGCGACGAGGGCAGGAGGCGCGTCGCCCGACCGCCCCGCGCCTCCCGTCCGCCCCGCCCCGGCTCCGCAGGGCCGCAGCGCGCACCGGCGCCGCGGCCCTGCCTCGTCGCGGTGGCACGCCTCGGTGGCACGCTTCGGCGGCGGGCCGTGGGCAGGCCGGGTCGATCGTGCCGACGTCGTCCCGGCCCCGCGACCTCACCGCGGCAGTCGGTCCCAGCGACGCCGGCGGGCGACGGTAGTCCACGTCGCCGCGGCGACGACGGCCACCACCCCGTCCAGGCCCACGGAGAGCCACGCGACCCCGGGCACGACGCCCTGGGCGGGTGCGGTGAGCACCAGCGGCAACACGTTCGCGTAGAGGTGCACCGTCCACGTCTCGCTGCCCACGCCGAGCACGAAGGTGTCGGTGTCGGGGGCGCCGGTGCGCCACAGCAGCAGGGCCTGGCCCACGACGACGACCGTGAGGCCGGCCACGGCGACGGTCACCGCTCGCCCCCGTCCCGGCACGAGGGCCGCGAGGGTGGCGACGAGCAGCACGACCGTGAGCCAGGCCGCGAGCGAGGCGACCTTGGCGAGCGCGGTGTGGGTGACGGCCGCGGCGAGATCCGGCCCGAAGGCGTCGTGCAGCGTCGGCAGTTCGACGAGGGTGGTGACGACGTGCTGGGCGAGCAGCAGACCGCCGAGCACGAGGGCCTTGCCGACGGCGACGTGCCACCAGGGGCGGGTGCCGAGCTCCGGCAGCGCGTCGTCGGCGAGGGTGACGTGTCGCACGAGCACGCTGGCGCTCCAGATGGTGGTGGCGCTCCAGCAGAGCATGACGCCGAGCTCGCGCACGACGCCGAGGGTCGTGAAGTCGGGGGCGGTCGCTGCGGCCGTCCCCGCGGCGGCGGTCAGCAGGATCGCCACGAGCGCGACGGGGAGCCGCCGACGAAGCTCGACGAGCCAGAGCTCTCCACGGCGGGGCCTGACGCGCCAGCCGGCGTCACGCTGCGCGGTGCCCACCGGCGAGCACCTCCTTCACGCGGGCCTCGAGCCCGCCGCGGCGCGCGACGGCGCCGACCTCGTCGTGCAGCACGATCCGCCCGTCGTGGACCACGACGACCTCGTCGAAGAGGTCCTCGAGCCCGCTGACGAGGTGCGTCGAGACGACGACGGTCGAGCCGGGCTCGCGGTGCGACCGCAACAGGTCGACGAGCTGGTCGCGGGTGAGGGGGTCGACGGCGGCGAGCGGCTCGTCCAGCAGCGTGAGCCGCCGACGTCGCGCGAGCACGAGCGCGAGGTGCACCTGCTCGAGCATGCCCTTGGACGCCTCCCCGACGCGCAGTCGCGGTGGGAGGCCCAGCCGGTCGAGCGTGCGCACGGCGTGCACCGCGTCGAGGTCGGCCCAGAGGTCGGCGGCGAGCCGCACGGCGGCGTCGAGCCGGAGGCGCGGGTACAGGAACGGCGAGTCCGGCAGCAGGGCGACGCCCCCGTCCGGCACCGCGACGGTCCCGTCGTGCCTGACGAGGAGGCCTGCGACGCAGCGCAGCAGCGTGCTCTTGCCGGCTCCGTTCTGCCCGAAGAGCCCTACGACGTGCCCCCGGTCGGTGAGTCGGAGCGAGACGTCGTCGAGCACGGCGCGTCGTCCGAGCCGCACGGTGAGGTGGTCGACGGCGAGCACGTCGGGGTTCGAGGGGGCGTCCGGTCGTCTCATGCGCCCGACGGTACCGTGCTGGTACACGCATGTCAGTGGACCGGTCGGGTCCGTGGCGGTCCGTCCGCGCCCTGCCGTCCGCCGCTCCGTGGGGTCGCGGGGCGCTCTCGGTGCACGCCCTGCACGACCCCGGCTCGCCTCCGGTGTCCTCCCAGCGCCCGCCCAGCCGTCGGCCGTCCCCCGACCGCCGGCCGTCCGTACCGTCGAGGGCACGCGGCGCCGCCCCCGGCGTCGCGCGACCCGAGCGGAGGCACCGTGCGACTCACCGACACCAGCGACCTGTGGTGGAAGACGGCGGTCTTCTACAACCTCGACGTCGAGACGTACCTCGACCACGACGACGACGGCGTGGGCGACCTCGAGGGCCTGGCGCACCGCATCGACCACCTCGCCGAGCTCGGCGTCACCTGCCTGTGGCTGGCGCCGTTCTACCCGTCGCCGCAGCGGGACAACGGCTACGACATCGAGGACTACTACGGGGTCGACCCCCGCTACGGGCACCTGGGCGACCTCGTCGAGGTGGTGCGGACGGCGCGAGACCGCGGCCTGCGCGTCATCGTCGACCTCGTCGTCAACCACACGAGCGACCAGCACCCGTGGTTCCGGCACGCGCGGTCGAGCCGGGACAGCCCGTACCGCCGCTATTACCAGTGGGCGGACGAGGTCCCGGAGGACGCCGCGGAGAGCATGTTCCCCGACGTGGAGGACGGCACGTGGCGCTGGGACGACGAGGCGGGCCAGTACTACAAGCACTCGTTCTACCGGCACCAACCGGACCTCGCGACGGACGACGAGGTCGTGCGCGAGGAGATCGCGAAGGTGATCGGCTTCTGGCTGCAGCTCGGGATCGACGGGTTCCGGGTGGACGCGGTCCCGCACCTCATCGACGGCGACGACGGTCCCGAGCACGACTTCCTGCGCGCGCTGCGCGGCTTCGTCTCGCGGCGCAGCGGCTCGGGGGTGCTGCTCGGCGAGGTCAACCTGCCCTACGAGGACATGGTCCGCTTCTTCGGCGAGGACGACGGCGACGAGCTCACCATGCAGTTCGACTTCGTCGCGAACCAGGCGCTCTACCTGTCCCTGGCACGGCACGACGCGACGCCGCTGCGGGAGGCCCTGCTGGCCCGTCCCGAGCTCGCGCGCGGCAACCAGTGGGGCAACTTCGTGCGCAACCACGACGAGCTGACGCTCGACCAGTTGACCGACGATGAACGCGAGGAGGTCTTCGCCGCCTTCGCCCCCGAGGAGGGGCAGCGGATCCACGGTCGGGGCATCACGCGCCGACTGCCGCCGATGCTGGACGGCGACCCCCGCCGCGTCCGGATGGTCTACAGCCTGCTGTTCTCGCTGCCGGGGTCGCCGGTCCTCTACTACGGCGAGGAGATCGGCATGGGCGAGGACGCCCGCATCGAGGGCAGTCGCGCGGCGGTCCGTTCGCCCATGCAGTGGACGTCCGGCCCGCAGGGCGGCTTCTCGGCGGCGGCCCCGGAGGCGCTGGTCGCCCCGGTCGTGGCGGGCGGCTCCGGCCCGGAGCACGTCTCGGTGTCGGCGCAACGGCACGACCCCACGTCGCTGCTGGCCTTCGTCACGAGGTTGACGCGCGCGTACCGGGCGTCGCCGGAGATCGGTTGGGGGAGGCTGCGGGTGCTCGACCAGCCGCACGCCTGCGTCCTGGCGCACGCGGTGGAGAGCGAGCTGGGCCTGCTCGTCGCAGCGCACAACTTCGCCCCGGACGGGCGGTCCCTGGAGCTCGTGGTCGAGGGCGCGGGAGCCGACTGGCTGGTCGTCGACCTGCTGGGGGAGGAGTCGGCCCCGGTCCCGCTCGAGGACGGCGTCCTGCGGGTCGACCTCGACGGCTACGGCCACCGGTGGTGGCGGATCGTCCGCCCGGGCGAGAAGCGGCTGCTCTGACGCGCGGGCGGGCACGGCACGGCCCCGACATCTCCTGGTCAGCACGGCGAGCCGCGCGGGCGCGACGCGTGTCGGCCCGTACCCTTCGGGCATGAGCGACGATCTGGACACGATGCAGGGGGCACCCGCGCCGCGCGTGCTCGACGACGCCGCGCCGTCCGCGACCGCGGGAGACGCTCCCGTGCTCGCCGCCCCCGTGCTCGCCGCCCCCGACCTCGCGCCGCGCCGCGCGCCGCGCCCGGTGTCCGCGCCGTCCCACCGTGCTGCGGTGCCCGTCGAGGTCGTGCGGAACCACGCCGACGAGCCGCGCCCCGTGAGCGTCGCGCGGCACTCGGCGGACACGTCGAGCATCCCGCTGCCGGTGCTGCCGGTCGCGGTGGACCCGTCGCTCCCGCAGCCTCCCGAGCGGTTGACGCTCGACGACGGCGACCTGGTGCGCCTCGTCGGCGACCGCTTCGCCGACACCGCCACGATCGACCTCGTCGCGGTCGTGCAGGCGCAGATGGCCGCGCGTCGCGTCGAGGCCGAGCGCTTCGCCTCGTGGGAGTCCGAGATGCGCCGGCACGGTGGCAGCGCGGCCGAAGAGGCGCTCGAGCGGACGCGCCTCCGGTTCACGGGCGTGATCCCGGTGCAGCGCCCCGTCGAGGTGGAGCCTGCGCTCCTCGCCCTCGCGACGCAGGGGCCGGAGGCGCGGGTCGCGCCCGCCGCGCCGGTCCCGTCCGCGCACCCCGCCGCCTCCGGCCCCGTCCGCACGACCGGGCCCGTCCTGCTCGGCACCGCGCCCACGGACCTGCCCGCGGGCGTCCCCGCGGACGTGGTGAGCGCGGACACGGCGCCCGTGCGGGTGCAGCACCAGACCGGGGAGATCGCACCGGCGCTCGACGGCCCGGCGTCCTCCTCCGGCACTTCCGCGTCCTCCGAGCCCTCGCGGCGGACCCGGCGGGACGTCGGCGCCTCCGCGCCGTCGAGCGTGACGCCCTCCCCGGCCGCCGGTGCCCCGCGCACGGTGCTCGCCCCGCGCACGCTCCTGTCGGCCGCGGTCGTCGCCGCTGCCCTCGGCGTGGTCGCCGCCCTCGTGCTCGCGGTCGCCGTGCCCGGCAGCCTCGTCGCCGCGCTCGTCGCGACCCTCGCGCTGCCCGCCGTGGCCGGCCTCGCCGCGTTCGGCGGCCTGGCGCTCGTGCAGGCCGGGCCGGCCGACGCCGACCGTGTCCGTGCGCGGGGTCCGCTGGCGCTCGTCCTGGGCGTCGCCCTCGGCACGGTCCTCGCGCTCGGCGTGCTCACCACCACCGTCGCGGCGCTCTCCTGGCAGGGGTGGGCGCTCCGCCTGGTCGGCGTCGAGCTGTCGGTGACCGTCAGCGTCGTCGCGGCCCTGCTCGTGGCCGCGGCCGCCTCGTTCGTGGCGACCGTCCTCGTCGTCGGCTTCCGCGGCGCCGCTCGTCGCTGACGAGACCCGTCGCCGGGTCCCGGGGTCGCGAGGCCCCGGGGTCCCGTGGCACGCCCGGCGCCCCGGGCGGTCGTGCGCGGCGGCGTCAGCGCCGGCCGCGCCGCCCGCACTAGGCTGGCGGGGTGCCAACGCTCGCTGAGGTCAACGCCGTCGTCGAACGCCTGTGGCCCCTGTCGGGTGCCGAGGGCTGGGACGCCCCGGGGCTCCTCGTGGGCGATCCCGAGCAGTCGGTGCGGCACGTCCACCTCGCCGTCGACCCCGTGCTCGACGTCGTCGACGACGCCCTCGCCGTCGGGGCCGACCTGCTGCTCGTGCACCACCCGCTCCTGCTGCGGGGCGTCACGACGGTCGCCGAGACGACGACGAAGGGTGCGGTGATCGGTCGACTGGTGCGCGCCGGCTGCGCCCTCGTCGCCGCGCACACGAACGCCGACGTCGTCGGCACCGGCACGTCCCGCGCCGTCGCCGCCCGCCTCGGCCTCGTCGACCAAGAGCCGATCACGCCCGGGCGCGCCCCGGGCACCGGCCTCGGCGTCGTCGGGGAGCTCCCCGAGCCGACGACGCTCGTGGAGCTCGCGACGCGACTGGCCGAGGTCCTGCCGCCCACCGCCTCCGGCGTCCGGGTCGCCGGCGCTCCCGAGCGACCCGTCCGGCGGGTCGCCGTGTGCGGCGGTGCGGGAGACTCGCTGCTCGGGGAGGACGCCGTCCGCGGCGCCGACGTGTACGTGACCAGCGACCTGCGCCACCACCCGGCGAGCGACGCCCGCGACCTCGCGCTGCTGGGCCGCGGCCCCGCCCTCGTGGACGTCGCGCACTGGGCGAGCGAGTGGCTCTGGCTCGAGACCGCCGCCGCCGAGCTGCGGGCCGAGCTCACCGACGTCGAGGTCACCGTCAGCGACGTCCGCACCGACCCCTGGGACTTCGCCGTCGTCCAGTGACGACGCGACCCGCCACGACCACCACCGCCGACGACACGAGGAGCCCGCCATGGCCCTGACCGCAAGCCCCGCCGACCAGGCCCTGCTGCTCGACCTGCAGAAGCTCGACACGACGCTGCAGCAGCTCGCGCACCGGCTCGCCAACCTGCCCGAGACCGCCGTGCTGAGCACCCTCGACGGTGACGCCGCACGCCTGCGCAGCCGCCTCTCCAGCGAGCAGGGGGCGTGGGAGGACGCGCAGGCCGAGCTGAGGCGCGTCGAGTCCGACGTCTCCCTCGTCGAGGCCCGCATCGCGCGCGACGAGCAGCGGCTCGCCTCGAGCTCGAACTCGAAGGACGCCATGGCGCTGCAGGGCGAGCTCGCGTCGCTCGGCAAGCGGCGCGGCGACCTCGAGGACGCCGAGCTCGAGATCATGGAGCGCGTCGAGGGCCTCGGCGCCGTCGTGTCGACGACCACGAGCGAGCTGTCCGAGATCGACGTGCGCCGCCGTGACGCC
>Ga0265797_10004034_pt1 | contig 22817 bp, 16 predicted proteins | sample P2T30metagenome_FD_192433 | JGI IMG/M metagenome (GOLD analysis project Ga0265797, IMG submission 192433) | Plant litter microbial communities from East Loma Ridge, Irvine, California - P2 T30 | ecosystem: Environmental > Terrestrial > Plant litter > Unclassified | place: USA: California... | reverse complement strand
TCCCCAAAACGCTTACTTCTCCGTCAGGCCGCGGCGTTCCAGCAGCGGCTCGATCTTCGCGTCGCGGCCGCGGAATTCGCGGAACATCTGCATCGCTTCCATCGTGCCGCCTTTCGACAGAAGCTTGCTGCGGAACCAGTCGCCGTTCTTGCGCGTCAGGCCGCCGTTTTCCTTGAACCATTCGACCGTGTCGGCGTCCAGCTTCTCGGCCCACAGGTAGCCGTAGTAGCCGGACGAATAGCCGCCCGAGAACACGTGCGAGAAGTACGTCGTGCGGTAGCGCGGCGGAACCGGTGCGAAGTCGACGCCGGCGTCCTTCAGCGACTGCGCTTCGAAGCCCAGTACGTCCGTCGGGATCTGCGTCGCGCCCAGCTGGTGCCACTTCTGGTCCAGGATCGCGGCAGCGAGGTATTCCGTCGTGCGGTAGCCTTCATTGAACTTCGACGATGCCAGCACCTTGTCCAGCAGTTCCTTCGGCATCGGCGCGCCGGTCTGGTAATGCTTGGCGTAGTTGTTCAGCACTTCCGGCCAGGCCAGCCACATCTCGTTGACCTGCGACGGGAACTCGACGAAGTCACGCGGCACGCGGGTGCCGGAGAAGCGCGGGTATTTCACGTTCGAGAACATGCCGTGCAGCGCGTGGCCGAATTCGTGGAACGCCGTGCGCACTTCGTCATACGTCAGCAAGGTTGGTTCGCCGGCGGCCGGTTTCGGAATGTTCAGGTGGTTCGCCACGACCGGGTGCGTGCCCAGCAGGCTGTTCTGGTTGACGTAGCCGTTCATCCAGGCGCCACCGCGCTTGTTGCTGCGGGCGTAGAAGTCGCCCAGGAAGATGGCGAGCTGCTTGCCGTCCGCATCGAACACGTCCCACACGCGCACGTCCGGGTTGTACACGGGCAGGTCCTTGCGCTCCTTGAACGTCAGGCCGTACACCTTGTTCGCCGCGTAGAACACGCCGTTTTCCAGCACGCTGTTCAGCTCAAAGTAAGGGCGCAGCTGGTTCTGGTCGAACGCGTAACGCGCCTTGCGCACCTTGTCGGCATAGAAGGCCCAGTCCTGCGCGGCCAGCTGGAAGCCGCCCTTCTCTTCGTCGATGACCTTCTGCATGTCGGCCGCTTCGCGGCGCGCGTTGTTGACGGCCGGTTTGGCGAATTCGGCCAGCAGCTTGTTCACCGCATCCGTGTCGTGCGCCGTCTGGTCTTCCAGCATGTAGGCGGCGTGGCTGCTGTAGCCCAGCAGCGCGGCACGTTCGGCGCGCAGCTTCGCCAGTTGCAGCACCAGTTCGCGGTTGTCGAATTCGCCGCCGCGGCTGCCGCGCGCCATCGACGCGGCGAGCAGGCGTTCGCGCGTGGCGCGGTTGGTCAGCACGGCCAGCGGCGCCTGCGTCGTCGTGTTGACGACCGGGATGGCGAACTTGCCTTCCAGCCCGCGCGCCTTTGCCTCGGCGGCCGCCTTGGCGATGGCCGCATCGCTCATGCCGGCCAGCTCTTCACGCGTATCGACGATCAGCGCCGACGCATTGGCTTCCTTCAGCACGTTCTGCGCGAACGCCGTCTGCAGCTCGGCCAGTTTGGCGTTGTACGCCTTCAGTTTTTCCTTGTCGGCGGCGGACAGCTTGGCGCCCGCGCGCACGAAGTCGGTGTGATAACGCTCGAGCAGGTACTTGTCTTCCGAATTCAGGCCCAGCTTCTCGCGCTTGTCGTACAAGGTCTTGATGCGCTGGTACAGCTTCGCGTTCAGGCGGATCGCATCGCCGTGCGCGGACAGCTTCGGCGCCAGTTCGCGGTCGAGCTTCTGCATCGCGTCGTCCGTGTTCGCGCCGGTGAGATTGAAGAAGACGGTCGAGACGCGGTTCAGCAGCCGGCCCGTGCGTTCCATCGCGACGATGGTGTTGTCGAACGTGGGCGCCTTCTTGTTGTTGGCGATGGCGTCGATCTCGGCGGCCTGCTCGCGCATGCCCGCTTCGAACGCGGGGCCGTAGGCGTCATCGGTGATCTTGTCGAAGGCCGGATACTGGAACGGCAGCGTGCTGGGTTGGGCGAACGGGTTCGACGCGGCCAGTTTGACGGGGGCAGCATGCGCAAAACCGGCGAACGCCAGGCTGGCGGCGAGAATCAGCAGTTGGGGTTTCATCATTGTCCTTTATTGAGCGGTCAGGCCACGGCGTTGCAGCAGCGGCTCGATCACGGCATCGCGGCCGCGGAAGTTACGGAACAGTTCCATCGCATCGGCGGTGCCGCCACGCGAGAGCAGCGTCTTGCGGAACCAGTCGCCGTTCTTGCGTTGCAGGCCGCCGTTCTCGTTGAACCAGACAACCGTGTCGGCATCCAGCTTTTCCGACCACAGGTAGGCGTAGTAGGCCGCTGCGTAGCCGCCGGAGAAGCTGTGCGAGAAGTACGTGGTGCGGTAGCGCGGCGGCACCAGCGCGTAGTCGACGCCGGCGCCCTTGAGCGCGTCGGCCTCGAATGCGAGAACGTCCGTCGGAATCTGGGCAGGCGTCAGCTGATGCCATTTCTGGTCCAGCAGCGCGGCGGCCAGGTACTCCGTCGTCACATAGCCCATATTGAACTTGCGCGACGCGGCCACTTTATCCAGCAGCTCCTTCGGCATCGGCGCGCCGGTCTGGTAGTGCTTCGCGTAGTTCGCCAGCACCTCCGGCCACACGGCCCACATCTCGTTGACCTGCGACGGGTACTCGACGAAATCCTGCGGCACGTCGGTACCGGAGAAGCGCGGGTATTTCACGTTCGAGAACATGCCGTGCAGCGCGTGACCGAATTCGTGGAAGGCCGTCTTCACTTCATCGAACGTCAGCAGCGTCGGCTCGCCGGCGGCCGGCTTCGGAATGTTCAGGTGGTTGGCAATGACGCTCTGCGTGCCGAGCAGGGACGACTGCGACACGTACTCGTTCATCCACGCGCCGCCCTGCTTGGACGGGCGCGCGTACATATCGGCCAGGAAGATCGACAGCTGCTTGCCGTCCGCATCGAACACGTCGAACACGCGCACGTCCGGGTGGTACACCGGCAGATCCTTGCGTTCCTTGAACGTGATGCCGTACAGTTTTGTCGCGGCGAAGAAGACGCCGTTGATCAGCACATTGTCCAGCTCAAAATAGGGCTTGAGCTGCTTTTCGTCGAAGGCAAAGCGCTCGGCGCGCACCTTGTCCGTATAAAAATCCCAGTCCGCCGCGGTGACGGCGCCGCCGGCGATTTTTTCCAGGTCGGCGCCTTCGCGACGCGCGTTGTTGACGGCCGGCTGCGCGAGTTCACCCAGCAGCTTGTTGACGTTGGCGGTCGTCTTGGCCGTCTGGTCTTCCAGCGAATAGGCCGCGTAGTTCGGATAGCCCAGCAAGGTCGCACGCTGGGCACGCAGGCGCGCGATCTTGCGCACATTCTCGCGATTGTCGAAATCACCGCCACGGCTGCCGCGCGCCAGCGATGCCGCCATCAGGCGCGCGCGCACTTTCGGGTCGGTCAGTTCGGCCAGCGGCGGCTGGCCCGTCGTGTTGACGATGGCGATGACGTACTTGCCGTCCAGGCCCCGTGCCTTCGCGGCGGCGGCCGCGGTGTTGATGGCCGCGTCGGACATGCCTGCCAGTTCGGCGCGCGTGTCGACGACCAGTGCCGACGCGTTCAGTTCCTTCAGCACGTTCTGATTGAACGTCGTCTCCAGCGTGGCGATCTCGCCGTTCAGGGCCTTCAGCTTTGCCTTGTCCTGTGCCGACAGCTTCGCGCCGGCGCGCACGAAGTCCTTGTAGTAGCGCTCCAGCAGGTGCTTCGATTCGGCGTCCAGCCCCAGCTTGTCGCGCTGCGCGTGCAGTGCCGCGATGCGCTTGAACAGCTTCGGATTCATGTGGATGGTGTCGTTGTGCGCGGACAGGCGCGGCGACATGTCGCGCTCCACGGCATCCAGCGTGTCGTTGGTGTTTGCGCCCTGCAGGTTGACGAACGTGGTGTTGACCCGATGCAGCGCCAGACCCGCGCGCTCCAGCGCCACGATGGTGTTGTCGAACGTGGCCGCCTGGCGGTTGTCGGCAATGGCGTCGACTTCGCGCAGGTGCTCCGCCATCGCGGCCTGGTAGGCGGGCACGAAGTGCTCGTTGCGGATCTGGTCGAAACGCGGGTACTGCAGCGGCAGCGTGCTGGCCTGCAGCAGCGGGTTCGCGGCGACTGCACTGGCGGCGGCAGCGGGAGCGGTTTGTTGGGAGTCGGCGTGGGCCATCGGGGACAGTGCCAGCGCCAGGCTGGCGGCAAGGACGAGCATTCGTGGATGAGGCATAGCGTCTTTCGGTATTCGTGCCGAAGCACTCCAGGGTCGCCGGCAGCCTGCCACGCGGCCCGGGTAGGGTGACGCGGCCCGCCGGGCCCACCAACAGCGCCGCCTCGAGCGGGCGGCAGCAATCCGCGATCATAGCAGGCAGTTATCGCAACGTCATCCGTGGAAATGTTTCGCATGTTTCAGGGGCCGCCACCAACACTCGGCAGCCGCCGCACCGTGCTACCATCCGCGCTTCACGCTCTTTCGCAGCCTATGTCCACTCCATTTCGCAAGTCGTACGATGCCATCGTGGTCGGCAGCGGCCCGGGTGGCGCCAGCACGGCCCGCACGCTGGCGCGCCGCGGCGCGCGCGTGCTGATCCTCGAACAGGGCAGCGCGGCGCCTGTCGCGGGCACGCTGGCGCAAATGGCGGGCATGGCGGCCGTGCCGGGCAAAGGCGCGTTCCTGCACCGCGACGGGTCGCTGCTGGTGCGCGGCATCACGATGGGCGGCAGCTCCACGATCAATTTCGCCACCGCCGCGGCACCGCCGGCCGCGCTGTTTGCCCGTTACGGCATCGACCTGGCCCCGTATGCGGACGTGCTGCGGGCGGAGCTGCCGATGGCACCGCTGCCGGATGCGCTGATCGGCCCGATGGCGTCACGCATCGCATCCGCCGCGCGCGGGATTGGCCTGGACTGGCAAAAGCTGAACAAGATGATCCGTCCGCAGACGTGTCGCACCGGCTGCTGGCGCTGCGTGTATGGCTGCCCGTTCGGGGCCAAATGGACGGCGCGCGACCTCGTCGACGAAGCCTGCCGCCACGGCGCCCAGCTGGTGGCGCAGGCGGACGTGCGCCGGGTGCTCGTGGAAGAAGGCCGCGTGGCCGGTGTCAAGGTGCGCATCGATGGCGCCATGCACACGGCCACGGCGCCACTGGTGGTGCTGGCCGCGGGCGGCATCGGCAGCCCGCGGGTGCTGCACCGTTCCGGCCTGGCGCCCGCGCGCGCGCCGTTCTTCAGCGACCCGGTGATTGCCGTGATGGGCAGCGTGGACGACATCGACGGCGGCGCCGAGGTGCCGATGGCCGCCGGCCTGACATTGGCGGACGAAGGCATCGCCTTTGCCGATCTGACGTTGCCGAAGCCGATGTACCAGGCGTTCGCGGCGCAGGTGGGCCGTCTCGACCGGCTTGCGGCGCATGCGCGCACGCTGTCCATAATGGTCAAGATCCGCGACGATATCGGCGGCGCCGTCGGTCCGCGCTGGGTCAGCAAGCCGTTGACGGCGGCCGACCGTGGCCGGTTGCGCGACGGCGTGGCAACGGCCCGCCGCATCCTGGCGCAGGCCGGCGCCCATCACGTGTTCCAGAGCCGGCATTTTGCCGCGCACCCGGGCGGCAGCGTGCGCATCGGCGCCGGCGTCGACGCCAACCTGCGCACGACAACGCCGGGACTGTATGTCTGCGATGCATCCGTGATCCCGGAACCATGGGGCCTCCCGCCCACCTTCACGCTGCTGTGCCTGGGCGAACGGCTGGCGCGGCACCTGATGGCTTCTTAACGCGCCGGCGCCGCCAGGCGCTGCAGCAGTACCTCACCCACCTGCTGCGCCGATGCCGGGTTCTGTCCCGTGATCAGTTCACGGTCCTGCACGACGTGCGGTGTCCATGGCGTGGCATTGCCGCGATAGTCGCCGCCTGCCTTTTGCAGCGCCGTCTGCGGCAGCAGCTTCATCGTGCCGCCGCCCAGCAGTCCCTTGGCCTGCTCTTCTTCGACATTGCTGATGACCGTCATCCGATAGCCGGCGTAGATCCACTGCGGCGCCGCGACCTGCCGGCCGTCTTCGAGCCGGGTGACGAATGTCGGATCGACTATCGTCGCGAGCAGGGCCGCCGGGCCGTGGCAGACCAACGCGGTGATTTTCTGCTGTGCGTGGAAGGCGGTCAGCAGCCGGCCCAGCTGCGGACTGCGGATCAGGTCCTGCATCGGCGCATGGCCGCCCGGCACATAGACGGCGTCGTAGCGCCCGTAGCCCTGCTGTTCGACCCGCGCCAGGCTGACGACGGGCGAGCCGGTGGCGGACGTCAGCGCCAGCTTTTCCAGCAGCGCCCGGTATTGCGCCAGCGCGCCGGCGTCGCCATTGAAATACTGGGCGTCGAGCGACGATCGGTCGACGGCGGGGGCGCGGCCGAGCGGCGTGGCGAACGTCACGCCGTGGCCCGCGTCCATCAGCATTTTGACGGGGACAAGCAACTCGTTCAGGTAAAAGCCGGTGGCGTAGCGCTGGCCGTCTTTCAGGTCGAGGTGGTCGGCATCGGACAGCACGACCAGCACATTGGCGGCATGGACGGGAGCGGCGGCGATCAGTGCCGCGGCGGCCATCGAACGAAAGAGGTTTGGATGGGACATGCAGGGCTCCTTGTGGAAAGGGCCCTACTGTATTGCGCATGTGCCGGGCAAAAAAGACGATCCGAGGAACATCATTTTTGCTTGCAGGGACAAGGTGGCGGACCGCAGCAGACCATTGCCGGTTGCCCGACAACAGCCTGCCGCCGCCTTACGTCTGTTCTGACCGGGTCAGGTCTGGTGCTGTTTCAGCTGCGCCAGCAGGTCATGCGGCGAAACATGGGTGTAGTCCTTGTTCAGCTCCTGCGAGATCGCGCCGGTCACCTGCTTGTCCAGCAGCTTGCGCAGCAGCCCCAGCGTTTCGGGACCGGCCGCCAGGATCAGATTCTGGTAACGGTTCTGCGTATGCGCCTGCAACAGGAAATCGGCCAGACTGCGGGCGAACAGTTCCGCCTGGTGTTCCAGCGGCGTCTGGTTGGGCTCGTAGCCGTTCGGCTGCGTGGCCGCACCCGTATTGAACTTGCTTTTGCCGGCCGCCAGCTGGCCCATCTGGTCGGTTTCCAGATCGGAAACCCGGGCCCGCTGCGCGGGATTGACCATGTCCTCGACTTCCATCAGCGCGCTGTTCTGGTCCTTCTGAGCGTAAATCCGGGCGCGGCCATTGTTGGCCGTAACGATCCAAGTAGTTTGCATAACTCCTCCTGCGTTGACGATGTCAGGCTAAAGAATGCCTCAAGCAGGGAAGGGATGACCTTTCGTTTCGAATAGGAAACTCGACGCCGCCGATACTTTCGAGCCTGCCATTTCGTTCTACAACACTCCCGAACATGCTAGGATAAATAGCAATTTATTAATTACTTATTTTGCGAAGTGATTCATGCTGAAGTAACTGTATTGAGCGCCGTGCTGGCCTCGGTCGCGTGCAGCGCGCACGCGGGCCAAACTCACGACTTTAAAAAATAGCAGGTCTTTTAATAACTTTTATATGGAGAGTCTCTCATGCTGCGTAAACTAGTATCAGCCGCCGTTCTGGCCGCCGTTGCAGGTGGCGCCCACGCCGAAGCCACCACGTGGAATTTCGCTTACCAAGGGTTCTACGACGAGACAAATGCGGTATTCGATCCGCGCTTCCGGATCAGCGGCAGCTTCACTGCCGAGGATCTGGACCGCGATGGCACGATCCGCCTGGACGAATTGTCGAAGTTTAACGTGTGGGGAAACGACTTTCTGACGTTTGACTGCGAGCACACATCGGGCTTCCACTGCTATATCAACGAGTTCACTTACCGGCTGGACGGCAAGCTGGATTTCAAGACGAGTAACTATTATCTCGATGAATTCAGCTCGGGCGCCGGCAAGAACATCAAGACGGGAGATAAGGCCGAAGACTGGGGCAACGGGGCGTTCGGCGACCGCAGTTACGTCTACCGCTGGACGGACCAGACCACATTCACCATCTCGCCGCCGCCGGTGCCGGAACCGTCGACGTACGCCATGCTCGGCGCAGGCATGCTGCTGCTGGCGGGCTGGCGCGGACGCCGCAAGTCGTAATACCGGCGACGGGCGCCTGCCGCCCTGATGCATGAGTAAAGCTCCCTGGGCGTGAAGAGCGCCTGGGGAGCCGGCATCGATTTATCGCTGCAACATGAACCCTCGTGCCTCTGGAAATGCGGATCACTATAAATTGTTGGGCAGCTTCAGTGGAGACGATCTCGATGCGGGCAATGTGCTCGAATTGGATAGCTGACGAGCCTGGTGCCGGAAGGTCAGGTTTATGTCGGGACCGGTAACGGCAGTGGCAGCGGCATCGAGTACACCGCCGACGCGTTCAGCTATACCCCGACCGGCACATTGCATTTTGCGACGCGCTATTTATTCCGTGATGTGCATAGGCTGTGGGGTTCCATCATTTCCGGCGACGGATTCACCATGCCTCGTACGATATTTACACGGGGAGCAGTATTCGTACCGCGTACTGGACGGACCAGACCACCTTTACCATTTCGCCGCCTGTGCCTGAGCCGACATCCTACGCAATGCTGGGCGCTGGCGCCCTGCTGCTCTGCGCGCGGCAATGGCGCCAACGCCGTCGGCGCGACGCGTGAGCGCGATCAGTAATGCGGCGGGCGCTCGTTGATGGGCACCTGCGCCGAATCCCGCGTGCGGATGCGCTCCGCCATCGCGGCAATCAGGTTTTCCAGCTTGTCGATCTGTTGCTGCTGCTGGTAAATGCGTTCGTTCAGCGACTCCACCAGGTGTTCCTGATGGGCCAGCTTGATTTCAATGTCGATAAAACGGTTGTCGATGGGTTCGGTCACGTTACTTCCTTTGTCTTGGGGGTGGCCAGCAGTTCCTTCATGCGCGCCAGGCGTTCGCGCGGACTGATGACTTCGGTCTCTTTCGGCACGGCGTCGCCCACGTCCAGCTGCATCTCGGCAATGAAGCGCGACACGTCGCAATGCACGTGCTCACCGGCACGCTTGCGCTTCTTGCACCACGTCAGCTGCAACGTGCGCTTGGCGCGCGTGATGCCTACGTACATCAGGCGACGCTCTTCCTCGATGCGCTGGGCCAGCGTCTCGACGGGCGCATCCGGGTCACCCTTGTGCGGCAGGATGCCTTCCTCCACGCCGACGAGGAACACGTGCGGGTATTCCAGCCCCTTCGACGCATGCAGCGTGGACATGCGAATCGCGTCCGGGTCTTCGTCCTTCCCTTCCAGCATTGACATCAGCGCCACCATCTGCGTCAGTTCCAGCACGTTCTTTTCTTCGCCATCGCGGTCCTTGCCGCCGCGGCCCCGATCCTTCAGCCACGAGACGAAATCCAGCACGTTCTGCCAGCGGCTCTGCGCGGCGCGCTCTTCCAGCGTGTCGTACAGGTAGTGCTCGTAGTGGATGGCTTCCATCATGTCGTCCAGCACCTGCGCCGCGTTGTCGCCGCTGCCGGCCGGGCCGGGTCGGCTGGCGCGCGACTCCAGGTCATTGATGAAGTTGCAGAAGTCGCGCAGCGGCATCAGCTGGCGGTCGGTCAGCTTGGCCTCGATACCGCCCTTGAAGACGGCTTCGAACAGCGAGCACTGCCATTGGCCGGAGAACGCGCCCAGCACTTCCAGGGTCGACTGGCCGATGCCGCGCCGCGGCGTCGTGACGGCACGGATGAAGGCAGGATCGTCGTCCTGGTTCGCCAGCAGGCGCAGGTAGGCGATGATGTCCTTGATCTCGGCTTTATCGAAAAAGCTCTGGCCGCCGGAGATCGTGTAAGGAATCCGCTGGTTGCGCAGCGCCTGTTCGATCACGCGAGCCTGGTGGTTGCCGCGGTACAGGATCGCGTAATCCGACCATTTATTTTTGCGCTCGAAGTGGTCGGCCGAGATCATGATGGCGACCTGGTCGGCCTCCTGCTCGTCGTTGGCCATTGCGTGCACCTTGATCGGCTCACCCAAACCGTGTTCCGACCACAGCGCCTTCTCGAACAGCTTCGGGTTGTTCGAGATGACGGCGTTGGCCGCCTGCAGGATGCGCGTGGTGGACCGGTAGTTCTGTTCCAGCTTGATCAGCTTCAGATCGGGGAAATCCACCTGCAGGTTCGCCAGGTTTTCCACCGATGCGCCGCGCCACGCATAAATCGCCTGGTCGTCGTCGCCCACGGCCGTAAACATCGGCTTCTTGCCCAGGCCCGTCACCATCAGCTTGAGCAGCTCATACTGGCACGTGTTCGTGTCCTGGTACTCGTCCACCAGCAGGTAGCGCAGGCGGCGTTGCCACTTGTCGCGCACTGTCTCGTTGTCGCGGAACAGTTCCACCGGCAGGCGGATCAGGTCGTCGAAGTCCACCGCCTGGTACGACGACAACGTCGCCACGTAGCTGGCGTAGATGCGGGCGGACTGCGCTTCGTCCTCGTCCTTCGCGTTGCGCAGCGCCAGCTCGGGCACCACGAGGCCGTTCTTCCACAGCGAGATGTCGTTCTGGATGCGGCGGATCAGTTGCTTGTCCGTCGTGATGGCCAGATCCTGCACCAGCGAATAGCAGTCGTCGCTGTCCATGATGGAAAAGCGGTCTTTCAGGCCCAGGTGGTTCGCCTCCTGGCGCAGAATTTTCACCCCCAGCGAGTGGAACGTGGACACCGTCAGCAGCTTGGCCTGGCGCGGCTGTTTCAACAGTTTCGCCACCCGTTCCTGCATCTCCAGCGCCGCCTTGTTGGTAAACGTCAGCGCGGCGATCGTGCGCGGATCGTAGCCGCGGTCCTCGATCATGTAGGTGATTTTTTGCGTGATGACGCGCGTCTTGCCCGAGCCCGCCCCGGCCAGCACGAGGGCGGGACCGTCGAGATAGAGCACGGCTTCGCTTTGCGGACCGTTCAGGCCGAATTGTGGTGCATTGGACATGGCAGGGAGGAGAAGGAGGCAAACACAGCCGGCCATTGTACCGCCTCGGCCATTGATATTTTGCGCACGGGAGGAATATAGTGGTGTCTCAGTCACCCCAGGCCAGCGTCCCATGAAATTCGAGCATCTCATTGAAATCAACGATCCGCTGAACCCGCTGATCGACACATTGACCCACGAGCAACTGTGGCGCGGCCTCGTGCTGCGCGCGGAATCGCCGAAGCTGTTCGTGCCGCACCTGGACGAGTGCCGCATTGCCGACCGTACCGACAAGGGATTCAAACGCACGCAACGCTACGGCGACCTCGTCATCGAGGACACCGTCGTGCTGGAGTACCCGGACCGCATCCGCTACGAAGTCGCGCCGCAGGGCGAGATCACCAAGTCGAGCCTGACGATGACGATCGAATCGCACGGCACGGCGCGCCTGTACGTGCGCTTCGAATACGAGGACGCGCACAACGCGCTGGAAGACGAAGCCAACAAGATGTACGACGATTTCCGCCGTTCCGCTTACCAGGAATCGGACATCGACACGATCCGCGTGCTGCGCGACCTGGCCGAGCAGGGGCGGCTGGATGCGACGTTGAACTGATGCGGTTCAGGTGTCAGGGCAGCGCTTCGCGCCCCCACACCTGATCCATCCGGAACGCCGCATCGACCTGCGCGGCCGCCAGCACGTCGCGGATGGCGGACAGGTCGCCGCGCGTGTCGCGCTGCAGGAATACGTCCAGCCGGGCACCGCGCGGCCCGATGAACGTCGTCACGTGCGGCGTCATCGACTGCACGCCCTTGCGTGCGACGACGCCGATTTCGCCGTTCAGCAGGCGCACAAAGGTGCCCACAGGGTAAATTCCCAGTTCCCGGATCAGGACGGCGCCCAGCTGGGCATCCAGCGCGTGGTTGGCTTCCAGCAGGATGTCGCGCAAGGCCGCGTTCGGCAGCATCGGCTTGCGCCAGGAACGGCTTGCAATGCGCGCGCAGTAGCGGTCGGCCAGGGCGATCAATTTGACGGGACAGCCGATGGCGTCGGCGGCCAGACCGTGCGGATAGCCGGACCCGTCCTGGTTTTCATGGTGCCCCAGCACGCAGGACAGCCATACGTCATCGTGCACGCCGGCCCGGCGCAGCAGGGCCACGCCATGCGCGGGATGCGCCTTGACGACGGCGTGCTCGGCGTCGGTCAACGCCGCGCGCTCGTCCTGCACGTCCAGCATGCCGACGTTCATCGTCAGCGCCGCCAGCACCATCGACGCGATTTCGGCCGCGGGGCGTTTCACGGCCCGCGCCAGGATCGATGCGACCACCGCCGTGTCGACGCTGTGGCGCACGCTGTACGGCGAACTCTTCTGGTTATGCAGGATGCAGGCGACGGCCACTTCGGCGTTCACGTCCACGGCCTGGCTGACCAGCGCCGCCACGTGCGCCAGTTCGGTCTCGACGGCACCGTCACCGTCCGCGATGCGCCGCAGCAGTGGCGTCAGGCCGGCCTGCGCTTCGTTCAGCAGGCGCACGACGGAGGGGTGCGCGAGCGCTGCGCTGCCGTGTTCGCGAAAATCGGGATCGTCGATAAAGCCGCGGGCCACCAGCGCGTCGAGCTGGCTGTCCGACGTGGGCACATAGCCCTTGCGGACGAGCAGCGAGCCATTGTCGCCGCTGACGTCCCACGGCAGCAGCTCGCCCAGTCGGATGTCGCCATATGTGAGTCGCCGGATCGTCATTGCTGCCCCTAGTGTAGCGCTGGCCAGGGACGTGGGACATGCGCCACATCCTTGCTAGCAGTCAACAGTCTATAGCAAAAAGCAAATTTCGGGCGAGACTCGCGACACGCTGTTGTTTTTAAGCTTACGTCCCCGGCGTGCAGTCCGGGCAGGGCTGCGGTGCCTCGGGCGGCGGGTTGCGCAGGGCTTCCGCCAGAGCGCGCAGCGCCGTGCGCACGCCCTCTTCCACCACCGGGTGATAGAACGGCATGTCCAGCATGGCCGCCACTGTCAGCTTGGCCTGCGCGGCCCAGGCCAGCAGGTGGCCGATGTGCTCCGCGCGCGGCCCGATCATCTCGGCGCCCAGGAAGCGGCCACTGCCGTATTCGCCATAGACGCGCAGCATGCCGCGGTTCTGCAGCATCACGCGGCTGCGGCCCTGGTTGGCAAACGACACCATGCCGACGGCGAAGCAGCCGTCATGGCTCTGGCACAGCGTGTCGTAGTCGGCGCCCAGCGTGGCGATCTGCGGCTCCGTAAAGGCAATCGTCAGCGGCGTGCGGCGCAAGCCCGGCGTCACGAGCGGGAAGGTGCCGGCGTTGTGGCCGGCGATCTTGCCCTGGTCGGCCGCTTCCGGCAGCAGCGGCAGTTCGTCATTGACGTCGCCGGCAATGAAGATCGGGCTGGTGCCGCATTGCATCGTGTGCTTGTCGTACAGAGGGATGCCGCGACGGTCCAGCTCGATGCCCGCCAGGTCCAGGCGCAGCGCGTGCACGTTCGGCATCCGGCCGATCGCCGCCAGCACGTAGTCGTAGCGCTCGGTGCGCTCCTCGCCGCTGCTGTCGCGCGTGACCAGCGCCAGCTGCGTGCCGTCGGCCTTGACCGTGACGACCTGCGTGCGGAAGCGGAGGTCGAGTTCCTCCTTCAGCACCGTGGCCGCGTTGGCCAGCACTTCCGGATCGGCCAGCTGCGCGATGCTCGTGCCGCGTGCGTACAGCGCCACGCGCACGCCCAGCCGGTGCAGCGCCTGGCCCAGCTCCAGGCCGATGACGCCCGTGCCGATCACGGCCACCGATTCCGGCAGGTCCGTCCACTCGAACACGGCATCGCTGTTGATGACGCGCGGCCCGGCCGCCGCCCACTCTTCCGGCACGATCGGCGTGGAGCCCGTGGCGATGACGATGCGCTGCGCGTGCACGATGGTGTGCTCGTCGACCTGCAGGGTGTCCGGCCCCGTGAAGCGGGCGTAGCCGCGGATCTTGTCCTCGGCCGGCAGTTCGTCCACGTTCTCGACCACGAAGCCGACAAAGCGGTCGCGCTCGCGTCGTACCCGGTCCATCACGGCCACGCCATCGACGCGCACCGTGCCCGGGTGGACGCCAAAGCCAGGCGCCACCTTCAGCGCGTGCGCGGCCTCGGCCGCCGAGATCAGCAGTTTGCTGGGCATGCAGCCGACACGGGCGCAGGTGGTGCCGTATGGCCCGCCTTCAATCAGCACGGCATGCTTGCCGGTGGCGCGCGCGGCACGATAGGCCGACAGGCCCGCACTGCCAGCGCCGATCACGGCAACGTCGCAACGAATTTCCTTCATTTTCCCTCCAGATACGTAGTGCCGATACTACACCGTTTGCCCGACGCGGCGCCTCAGCCATGAGTGGCGTAGCAACAATATTAGCCTTGCTTATAATTATCGTTAACTATAAGCTCCCCTTATGGAACAAATCGACTATCGCGCCCTTGCGGTGCTGGACGCCGTCGCCACGCACGGCAGTTTCGACAAAGCCGCGGCTGCGCTCGGCATCAGCCAGCCGGCCGTCTCCCAGCGCATCAAGGCGCTCGAGGATGCCGCGGGGCGCCTGCTAATCGTGCGCAGCGCGCCGGCGGTACCAACGGGACTGGGCCAGCGGCTGATCAGCCACTACCGCAACGTCAAGCTGATGGAAGCGACCTTGGACATCGACCTGGGCAAGCCCGTCAGCATGCCCGGGCTGTCGATCGCCGTGGAGGGCGCCAGCCTGGCGACGTGGTTCCCGCTATGCCTGCCGCCGCTGCTGGCGCCGCCACGCTGCCAGCTCGATGTCCAGCAGACCGACCAGGAACAGGCGTTGCACCGGCTGCGCGAAGGCAGCATCTTCGGCGCCGTCGTCATCGACGACGGCACCGAACTGAAGGGGCTGAACGGCACGCGGCTGGGCGCGCTGCGCTACGTCTGCGTGGCGACGCCTGGGTTTGCCGCGCACTGGTTCGGCGACGGTTTTACGCGCGAGGCCGTGCAGCTGGTCCCCGCCGCCATCCACGACCGCGAACTGATGGCACGCTTCCTGACCGAACACGTCGGCACGACGGGGCCGTTCCCGCACCACACGCTGCCGCTGTCGACGGCCCTCAACGACGCCATTCTGGGCGGCCAGGCATATGGCCTGTTGCCCTACCTGCAAGCGGCGCATGCGCTGGCGCAAGGCACCCTTGTCGACCTGCTGCCGGCCGCGTATATCGACGTGCCGCTGGTCTGGCAGGCGTGGGAACTCGACACGCCTTTTACGCGGGCGTTGACGGAACAGGTGGTGGCGGTGGGGCGGAAGTATCTGGTGCAGGATTGATGGCGCAGTTGATCCGGGCCGTTCGAGCAGGCGAGAACATTGGTTGACACTCGGCGCCGCATGCCAGAAAATGCATTACCACTCTTCTCTCGTGACGTCATTCAGTTGGCTCTCACCCGGGACGAAAAAGCCGCTCTTTCGGGCGGCTTTTTCACATCCAGGGGAATGACGTGGCGACGCACAAGCCCTCCAGCAGAACAGCGGTCTATATCGACGGCTACAACTTGTACTACGGCAGACTGCGAGGGACCGCGCACAAGTGGCTCGACGTGGTAGCGCTCTTCGATGCATTGCTCCGGCAGCGCGACCAGAACGAAAGCGTTGCGAAGGTCAAGTTCTTCACTGCACCGGCGTTGGCCCGGTTCGCTTCCCACGGCGCGGCGTCTGTCGAAGCCCAGTCGGCATACCACCGGGCATTGATGAGCCGTCATCCGGAACGCTTCGAGGTCATCAACGGCACTCACGCCTTCGACAGGGATGGCGCGCTGCTGCCGGTCTTCGCAGCAGGCGAACCATACGACCGCGCCAGGCGTGTGCGGGTGTGGAAACTGGAGGAAAAGAAAACCGACGTCAACCTTGCCTTAAGCATGTATCGGGATGCCAGCAAAGGGCTGTACGAGCGCATTATCCTGGTATCGAACGACAGCGATGCCGAGCCGGCGCTTGCCGCCATCGGATCGGACTTCCCTGATATCCTCATCGGCGTGGTCATGCCGATCCATCCCCCGTCGACAACGTTGCAGGCGCATCGACGACCCAGCGGCTCTCTCGCCAATCTTGCGGACTGGACGTTACCTCACCTGACGGATGCGCAGTTGCACGAAGCTCAATTGCCGCCCAAGCTGCCGACAAGGAAAAACCTATCCTCAAGCCGGGGCATTGGTAGCCAGGCGACCTTAACGCCGCGCTGATCAGATATCCACCGGATCCACCTCCAGCGACCACTTCACCCGCGACTTCATCTCGCGCAGCCGCGTCATCCATTCTTTCAAAAACGCCTGCAATGCGGGGCGCGACGGCGACTCCACCAGCAATTGCGCGCGGTCGACGTTGTAGACCCGCGTCATGCTCATCGGGATCGGGTCGTTGATCGTGATGCCTTCGTGCGGCACGCAGTCGCGCGCGGCCGTCAGGAACTCCAGCGCCTTGGCCAGTTCCGGCGCTTCCGCGCGCAGCATCGCCTGGTACAGGAAGGGCGGCAATCCCGCCTGTTCGCGCTCGGCCAGCAGCGCCGTGGCGAAGCGGTCGTAGTCGTGGTTGACGACGGCGCCGTACAGCGGGTGTTCCGGATAGCGCGTCTGGATCAACACTTCGCTGGCGCTGCCGCCTTCCGTCTGCGCCGTGCGGCCGGCCCGGCCCGCCACCTGCATCAGCTGCGCAAACAGGCGTTCGCTGGCGCGGTAGTCGTGCGAGAACAGGGCCGTGTCCGGATTGAGGATGCCGACCAGCGTCAGTTTTTTGAAATCGTGGCCCTTGGCGACCATCTGCGTGCCGATCAGGATGTCCACGTCGCCCCGGTGCACCGTCTCGAACGCTTCCTGCGCGCTGCCCTTGCGGCGCGTGGAGTCGGCGTCGATGCGCAGGATGCGCGCTTCCGGGAACATCAGTTGCAGGCCCTCTTCCACCCGCTGCGTACCGCGGCCCAGCGGCTGCAGGTCGATATTGCCGCACGTGGGGCAATGTCGGGGGATGCGCATCTCCAGGCTGCAGTGGTGGCAGCGCAGCTTATGTTCGCCCTTGTGCAGCACCATGAATGCCGTACAGCGCAGGCAGTCGCTGACCCAGCCGCACGATTCGCAGCAGATCACCGGTGAGTAGCCGCGCCGGTTCAGGAACAGCAGCGACTGCTCCCCTCGCTCCAGGCGCAGCTTCAACGCGTCGATCAGCGGCTGCGTCAGGCCGTCGCGCGGCTTGTTATGCTCCAGGTTGATCAGCTTGACGGCCGGCAGCGTGGCCTGGCTGACGGCGCGCTGCTTCAATTCGAGCTTCAGGTAGCGCCGCGCCTGCGCGTGGTGCCACGACTCCAGCGACGGGGTCGCCGAACCCAGTACCACCGGTATTTTGAGTTGCCACGCGCGCCACACGGCCAGGTCGCGCGCCGAGTAACGCAGGCCTTCCTGCTGCTTGTACGAAGGGTCGTGCTCTTCGTCGATGACGATCATTTTCAGGTGCGGCAGCGAGGCCAGGATCGCCAGCCGTGTGCCGAGCACGATGCGGGCCTTGCCCTGGTGCGCGGCCAGCCAGTGCAAGGTGCGCTCGCCTTCGGCCAGGCTGCTGTGCAGCGTGGCCAGCATCACGCCGGGGAAGCGCGCGCTGATATTCGCTTCCAGCTGCGGCGTCAGGTTGATTTCCGGGACGAGGATCAGGATCTGCCCGTCCGGCTCGCGCGCCAGCACCTGCGCGCAGGCCTGCAGGTACACCTCGGTCTTGCCGCTGCCCGTCACGCCGTACAGCAGGATCGGTGCGAAGCCTTGCGCGCCGGCAATGGCGTCCGCTGCGGCCTGCTGGCCGGCGTTCAGTGTGGGCATGCCGACCGGTGTGGCGTCGTGGGTGTCCGCGACCTTGCCCAGCTTCTTGATGGCGCGGTCCAGCGCCACGGTGGTCGTCACGCGCAGGTTTTTCGGCACGCCAGGCAGCGCCACCTCGCCCAGCGGACGCTGGTAGTACTCGGCCGCAAAGCCGGCCAGCGCCAGCCACTGCGCCGACAGTGGCGCCAGTTGCGTGCGGACCGCCAAAGCATCCTTCAGCTTTTCCTCGGGTACATCCGTGGTGTCGGCGATCGCAACGATCAAGCCGACGACCTCGCGCGGGCCGAACGGCACGAGCGCCAGTTGGCCAATCTGCGGCAAGTTTGCGGGATCGCAAACCCAGCGGTAGTCGAAAACAGCGTTGAGCGGTGTGTCGAGCGCGATTTGAAGGATGCAGTGGGTCATCTAGTCAGCAATGAACTATCCACAAATTCTGGGGATAACTTTGTGGACATTGCGCCGACAATCCCTTGGCGCAACACCATCAAACGGGTTCTTCAGGCCACGACAGCCCAAATTTCACAATTTTTTCGCTTTAAAATCAGTAGCTTGGAAAACCGTCCCCAGAGCGGGAAAAACGCAGCAGTTTTGAATCTTTCTGTGCATAAGTATCAGTGCCACATTCGGAATCGAGGGCTTTTGACGTGGGTTTCGCACCAGAAGCGCGCCGTTCTATCTCACCTGTTGCCAAAGCCGAACCGACCATTGTATCAATGAAATATGCAACAAACTTTGCGACAGCGCAATAAATCACGTGCGGCGCTGTTGCCCAATTGTTGTGCAGCGCAGCAGTTAATTCCCGGACCGAGGATAACTCCCGGTTTACAAAGTGGTTTTCTTATTTTTCCACAGTTTTTGTGGATAACTTTGTGGAGAATAGGCCGGCAACGTTTACAAAACCTCGCTACGGCGTTTACTTAATGCAAAGCATCGGGATGACAGTCGCCCATAAATACCAACGAAATCAACCCCTTACGACAACCGTCCCCGTAGGGAAAAATCGACTGCCTTTTCTTTTGGCAGCCGAAAAAATTGTGTATAAGTTGGGTTTGCCTGTGGGCTCAGGCACCCCGGCGCAGCTCGCGGCTGGCGCTGTGAACCGTTTCCACCATGACGGTGACGGACTCCGGCGGCGTGAACTGCGAAATGCCGTGACCCAGGTTGAACACGTGGCCAGGATGATTGCCGAACGCTTGCAACACGCGCGTCACCTCGGCGCGGATCTGCTCCGGCTGGGCAAACAGGATCGCCGGGTCGAGATTGCCTTGCAGGGCCACCTTGTCGCCCACGGCGGCGCGGATCTTGCCCAGATCGGCCGTCCAGTCCAGTCCGATGGCATCGGCGCCGATGCCGGCGATCTCCTCCGCCCAGTGCGCGCCGCCTTTGGTGAAGACGATGGCGGGAATACGCACGCCGTCCTTTTCACGTTTCAGTTGCGAGACGACCTTCCGCATGTATTGCAGCGAGAACTGCTGGTAGGCGCCATCGGCCAGCGCGCCGCCCCACGAATCGAACACCATCACGGCCTGCGCGCCCGCATCGATCTGCGCATTCAGGTATTCGGCCACCGCGCGCGCGTTCGTCTCCAGGATGTGGTGCATCAGGTCCGGGCGGCTGTACAGCATCTTCTTGATGGTGTGGAACTCGCGTGAGCCCTGCCCTTCCACCATGTAGCACGCCAGGGTCCAGGGGCTGCCGGAAAAACCGATCAGCGGCACGCGGCCATTCAGTTCGGTACGGATCTGCGTGACGGCCTTGAAGACGTAATCGAGCGAACCCGGTTCCGGCAGGCGCAGTGCCTGCACGTCGGCTTCCGTTTTCAGCGGACGCTGGAACTTCGGTCCCTCGCCCTCGACGAAATACAGGCCCAGGCCCATCGCGTCCGGCACCGTCAGGATGTCGGAGAACAGGATCGCCGCGTCCAGCGGGTAGCGGTCGATCGGCTGCAAGGTCACTTCCGTCGCCAGGTCGGGATTCGTGGCCAGGCCCATGAACGAGCCGGCCTTCTGGCGCGTGGCGCGGTATTCCGGCAGGTAGCGGCCCGCCTGGCGCATCAGCCACACGGGGGTGTAGTCGGTCGGCTGGCGCAGCAGCGCACGCAGGAAGGTGTCGTTCTGAAGCGGGGCGAATTGTGGCATGGGCTGGGAGCAAAGGCGGGACGAAAGACGGTATTATCGCATCCCTGCCGTCAATTTACCGCGATTGGAACACCCTATGACCACCGTGACCGCCCCCTTCGGAACCTGGCCTTCGCCGATCACCGCCGCCGTTGTCGCGGCCGGCGCCACGCCGCTGTCGTCGCTGGCCGTCGCCGGTCACGACATCTACTGGCTGGCGGGCAAAGCCAGCGAGGCGGGCCGCAATACACTCTTGCGCCTGCACGGGGAACGGACCGACGAACTGACGCCCGCGCCGCTGAACGTGCGCACCCGCGTGCACGAATACGGCGGCGGCGCCTACGCGGTGGACGGCGATACCGTGTTCTTCTCCCATTTCGCCGACAACCGCCTGTATCGCCAGGCCGGCACCAGCGCCGCGGAACCGTTCACCCATCCGGGCACGGCCCGCTTCGCCGATTTCGTCGTGGACAGCGCCCGCCAGCGCCTGATCGCCGTGCGCGAACTGCATCCGGCGCAAGGTCACGACCAGCCGGAGAACACGCTGTGCGCCGTCGGCTTCGACGGCAGCGAAACGGTCCTGACCCGGGGTCATGACTTTTATTCGTCGCCGCGCCTGTCGCCGGACGGCCGACAGCTGGCCTGGCTGACGTGGGACCACCCGCGCATGCCGTGGCAGGGCACGCAATTATGGCTGGCCGACGTCCAGCCGGACGGCACGCTGTCTGCGCCCACGCTGATCGCCGGCGGCGACGAGGAATCGATCTGCCAGCCCGAATGGGCGCCCAACGGCCGGCTGGTGTTCGTCTCCGACCGCAGCGGCTGGTGGAACCTGTACCGCGCCGACGGCAGCGACATCACGCCGCTGTGCCCTCTCGCCGCCGAATTCGGCCTGCCCCACTGGACGTTCGGGAACAGCCTGTACGGCTTCCTGCGCGGCGGCGACATCGTCTGCACGTATATCGACAAGGGCGTCAGCAAGCTGGCGCGCCTGGCGGTCGATACGGGGACGCTGACGCCGATCGCCAACCCGTACGACGAGATCCGAGAACTGAAAGTGGGCGACGGCTTTGTCGTACTGCTGGGCGGCGGCCCGACGATCGCCGCCGAAATCGCCCGCATCGACCTGTCCAACGGCGAGGTGGAAGTGCTGGCGCGCTCGATCGACGAGCTGCCCGCCGTCGGTTATCTCTCCGTGCCGGAAAGCGTCAGCTACCCCAGCGCCAACGACCGCACCGCGTATGCGTTCTTCTACCCGCCCACCAACCGCGACGTCCAGGCGCCGGCCGGCGAGAAGCCGCCCGTCATCGTCATCGGCCATGGCGGCCCGACCAGCATGGCGGCCAGCACGCTGAAACTGGCGACGCAGTACTGGACCAGCCGCGGCTTCGGGGTGCTGGACGTGAACTACGGCGGCAGCACGGGCTTCGGCCGCGCCTACCGCGACGCGCTGAAAGGCCAATGGGGCATCGTCGACGTCGAGGACTGCATCGCCGGCGCGCAGTACTTGGTGCAGACCGGCCGCGCCGATGGCGAACGGCTGATCATCCGCGGCGGCAGCGCCGGCGGCCTGACGACGCTGTGCGCGCTGACGTTCCACGACGTCTTCAAGCTGGGCGCCAGCTATTACGGCGTCTCCGACCTGCAAGGGCTGGACGACGACTCGCACAAGTTCGAATCGCACTACAACGAATACCTGATCGCGCCGCAGCCGGAAGCAAAAGAGATCTACCGCCAGCGTTCGCCGATCAATCACACCGACCGTCTGGCCCGGCCGATGATCTTCTTCCAGGGCCTGGACGACAAGGTGGTGCCGCCGCAGCAATCGGAATCGATGGTCAGTGCACTGCAGCAGCGCGGCATCCCCGTTGCCTACGTGCCGCTGGAGGGCGAAGGCCATGGCTTCCGCAAGGCCGAGAACATCGTCCGCACACTGGAGGCCGAACTGTATTTCTACCGCCGCATCTTCGGCCTGCATGAAGGTCTGGACAGCGCCGTCACGATCCACAATCTGCAGGACTAAATGCCCGACACGCTGCACACCGAATTCGAAAGCCTCGACCTCGTCGAAAAAGCCGTTCTAGCCCTCCTCGCGCTGATCGGCGACCCGGTCGGGCGAACCGCCCTGCTTGACATGATGACGGCCGCCGGCATTCCGAACGCCGACGGCAGCCGGCTGACGGTGACCACGCTGGACGATCATGTGGTCAAGCTGGAGCGCCTGGCCTTCGTCACGCTGGTGGTGGGCCGCGGCTACGTGTGCAACGCCAAGGTGCGCTGGCCGGCGATGCGCGCCGCCATCGGCGCACACCTGCTGCAGGACCTGTGCAAGGCGTATGAAGCGCAGAACCCGATGCGCCAGAGCTGGAACGGCAACGTCGAGCCGCGCAGCTACCGCCATGGCGTGGCACGCCTGCGCATGGCGCTCTTGCGCGGCCTGCCGCCGCCGGACGTGCTGCCGCTGCTGACGGCCTGCATGTCCTGTTACGAAGCGGCGCAGCTGCACCCGATCGTCGACATTTTCAGCAAGCCGTTCGAGCCGGGCATGCTGCTGCTGGTGCACCCGGTACTGCAGGACGATGTGCTGATGCTGCTGTTGCTGCACTCGCAACGCGAACCGGCACTGGCGCCGACCGTGCGCGGCTTCGCCGAACGCCATTTCGAACGACGCATCACGTCGGACGGCAATGTCAGCCCGGCGCTGCGCCTGGCACTGGCCGAGCAGGCCATCCTGTGCGGACAACTGCAGAACGCCGTGCGTTATCTGGAAGGCAGCGAAGGCGCGCTGGCGCTGTTCTTCGCCAGCGCCATCCAGGTGCTGCGCGGAGACCTCGGCGACGCCATCGGCGGCTTCGAGACGGCATTGAAAGCCACGCG
>Ga0265797_10004033_pt1 | contig 22826 bp, 18 predicted proteins | sample P2T30metagenome_FD_192433 | JGI IMG/M metagenome (GOLD analysis project Ga0265797, IMG submission 192433) | Plant litter microbial communities from East Loma Ridge, Irvine, California - P2 T30 | ecosystem: Environmental > Terrestrial > Plant litter > Unclassified | place: USA: California... | reverse complement strand
CTGACGACGAGGGAAAGGCAGACGATTAAACGTTTCATGGGCATCCGGAAGCTGGGTGACAAAAACCCATGATAGCCCTGTTTTACAGCTGGGCTCAACCGCAAAAATGACAAGGCCGGCATGAAGCCGGCCTCGTCGATCGGGTTTTACCCGGCTTTACGCATCCAGCGCCTGGCGGAAATCGCCGACCAGGTCGTCGGTATCCTCGATGCCAACCGACACGCGGATCAAGCCTTCGGCAATGCCCATGCTGGCGCGGCGCTCGGCGCCCATCTCGAAGAAGATCGTGTGCGCGACCGGAATCACCAGGGTACGGTTGTCGCCCAGGTTCGAGGCCGGGATCGCGATCCTGAGGCGGTTGAGGTAGTCGAACGGGTCGATCGCCTCCTTCAGCTCAAAGCTCAGCAGCGAGCCGCCCGAGCGGAACAGTTCCTTGACGATGCCGTTCTGGGGATGCGAAACCAGGCCTGGGTAGTAAACGGCAGCCACCCGCTCGTCGGCCTCCAGCATCGTCGCCAGCGCCAGCGCATTGGCGCAAGTGCGCTCCATGCGCAGCGCCAGCGTCTCGGCGCCGACCGCGATATGGTGCGCCGCTTCCGGGCCGAGCGAGGCGCCGAAGTCGCGCAGCGCCTTGGCCCGCAGCTGGGCCATGCCTTGCGCGGCAGGCGGCTGCTTGCGGAAGTTCTGGGCGATATTCGGATACGCGCTCCAGTTGAACAGGCCGGTATCGGTCAATGCGCCGCCGAGCGCGATGCCGTGGCCGCCGATCGACTTGGTCAGCGAATTGATCACCAGCCCGGCGTGCACATCCTTCGGACGGAACAGCCACGGCGTGGTCATCGTATTGTCGACCACGTACAGGATGCCGCGCGCGCGGCACAGTTCGCCGATGCGGGCCAGGTCCGCCACCTGCGTGCGCGGGTTGGCGATGGTTTCGACGAACACCATGCGGGTGTTGGGTTGCAGCGCCGCTTCGACTGCCGCCACATCGGTGGCGTCGACGAACGCGACATCGACGCCCTGCCCCGCCACCGTCTGCCACAGGCTGTTGGTGTTGCCGAACAGGAAGCTCGACGAGACGATCTGGTCGCCTGCTTTCAACAGCGCCTGGAACAGCGCGCCGATCGCCGCCATGCCGGTGCCGAAGCACAGGGTGGCGACGCCGTCTTCCATCTTGCTGATCTTGTCTTCCAGCGCCGACACGGTCGGGTTGCCCTGACGACCGTATCTGAAACCCGGCTCCTTGCCCTGGAACACCGACGCCAGCTGGCGCGCATCGGCATAGCCGAACGCGACCGAGGTGTGGATCGGCTTGTGCAGCGAGCCCTGCTCGATCGTCTTGCGACGATCGTTGTGCAAGATCGTGGTGGTGAAGCCGTAGTTCTTCTGGTCGCTCATGCTTACTCGGCAGCCACCGCAGGGTTCAGGTTCAGCTGGGTACGCACCGGATCCTCGATTTCTTTCTTGGTCGGGTTGTGGCGCGCCGATTCCTGGCGATCCAGGTATTCCGGGGTCACGTCGCCGGTGACGTAGATGCCGTCAAAGCACGACGCCTCGAAGTTCTTCAGCTCAGGATTGACGTCCGAGATCGCGCGCTTGAGGGCGTCGACATCCTGGTAGATCACGCGGTCGGCGGTGATCTCGGCGCAGACTTCTTCGACAGTGCGGCCGTGTGCGATCAGTTCGTCGCGGGTCGGCATATCGATGCCGTACACGTTCGGGTACAGCACCGGTGGCGCGGCCGAGGCGAAGAACACCTTGCGGGCGCCGGCTTCGCGCGCCATCTGCACGATCTCGCGGCTGGTGGTGCCGCGCACGATCGAATCGTCGACCAGCAGCACGTTCTTGTCCTTGAATTCGGACGTGATCGCGTTGAGCTTCTGGCGTACCGATTTCTTGCGCATGCCCTGACCCGGCATGATGAAGGTGCGGCCGATGTAGCGGTTCTTGATGAAGCCTTCGCGGTATTCCACGCCGAGCTTGAGGGCCAGCTGGATCGCGGCCGGACGCGACGAATCCGGGATCGGCATCACGACGTCGATCTCCTCGACCGGGATCTCGTTGCGGACCTTGTCGGCCAGGTATTCGCCCATGCGCAGGCGGGTCGCGTAGACCGAGGCGCCGTCGATCACCGAATCCGGACGGGCCAGGTAGACGAACTCGAAGGCGCACGGATTGAGCGACGGGTTCTGCGCGCACTGGCGCTCGGAGAAGGTGCCATCGTTGCCGATGAAGACCGCTTCGCCCGGTGCGATATCGCGCACGAAGCGGAAGCCCAGGCCTTCGAGCGCCACCGATTCGCTGGCCACCAGGTATTCGGTGCCGGCTTCGGTTTCGTTGATGCCCAGGCACAGCGGGCGGATGCCGAACGGATCGCGGAAGGCCAGCATGCCGTGGCCGGCGATCTGCGCGACCACGGCATAGGCGCCGCGCACGCGGCGGTGCACTGCGGCGACTGCCTTGAACACGGCGTCGGCGTTGAGCGAGAAGCCGTCGGCCGCTTCCTGGATTTCGTGTGCCAGCACGTTGAGCAGCACTTCGGAATCGGAATCGGTGTTGATGTGGCGGCGGTCGTTGCGGAACAGCTCATCCTTCAGCTGGGCCTGGTTAGTCAGGTTGCCGTTGTGGGCCAGCGTGATGCCGAACGGGGCGTTGACGTAGAACGGCTGCGCTTCTTCTTCGCTCGACGAACCGGCGGTCGGATAGCGGCAGTGGCCGATTCCGGTATTGCCTTGCAGCGAACGCATATTACGGGTGCGGAACACGTCCCGGACCAGGCCATTGGCCTTGAACATCGAGAACATGCTGCTGTGATTGGTCGCAATGCCCGCCGCATCCTGGCCGCGGTGCTGCAGCAGCAGCAGTGCGTCATACAACAGCTGGTTGACGGGAGAATTCGAGACGACGCCGACGATGCCACACATGGTGTGCTCCTAAAAGCTTGGGTGCTTGATTACAAAAAAGTTCAAATAAGACGTTGATGCGATGACGCTGAGGAATAAGCTGCCAATAAGGCGGTCAAAAGTTCACATGCTGCGCCATGGCAGCGGGGAGGAAGGGCTTGACGGTGCGAGCACCGGTCTCGGCAATCGGCGACAGCAGCGCCTGTTGCCAGAATGCCTGCTTCGGGAGTTCGGTCATCCCACACAATATGACGCCGGCCAGCACGATTACAATGCCGCGCGCCAATCCAAACAATCCTCCAAGGCCGCGGTCAGCGAGCGAGAGCCCGGTGGCTTCCACCAGGGCGCCGATCGCCAGCGACAGCAGGCCCATCAAAATCCGTACGCCCAGGAACAGCGCGATGAAGGCCACGATCAGGCGCGCCGTCGCGCCGGGGATCACGTCCGGCAGCAGCGGCGCCAGTTGCGCGCCGTAGGCATTGGCCACCACGAAGGCGACGATCCAGCCGACCAGCGACAGGATCTCCTTGACCAGGCCGCGCAGCGTGCTGATGACCACGGAGCAAATCAGCACGAACAGCACCAGGTAGTCGAAAATCGTCACGCTTGACTACGGTACGATCAGAGCGGGACCATGCTGCCGGACAAGCCGATGCCGCCCAGCTTGGCGCGCGTTTTATCGGCCTCTTCCTTGCTGAACGGGCCTATCCGTACGCGGATCAGTTCACCGGACTTCTGGGTGAACGACGCGATGCCGGCGGCGCGCAGGCGGTCTTGCAATTCGGTTACTTTTTCCTGGCTGGCCAGGGCGGCGACCTGCACTACATACTTGGGCGCCGGGCCTTGCGGCTTCTGGGCTTCCGCCGCTGCGGCGGCAGCAGGCTTGCCTTCGAGGATGGCCATGGCGCGGGCGGCGTCGTCCTGCTTTGGCGCCGGCTTGGCGACCGCCTCGGCCTTCGGATGCGTCTCGGCGGCCGGCTTCTTCACCGGCTCCGGCTTTTTCTCGGGCTTCGGTTCAGGCTTCGGCTCAGGCTTGACCGGCTCGGGCTTTGGCGTTGGCTTGGGCGTCTCGACGGGCTTGGCCGGTTCGAGCATGCGCATCGGCGGCGGCTCGGTGGCGGCCGGCGTGGTGGGCGCGATGGCAGGCGGGACTGCGGCCGGCGCGCGGGTGCTTGCCGGCGGCGCCGGGACCGGCTCGATGATTTCTTCGTCGCTGTCGACGCTGGCCGACGGCGGCACCTGCTCGGATGGCACCGGCAATGGCGCGGCCTTTTCCTTGTCCGGGATGTGGACGGCGATGTCGGTGGCCAGCGGCTTGGGCTCGGAATCGAGCAGCATCGGCAACGCGACGATGGCCGCCAGCACCAGCGCGATCGCGCCGACCAGGCGGCGGCGTGCGCGCTTTTTCTCCGGCAGGATCGGGTCGCCCCGGCTTGTGCGCCGTCCGCCATCGGCGGAGCTGGCGCGTTTGGAACGCGCGCGCTCGGTATAGGCGGCGTCGTCTTCCTTGACGAAGTGGCCGCTGTCGCGCGCAGTTTCTTGCTTGTTTTTATTGCCGAACGAGAACAAGCCCATGTGGTTCAGGTAGTAGGGTGAAGAATCTCAGTGAAGACGCGCTTTGCGGGCCGCCATGACGCCGGCGACCGTGTAGAACGAGCCAAAGACCACAATTCTATCATTCTCCCCTGCCCGGCTCAGCGCATTCGCGTAGGCGTCGGCCGGATTGGGGAACGCGGTCACTGAAAAATCCTCGTCCTTGGCGCCTGCGGGACGGCGTTCGAGCAGTTTTTCAGCCAATGCTTCCGGCTTAGCTGAGCGCGGCGAATCGAGTTCGGTAACACACCAGTGGTCGATGATGCCGGCCATTGGGGCGATCACGGCGTCGATATCCTTGTCGTCCATGATGCCGAACACCGCATAGGTAAAGCGGTGGAAACCCATATTGCCGAGGTTTTGCGCGAGCGTCGCGGCGGCGTGCGGGTTATGGGCTACGTCCAGCACCTGGGTAGGACGGCCGGCCAGCACCTGGAAGCGGCCCGGCAGCTCGACCAGCGCCAGGCCGGCGCGGGTTTCCTGGGCGCCGCACGGCAGTTGCATGCGCAACGCTTCGAGCGCTGCCAGCGCGGCCGCGGCGTTGAGCAGCTGGTTGGCGCCGCGCAGGGCCGGATAGGCCAGTGAATTGCGGCGCTGGCTGCGTCCGCCATAGCTCCACTGCTGCTGGTCGCCCTGGTAGTTGAAATCGCGGCCGAGCAACCACAGGTCGGCGCCGATCTTTTCGGCGTGGTCGATCAGCGATTGCGGCGGCACCGGGTCGCTGCAGATCGCGGTTTTGCCGGCGCGGAAAATACCAGCCTTTTCGAAACCGATCTTCTCGCGCGTGTCGCCGAGATAGGCGGTATGGTCGATATCGATGCTGGTGACGATCGAGACGTCGGGGTCGATGACGTTAACGGCGTCGAGGCGCCCGCCCAGGCCCACTTCGAGGATGGCGACGTCGACGCCGCTTTTCGATATCAGGTGCGCGATCGCCAGCGTGGTGAACTCGAAGTACGTCAGGTCGGTGGATTCGCGAGCGGTTTCGACGGTATTGAAGGCGTCGATCAGCGCTTCATCGGTCGCCATCTCGCCGTTGATGCGGGCGCGCTCATTGAAGTCGAGGAAGTGCGGCTTGATGTACAGGCCGACGCGGTAGCCGGACTGCAGCAGGACCGATTCGAGCATCGCGCAGGTGGAACCCTTGCCGTTGGTGCCGGCGACCATGATGACCGGGCAATCGAAGGCGAGCTGCAGGCGCTCCTTGACGGCGCGGACGCGGTCCAGGCCCATGTCGATATGGGTTTCGGCATGGCGCGACTCGAGCAGGGCCAGCCAGTCGGGCAAGGTGGTCGGGAATGGGGACATGGGATGTGCGCTTACGTAGGTAGGCAATGCGGTGCAGTGCGGACGAGCTGAAAGGCGGCCCGCAGGCAAGCTGGTCAGCTTGCCTGCGCGGGCCGCCCTTGGAGTGCGATCAAGCCAGGACTTCGGTCGCCTGGTTTTGCAGCAGGGCCAGCAGGCGCGCGATTTCTTCGCGCATCTTGCGGCGGTCGACGATCATGTCGACGGCGCCCTTGGTGACCAGGAACTCGGCGCGCTGGAAGCCTTCCGGCAGCTTCTCACGCACGGTGTTCTCGATCACGCGCGGACCGGCGAAGCCGATCAGGGCTTTCGGTTCGGCGATGACGACGTCGCCCATGAAGGCGAACGAGGCCGAGACGCCGCCCATGGTCGGGTCGGTCAGCACGCTGATGAACGGCAGCTTCTTCTCTGCCAATTTGGTCAGCATGGCGGTGGTCTTGGCCATCTGCATCAGCGACAGCAAGCCTTCCTGCATGCGGGCGCCGCCGGTAGCGGTAATGCAAATGAACGGCACTTTCTGCTCGAGCGCAACCTGCGCGCCGCGCACGAAACGCTCACCGACCACGGAACCCATGGAGCCGCCCATGAATTCGAATTCGAAGGCCGCCACGACAACCGGCAGGCTCATGATGGAGCCGCCCTGCACGATCAGCGCATCGGTCTCGCCAGTGGCGTCCATGGCCGACTTGAGACGGTCAGGATACTTCTTGCTGTCCTTGAACTTCAGCGTATCGACCGGGAGGGTCTCCTGGCCGATGTCGTAGCGACCGCCCTCGTCGAGCAGGGAGTCGAGCCGTTCGCGCGCGCGAATACGCATATGGTGATCGCACTTGGGGCAGACATGCAGGTTGGACTCGATATCTGCGCGATACAGCACCGACTCGCACGACGGGCACTTGACCCACAGGCCTTCCGGCATGGTCTTGCGATTGGCGGCATCGGAGCGCTGGATCCGTGGGGGCAGCAGTTTTTCCAACCAACTCATATTCTCTCCTTTGCGGCGAATCTTTTGAAGAGGCGTAGTGTAGCCGCTCGGGCATCACTTGTCGAATGATGGCAAGCTGCCAATTGTCGTGGCGACACTACCCGCGGTGGTTGCCGTCAATCAGGCTTGGACGTCGAGCAAGGTGTGCTCGAAGCCGCCAATGCGCTTGGCAACAATATTGTACAGCCAGGCGCCGATCACGCCGCTGATCAAGCCAGGATCGGGTACACGATCATCATGCCGATCGCACTGCCGATGCCGAATCCGGCCATATCAGCGTCGCCGAACTACTTAGCTCGCGTCGAGTGCGCTGCGAATGCCCGACAGGAAGGTGCGTACCGCCACCACCGCATCCTCCTTCGGCACCGACTCGATTTCCTGGATGATGCGGCTGCCAATCACGACGGCGTCGGCGACCTGGGCGACGGCTTGCGCGGTCGCCGCGTCGCGGATGCCGAAACCGACGCCGATCGGGAGCTTCACATGTTCGCGGATGGCGTTCACGCGGCGCGCGACGTCGTCGGTATCGATCGCGCCCGAGCCGGTCACGCCCTTCAGCGAGACGTAGTAGCTGAAGCCGCCGCCATGACGGGCCACTTGTTTTACCCGCTCAGTCGTCGAAGTCGGCGCCAGCAGGAAGATCAGGTCGAGGTCATTCTCGCGCATGGCGGTGGCGAACTCGGTGCATTCTTCCGGCGGGTAGTCCACCACGATGGCGCCGTCGGCGCCGGCTTCTTTTGCGCAGCGGATGAATTCGCCCTGGCCAATGCGCTCGATCGGGTTGGCGTAACCCATCAGCACAACCGGCGTCTTCTGGTCGGTGCGGCGGAATTCGCGCACGAAGGCAAAGACGTCTTTGAGGCCGATATTGAATTTGAGCGCGCGCTCGCAGGCGCGCTGGATCACCGGGCCCTCGGCCATCGGGTCCGAAAACGGGACGCCCAGTTCCAGTACGTCGGCGCCGCCCGCCACCAGGGCGTGCATCAGCGGGACGGTCAGGTCGGGGCCCGGGTCGCCGGCGGTGATGAAGGTGACCAGGCCGGTCTTGTTGGCCGCTTTCAGGGCGGCGAAGGTTGGTGCAATGCGGGACATGGTGTGCTCCTCAGGGTGGCGTGGATGGCGAATGGACGCCGGCCGCTCAGGGCCGGCGCCGATGAATGGCGGCTGGACCTCAGCCGAAATCCATCCCCATCCGCTGCGCCACCGTGTGCATGTCCTTGTCGCCGCGGCCCGACAGGTTGACCAGGATGATGCTGTCCTTCGGCAGCGTCGCCGCCAGCTTCACGCCATGGGCGATCGCGTGCGACGATTCCAGCGCCGGGATGATGCCCTCAATGCGGCAGCAATCATGGAAGGCCTGCAGCGCCTCGTCGTCCGTGATCGACACATACTGCGCGCGCGCCGAATCCTTCAGCCACGCGTGTTCCGGGCCCACGCCCGGATAATCCAGCCCCGCCGATACCGAATGCGTCTCGATGATCTGCCCGTTATCGTCCTGCAGCAGATAGGTGCGGTTGCCATGCAACACACCCGGCAGGCCGGCCGTCAGCGACGCGGCATGCTTGCCCGAGTCCAGGCCCTCGCCCGCCGCTTCGACGCCGATCAGCTGCACGCCGGGCTCGCCGATATACGGATAAAAAATCCCCATCGCGTTCGAACCGCCGCCGATGCAGGCCACCACGTAGTCGGGCTGGCGCCCCGTCATGGCCGGCATCTGCACCCGGCATTCCTCGCCGATCACCGACTGGAAGTCGCGCACCATCATTGGATACGGGTGCGGACCGGCTACGGTGCCGATGATATAAAAGGTGTTCTCGATATTCGTGACCCAGTCGCGCATCGCTTCGTTGAGCGCGTCCTTCAGGGTCTTGGAACCCGACTCCACCGGCACCACGGTCGCGCCCAGCAGCTTCATGCGGTACACGTTCTGGGCCTGGCGCTTGACGTCTTCGCTGCCCATGTACACTACGCACTCCAGGCCGAAGCGCGCGCAGATGGTGGCGGTGGCCACGCCGTGCTGGCCGGCGCCGGTTTCGGCGATGATGCGCGGCTTGCCCATGCGGCGCGCCAGCAGGGCCTGGCCGATCACGTTATTGATCTTGTGCGCGCCGGTATGGTTCAGGTCTTCGCGCTTGAGGTACACCTGGGCGCCGCCGGCCATCTCGGACCAGCGCTTGGCGTGGTACACCGGCGATGGCCGGCCAACGAAATGCGCCAGCTCGTAGCGGAATTCCTCGAGAAATTCGGGATCCTGCGCGTACTTTGCATAGGCTTCGTTCAGCTCGGCCAGCGCATGCGACAGGGTTTCGGCGACGAACGAGCCGCCGTAGGGACCGAAGTGCCCCGCCGCGTCGGGCAAGGCATAGTCAGGGGTCTTGAACAGGGGGGCAGCGCCGGGCTGGCCCTTAGGGAGAAATGCTTTCATGGTGCGACTCGCTATCGATGGTGGTATCGGCTACCCGCACCGCCGCGATGAAGGCGGCGATCTTGCGGGCGTCCTTGATGCCCTTCGCTTCTTCGACACCACTGCTGATGTCGACGGCGAACGGCCGAACACGTACGGTCGCGTCAGTCGCGTTCTGTACGTTCAACCCACCACTCAAAACGACCCGAGGCGCGAGCTCTTTTGGAATGAGAGACCAATCGAAGACCTTTCCTGCACCACCATAGGCGTCCACGTAAGCGTCGAGCAGAAGACCCGAGAACCATGGACTGGCGGCGCGGTATGCAAGCTCGCATTCTAGCAAAGCTGATGGCGGCGTGTCCGGTTTGACGCGATACGCGCGCACAAAGGGCCGTGCTACGGCGGCGGCGATCGCCGCACACTGCTCGACGGTTTCATCGCCATGGAACTGGATCAGCCCGAGCGGCATGCGCGCGGCCACCTCAGCCACCTCGCCCGGCGTCGGATTGACGAACAGCGCCACCGCGCTCACGAACGGCGGCAGCGCCGCGCACAGCGCACCGGCCTGCTCGGGCGTGACATAGCGCGGGCTTTTCGGATAGAACACGAAGCCGAGGGCGTCGGCGCCAAGGTCGACTGCCGCGCGCAGGTCTTGCGCGCGGGTGATGCCGCAGATTTTGATACGGGTGCGTCGCATGCGAGTCCTGAAGTTTACAGCCACGGCAGGGGCGATGACGCCTCCTGCGGCAGCTTCCACTTCGGATCGTACTCGATTCTGGCGAAATACAGGCCGTCCGGCATGAAGGTCGGTGCGGCCACGTCGCGTGACCGGCTTTCCAATACCTCTAGCATCCAGTCCGGCTCCTGCCGTCCGGTGCCGATATATACGAGCGAGCCGACGATATTGCGCACCATATGGTGCAGGAAGGCGCTGGCGCGCAGCGTGAACACGAGGATGTCACCGTACTGCGCGATGCTCACCTCATGCATGTCCTTGACCGGCGTCTTGGCCTGGCAGCCAGAGGCGCGAAACGCCGAGAAGTCATGGGTGCCAATCAGGTGCCGTGCACCCTCGCGCATGCGCTCGACGTCGAGCGGACGGAAGACCCAGCCGGCCCGCTTGGCCAGCAGCGCCGATGGATGCGGGTGGTTGTAGAGCACATAGTGATAGGTGCGCGAGCGCGCCGAGAAGCGGGCGTGGAAGTCCTGCCCTCCCTCATCCGGTTCCACCGAGGTGGCCCAGCGGACCACGATCGATTCGGGCAGGAAGGCGTTCACGCCGCGCACCCAGGACTGGGGCGAGCGATCGAGCGCGGTGTCGAAATGGATCACCTGCTCGATCGCGTGGACGCCGGTGTCGGTACGGCCGGCGCAGGTCGTGCTCAAGGGCGTGCAGGCGAACTTTTCGAGTGCGATCTCGAGCCGGTCCTGCACGGTGTTACGATCCGGCTGCTTCTGGTAGCCGTTCCAACCGGTGCCGCTGTACTGGACACCCAACACGATACGGGTCACGCCAATAAATCTCGCATCGCGCTGGCCTTGCTGACCTGTTCCGTATTGCCGCCCTTGATGACTTCATCGAGCAGTTCGCGCGCGCCTTCCTTGTCGCCGATCTCCTGATAGGCGATGGCCAGGTCCAGCTTGGTCTCCATCTCCATGTGTTCAGGCGACATCTGGCCCGACGCGGCATCCACCGCGCCGGCGTCTAGCGCCGTTGGCTGGGCGGTCGGCTCGGAAGGTGGCAGGTCGAGATCGAGGTCGGACATGTCGAACGACGGCTCCGAGCTGGCTGCCTTGGCGCTCGGGGCGAAGGCCTCACGCGCCGAGACTTCCTGGGGCGCAGGCACCGCGGCCGGGGTATCCGGCAGGTCGAACATCTCGAACGGATCGTCCTGCTGCTGGCCGAAGTCTTTCGGCTCGGCGCCGCCAGAGGCGCGGGCGTCGGCTGGCGTGCCGAAGTCCATCGTGTCGAGGTCGAACAGCGGATCATCCGATTCGCTGGCCGGAGCCTTGCGCGCGGCTGGCGCCTCATCGAAGACCGGCGTGGCCGGGGTGACCGGCGTGACTGGCGCGCTGAAGTCCATTGCATCGAGATCGTGCAGCGGATCGGCGGCGGCCACGGTCGGCTGCGGCGTACTGCCCGGCAGCGGCGGCAGGCCGTCGAAGTCCTTGGCCAGGCCGGCCATGTCGACCGGCGTTGCCTGGATCTGCTCCTGTGGCGACAGGTCGAGCGTGAAGTCGTCGTCTGCGGCCGATGCCGCCGGCTGTGCAGCTGCAGGCGCAGGCGTGCCGAAGTCCATGTCAAAATCGAGCTCGTTGGTATCGAACGAGGATGCCGCCGGTGTTGCAGCCGGTGCCGGCGCAGCGGTCGGCGTCATGTCGAATTCCAGGTCCGGCACGGCAGTCGCCTCCGGATCCGGACGGCTTTCCGCCTTTGGCGCCTCCGCGCTGGTCACCGGCTCGAAGCTCAAACCGCCGAGGTCGAAGTCGAGTGCGTTCTCTTCCTTGCGCGCCTCGAATGCCGGTTCGGCTTGCGGGGCGGCGGTCGCTGCGTGGTCGTCCTTGGCCAGTGCGACCGCGGCAGCACCGGCAGCAGCGCCGGCAGCAACGCCAGCCACCGTCGGGCCGCCACGGAAGGCGTCCTCATACTGTTGCGACAGCATCGCCTGCTGGCTGCGTTCCTGCGCGCTCGGCGCCTGCGCTTGCGCCGGTGCGGCGTTCGCGTACAGCGGGTTCGATGGATCGATGGTCAAGCCCAGCGCCGCGGCCTGGGCCCATTCTTCGCCGTGGCCGGCAGTCAAGGCGTGCAGCTCGCGCGCCTGGACTTCGAACGCTCTAGCGTCCTTGCGGGTGGCGTAGATCTCGAGCAGCTTCAGACGCACCGGATGGCGATCCGGATGGATGCGCAGCGCTTCCTTCAGGATTTCCTCGGCCTGGGCGTCGCGGCCGTAGGCGATATACACGTCGGCTTCGGCGACCGGATCGACTTCATTGGTGTCGAGCTGGCTGGCCGATGGGGCGAAGCTGGAATTGAACACGCTGTTATTCGTGTCCACGCTCTGGCCGCCGCTTTCAGCGAACAGCGAATGCGCGGCGGTGCCTTGCGTACCGATCACCGACGGCTCGGTCAAGATCGTTTTGGCCGGCGCGTTGTCGCCCTTGCGGCGACGGGCGATGGCCAGCGCGGCGAGCAGCAGCACCAGCACGCCGGCGCCGATATAGAGGATATTGTCGAGGATCGTGTCGACCAGGCCTTTTTCGGCCGGCGGGGCCGGCTTTTTGATGCGTGGATGCGGCTTGGTCTCGGCGGCTGTGTCGGCTGCCGTCTTGGCGGCGGCATCGGCCGTTTTCGCGGCGGCGGCAGCAGTTGCGGCGGCAGCGGCGGCTTCTTCGGCTTCGGCGCCGGCGCGGTTCGGCACCGTTGCCAGGGTTTCCAGTTCGCCGACGTTCTTCTCGAGTTCCTTGACGCGCTCTTGCGCCTGTTCGAGCTGGCGCTGCTTGGCCAGGGTGTCTTCGACGCTGGCGGTGCCGCTGGCCGGCGCGTTGGCGGCGGCGGGCGTGGCTTTCGACAGTTGCAGCTTGTCCTGCGCTTCGCTGGCGGCGGTCGGGCGTTCCTCGACCCGCGCGCTGACGCGGCCGCTGGCGCTCTGGCTGCCCTGCGGCGCGGCGCTCGGGGCGCTGCTGCCGACCTGGCCGGCCAGCTTGTTACGGTAGGCGTCGAAGTCGGCCGCATGGGCCACCACCACGCCGCGCGCCTCGCCTTCGCCAGGGCCGCCGCGCACGGCGTCGGCATCCGGCACGGAGAGGATCTGGCCCGACTTAAGGCGGTTCATATTGTTGCCAATGAAGGCGTCCGGATTCGCGCGGTACAGCGCGACGAGCATCATGTCGAGCGAGATGTCGGCCGGTTTCACGCGCCGGGCGATGCCGCCGAGCGTGTCGCCGCGGCGTACGCGGACACTCGATTCCGAATCACCGGCCTGGCCTTCGGCAGCCTGGCGTTCGGCCCCGGCGCGCGCTGCAGCGGCGCGCGCGGCAAGGCGGGACTGGTCGCCGTTGGCGGCCTGACCCTGGCGGGCCTGCGGCGCAGCGGCCACCTGGGCCGGCTGGGTCGAGCGCAGCTCGGCCGGGTCGAGCAGGAAGGTGTATTCGCGCACCAGGCGGCCATTATTCCAGGTCAGCTCGAGCAGCATGTCGACGAACGGCTCGTTGAGCGGCTGGCTGGAGTTGACGCGAATGACCTTGCGCCCGCCGCGGTCTTCGACGGCGAAGCGCAGCGACAGGAGCGCCGGGTTGAATTCGATATTGGCGGCGCGGAACGCTTCCGGCGCGGCCAGCTTGACTGCCAGGCTGGCCGGGTCTTCGCCGGCGCTCGTGGTCAGTTCAATTTCGGCCCGCAGGGGCTGGCCCAATGCGGACAGTACTGTCAACTTGCCCAGCCCTGCTGCATTGGCGGCGGAAGACAAAAGCACTGCACTGGCCACGGCCGCGGTGATCGATTTCAGCGCGGTTGCCACAAGCGGATTTTGGTGCGAAAAATGCATAGTTAGCAGCGAGTAAGTTGACAGATGGAAACACGGCTTCCCGGACTCTCAACATAGCATCATGCTCTGGAGCATGCAAGCTCTCCGGGCACTCGGAGGGGTGGAGTATGCACCTTCGCTGCCTTGACTGTCCCGTAGATGAAACATTCAATAGTTACAATGCATCGGAGTTGTCGCGGATACAAGCAAAAGTGGACGGCCGGGCCGTCCACCCTGATTGCATGGATTTAACGTTCCAGGACGATACGCAGCATGCGGCGCAGTGGTTCGGCCGCACCCCACAGCAGCTGGTCGCCGACCGTGAACGCCGACAGGTAATCGTCGCCCATCGACATCTTGCGCAGGCGGCCGACCGGGATGCCCAGGCCGCCGGTCACTGCCGCCGGCGACAGGTCGCGCATCGAGGCTTCGCGGGTATTCGGCACCACTTTCACCCATTGGTTGTGCGAGGCGATGATGTCATTGATCTCATCGAGCGGCACGTCTTTGGTGAGCTTGATGGTCAGCGCCTGCGAGTGGCAGCGCATCGCGCCGATGCGCACGCACAGGCCGTCGACCGGAATCGGGCTGGCGTCGAAGCCCGCGCCGCGGCCCAGGATCTTGTTGGTCTCGGCGCCGGCCTTCCATTCTTCTTTCGACTGGCCGTTGCCCAGGTCCTTGTCGATCCACGGGATCAGGTTGCCGGCCAGCGGGGCACCGAACTGCTTGATCTCGTCGGGCGAGTAGCCATTCTGGGTCGCCAGCACGGTGCGGTCGATCTCGAGGATCGCCGAAGCCGGATCGTCCAGCAGCGATTTCACCGAATTGTTGATGGTGCCGAACTGGGTCAGCAGTTCGCGCATGTGCTGGGCGCCGCCGCCGGACGCCGCCTGGTAGGTCATGGAGGTCATCCACTCCACCAGGCCGGCATTGAACAGGCCACCCAGGCCGATCAGCATGCACGACACGGTGCAGTTACCGCCGATGTAGTTCTTCACGCCTTTCGACAGCGCCGCGTCGATCACGCTGCGGTTGACCGGGTCCAGCACGATGACGGCGTCGTCGTTCATGCGCAGGGTCGACGCGGCGTCGATCCAGTAGCCGTTCCAGCCGGCCGCGCGCAGTTTCGGGTACACGTCGCCCGTGTAGTCGCCGCCCTGGCAGGAGATGATGATCTCGCACTTCGACAGTTCGGCAACATCAAGCGCGCTCTTCAGGGTAGTTTCGTTTTTCGCCATCGAAGGCGCAGCGCCGCCCGGATTCGAGGTGGTGAAGAACACCGGCTCGATGTGGTCGAAATCGCCCTCTTCTTGCATACGCTGCATGAGGACCGAGCCGACCATGCCGCGCCAACCTACCAGACCAACTAGTTTCATCATCTTCTCTCAGGTTTGACTAAATTCTTTATCCGAGCGCCGCGACCACTGCGTTGCCCATCTCTTCGGTGCCCACTTTCGTGGTCCCTGCCTCGTGGATATCGGGCGTGCGCAGCCCTTGCGCCAGCACGCGTTTGACGGCGCTCTCGATGCGGTCGGCCTGGTCAAGCAGGCCGAGCGAGAAGCGCAGCATCATCGCCGCCGACAGAATCGTCGCCAGCGGATTGGCGACGCCCTGCCCCGCGATATCGGGCGCCGAACCGTGCGACGGCTCGTACAGACCCTTGTTGTTGGCGTCGAGCGAGGCCGACGGCAGCATGCCGATCGAACCGGTCAGCATCGCGGCGGCATCCGACAGGATATCGCCGAACATATTACCAGTAACGATCACGTCGAACTTCTTCGGCGCCCGCACCAGCTGCATGGCCGCGTTATCGACATACATGTGTTCGAGCGCGACGTCCTGGTATTCCTTATGTACATCGGTGACGATGTCGCGCCAGAACTGGAAGGTCTCCAGCACATTGGCCTTGTCGACGCTGGTCACGCGACCGTCGCGCTTCCTCGCAGCCTGGAACGCCACGTGGGCGATGCGGCGGATCTCGCCTTCGGCGTAGCGCATGGTGTCGAAGCCTTCGCGCTGCCCTTTGAACGGGCCGTCCGGGCACTCGCGCACGCCGCGCGGCTTGCCGAAATAAATGTCGCCCGTCAGTTCGCGGATGATCAGGATGTCCAGGCCCGACACCACTTCGGGTTTCAGGGTCGAAGCGCCGGCCAGCTCGGGATACAGGATTGCCGGACGCAGGTTGGCGAACAGGTTCAGTTCGCGGCGCAAGCCCAGGATCGCCTGCTCGGGGCGCAGCGCGCGCTCGAGCGTATCGTACTGGTAGTCGCCGACGGCGCCGAACAGCACCGCGTCGGCGTCCTTCGCCAGCTTGAGCGTGGCTTCCGGCAGCGGGTGGCCATGGGCCGCATAGCCGGCGCCGCCGACTTCCGCGCTTTCCATCTCGAACGATTCGCCGAGCGCGTTCAATACCTTGACCGCCTGCGCAGTGATCTCCGGGCCAATGCCGTCACCCGGCAGGATTGCGATGTTCATGCAGCTTCTTTCAGATCGTGTTGACGAGCCACGGCTGGGCCGTGACGTGACGTTGTTCGAAGGCGCGGATCTCGTCCGCATGGCGCAACGTCAGGCCGATGTCGTCCAGGCCGTTCAGCAGGCAGTATTTGCGGAAGTCGTCGATCGCGAACTTGTACGACAGGCTGGCATCAAGCGTCGAGATGCGCTGCTGTTCCAGGCCGATCACGAGCTGGAAACCCGGGCTGGCGTCGACCGCCTGGAACAGCGCTTCGATCTCTTCTTCGGCCAGCACGATAGGCAGCAGGCCGATCTTGAAACAGTTATTGAAGAAGATGTCGGCAAAGCTCGGCGCCACCACGGCGCGGAACCCATACTGCTGCAGGGCCCATGGCGCGTGCTCGCGCGAGGAGCCGCAGCCGAAGTTCTTGCGCGTCAGGAGGATCGAGGCGCCGGCGTAGCGCGGCTGGTTCAGCACGAAGTCCGGATTGAGCGGGCGGCCGCTATTGTCCTGGCCCGGTTCGCCGTGGTCGAGGTAACGCCACTCGTCGAACAGATTGGGGCCGAAGCCGGTGCGGCGGATCGATTTCAGGAACTGCTTCGGGATGATGGCGTCGGTATCGACATTGGCGCGGTCGAGCGGCGCCACCAGGCCCTGGTGTACGGTGAATTTGTCCATCGGATTCTTCCTCGCGCCACACATGCGGCGCATCGTCATCCCCGCGCAGGCGGGGATCCAAAACGTCATCCCCGCGCAGGCGGGGACCCAAGGCCTTTACTTCCCGCCGGCGCCGGTCACGACCTGGCCGACTTTCGAGACGTCACGGCCGAAGCCCGAAATGGTGTTGCAGCCGGCTAGCAGGACAGCAATAAGGGACAGGGCGAGTGCTTTTTTCATGATTTTCCTGTTACAGATGAACGGTACGACTGACTTAACGTTTCAGAGTGCACGTACGTCGACAAAGTGGCCCGTGATGCCTGCCGCGGCAGCCATCGCCGGCGACACCAGGTGCGTGCGTCCGCCCTGGCCCTGGCGGCCTTCGAAGTTGCGGTTCGAGGTCGAGGCGCAGCGTTCGCCCGGCTCGAGCCGGTCGGCGTTCATCGCCAGGCACATCGAGCACCCCGGCTCGCGCCATTCGAAGCCGGCATCCAGGAATACCTGGTCCAGCCCTTCGCGTTCGGCCTGCTCCTTGACCAGGCCCGAGCCCGGCACCACCATGGCCAATTTGACGCTGGCCGCGCGGTGGCGGCCACGCACGACGTCGGCTGCGGCGCGCAAGTCTTCGATGCGCGAGTTGGTGCACGAGCCGATGAACACCTTGTCGATCGCGATCTCGTCGATCGGGGTATTCGGCGCCAGATCCATATAGGCCAGCGCCTTCTCGATCGCGCCGCGGCGCACCGGGTCAAGCTCGCTTTGCGGATCGGGCACGCGGCCGTCGATCGCGGTGACCATCTCGGGCGAGGTGCCCCAGGTAACCTGCGGCTGGATCGTGCGCGCGTCCAGTTCGACGGTGGTGTCGAAGGCCGCGCCATCGTCGGTGTGCAGGGTGCGCCAGTAGGCCACGGCCTGCTCCCACTGCTCGCCCTTGGGCGAGAACGGACGGTCCTTGACATAGGCGATCGTGGTGTCGTCGACCGCCACCATGCCGGCGCGCGCACCCGCTTCGATCGCCATATTACAGACCGTCATGCGGCCTTCCATCGACAGCGCGCGGATTGCGCTGCCGCCGAATTCGATGGCATAACCAGTGCCGCCGGCGGTGCCGATGCGGCCGATCACGGCCAGCACGATGTCCTTGGCGGTCACGCCCGGATTGAGGTCGCCCTCGACCTTCACCAGCATCGACTTGGATTTCTTGGCCAGCAGGGTTTGCGTGGCCAGCACGTGCTCGACTTCCGAGGTGCCGATGCCGTGCGCCAGGCAGCCGAAGGCGCCGTGGGTCGAGGTATGCGAATCGCCACAGACGACGGTCATGCCCGGCAGGGTCGCGCCCTGCTCCGGCCCGATCACGTGCACGATGCCCTGGCGCTTGTCGTTCATATTGAAGTACGTGAGACCGAAGGCCTTGGTATTGGCGTCGAGGGTCTCGACCTGCAGGCGCGAGGTCGGGTCAAGGATGCCCTGCGCGCGGTCGGTGGTCGGTACATTGTGGTCGGCCACCGCCAGCGTGCTCGAGGTGCGCCATAGTCCGCGACCCGCTTCGCGCAAGCCGTCGAAGGCTTGCGGGCTGGTGACTTCGTGCACCAGGTGGCGGTCGATATACAGGACAGTGGTGCCATCGGCGTCGGCACGCACGACATGGGAATCCCAGAGTTTGTCGTAGAGCGTTTTTTGCATGGTCAATCCAGTGAAGCGGTGAGGTCAGGCGCAGCCCCGCCAAAGTTGCCTGAGGCGAAGCAGGTTTTAAATTATGCCATAGTTGTGCAGTGCCGCACCAAGCCGGGGCGGCGCACGTTTATGCCAAGGACCTTACCATGCAGAAAATAATATTTGCAAGGGTTTCTGCCTATGCAAATAAAAAAAGCCTGTGTCGGGGACACAGGCTTTTGTATGGCTTTTGTGGGTATTACAACATCAGATGACACCGTGGGGTGGGCGGCTCGCCGCCCATGCGTTCAGTCAGTGTAAGCATTGCGATGACGAATCTGCTGGTTGAACGCGTGGACGGCACAGCCGTCCACCCCACATCAATGATTACGCCGCAAGCCTGACGCTGCTGCGGCAACCATCCATCAGGAACGACAAGCCAACCACCAGCACCAGCTCGCCCTCTGCCGAGCGCGCGGTGCCGGTGATGCCCTCGACCGTCAGCGCGGTCATCGGCTTGATCACCAGGTCGGCCGTGCCGTCCACCGCTTCCATCGCCAGGATATAAGGCTGCGGCGCATTGATCACGATGCCGACCTTTTCGGAAGCGGCTTCGTAGCCCAGCGCCAGCGCCAGCGAGCGCACCGGCAGCGGGCGGCCCTGGTCTTTCAGCACCGGGGCGCCACCGACGCAGGCGAAATCGTCCGGCAGCTCGACCACGCGCTCGACGACGGCCATCGGTAGCGCCAGTTGCGCGCCCGAGGTCGACACCAGCATGGTTGGCACGATCGACAGTTCGATCGGCAGGCGGATCGCGAAGCGCGTGCCCTTGCCCAATTGGCTTTCGATACGAATTGCGCCGCGGTTCTTCTCGACCGCGGTTTTCACCACGTCCATGCCGACGCCACGGCCCGATACCGAGGAAGCGACTTCCTTGGTCGAGAAGCCCGGCAGGAACACCAGCTGATACGCGTCTTCGTCGCTCTGGGCGCCGTTCTCGCCGATCAGGCCCTTGTCGACCGCTTTCTTGCGCAGGACGACCGGGTCCATGCCCTTGCCGTCGTCCTGCAGCACGATCATGACGCTGTTCGCTTCCTGCCAGGCTTTGAGCAGGATATACGCCTTGGCCGGCTTGCCGGCGGCGACGCGCGCTTCCGGCGCCTCGATACCATGGTCCAGCGCGTTGCGCAGCATGTGCACCAGCGGATCGTACAGGCTGTCCACCACCACGCGGTCGACTTCGGTCTCGGCGCCTTCGATGGTCAGTTCGACGTCCTTGCCCAGGTCTTTCGCCAGCTCGCGCACCAGGCGCGGGAATTTCTGGAACAGGCGGCCAACCGGCTGCATGCGCGTCGCGAGCGTCGCGCGCTGCAGTTCGGCCGAGTAGCGCGAAGCGCGTTCCAGGGTTTCGGTCAGGGTGGCGATCAGGACCGCGGCCTGGCCTTCGAACTTGAATTGCTGCAGGCGTTCGAGCAGCACGGCGGCCTGGTTGGCGGCCTGCACCGATTCGCCGGCCACTTCGAGCAGCGCGTCGAGCTTGACCGCATCGATGCGGATGCTTTCGTCCTTGGCCGGCGCAGCGGCGGCAGGCTTGTCGTTGCGGCGCTCGACGCCATCCCAGTTCTTGCCACCGGCAGCAGCCGGGGCAGCGGCCGCAGGTGCGGCAACGGCGGGAAGGACTTCAGCGGCCACCAATGGAGCCGAAGAAACGGCAGCGGCAGGCGCAGCGGCGATCGCGTTCGCGGCCGGGACCACGGCGTTGTACATGCCGGTCCAGTCGAGGCCATCGGCGTTCGCCGCCGCGGCTGGCGCAGCCGCAGCTGGGGGGGCAACCACCGGGGCAGCGGCTGCCACAGGTGCGGGAGCAGGCGCGGCGACGGGCGCCGGGGCATTGTCCTTGCCTTCGATCGCGTCCATCAGGATGCGCTCGAGGTCGGCCGGCATCTGCGCCAGACCTTCCGGCGGCGTGCCGTTGTTCAGGTCGCCCAACTGGTCGGCCACGAAACCGGACGCTTGCAGCGCGGCCTCGATCGCCAGCGGCGTCACCGGCGCAGCGCCGGTGCGCAGTGCATCGAACAGGTTTTCGGTCAGGTGGCAGGCCGCGACCAGCGCAGGCAAGCCCATGAAGCCGGCGCCGCCCTTGATCGTGTGGAACGACCGGAACACCGCGTTCAAGGTTTCCTTGTTATCGGGGTCGCGTTCGAGGCGCAGCAGGTGTTCTTCTACGTTTACCGCCAGATCCATCGCCTCGACGACGAAATCCTTCAGCATATCGTCCATTAGAATCCCAGATCGGCAAGAAGATCGTCAACATTGTCCTGGTTCAGCGCCGAATCCGGCACCGAAGGCCCTTGCATCAGCGGCGCCGGAGGGGCCGGCTGTTCTTTCTTGGCCAGCTTTTCCTTGATGTCCGGCGGCGCGTTGTCGCGCAGGACCTGGGCCAGTTCGCTCTCGACGGTCTGGGTGATCTTGACGACCTTCTTGATCAGCTGACCGGTGATGTCCTGGAAGTCTTGCGCCATCATGATTTCGAGCAGGCGTGCGCGCTCGGCTTCGGTGGCGGCATTGACCTGGGCAGCGAACTGACGCGAATCGCCGGCCAGGGCCTTGAATTCGTCCAGGCTCAGCTTGCCTTCGAACAGGTCGGACCAGCGCGCTTCCATGTCCTTCGACTGCTTTTGCAGCAGGTCTTGCGCCGGCATGCCTTCGTCCAGGGTGTTGAGCACCTTGTTGGCGGCCTGTTCGGTCAGGGTCGCGACGTATTCGAGGCGGTCCTGGGCGTCGACGATCTGCGACGAGGCTTCGGTCAGGGCCTTGTCGTAGCCCAGTTCGCGCAGCGAATCGTGCAGCAGGCGGACGATGCCACCCAGGCGTTCGAACATATTGCCCGGTTCGTGGCCTTCTTCGGCCTGAGCTGGTGCGGCGGCGGTGCTGGCAGCGGCGGCAGCCACTGGAGCAGCTGCCACGGCGGCGGCCGGTGCGGCGGTAGCGGCAACCTGGTCGAACAGCGACTCCAGGTCATCCTCGTCGTTGCTCGCGGCGGCAGCCGCGACCGGCTTCGCCTCGGCGGTGGGACTTGGCGAAGCGCTGGTGCGCTGCGCCGCCACTTCCTCGAATAGTGCGTCGAAATCGTCAGCGGCGTCGGTCATAATCCCTGCTTCTCCATAATGTATAAATGTGCAATCAGCTCTGCAATTCGGGGGTGTACTGCGTCCACCGGGCCGGTCAGAGCGGCCTGTCAAGCGGTGGAATAATTGAAGCGAGTGTAGCAGCGTGGTTGCCGTAGGTAAATCTCGGAGAGGGCGATGCAACAAAATGGACATGGAAACTTAATTCCGCGACAATCAAAAACGCTTGTTCCTGATGCTTTTCATAAGCTTGGTGTTGTATTTTGTAATCGCAGATCATTTTTGGAAGCCAGTGCCGCATCACAGCGCCGACTGCGCGTTTGATTGAACTCAACCGTTCGCGTCTCAGCAATCGTCTCTTCGCATGGAGTCGTCAAAATGCGAGGGTTACCGGAGGAACCATCATGTACCGCAAGATCCTGATCACCACCGACGGTTCGGCCGTCTCGCAGCATACGGCCTGCGCCGGCGTCAAGTTTGCGCAGCAGATGGGGGCTGAAGTGCTGGCCCTGTTTGTCGCGCCTGAATACCAGTATCCCGTGTACGTCGAGATCATTCCCCCATCCTACCCCAGCGAAGAAGAATACATCGCGCAAATGCAGCGCATGGGCGAGGAATACATGGGCAAGATCCTGCGCTCGTGTGCGGCGGCCGGCCTGACCACCACCTCGATGACCGCGTTCTCCGATTCGGCCGCGCTCAAGATCGTCGATGTGGCCGAACATGAAGGCTGCGACCTCATCTTCATGGGCTCCCACGGCCGCAGCGGCTGGAATCAATTATTGCTGGGCAGCGTCACCAATAAAGTGCTGTCGCATACCACCAGGCCGGTGCTGGTGCACCGTCTCATTTCCGAACCGGGAGTCTGATCTGCCGGTGTGGGCGGCATGCTATTTTATGCAATTTTTGTAAATACGATCACCGGCAATATGCTACTCTCGGGTAGGAATTTTCTTCAAGGTTGAGGAATCGATAATGGTGAGAATCGTCATCGCCGATGACCACACGATCATGCGCGAAGGCCTCAAGCGCATACTCGATGGCGCCGAGGAAGTCGACATCGTCGGCGAGGCCACGAACGGGTTCGAAGTATTGTCCCTGGTGCGCCAGGGCGGCTTCGACCTGCTGCTGCTCGACCTGTCGATGCCGGGCCGCAGCGGTGTCGACCTGATCCGCCAGGTGCGCAGCGAGGCGCCGAAGCTGGCCATCCTGATCCTCAC
>Ga0265797_10004032_pt1 | contig 22826 bp, 25 predicted proteins | sample P2T30metagenome_FD_192433 | JGI IMG/M metagenome (GOLD analysis project Ga0265797, IMG submission 192433) | Plant litter microbial communities from East Loma Ridge, Irvine, California - P2 T30 | ecosystem: Environmental > Terrestrial > Plant litter > Unclassified | place: USA: California... | reverse complement strand
AAGACTTGTTCTTAGCGGTCGACAAGCGCTCGTGTATTGTGTGTCTTGCCTGTTTCGTTTCTTGTCCCAATGGCCCTGTTGTGTACTACCATTAGCATAACGTTGAATCATGATGAGATCATGAAGTACGTTCGATGCGTTCAGACGCTGCAAGACTACTGCTTATCACCATCTAAGAGCAAAGACGGCAGGGCCCACATTTGACCCATCGTAGCGCACAAGCACTTTGAATCTCGATTCGCAGCACGAGCCTGTCGTTCCATGTCTCTGTGCAACAATATATGCCATTTCGGCTCGTAGCTGGCGCGCAGCATTTTGTATAACTTCTACTGTCTAAGCTTTCGTATATGGCGTGCTCTTCATGCCTTTAGCGCGTCTTTCCGCAATATCATAGAAGATGCTTCCGTCGTAAACTTTTCTCAGGTCCTCCTTTCGCATCTTCCCGTCCTCAGGCCAAAGCATAAGATACGTCGCACCCCCTATCACAGTCAGTAAGCCCACCAAGCACCCAGTCGTCATTACTCACACTCAAAAATCGCACCGCCCCACCCAATAATATCCGACACATTCCGCTGCCCCCTCAACATATTCACCGTATCCGTAAACGTCAAGTAATCCTTCCCATCCGCATATTTCGAGAATATGTCCTCAAACTTCTGCGGTATATAGCGCCCCTCATTATCATACGTGCCCGTATCGCCCCCATGCTTCGTGCGATCGATGTTCTTGAAGTTTATGCGAAATAGCGGGTCGGGCAGCCAGGAGGACGACGTCGGGTACGAGAAGTTGATGTGTATGATGAATGCTGCGATGATGGACAGGATGATGCCGAAGCCCACGCGGTGGAAACCGATGAAGGTGTCGTATGGTGAGATGACGCCGTCGCGGTCTTGGTCGAAGAAGTCGCAGTGCTGTTGGAGGACGGTTTGGTGCGCGTGTTTCTTGGCCCAGTCGTTGGCTGTTGTGCCGTAGGGGGATTCGTGGGAGGGCGCGAGGTTTGCGCGCGCGGTGCCTGGGGGGTGTTAGCAGGTGGTGGGGTGGTGGTTGGATGGAAGGTGGGATTGCACACCTGGATTCAGCAGCTTGGAGTCTTTGGGAGGGACCCAGGCTCTGCGCTTCAATGTGACGGGCTCCTCGTAGATGGAGTCTATTATTGCGTGTTCGTCTTGGGTGTCGCCGTTGGTGTCGCCATTCGTGTACCGCTCCACTGTACCCGTCTTCTCGGTCATCCTGGCAGTCGTGACAGACATCTAGTAGCTGGAGGCGTAGGAATTGGAGTCAGGTACCGACAACGGCGCGCCACGGCGTCAATTGCCGTTGCCGTGGCGCTTGTGCTCTCTCATGGTTGAATGTTTAAGTCGTGACGTCATGTAAACATCGTTTTGGCTTCAGCGACCTGGGCATCGCTTCGCATCTGCGTTTCCTGGGCAGTAGCAACACAACGTCAAACCATCAATCTGGTGTGAGGAGCATATAAAATTGGTGCAAGTGTCAACCCGTCGCCGCGCGAGACACGGCTCCGATAATGATCGACAGGGCCGCGCTGGTGTTTGACCAATCAGATATTTGTGCGGAGCATCTCTTATCAGAAGACGGTAAATGCACAATGTCTCCATCTCTCACTGTCACCAAAGTATTGCATAGTGAGTATATGTTGAAGTATTTCGATTCTCGTCTATAGCCTTCTCCAATCCCTCGCCATCCATCTACTTCCACTCCATATCTCCATCCACATCATCCACCTACTGCACAGGGACCTCCTCCACTCCATTCCCATTGTTCCAAAAGACAAAGTGTGCCTGCGCGTGTCCTTCAGCAGACAAGCAGTCATCAGCCGGAGTCAGAAGCTCTGTATCCGCCACCGTCTTGGTGGAGCTGTACCAGCCCACAAGAGCCTCAACGATCTTCAAGCTGTTGTCCGTCCACTTGTGAACATGCGTAATCCACAAGTTCTCCAGCTTGGACGGCAAACGAACTAATCCAGCGCCGGTATTCAACTTGCTCAACAGCAAAGCCTGCGGAACTTTGAGTGTTCGCAGCTCCCTAAAGCGCTCAAAGCTCGCAGGACGAATGCGCCACTTCAACGGCATGTTTTACTGTGGCTGGGCGAGAGTTGTGCTGATGCCGCTGTATGGTGAGGGTTGCGATAAAACTGGAATCTAGGGTGGTGTTCTGTCATCGTGTGGGAGGGAAACTTATGAGTAGTCGCGAGGTCGAAAAAATCGAGTGAAAGACCAGCAGCTGCCGCAGGCAGTGAAACAAGATCGTGGAACTACAGATATGTTTCACCCGAGAGATGGATGAGTGAGACGAGATGACCGTATTGTGTTAAACATTACAAGCCGTGGCCAACTTTCACCCCGTTATGTGTTCCGCAATTCAGACTGCCCGGCCTCGATGTCCCTACCCTGTTCGCCAGGCCACCGATTCATTCCGAGAATGTCGAGAAATCTGCCCAAGACATAGACCCAGAATGTGCAGCTCCGCAGGACTGGAGATTGTTCGACAAAGTGCAGCCCGGCTAGTCTGTACCCACTATCCATTTACCACCCTCGAATCTGCTATCTGCAACACTGGCCCTGCCGCAGACTTCATGAACTTGAACACCCTTGTGCCGGAGTTCATCGCGGGCACGAATGTAATTTCGTGTATGACCGAGCCATGCATCAGCGATGAAGTCGAGTTTAATATTTTGGAGAGCTCGAAAAGGTGTGTCCTCGGCATTGAAGATTTCTAGAAGGCGCTCGACGTTTTGGGAGCGTCGCTGAACATGGGTGATTGTGAGGTCTTCCAGCCCAAATGGAAGTCGAGACTTGTCAGCTGGCTTCTTCCCAAGGAGCAGCGCCTCGGGTATCTTGAGCCTTCGCAGTTCCTTGAGAGACCCGAGTGTCGCTGGTATAATTTTCCACATCAAGGGTACACGCTCGTCCGGTATGTCCTCTTGATATACGATCTCAAGCTCGTTGAGAGTCTCTACCACACCATGCAAGTGAGTAGACACGAAGGCTCCAAGGTCGGCACGGAGTTTGAACCGAGCGTGGTAAACCGTGTTGTAAAACTTCCTACCGCTCTGTTCGTAGACTTCGTTGTTGCAGATGTTAAGAACTAGCCGACTAAGCGCATCAAATCGGCTCAAGAATCCTTTAGCGATTCGTGAGTTCCGGGAGGGTAGTCGTTCAAAGTCCATTACCGAGACCTCCAGCTCGATTGTGTGTACACGCTTACTCATAGCTGCTGACATCTGCCCATTTTGGATGCTACAGTGGCGGCCTAGTCGCAGATACGATATTGATGGCATCGAGCACCACCAGTACTCGAAGCAACAACCATCCAGGCGAAGCTCATTGATCTTTCGCAGTACTCGTACCCGAGCCATCACATCCTTGAGCTGGGTGACCTTTGACTCGCGGCCAAATATATCCTCGAACGGCATGCTGCCGAGCCGGTAACGCTGCTCGTCTTTCTCATGCCGCCAGCCTTGATCGTCCGCTATCATATCGATAGATAGGGCTTCAAGATTCTCCAAGCGCTCCAAGACCAATGCTACGATCGCACATTGCGAGATGAACTGAGCATCACTGTAGTCTCGAGCTTGAAGCTCTTTTGTGGTGTTGGCAGGTAGTTGTGCCACCCAATCAGGTGGGATAGACTGATGTTGTGGCTGCACTCCCAGTCGCCGGACCAGCTTCGCAAGATCAGGACGGGCGACGACGGTTCGGAGAAAGAGGGTCAACGGATCGCCTTGCACGAGGTTGGGTAAATTCGGATAGAAAGGTGAAGTAGTTGCTCGAAAAATAGGCGCTCGATACAGCATTTCCCGGCCGATGGGAAGAAGCTTCCGGGACACGACTGCCAACGCGAACGCGTCTTCAGATGATGTCAGTGAGGCAATGCTTACGAGTAGCTCGTGGGGCAGTGACTCCATGATTGCGAGCGGGTGGACGGGATAGTATTGAATTAGTTAGGCCGCCTTCGGTGGGAAACGTAGGAGAGAGGACGGGGAAGCGGGGAAGAGGTTCAATAACAAACGAATTCCGACAGAACCTCGGAATCACGCTATAACGGGAGGTCGCTCTAGACGACACCGCCACTTAGAGCACCTCCTGGCTCACTCTCACTGTACCTGAGGCTCACCTGTTGGCCTTCGCGTGAATGCGTGACTAACATCCATCGCGACTGCTCAAGCGGGCACTTCACGGCATGGGCGCATCTACCGCCCCTTTCGTTGCTCTCACAATTCTCAGCAGCACCCGCAACCGCTCACTCAACCTCTGCATCTTCACGAGCATATGAACTTTTCCTTCTCTCGCAATCGTATCAATTTTGGCGCCGCATTCATGAAGCCCTCTGTCGATGCTGACACTTTAGACTCGCTCTTTGGCGTTGCTCCACCTCCAACCTTTGCTGGTAATCCAAACGCGTCGACCACTTCGGCGTCGTCCTTCGGCGCCCCTGCAAGATCGCATGCGTTTCTGGCTCCGACTTCTCTGAGGTCCTCAGACACTCCTAGCCCCTTTGCTACACTCGCATCTACAACCCACGAAATCCAATTCACTCCGAGTGTGAAGGAGCTATCTGGTGAAGCTATAGACCATGCAATAGGTGCAGACCCAAGCGCTCTTCTCAAAGACATCGAAGTGCTTCGCCTTTACTCTGAAATCGATGAGATTCCTTTCGCCTTCATCGACGAGATCTACACTCAGGTAGAAAATGCGGGTGCCTTCCGCGAGATGCATGTTTGCGTCCAGCTTTCACTACGCTCTGCACTCCAGAACATATACAACAATATCGGCTTCAAGCGCGCGCTACGTTCTGCGATGCGCAAGTGGGTCGCTTCAAAGATAGTTCTCAAGTTCTACTTCCCACCCGCGTATGTCACCAGCGCGGAGTTGTAAATTCGAAGACTATCAGGAGGTTGACTTGCGGACGGCGATGGATGGCCTGGACGAAGGGACAGTTGAGCTAATGGATATCTTGCAAAAGGCTGAAACTTGCCCATCGGTTGCTAATCGACCCATCGTCGTTGCAACAATTCGTGAAAGTAACGATGAAGACGCGATGGAGATCGATAGCTGAAGACGACTTGACGCTGCTGCGCATCGCAGCATCCAGTCTGCATGGTATACATGATGCTATTGAAGGGGAATGACACATTTGATTTCGCGCGGATGGGACACGCACCTGGTAAACCTAGACTTACGTGATAAAGCAATATGAAATACTACACTGGCCATCAACGCTATGAGTTCTGGGTATGATAAATGTAATTGCAACTGTACTATCCCCATGAAGTTTCTTTCTGTGAACGGCTATTTACAAGCTCACTTCTAAGCGTAATTGGAACTAGCATCAATCTTCTACGCGCGGAAAGTCCGTCGCATCGGCATCTTCATGATCATGAAGTCGACGCACGATTCATATGTCTGTTTCGCGGCGACACCATACCACCACCACTGCAAGACCTAAACTTTCATTAGCTGCTTGCCCGGTCTCCAGACGTTGTTGGATAACTTACACAATCACCGGCCACAGCACACTTTTCCTCCAGTCCCTCGGGTACCGTCACACTAAACTCCGTCTGATCCAGTGGGACATCGCTCTCCTTCTTGCCCGGCGCGTACCCTTTCTCCCACACCTTCAACACGTCTCCAATGATCATGTTACTCTTCGTGTCCACGATGCTCACGTTCGCGCTGCCCTCATGCGGGATGCGCAGCCAGACTTTGATGGGGATGACCTGTCCTGCAGTCCACATCTGGGTGTTGTTGCTGTTGTCGGCGAACTGCAACCCCTTGCACAGCCAGAGGTTGCACTTCTCCGCGTTATAGCCTGAGTTTGCTGCAGCGGCGAGCTCGGGTAGACCCTCGACGTGTGAAGTATTATCGGCGCGGATGTCCGCCGCGACTCCGGCGCCGCAGTTTGTAACGATGGCTGGGCCGACGGGGCGCGAGGGAGGGGAGGTGATGACTCCGTGTCCGAGGACTGAGGGAACGAGAGAGAGTAGAGTAGCTGTGGCAAGATGCATGATGACTGCAATGCTGTGCTTTCCGTGATGCTGAACTTGGAGCTATCGAGTTTGTTCTTATACTTTATGGTGACATGCCAGAGTGTCCATGCCTCGCAAATGGTATTTGGAAGCGGATCCTGCCATCTGGAGAGTATTTAATCTATCTCGAGAGATCATCGCATTCATACTGTGCGGTGCACTGTGGGTAGCTGGCACTGCAGAGCTAAGCAAATGAGACAGGGATTCGTATAGTGCGGATGTCGGCAGCCATGTCTCGCCGCCAACGGATATAAGACTGCAATGTATTTGTGGGGTCAGTCGCTCTATCTTATGGGGCACAAGCATGCCAATCTGTAGCTTAACTGCAATATATGTGTGCCTGAAGACGGTACTGGAGACGCATACGGCGATACGGCCGGAAGAAAGATATGAAAGTGGATTGACTTGAGTGAAAGTGATTTCGCAATTCGCGGTATCTAACTTCGCACGAACGAAAAGAATGGCAGGCTACTACCGCAGAAGAACGAACGATGAATCAGGAAAGTAAAGACTCGCGACCGCCGTAGCTTCTCCAACTTCCGCACGGCTAATCTGAGCATGCTGCTCATCTGCCAATGTAGCAATCCAATCAACTGCCATGCCTTTTGTGTTTGTAGATGACGTTCATGGCGACGACACCAAACAGGAACGCACAAGCAAAGCCTACCATAAAGGTAGCAGCCACCATACTGCAGCAATGCCTCTCATTTTCGCGACGCTGGCGCGCAGCCATCTGCACATCGCATGGCTCGCAGTGTACATGAGGTTTGGGTCTGAAGACGCCTGCGATAGTCTGGGCCAGAGACTCTGGCTCCGTTGGTGTGGGTGTGTGCGAGGAGTGACTGGCATGTTCGTGATTGTGTGCGCCGAGCTCGACGTCGTCATCTTGGGCGACTGCAGCGTACTATTTGCTTCGTCAGTAAATGACGATTATCAGATGGTAGCGGATGTCTTACTCCTGATCCTGAGCCTTGGGCAGGGTGACGGTTTACGGGGTGGTCGCTGAATACGTCATCGTAGGCTGGCGCCGCTTCTTGTGGTGTAATGGGCACGCCCATGGTTGCTTGAATGTTTTGTGGATAGACTAGTTCGTCAATGTAGAATGAAAGAATCATCTAGTGTCATTATATCGCAGCATGGGGAGAGTATAGAAAGCGCTCCATTGTTGCCTGATTGCCTGACACGAGGTTTGAGGCTGTGCCGCGACAGCAACAGCCACAGCTCGCATTCGTCGCTCTTTTGGATCGCCTAGCAATGTGCAAAATGATAGCTTGAGGGGCAGGCTGTCAGCCGGAGAAACGAGTTGCATAGTAGCCAACTCGTTCGATTTCGCCAACTGTCTTCAGACCGCAGTGTTGCAACGTTCCCACGCAAGAGATATGCAGTTATGACACGCAATTAAGCGGAGACACATGTAGGTAAGAAGTTTTACGAGGCATTTTGGGCGATGGGTATCTGCTTTCATTGCATGGTTGAAGAGTGGGTGTGGAAGGAGGAGCAATGAATCGCTGCGCGGCGCAAAGTTTCACAAGCAACGTCGGGCAACTTGCGTTGTGGCTCCGTCTCGCTGGACATCGCCGCGAAGCTTCCAACATCATCTTTGTTGCCTCAACCTATTCCAGTTTGTATCTACCACCTCGGAGACACCACGCAAGAGCAAGAATTCTGCACAAATTACACATAACATATGTTAGCGTTTGGCGGCCCGCAATGAACCGTATGCCGCCGCGGGGCTCGGTGGCGTGAATCACCGGCAAAACTTACCGACGTCACCATCAGCAGAGTTCACAGCCTATCCGAGCGCGCACGCGAGCATTTCTGCAAAAGTATAGTGTCACCATCAGCCATTATGGTAGAGTCGCTTGCCAACATCCCTCCACCAAGTTATCATAACTTGAAGTATTTCTCGGGCGTTTGCTCTTTCGGTGCCTTCCACGCGGCTTCACCAAGCAATGACAAGCATTCTATCCGAGGCTTAACCACCCCACCCTGGTCTGGACGGGTGAATCCAGGTTTCGTCGAATCACGATCAAAGAGAGTGTGCACTACAGACCCGCCTTGCCTACGCTACCCATGATTGTCAACACTGAGCACGCTTCGGGAAGGTGCTTTACCACGAGATTTATTCCTCACTGCGTCATCACGGCGTATTGTCCTATCAATGACCAGCCCGTGCCGTAAACAAACGTCGGCCGACTGCAAGGCTTCGCAAGATATCAACAAGAAGCTTGCCAGCATGGTGTGCTCCTGCTGTTCTAGGTCAAGTGCTACGTTCCGAGTACATGGTGATGCCGTCGTCCGACAGATGCTTAAATACAGTGAGCCGCAACGTATTCCCTCCAAAGATCGTCAAGCCTCTGCAAGTCGCTTCTTTTCGCCAAGATGAAGCTTTTTTCGCTTGTCAGCACTCTGCTTTGTGCTTCTACCGCCATTGCTGGAAATTCTCCCCATAAACTCAATGTCTTCAACAAGGGAAAGACTGTGCTTGAGAAGCGTGTAGCAAACGAGCCCTTCAAGCACCCAGAGATTCAGAAGAGAGCTACCAGCTTCTTTGCGACCGACAAATCTAAACCGTTCTCAGTGAACGGTACTAAGATACCAGAGGTTCCGTTCGACGTCGGCGAAAGTTATGCCGGTCTGCTTCCCATCTCTGATGACCCCTCGGAGACTCGCAAGCTCTTCTTCTGGTTCTTCCCCTCCACACAAGAGCAGAGACCGGAAGAGGTTGTTATCTGGCTGAACGGTGGCCCGGGATGCAGCTCTCTGAGTGGCTTCCTCACCGAGAACGGTCCGTTCACTTGGGAGGCTGGGACGTTGGCCCCTGTGCAAAATCCATACTCATGGACCAATCGTAAGTCCTATCGGGTAGCAAGTGTGCAACCCATATACTGACGACTGGCAGTGACCAATATGCTTTGGGTTGAGCAGCCGGTCGGTGTTGGTTACTCCCAGGGTACACCGAACATCACGAACGAGGTCGAACTTGGCAACGAGTTCCGCGGCTTTTACAAGAGCTTCGTCGACCTTTTTGGCCTATACCACTGGAAGACCTACATCACAGGCGAGTCTTACGCTGGGTTCTACGTCCCATACATCGCAGACAGCTTCATCGAGGCGAATGACCCGAAGTACTGGAATCTAGCTGGTGTCTCGATCAACGACCCTATCATCGGCGACGAGACCATCCAGCAGCAGGTCGTGCTCTTGCCATATGTCGAGTACTGGCAGAACCTGCTGTACTTGAACGACTCATTCATGAAGGAGATCACACAGCATAACAAGGACTGTGGCTACACCGATTATTACAACGAATACTTTACGTTCCCGGCAAAGCAAGGCCCGATCCCCGTTCTTCCCAGTCCGTACGACTCAGAGAACGTGACGTGCGACCAGTTCGACAACTTCTACAGCGCGATTCTGCAGGTTAACCCTTGCTTCAACATCTACCACATCACCGAGACGTGTCCGCATCCCTTCTCCCAGCTCGGCATAGTCAACACTGGAGACTACCAGCCCCCGAATGCCGTTGTGTACTTCAACAGGACCGACGTTCAGGAAGCTCTCCACGCGCAAATGGACGGCAAGAAGGTGAACTGGGAGCAGTGCAGCAGTACCAACGTCTTCGGTAATGGCAATGCCACTAGCCGTGCCTCTGATGCGTCACCCGGACCTGCCAACAGCGGTGTGCTTCAGCGTGTCATCGAGTACAACAACAACACCATTATCGGAAGCGGTGACCTTGACATGCTTCTTTCCACCAACGGCACTCTCTTCGCCATCCAGAACATGACCTGGAACGGAATGCAGGGTCTGACTGAGTATCCCTCCATTCCTCTTTACGCTCCAGACCACCCAGAGTATAACGGAGGGGCATTGGCTGGTGCTGGTATTCAGGGCTACTGGTCCAAGGAGCGCGGCCTGACTTTCTACTCGGCTCATCTTGCTGGCCACGAACTGCCTGGCTACACTCCGGGCGTTGCATACAGGATGTTGGAGATCTTATTGGGTAAGATTGACGACTTCAGCAGTACTGAGAGCTTTACTACGCAGAGTGGTAACTACACTGGTAACACCACCCTCTACAAGCGTGGTGTGATGGAGGGCATGTATGCTTGAGCATATACAATGGAAGACTGAATCATCAGTATGATGTAACGCAGATAATAATGTCTATACGAACTCACATACAATTCACGCATGCTGTTGTTGTCGTCAGTGAGGTGGATGGGTGGATGGGTGGATGATGTCGACGCCACAATTTATGCTGCGTAAGCACATTTCAACACTTTTCATTGCGCGTTATTGCTCACATATTCACGGATCACAGTTGTGCATCTCTTCGCTTTCCTGTGGTTCATTCAAGTGAGTGGTTGTTCGTCGCAGTCCCACTTTGACTCACCGCACAGTCCCACCCAGACCCACCACAAATTTTGCAATGGCGTACGAGCCTTGCATCTTTTTGCGTGCCTCTCCAATATTTGTTGTATATATTTTAACAAATTATGAAACCATTCAACAATCACAGCAGCTTCAGTCAGCAGCTTGTCATCTTCAGTCGTATAGTGGTTAGTATTTCTGCTTGTCATTAGGCAATGCGCAGGAGACCTGGGTTCAATTCCCAGCTGGAGAGCTTCTTTTTTAGCGATTCGCTGGTTTTTTTGCTTGACTTTTTGTGGTTGTGGCGCGTGGTACCGCGAAGAGGGTAGTTATTGACGGGCGGGCAGTTGTTGACGAACAACGATCATCACACGTATTTTGCGCGACATGCACCAAAAGCCAGAATCACGTCTCCCTCAACCGTGAACGCACGCATCGCACGATGGCATTGATGAAAGCTAGAGAAACAATTTCTCGCTCCATCAACCATGTCGCGATCGTAGGGTACCAAAAGAAGAGAATGCGCATTGATCTCGTCACTCGTCATGCGCGCGGCCTGTCTGTCCCATAATCCTCAAGCTCCCACCATTGAACAGGTGTCGCTCCTTTTCGCCGTATCCGCCGTAAACCTCCTCCACGACATCTGGCTATGGCTTCGCATGCCACCAAGAGCTCCAGCTCCCCAAGACGAAGTTATGGATACAGTTCGAACAATGGTCGAAACTTTATGGTCCGATCTTCACGAAATGAATTGGTCGAAAGCCCACAATCGTTATATCAGAGCCGTCGATCTGCTAGAGACGCGAAGCATGAGATACTCCTCTCGACCCGAATCGTGGCCATGAGCGAGATACTGTGGGATGGGGCTAGCATATTGGTACAACCATACGGCAAGGAATAGAGCATACGAAGGAAGCTGCTGCACCAGGCATTCTCGTCGAAAGTTTCGAAGCTGTACAAACCAGTGCAGACAGCAGAAGCGTTCCGACTATGCTGCCAGCTCCTCGACACCCCCACAGACCGGGACAAGCTCCTGGAACGATACACTTCGAGCATCGTCTTTTCGTTCGCTTATGAGCATCACTCCGACTCCTTCGAGAAAGGGAGTGAGTATAGGTTTCTAGTACCTTCGAGCGGAGACAGGCATGATCATGGGGACAGTGGGTCAGTGTCGTGAACTCGATGGGTGTACATGTGTCCGTATCTTCCGCCACCGTTAAGACATGAAACGGCGACCCAAGCGCACCGACTTCGTCACATGCGATAATCTCGTTGCTCGACAGAATGGCAATCATTGTAAAGCCTGAGGTCTCTGCTTTTGTCTCAATCGTGATATCCGAGCACCAGCAAGATATTCCCGCAGGACGATGCTCAGAGTGGCAGCTCAGTTGCCGCGTGCGTTAGTGCTGACGATGCAACTTATTCAGGCCGCTCCTGCATCGCGCTATCGCGTTTGATTGGTGTACAGCTAATGCATTCAAACCCGATTTGTGAACACCGTCAACGAGGATACCCACTTCATGTCACGATCTCGAATACACGGACGAGTTTCTGCTTGTTTATAATTTTCTATTCCAGCAACAAATGTCTTTACAACCATATTTACCAATTCCCAAGGCACGGCGAGATCATTTACGGTGTTCGACTCTGAATTGACTTTTTCTTTTACTGGACAGTGTGGATTAGGCGCCCTCAAGAACTCGGTGCTCATCCATCAGCGTCAATTAGAGCTTACCGTCAGCCGCAGGAGGCACAGCAAATGCAACGATAAATAGGGCGTTCGATACCTAAGCAGCAATCTCCGTCATCTTGCTCTGCACACACTTGTTAACTGAGTCCCAGGAGTCGTAGCTCGCGTCTTCATTCTCAGTAACAGCTTGTTTTCACACCAGACGCCCCAGCCTATGTTTCCTCGACAGCCAACACACCTTCGCCATGTCTAAAAACACCAACACCAAAGTTCCGAACCCGGAGAACCCTTCGTCACTCAAATCTCGCTACGAGATCCGCAAGCTAGAGCCTCATCACCTGCAATGGGTTAACGCCATCATGTGCCACAGCAACACATTCCACTCAGGCGTCTGGCCATTAATATACGACGACATCGGTGGCCGTGTCCTCAAACTGGTAGATGGGCTCGAGTACCTCGTCAAGCACCAAATTGACAGCGGCCTGTCTTATGGCGTTTTCGACACGGAGTACGAATACAAAACCGAAGAGGCCAAGAAAGTAGGCGGAAAGCTGTACTGGAATAGCGAGGAGCCGGGAGTGTTCGAAGAGCAAGGATTAAAGGCCGAGGGCGAACGACTATTGGAGCAGATGGACTTCCCGTTGGTGAGCGTGGCTCTGAGTTACGATGGCGCCCATCCACTTGATATGACGAAGATGGCGGACGCGATGGAGGCACTCCCCCATTTCGGACTGATTTATCATGTTCTTGGAGACCTGGATACACGCGACCCTGCGTCGTGGCAGGCTACTGCTCCAGGAGAAGTTTTGATGCGCAACGGGACCTCAACGCGGAATGACTACGAGGGAGAAAAGATTATGAGTGGGATGGCACGATGGCTCATACGTGAGGCTGCTGCCAAGGGTTATCGGGGAATTCAGATTGAGTGCCTTGCGGACGCGGTAAGCTTTCATCTCGCTTGATGATTTTGTCTCTACTAATTGCTCAACAGGTGACTCACGTTTGGAGTAAACCGGAAGAGCCTTACAAAGGTCGGGTAGTGAGTGGCTTTCATATGGACACGTGGAAAGATGAGAAGGGCGAGGTGGCATTTGCACCTAGCAAGCAGTACGCAACGAAGTGCTGGGTCGATCTCAAGTAGGATCGTCCTCTCTCACGTAGGAAAGCAACTCTCCATCGGCAGATAACAGCGTGTGGCAGTGCTTCGTAGGATTCTAAACACAGCTCTCCGGGCATCTTACAACTACAAGGGACTCCCATAATACCTACGTAACAGATGCATGGCCAGGATTTGTGGCAGATGTTGTTTGTGCAGTCACTGTGGTCAGGCTTCGCACAATTCGCTTGGACACGTCCAGAAACTCGTCCTCCATGAGTAGCATTCACAAAGATTTACATTTCATATCCTCCAAAAAAAAACCCAAACTACATCCATTTTCTTTTCCAACTCGGTGTCCTCACGATAGCCGCCCAGAAGCCCAGAACCCACGGTAGATCAAGATCAGGTCTCGACTTGCCGAAACGACGTCACCCCGCAGCGGCCTGCCAACCCTGCGAGTATCCCACTTGGCGCGATTCACACCTTAACGTCCGATCGATCCAGACAGCAGTGGGGCCTTGTTTTCTGCACGTCTGGGCCTTCGGCTTTCGGGCATCTGGATGTCCCGACAGTTGTTGTGTGCAGGCATGAACACATCACATCACGATGTAGGAAGAATGATGATTGAGTGTTGTAATGTGCTCGTAGTTGTCCGCGGGCAGATTGTCTCCGCGCCTGCGTCTGGTATCTTATGGTTGTTCATACATGCTTTCAAAGTCCCAGACTGAAGCTGTGAAAGTCCTCTAAATGAAAAAAGCCGTATACATAATCGTACAACACCCAAAACGCCAATCCATAATCCCCCAGCGCGATGTAAAACAACCCAATGCCACCCATATGAAAACCCGCTTACACCCAAAATGCCCATCGCTCAAAATGCAGTAAATTCGTAATCTTCGTAAGCCGGTCCTGACTCGCTACGACACAGCCTTCTGCGGCGACGACGAAGAACCGCGCAACGACGCAAACGAGTTCGTCATCGCGGAGTACGACGACGCCGAGTTCGTTGACGATTGAGACGAGTTGCTGTTTGAGCGGGCGGGCTGGATGTTGAGCACGACGCAGCTGTCGCAGCGGCCGGTGGAGGAGTTGCAGCGGCCGCGGCATCCGCGCTCGTAATTTGTGCAGGAGAACATTGTGGTGGTGGTTTGTTTGTGTTTGTGTGTTGTGGTAGTTTGTGATGTGTGTGTTTGTGTGTAGTGGTTCTTGTGTGTGTCTTTGTGGCTTGAATCGATATCGGTGATGGATCGGTAGATGATAAATTGAAATGTTCGCGCGAATCGTGGAATTAAGTGTCTGATCTGAAGCAACCACGGGGAAGCGATGTGATATATATATAGACTGCCTTGGCTTGCCGATGATGTAGCCACGAAATAACCAGGAAAAAAACACAGGCAGGGTTCGAATGTACCGTGTGGTCCAGAATAGCGCCAAAAAACTGACAGATGGCGCGCGTACGTTGTTGGCGTGGCCTTGGTCGAGGTCCTGCAGATCGAGTCCACCAATAGCGGAGCTGGAAGTCTAGAACGATGGCTGTGGGGAAGGACCTGATGTTTGTGTGGTGCTTGGATGACGTTGGGGTTTTGGTTGGGTTACGGAAGGAAGTGTTCTTCGTCTTATAAGTGCGCGGGACTTGCATAGATTGTTTGTTCAGATTAAGGAGGGTCGGGTGGGTTCATTGTGAATTGCGTGTCCTGCTGGTCTGTGGGTGCCTGCCTGCAATTACTGTACTCAAAACGGTTGACGCATGCACCAAGCCGCGCGCCTTGCGCCATGACTGTACTCTACTGAATGCACACTTCGCATGAGGGAATATGGACGCAAGTCGTCGGCGTCGGGCTTTGCTTTGAGGTATTAATCCCGCTTTTGATGGATCTTATAGAGAACAGAATCTGTGCCGCTGCATCTTCAAAGGCTTGCAGCCTGCTTCGCAACTAGGAAAGAACAACGGCGTTGCTAAGTAAGCAAGTGTAGAACGACCGCAGGCTCTCTTCTGCGCTACACATCGTTGACACCAAATGACACAGCAAGTCAACTCAACAACCGGGTGTGGCGGACCTGCAGGTTCCGTTAGTTCGCTCAGATCATGAGGCTCACGACTTTCCACTGATGACACAGCAGTCGTACTGCTTGCTTACTCAAAACATGGTCTAGTAACGCTCTGCTGTGCTGTGCTACTGCCCCAAACAGCTGATTACGAACAGTTGATCAGTTTTCTCTCAACTCATCGCCATCGCTGATACATTCTAGCATTATGTGATGAGAGTACTACACGCGAACCACACCATCACGCACACATTCCACAACGTCATCCGTACCACCACCCGCTCCAGCTACTTGCGTCGAGAACCCTCTCGAAGTCGCCAAACGTCCACGAACATGTCATCCTTATTAGCCACAAATACTAGCCGTTGCACTATCTTCCGTCTCGAAGCCGAAGCATCCGAACATACATACTCTAAGCTCCTAGTGGAACATCACGGATACACCCGCTAGAAAATCCTTTATATGTGACGTTTCGAAGATCTGGTCTGGACCCTGGATGGTGTTTCGCGTGTTTCTGTTTCCTTTCCTAACTTACCGGGTTATTCCTAGCGGGGCTGTTTGATGCGATGTGATGATCTCGATTGACTTACCTACACCTACCATGAGTACGATGCTGCAGGGGAACGTGGCAGATCAGACGTTGGAAGAGCTTGCGCCTGGAATGTTTTCAAGCGCGTGGGCGACGGGCATGTCATGTATCGCGTTTCATTTGGGATCTGACGGGCGTGTAGCCGCTCGTTCTTAGACGGCTATATACTGCGAACAGAACAGTGGCACTTGACATCTACCTGCCACTCTTCTGTATGGTCTACGTCCCATTGAAGCGCACCTCTCTCGGTCTTGGTTGTACTTGGAAGCAGACTGTCTCGCAACTTCCTCATCATATAAGGGACTCAATTCTTCATGGTGAGAATAGGATTTTGATCTCCGCTGGACTTTTACGAGGAACGTGTGTGAGATGGGAAATGAATGAAAGGAGGGATGGATGATTTGTAATTATTTTGAAGGGTGTGTATGTGAACCTTTCTTCTTCCTCTTATTGAAGGTCATAATTTGTCTACAACGTTAGTGGATTGTGAATCGAAAATAGCAAAGAGGATGAAATGCTTCAGCAAGAAGTGAATCCTCGTGTGAAAAAATCGAACCCATATACACGTTCCATTCAATCCACCCCCTTCCCCTCTCCAACCATCGCAATCCCCATCTCCCTCAACCTAAACTTCTGAATCTTCCCGCTCGCAGTCTTAGGATACGTATCCACCCAGAAAACATATTTCGGTACTGTAACACACTGTCAGCACTTCATTCCCATACCCACCCCAACATTCAACTCACCCAAATGATTACTCAACCTCTCCCTAACCCACCTCCTAACATCCTCCGCCCCAATCCCACCATCCCCACCATCCCGCCTAACCACAAAAGCAGCCACAACCTCCCCGTACCTCTCATCCGGCAACCCAACAACACTAACCTCCCTAACCCCCTCGTGCGCAAACAAACAATTCTCAACCTCAAGCGGATGAATATTCTCCCCGCCCTTGATAATCAAATCCTTAATCCGGCCCGTGATACGAATATACCCGTCCGCATCCATACTCGCCTCGTCGCCCGTGTGCATCCACAACACGCCGTCGTCGTCGGGAACTAGGGACTCGGCGGTGCGCGTGGCGTCGCCGTAGTATCCTGACATGACGAGGTAGCCTGACACGGCGAGTTCGCCGCGCTGGTTTATGTCGAGGATCTGCGTGCGGTTGGAGGGATTCACGATTTTGGATTTGACGTGTGGGAGTAAGCGGCCCACGCTGTCGATGCGCTTGTCCATCGGGTCATTTGTGGTTGTCATTGCGCTGACGGGACTTGTTTCGGTCATGCCGTAGCAGATTGTGAGTTCAGTGAGGTTGAGCTGCTTGTGTAGTTTGCGCATTAGTTCAGAGGGTATGGATGACCCGGCGGCGATGCCGGTGCGTAGGTACTGGTATCCGTCAAGGGGCACGGCCTTGTGTGCGAGGAGATCGAGCTCCGCGACGAACATTGTGGGTACGCCGTAGAGGGCCGTGGCGCGGTGGGTGCGGACGGCGGAGAGGGTGGCGTGCGCGGAGAAGGCTTCGGTTGGGAAGACGATGGAGGAGCCGTGTGTGGCGGTGGCCATGTAGCCTAGGATGCAGCCGAAGCAGCTGGGTGGTGTTGATTAGTATGGATTTGTATGTGGAAGAAGGGGGGGTTGGCAGGTACTGGAATAGAGGCGGCGGACAGCAAACGACGTCCTCTGGGGTGAGGAGCATGCGGTCGCCTATGCTGTTGCCGTTGTTGAGGATACTCCTGTGGCTCAGGCATGCGGCTTTGGGACTGCTCGTCGTGCCGGACGTGAACTGTATGTTTGCAATCTCGTTGGGATCCAGGCCTTGGTCTTCCAAGGCGTTGTCGTGCGCGCCGTCTTCTACAACATGCTCGTATCGGCGCGTGCTCTTGTACTCGGAGACATCTATGCGGCCGGCTGAGTTGTCTACCAGAACTATATTCTGCAACGACGGTACGAGTTCGGATTCGAGCTTCGAACCGGTGAGGTTTGGAACGAGGTGTGTGAGGAGCGATATATTGGAACGCGGGTCTTTTCGAGGGAGATTCGTCTCAGCGCCGATGATGAGGTGGGATGCTGCGAGGTGGTTCAGCGCAGAGAGAACCTGCGGCGCATTGAAGGCTGGATTTAACGGCACAAGTATCGCTCCCAGCTTGAACAGCGCATACGTCGCCTATTCCACACGTCAGCTCCATCCATATCACCTTCCCATCCACATAAACATACCGTAGCAAACTCCACATTATTCCCCAAGCTCACAGCAACCCTATCCCCCTTCCTCACACCCAGCCTCTGCAATCCCCTCGCCAGCTTGTTTGAGTCGCGATCAAGCGCATCGTACGTGAGTATCGTGCGCTGGTGATGCGATATTACACTACTGGATGTTAGTCCAGCCTTCCCTAGGTCACGAAGAGACACTATCCGTACGCGTTGCGATCCCCATACTGCCTGACAACACCAGCAAAATGCTCAGGGACAGTTTGTTCCAGTAATGGCGGCTATGCATATCGTCAACTGTGGTAATTCCGCGCGAAGCTCGAGGGCATACCTCGGTTGGTCCCGCCGCAAAGGCTTTCGTAAGGAGGGTGCGGCGTGCATTATGTATAAGAAGAGACGGAGCCCGAGAGCGAGCGAACAGCGGCCGAAGCATCTTCATACGGCCAGGGCATCGAAGGACAATTGAGTCGTTGGCGCATCTTGAGGTTTGTGGAGTGGAGGTGTTGGCTTCGGAATTGAGCCGCTTATGCGGATGAGCGATCAGACGGGTTAGGGTTATGCGGGGTAGCTCTGTCTCGCGTTGGGGCTTGCAGGCAGGTCTGACATAACGATCAGAAAGGAAGTCCTAACTGTGCAGATTAAAAAAAGAACCTTTCAGTATTGGCACACATCAAAGCGTGAACAAATACTTCGATTCCAAAAGAACCATCGCTCATGACAAACTCGCACACAAAGCCAGACCATCCCCGCGTTATCGCTCAAACTCCAACACCCTCCGGCTAGCATCACTCCCCGAGCGATTCCTACTCGTCTTAATCTCACCAGCACCACCCGGACTCAGCATCTCCCCCTTCGCCGCATCCACGCCCGCCGTCTCCGCACCCTCCAGCAGATCCGCATCCTTAGCATCCAAATCCTCATCATCCTCCTCATCCCTTCCATGCCTCGCCTCCTTGTCCAATTCCTTCTGCGCTTCATCATATCTCCTCCTGACTTCCGTTGCAACGCGCATGCCGTCCGTGACGATATTATCCAACATACCTCTGAGTCCCTTGCCGGGCGGTACGACGCCTGCTCCTGCGCCGCCGACGACGCCCATGCCGCCAGAGAAAGTAGCTGCTTGTTTGCCGGCGTTTGAAAATGTGGTTAGATTTGATGCGCTTGATGAGAACGGCAGAGGCTCGTCCGCGAGGCGGAACGAAGATGAGAATCCGACTTCGAAGAACTGCTCGAGTACTTCGTCGGCGAGAATGACCATGCGGAAGGTAGGTAGTGTGATGTGGAGTGGCTTGTTGGGGTCGAGCGCGAGATTAGCTTGCTCGGCTTTTTGGTCGCGTTCTGCCGTCTCGGAGATGGATGTGTGGTTGGAAGGTGTGGGCGAGAGAGGGTTCTTGTCGGATTTGGTGGGTGCTTTCGGTGTTGTGGGCTCGGAGCCAAAGTCGATGAGGTCGTCTTCTTCGTCGTCGTCGCCGATTGCGAAGTTGTCGACGTCGTCTTTGACTTTGTTCATGGCCTGACTGTCTTGATTTGATGGATGGTCGGGGTCTGCGTATTCGAAGCATCGTCGTATGAAGGCAGACACGCTGTTGAGAAACTGTTCATCGCGTGTGAGCCGTTCGGGATCTTGGATGTCTGTCAAGGATGCGGAAGGGCTGGCGTCGTGAACACCCCTTCGTGAGAGGAACAGAAGAGCCTCTGATATCCGCAAGATGCCCTCCCGGTCCACCCTGCCGTCGCCATCGTCGTCGTAGAGCTCGAAGAAGTAGCTAATGTTAGACATGATGTCCTTGGTGCCCTTGACGTGGGCGAAACCTGTTACCACATTCTGTAGAGACAATGAGTCGGACATGTCGGCGTCCCAACGTCGAAACAACCGTCTCATGAACTCGTGCTCAGTCGGTTCGGGTCCCGAACCCCAGGGTGACGTTGGCGGTTTGCTCCTGGTGCTACCGCCAAAGTACGAATGCGATGGTTGGGCGCCGTTTAGTTCGGGTGGTGAGCTGGGTGAGTCTGTAACGGCCCACTTGGATATGCCTAGAGTAGGTGTCAGTTTCGAGTGTTGACCGTATACCCATCAACATACCTGCAAGAAACTCCCGGAAAGCATCATAGTCCATCTGCGTAGGGCTGAGCCCTATCGCTACCCTACCCTTCTCGGCGCTCTGACCCCCCAGACCAGTCACGACCTCAGTCGCCTTCAGCCGACTTGCTTTAGCCTTCCTGTCTGCCTCTTCTCGCATGATCTCTGCGCGTTGTTGCCTTTCGTACAGCACAGCATAGAACCTGTCATACAAGAATCCAAGATCGGTAACACTGAGCTTTTTACTCTCGGGCCCCAGGTTCCTGATCGATGTGCGCTTAGCGAAGCTCTCTATGTTTGCTAGTACCACATCTTTGTGCTTCGCCCGTTGTTCCGAAATCGTGTTCTGTGTGATGCCAGCAAACTCCTTGAATGCCACAACCATCAGCTCTTGAAATCGTGTGACAGCTCGGAGCTTTGCGTTCTCGGACCTTGGATGCGCCGATTCGTCAAGTCGAGAGAAATACGATTTCAGTACCGAAATGAATGCGCCGTCATCGGTGGCATCTAGCAGTTCCTCGCCGTTGATCCTCAGGATGGCGAGTCCGATTTGGAAAAGTACTTTTGGGCCTTCTAGGAAGAAGACATCTAGAACGCGGAAAGCGAAGATTAAAGGCATAGAGTTGATATAAAGCGATAAGAACCAGGGCAAAGAAACAACGGATAACTGAACGTCGGCGCCGACTAAATGGTTCCAGAGAATGGGCATCGTCTTCTCGACAAGTGACTCGAAGACTTTCTGGTCAAGTAGAGTGCCGTACATAGTGGTCGAGTAGTAGCCAGGGAGCAGGCGATCACACAGTACGGAAAGGAGAAAGAAGGCTTGCGGTTCGGACATGTATCTTTTCTTGTCAGAGTGGCCTGCAGGTTAAGAAAGGGACATACATACATCAGCAACGCGGCCACAACAATGTTCATTGCCTGACAGTAGCCAACCTCTTCGTTCGTCCAACTGTATGCCGTCAGAACTCGCCGAAGCCTGCCAATGCCCTCTTCGCTCTGGAAGCCTGGGTACTCTGGCAGACTTCGATTGAGGTCCTTCTCGATTTCGTCTATTGCCAGCGACTCTCGCCCTGAGTACTTTTGCAGTGTCTCGGTATACAGGTTCGGGTTCTGTAATCGCAGGAAGAATGCGCCAGAGCTGAGCTCCCACATCTCGCCTCGTAATCGGTTCGGTAGGCCCACGCGAATGAGCTTGTGGAAGGTTGGTTGTCGAATGAGAGTTGCGCTTCGCCCGTTATCTGTCTTGTGTTAGTAGAGTCGCTGCACATGAGCTCAATACCGACCTCGTAGGTACTCGCGCCATAGTCTGATCTTGGTGGCATCTCTCAGCTTCCGGGCGTTTCCTGGGTATCTGAATATCATGCCAAGGCCAGTGTCTGGATGTTCTTTGCCTGGCTTCGCGCCCTCTTCCGTCGCCTTCTTCTCCTCCGAATCGGTCAAAAGGTACTCCGAATAGCAGTGTCCCACCACTCTCCGCAAATTCTCGACTTCTTTGACGCCCTCTCTCAACCCCTTCTTGAGCCCATCGCAGAAGCGCTCACAAGCCTGTCGCGACCCCGCCAGCTGGATCGTAAGCTTCTGTCCTGCAGGTGCTTGCGTCTTTGAGTCTGGGACGCCATTCCAAGTTGTTATAGCCAGCGCAAACATGTAACTTTGACTGTGTAGACGCTCGACTCTCCGAATGCCGCATAACGGTAGTGTGAAGCCATTTCCAGCTGGCCCTGCGCCGTGTGTCTGCCCTGTGAAGCTACTGCTGGAGCTCAATGTCGCCGTGTTGACGAAGCTGGACCCCTGCGTAGAGAAGCAGAGATACTGCTCGCTCAGGTGTAGCTTTCCGACATAGTGGTTTCCCTGACTGCGGTCCTTCTCGCCGGAAGTGACGTCGCTTGAGCCCCTCGTGGAGTGGTGGGGTGACAAGGTGAGCTCGGCGGTAATCTCCTGGAGAGGGTTCTGCGTGTCTGGCAGTCGGAATTGGTAGCGGAAGAGGGTCGATTTCGAAGGTCTGCGATCGGGGGTAGCTGGCGCAGCAATGGTGCTCAGGGTTGGTTCGATGTACGATTGCGCTTTCTGGACGAGGCTCGAGATGTTGAACATTGTTGTGGACCGGCCAGACGTCAGGCAGGTTGTGTGTTATATTCTATATCTTCGTGCCTCATCATTGATCGCGCAAGAGGAGCCGGCGCGCTTTTGGTTCTGGTGAGCGTTTCAAGCCCAGAGCTTATGCAGGGTGTTGGGTGTGGAGGGTTGTGGCTGCCGCTCCCGCCGAGTGGCTGGTGCAATGTGGCTTAGTCACGTTTGTCTTGAAAGCTCAACAACGACAATACGCAACGACCAGAAACAGCAATTATGCCAATGCCAATCGACGTCATCGTGTGGAAGAGCTCAGAGTCAATCCCAAGGTCGCGATCTCCAAGGGACGATCAAATATCTTACATAACTACGATTTGTACTGATTGCATTCATAGCCAACAACAACACAAGATACGTCCTCAGACATACTGAACAAGTCACCATCAACCCCATCTACCACCCCCTAACGCTCCCCCACCCCCTAACGCTCCCCCACCCCCTAACGCTCCCCCACCCCCTCTCCGTCACCCCTCCATTCCCATAATACCTCCCACTCACCCCCTCCGTCCCCCCTCCCAACCCCCCATCCCCATCCCCCCCACCTCCAAGTTGTCCAAC
>Ga0265797_10004031_pt1 | contig 22837 bp, 16 predicted proteins | sample P2T30metagenome_FD_192433 | JGI IMG/M metagenome (GOLD analysis project Ga0265797, IMG submission 192433) | Plant litter microbial communities from East Loma Ridge, Irvine, California - P2 T30 | ecosystem: Environmental > Terrestrial > Plant litter > Unclassified | place: USA: California... | reverse complement strand
GATCTTTCTGACGGAAATATTTTAAAATTTGTACGCCAGAAAAATGATAAAGGCCAAAAATGAAGTATTTTGAAGGCAATAACTAAAAATAATATAAAAACTATCTCATTTAATGCATTCTAAGGAGTGATTAATCTCCACCTGTACCAGTTACCATATAAATAGCAAAGACGAATTTAAAGCACTAAAAACAGCCTTTAAATAGAGCTCTACACCTAGTCTGAGGAAAGAATCTAAATAAGTTAATGAATAATAATGAATTTTAGTAATTACATTGGGTTATATCGAATCAGAACAGGTCATTTTCATTTGGTTTGCTGCTTGCAAGTTCTGCTGTTGTAAAGCCAAATTCCCGTATCAGTTTCTGATATGACATGTTCTCGGCACGCAGATAAAGATCTTTCCTGCTGAGCGTATCAACACCCGAATTTAATTCCCCTTCCTTTCCTGTCCAGACATGTGTGGCATGCTCGCCCAACGGCACGTTCTTAAATTGCAGGCCTTTGTTGTTCATATGATGGAACCATCTTACAGCTGTATCCAGGTACATCTGTCCGAACAGGATTTCCCTGTCGTGAGGATACTGATAAGGCAAAGTCTGCTCCCTGTCTATTAACGCAGACCATTCGTTCAAGCGGCATTCAGGCAAAGGCCAGGCTTCTCTTCCATTCCTGAAATAATCATATACTTCCTTACGTGGCGCCGGGTATTTTTCTGTCAGTTCGAGCAGCTCGTTTTCAGTGGGCCGGTAATCCAGATAATGATCCGAATCACACAATCCTGCGTAACTTGCCGGACAATTCCAACACATCCCAATCGGGCCTACTCCTGCAAAATTTTTGCTTTCAATTTCTTCCAGATACAGACCCAGAATATCGCTGTGAAACAGAACGTCATTATGGATCACGTACAGGTACCTTTGCTTGCTTTTTTCAAAAGCATACTGATACCTGACAGACCACCGGTACCAGCTTAATCCGAACAGTGCAGGCTTCGCCGGTTTGAGGCCAAAGTAGAACCAGGGCTTGTAAAGTATTACCCGTCCATTGAAGTGCTTTTCGATGAAACTAAAATCTTCGTTGAAAGGCTGTTTTCTTTCTACTGTTAGATAAATTTTGTTAATCCATTGTCCGGATTTATCGAGCAGGGAACTGATAGCAACTGCTGTCATTAGCGGCTTGCCATACACGTGCAGCGCAACATCAACGGAATTTGGTAAAGGCATTTAAAGAAAAATTAATTTTAAGTTTTATTACTTCAGTTTGGCGCAGCCATGACACAGACCGACCTTCGAAGAAATCCGGATTATTGCATACCCGGCTTTTGAAAAATCACTTAAGGCAACTGACATTAATCCTTAGTAACGACTACCTTTTTTTGCAAAGACGGTTCGTGTAAAAACATAAAACGAATTCAGGTTACAATATATTTTACAAAATTGTCCCTCCTATTTCCTGAAGAAGTTTTAATAATTCCTCCACTTTTTTTGATTTCACCGGACTCAAAATTTGTTCAGTTGTCGCTTCCGCAGTGGCCAGTGCATCATTCAAAATACGCTTCCCGGCAGGTGCCAGTTTTACATAGCTGACACGTGCATCACGGCTGTTGGCTTCTCTTCTTACCAGGCCTAGTTTTTCGAGCGGTGACAGTATTCTGGTGACTCCGGATGCAGTCAAACCGATCTTTTCAGCCAGATCCACACGCCTCAGTTTTTCGTCCGGAGCTACACTCAGCTGATATAAAATCATGAAATCATTCAGGCTAATCCCATGATTTGCAAGCTGTACATCAAAGCGCCTTGCTGCAACAACCTGAACAATAGACAGATTTAAAAATAACTTTAAAGATGGAGATAAACTTAACATATACTTGATTTATATTTGATATATACTTGATTATTCAAATATATATCAAATATAATATATATTTAAACAAAACAAAATGAATTAGTTACATTTTGATGAATTGAAAATTTATAATGCGAAATAAAAAACTAGTTACAGCAACAGAATTCAGATACCTGCTCTACCCTATGAAATAGCAGCTAAAATAGGTGCGCTGAGAATTTGCTGTACGGAAATCTTTCGAGGGACAGGCCAAATAAATAATTGTAGGAACACTAAGTTGCCGGACGTTTTAAAACATGCAGAATAAATTACCAGAAGGCGTCGGGTAAAATATTTTAAGCCACCAGCATCATTACTCGGAGTGAGACTGCAGCAACTGTCTGTACCGGTTCAGCACACCCGATTTAGAGATGAAGCCAAGGTACTCACCAGATGCTTTGACAACCGGCAAATTCCATACACCTGTCTCATCAAACTTCCTGACGATGGACATGACATTGTCATATTCGTAAATTAAAACAGCCGGCTCTTTCATCAGTCCGGCAATGTTGGAAGTCGCACTGGCATCTGCATCAAAAAGGATCGGGCGAAGGTCGTCCATGGTAATAATCCCAATCAGTTTTTCCGTTTCATCCACAACTGCAATGACATTCCTTTTTCCGTTTTTTATCAGTTCCGTCAGTTCACCGAAGCGTGCATCCAGCTGGATGGTCTGAACGTCTTTGTCAATCAGATCCAGGGTATGAAGCATGGATAAAAGATTACGGTCATGTTCACGGGTAAAGATTTTTCCGGCTTCGGCAAGCTTCTGTAAATCCGGTGAAATGGGAGAAAATGACTTGGCTATTAAAAAGGAAATTACACTGACAATCATCAGCGGAATAAAAAGATCATAGCCTGAGCTTGACTCTGCAATCAGAAAAATGGCAGTCAGCGGTGCATATAAAACGCCGCTCATCACACCCGCCATGCCCACCAGAACGAGGTTATTAACGGGCACTTCTGTAATACCAGTCTGCTGGCAAAACAAGGCAAACACAAACCCAAGTGTGCCACCGGCAAAGAGCGACGGAGCAAAATTTCCACCGTTCCCACCACTGTAAATTGTGATTGAACTTGCAAAAGCTTTGAGCAGACAGATCACTGCGAGAAACACCAGAACAACCCAGTCGCGGTAACCGATAAACCGGAAAAAACTATTTTCCATGACCTGCCGCACCTCGCCGTTTGTAAGGGATTTAATGGTATCATACCCCTCACCAAACAGCGGCGGATACAGTACACAAAGTACCGAAAGTACCATTCCGCCTGCCATCGCTTTCTGTATTTTCGACCATTTTAAATGATGAAATATTTCTTCAATATACTTGCCGATTACGACAAAATAACGTGCGTACAGCCCGCAGAGAATTCCCAGAATAAGATAAAACGGAAGATTGTGGTAATCGAACGGACTGCGGCTTTTAAACTGAAAAAGTACTTCTTCCTGCAATAGGATACGTGAGACCAAACTACCGCAAACTGCTGCAACGACAAGTGGGATAAAATCCGAAAACACAACACCTGTAAGCAGGATTTCAATGGCAAACATCACGCCTGCAATCGGGGCGTTAAAGGCGGATGCAATCCCGGCGGTTGCTCCGGCTGCCAGAAGAAGTGTTCTCTCCTTGTAGTTCAGCTTATAGGTTTGTGCGAAATTAGAACCGATTGCTGCCCCGGTGACGGCAATGGGACTTTCCAGACCAGCCGATCCGCCCAGCCCAACAGTGATGGCGCTTTGGACAATTTGCGAATACATTTTAACCGGAGAAACTACACTGGAGTTCTGGGCTATTTCATACAGTATAACCGGTATCCCTTTTTTATCCTGCCCGTTAAAAATAAAAATTACTACTACGGTGGTTATCAGAATACCGAAGAAAGGAAATATCAGATAAAATAAAATCTGATCTTCAAAATGTACCTTGTGCGTAATAATGTAGTGAATATAATGCACCAGGGATTTTAATATTACTCCTGCAAGACCGCAGCTGAAACCAACAAGAATACCGGAAAGAATCAAAAACTGAGACCTGGACAACACACTTTTCAGCCAGAATAAAACGACCTCATAACTTCTTACCTGCCGGAGACTGTATCTGGCAAAATTGCGTCTGAATTTGAGAAAGCTGTAAAAACGTTTTAGGTTATTCTTATTCACATTTATTATATTAAACCATGCAGGAAATGATGTTCTGCGCCTGAAAATATTTGTCTCATAAAACAGATATATTTTCAACGCAGCAAACTTATTTTTTTATTTACTGAATAAGTGAAAGCGAAGAAAAGATTTCTTTTAAATTCAAATATAGCCCCTCTGCAAAAGCATTCCGCATGTTACCCAATTTATATTTAAACCAAAATTACCGGTATAGATGGAAACATTAATTCGTGTGTTTTCTACAAGTGCTTCGAACCAGAAATTAAATGAATTGGCTTAAACAGGAGCCATCAGATTTATTCTTTTCGCTAAATAACCTATATCGGGATAATCTAAACAATATAATTTGTCGTAAGTGATTATAGAATTAAGATGCTGAATGCGATACTATGTATATCGCACTCACTGATTACGCTTTTGAACCAGCACTATTCACACACTTTCATTTATTTAAAAAACACTTTTTACCCGGTTTTTACACATTCCGGCATTATTTGAAATAACTCTATCAGTAAAATAAAAATGCCTGTGGCTTAAGAGCCAACAGGCATTTTTAACATCAGGAGCAATTTGTTATCAGAAATTTGCACGTGCCAGCTGCACCTGCAGACGAATGTCAACACTGCGGTCGTCATTACCATATCGGGAACCACCGCCGGTCCCAAGGCCAACTCCCATACCGCCACCCATTCCAATTCCTCCACCCAGCCCAATGCCGATTCTGGGAGAAAATCCGGATTGCGAAGACTGCCCGTCAATTTTAATATTCACACCGAGCACCGAAGCTTCCTTCGTATTTAACGCCATCAGATTAAAAGGAATGGCAATTTGTTCGGTCAGTTCACCATCTCTGTCCATCGAAATATGTGATTTGATACTGCCTTCACCCACTACCAGATTTATAGAATGTTGCCCTTGTCTGTCTTTCCATAACGCTTCCTTATTGTAGGAGTCCAGCAGCAGATTCAGTCCAAGGCTATTAGGAAGATCTGTCTCAATTCTATTCAACGCCTTCCGGTCTTCCTTCATGATAACCGGAAAAAGCAGAGAATATGCTTCCTTTTTTTGCCCTTCAGGACTAAAAGAAATTTTTAACCCGCTTCCCAGAATCTTTTGAATTGTCACAGGATCCTTCGTTTTCAACGTCAGATAGATGTACTGATCATCGTTAATAATTCCATATCTTAATCTTGACTTTTGATCCTGCTGATCGGGTTTTACCTCATCCACATAAGTGAACGGGGCATTCCACTTGGAATCATAATTCATTGTTTTTGAAGAACTGCATGCAGCAAGGCCGGCAAGCAAGAGCAGGGTCCAACGATTTCTTATACTTTTCATTTAGATGTTACTGCTTAAATTGTTTAACTGACATTCTAACGAAAATCACCTTAGAAACATTACGAACGGCCCCCCTAATTCGTTGCACTTTAATAAATTACTAATCTTAAATGAGTGAATACATCAGCGTTCCGATTTTCTCATGCAGCTTTGCTGGTTGAAACGGCTTCGATAATGCATCGTTCATTCCGGATTTCAGCGCTTCTTCCACCTCTTCTGTAAGTACCGTTGCAGAAAGCGAAAGGATAGGAACATCCAATTTTAAAGTATTACGAATATAACGGGCAGTTTCAAAACCATCCATGACCGGCATTCTGGAATCCAGGATGATCAGGTCAAAATCGCTATTTTTAAGGACATCAATTGCTTCCTGCCCGTTGACAACCATGGTTGTATCAATTTTCCATGTTGTGAGATACTTCTTGATCAGCAGCGAGTTTACCAGATTATCTTCTGCAACGAGCACTCTTTTATCAGTAAAGGGCGGCAAATCGCTGAATGACACTATGGTTGTTTTCTGAGAAGCTTTCTGTTCTTCTTCCAACAGAAAAGAAAAGTAAAATTCGCTTCCTATATCCGGTTCACTTTTTACTTTTAGATCACCTTTCATGAGTTTCACCAGCTTTTTTGAGATTGTAAGTCCCAGCCCTGTACCGCCATAATGATGCGAGGTCTCTTCCGAAGCCTGACCATATTCAGAAAAAATGTTATTGATATTATTAAGAGAAATCCCAATTCCCGTATCTGCAACGACGAACTTTATCTCATGCTGATTTCCAATCATCCCATTGTGCTCAATACGCAGGTTAACTGATCCTTTGTGGGTAAATTTGATCGCATTCCCGATCAGGTTCATCAGTATCTGATTGAGCCGCATTCCATCCACAATCACACAATCCGGAATTTTACTGTCAACATAAAATCCCAGGGAAATCCCTTTTTCATCACCCTTAAACTTCATCAGATCCATAATTCCCTTACCAATATTTCGCAAATCCGTAGGTTGGGGAATAATCGAAAATTTCCCTTCTTCAATTTTAGAAATATCGAGAATATCGTTCAGAATATTTAAAAGAGACCCGGACGACTGTGAAAGCATATCAAGCAGGTTACGCTGAGAGCTATCCAGCTGGGTGGCTTCGAGCAGATTGGCAATCCCCAGAATTCCGTTCAGAGGCGTGCGTATCTCATGGCTCATATTGGCAAGAAATGACTCCTTTACTTTTCTGGCGCGCTCTGCGATTGACTGTGCTTCCTCCAGTGCTCTTTCATGCGCTTTCCGTTTTTCTATGTTATGTAAATTGATGAACAAAAGTCTGTTCTTAAACATAATACGCAGTTCCAGCCAGAGCGGCTCTCTAAGCCGGCCATAGAACTGGTCTTCGGTAACGATGGTCTGCCCTTCCATATAAGACTTACTGACCAATACTTCCTTTAAACCGGATTGAAGCGGATTAACCAGCAGATCAAGCATGGAGGTGTTTAAAATACTTTCCGGTTTTACCCCGAGAATCGTATTCACAGATGGGTTTATGGAATGGATCCTGGCTGTTTCCGGATCAACCGTTGCAATAATGTCCGGGGAGTTCGTAACGATCGTCGCGTAATTTTCAAGAAGTCTGTTTTTTTCTCGTATCTCCCGCTGACTGTTGGAAAGCCTTATCAGCGCATCCACTTTGGCATTTGTAATATAGGGATCAAGCGGCTTGTATAGATAATCGATCGCTCCGGATTTGAGACCACGCACGGCATAAGTTGTTTCTTTAGAAATAGCAGTAACAAATACGATTAAAATTTCCTTAGTTTTAGGATTGGAAGCCAGCGTTTCAGCAAATTCAAATCCATCCATTCCGGGCATCTGGACGTCAACCAGTGCTACAGCAATATCATTGTCCCAAACAATTCGCAGTGCTTCATTGGGAGATGTCGTTTCGTATATAGCAATATCATCGCGGCTGAGAATTGCTTTCAATGCGATTAAATTTTCCTCCCGATCATCAAGAAGCAGTATTTTTGTTTTATCCATAATTCCGTTTCACGTTCGTAAAAACTTCGTTTGGTCAGTTTAATGAGTACCCTACCGAATTTTTTGATAAATATTTAAATGAATACTGACAATCCTGAAATGATCTTCAAACCCTGAATAGCGCAGTGTTTCTCTTTTGCCCAAACATAAAAATCCTAACATGCCCAGACTGTTGTAGAGTGTTTTGAAAACCTCTCTCCGCTGTTCGAGTGTAAAATATATCATAACATTACGGCAGCAGATCAGTTGAAATTCATTGAAAACCCCATCGCCAGTAAGATCGTGAATAGAAAAAACGATATTTTTTCTGATCTCAGGATTCATGATTACCTTTCCGTAAGAGAAATAATAATAGTCGGACAAAGAGGTACTTCCTCCGGCTTTTAAATAGTTTTCTGAAAAACTACGGATTGCCGTTCTGGAATACACGCCTTCTCTGGCAGTTTTAAGTACTTTTTGGTTTAAGTCCGTAGCATAAATAACAGTTCTTCCTAATAAACCGGCTTCTGCCATCAAAATCGAAAGTGAATATGCTTCTTCTCCGGAAGCACATCCGGCCACCCAAATTCTTAGCTCGGCATAGGATTCCAGATAAGTACATACTTCTGATTTCAGCAGGTCAAAAAAATCAGGATCACGGAACATTTCAGAATAATTGACCGTCATGTCCTGGATCAGGTCGTAAGCAACACTGCCGCCCTGATCGAGATGAACGAGTAATTCGTCCAGTTTCATTCCATGTTTTAACAGATACGACTCTGTACGCCGCATCAGGGATGGACGCGTATACCCTGAAAAGTCAAAGCCGGAAGCTTCTTTTATCTTTGTGATCAGTGTCTCCAGCGAAGGATAATTAAGTATTAACATAGCTATGCCGAATGAAGCCAGACTTTTATCAGAGACAGAAGTTTATCAACATCCACCGGTTTGGAAATATAATCGTTGGCGCCAGCCGCCATACATTCCTCACGATCTCCCCGCATAGCTTTTGCTGTCACAGCAATAATTGGCAGATTGGCCCACTGGCTATTCTTTCTGATAGCACGGGTTGCTTCAATACCATCCATTTCAGGCATCATTACATCCATCAGCACAAGTTCTATGTCGTCAACCTCTTCCAGTTTCCGGATAGCTTCTAATCCGTTCGTAGCAATTACAACGGTAAATCCGGCATCTTCCAGAACCGCGCTGAGCGCAAATATGTTACGCATATCGTCATCTGCCAGCAACACTTTTTTCCCCACAAATACACGTCCGCTATTGACGACAGGATTGCTGAAATCGTTTGAAAATGAAGGAACAGGCGTCGCAGCAGGGCTAATTTTTTTAAGAAAAAGCTTTACTTCATCGAGCAGCCTCTCATTTGATTTTTTCGTTTTCATTACAACCGGATGCGCGTATTTTAACACACGTGCAAGATCAGCCTGCGAAAGATCTTCAGCAGTATTCACCACAACCGGGATCATAGCAAAATCAGGTTCTGTTTTAATTTTGTCAAGAAGGTCCAGGCCGTTCATATCAGCAAGCCGTATGTCAAGAATTATTCCGTCAACTGCTTCTCTTGTCAGTATTTCCCATGCTTCTCCGGCAGAATATGCATACAGGACAAATATGTTATTCTCTGCAAGGAAGTCCCCGACATATTTACTCTGATACGTATCATCTTCTACAAGCAGTATTCTCTTTTTAAACAAATCCTTTCCTTCCAGTTTAAGAAGGTTGAAAATACTTTCCGCTGATTTGCGGTCTACCGGTTTTTGCATAAATCCAATAGCTCCCTCTGCTTTAAAATCACTTTCTTCTCCTGCAGATACGGTGTGTACAGGTATCAGTCTGGACTTTGGATCCGCTTTTAATGCCTTAAGTATATCCTCTCCGGACATATCCGGAAGGTGCATATCCAGTATAATTGCCGTTGGCCTGAAAGACTCAACCAATTCCAGCGCCTGCTTTCCCGTTTCAGCAATAGATACCTGAAAACCGCTGTTCCTTGCACGGTTGGCCGTATCTGCTGCGAAAAACAAATCATCTTCTATTAATAGTAATCTGTTTTCATTTTCATTCGTTGTAACGATACTACTGGTAAAGTCCTGTTGGTGAATGGTTTCATGCGCAGGTTTTTGAAATATTAGTTCTTCCGAACTCAGGACTGGTATCTGCAATGTAAATACGGATCCCTGCCCGGCTTCACTCTTCAAGGAAATGGAACCCTTAAAAAGATTGGTTAATTCCCTTGTGATCGACAAGCCTAATCCTGTACCGCCATACTTGCGGCTTGTTGAACCATCGGCCTGTTGAAATGCTTCAAAAATTGCCTGCTGCTTATCCAGTGGAATGCCAATACCCGTATCTGCAACAGCAAAATGAAGAGAACGATCTTTTTGAGAAATATTAAGCGATACTTCTCCAGGAGCCGAAGTAAATTTTAAGGCATTTGAAAGCAGGTTTCTCAAAATCTGAAGTAACCTGACCTGGTCTACATAAATTGTTTCAGGGCAGGTTTCATCTTTTATCAATTTCAAATGTAATCCTTTGTTCTCTGCCATTTTCTGGAAAGTGTTCCGCATTTCCACAAGTAGAAATTCAACGCCAACATTCTCGTAATGCAATTCAACCTTCCCGGACTCCACCTTGGCAAGATCCAGAATATCATTAATCAAGGTAAGCAAATCACTTCCCGAGTTATGGATAACTGATGCGTAACGCTGCTCCTCCTCGCTGAGATGCCGGGCTTTGTTTTCCTCTAAAATTCTGGAAAGGATAAGGATGCTGTTCAGTGGTGTACGAAGTTCATGACTCATATTGGCCAGAAATTCGCTTTTGAACTTCCCGCTCTTTTCCAGCTCATCTGCCTTACTCTGAATTTGATTCCGTGCTTCTTCCAATGTACTCTTCTGCTCTTCAAGCATAAAAGCTTTTTCTTCAAGTTCGGTATTGATCTGTCGGAGTTCTTCCTGCTGAACGCGCAGTTCCTCTTCTGAGACCTGGAGCATCGACGTTTGCCGGGTAAGCTGTTCGTTAGTTGTGCTGAGTTCCTCCTGCTGGGTTTCAAGCTCTTCTGCCTGTTTCTGTGTTTTATCCAGAAGCTCCTGCATGATTTCTCTTGCCCGTGCTGCTACAATCGCAACCGTTACATTTTCAGCGATCGTATCCAATAACGGAACAACACCGGAAACGGGCTGCTTCAAAAATGCAAGCTCAATTAATGCAATAACATTTCCTTCAAAAATCAGAGACCTGACGAGTACCTTACCCGGCTCGCTCCTGCCAGATCCTGTAACAACCTGAAAATAACCAGGTACTACATCAAGTTGGACCAAATCACTTCTGTTGGATATCATCTGTCCCAAAATACCCTGGCCAGGCTTAATTATCATGGGAACCAGCGACGGATCGTCCACGCCATGCATCACGGCAAGTTCAAGATGGTCATCCCCCTGTACCTTCAGATACATCACTGCAATAACTGCATCCGTGATCTCAGCTAACTTTTGAATCAGATTTGCAGCCAGACCGGAAAATGAAGGCTGCCCCCGGATCGCCACCGTTACATCTGCTGCTGCACTAAGAATCCAGTTTTTTTCCTTATCCTCCGCGGCAATTGTTTCCAGTTGCTGATTTAACTTGATCGTTTCTTTTTCCGAGGCAATCTGAAAATTATATGTACGCCGGATAAAATAGAACATTACGAAAATAACGAGGATAAAGATCGCTGTTCCAAAAACGATGAACATCTTGGCCTGTGAAGAACTTTCGCGGGCCATTTGTTCCCGTTCTGTCAGAAGTGCCTGTTCGGTATTTTCAATCCGGTTGAAGTTAAATTCAATTTTTGAAGACAGCTGTTTACCTAGTAGTATAAACGAACGCAGGCTGTCCAGGCTGTAACTATTGGAATTGATCATTTCCAGCTGCCTGTTCATCAGATCCAGCTTATTCGTAAGCAGCAGGTTCAGGGTATCCAGTCTTACCACCTGTCCCGGATTGTCACTGACACTCTTTTTTAAGAGATCTACTTCAAGCCAGATACTTTCGGCAGCCAGTTTATAGGAGTTTTCGAATGTAGTATTCTTTGTTAAGGCCATGCCACGAATATTGGACTCCGCCGTTAGCAACAGATTTTTGACTGAGCTTGATGATCTTATCACATCCCTGGTATGACTGACAAGTGCAGCATTCTGCTGCTGAAGAATAAGTGCATTGTAAGATGTGAGCCCTACGCCTATAACCAACAGGATAGAGAGCGCAATCCCGGCAAGGACTTGCTGCTGAAAGGTAATACGCATAGCTTATTTCAGTGACGTTGAGCAGGAGCTTTTAGAACTCTTAATTTTTCCCGAATATCATTAAAAAACAGCACTTAATATATACGTAAAAGAAAGATTTGTTTATTTATACAGCCAAAAACAAGAAATACATGCTCTCGATAATGATATCATTAAATTAAAAAGATTAATTATAAAAATAGAATAAATTTATATAATAATAATCACATTTGTAAAATATATTCTACAAATGTTATAGACAATGCAAGATATGACACCGGGAGATAATTACTTGAAAAGTGTAATCAAACTTTTTCACTACTACAAAATATTAGGTGAAAAAGCGATAGAACAGTTGGAACGTGAGCAGATTTTTGAATCCGCAGATCCGGAAAAAGTCAATAGCATTGCGGTTATTATAGGGCATCTTCATGGAAATATGCTTTCAAGGTGGACTGATTTTCTGGAATCAGACGGAGAAAAGGTATGGCGTAACCGCGATCTTGAATTTGAGGCTCAGACTTCGGAATATGATCTTGTCATGCAGCAATGGGAAGCGGGTTGGAAGTGTCTGTTTGAAGCTTTGAGTTCGCTTAAATCGGAGCAACTTACTGATATCATTTACATTAGAAATGAAGGACATACCGTTCTGGAAGCTATCAACCGGCAGCTGGCGCACTATCCCATGCATGTTGGCCAGATTATTTTCTATGCAAAACAGCTGAAAAAAGGTGAATGGAATAGTTTGTCGATACCAAAAGGAAAATCTGACAGATATAACGAAGGAAAATTTGTAAAAGAGAAAACGATCAGTCATTTTACAGATGACGAATTAAACCGCTTGAAATGATTTTCCTTTTTAATCCAGGTCTTTAAGCATCCAGATTTCACAGGAATGATGTCCGCTGTTTCCTAATGGTGCATCCAGTGTTTTAAAGCCTAGCCGGTTGTAGGTTTGTACCGCTTTGTCCAGTTCAGTCATCGTCTCCAGATATATTTTTTTATACCCGCCGGCTTTTGCTGTTTCTACACAGGTCATAATCAGCTTTTTTCCAAGTCCAATGCTACGTGCCTCCGGCAGCAGATACATTTTTACCAGCTCTAATGTATCTTGGGGTAATCCTTCAGTAGGAAACAAGCCTGCCCCTCCTACCATTTTCCCGTCAATGCGTGCCACAAAATATTTACTGTTTTCAGTTAAAAACAGGTCACTTAAATGGTCCGTACTTTCATCATAGTAAACGGTTCCTGGTTTGTCGGCGCTAAATTCTTTCAGGGTCTGCCTGATGATGACAGCAAGTTGCTGATTGTCGCTTGCTGTAATTTCACGTATTTCAATTTCCATATCCATATTAAATCCATTCAACCATTTCATTTTCAAGCGTAACCAAAACACCCCTGGATAACTTCCCTGTATTTTTAAAGGTCTGCACCAGTCGCCTTAGATGCCGGCGGTGTTCATCATTTCCATTTCCTCCCACAAAGGTCATGAAGATATGATCTCCGGCTGCGGTAGTAACCATCCGGTCTATGTGAAGCAGCTTTCCGCCGGGCAGCATCATTTCTTTGTTGATTTGTAATGCATTTTCATCTTTGTAAAGTTCTTTTAGCGAAGGATTTTCAAGTAAAAAGCTGATTTGCCCTTTAATTGCATCTGCCTCCGATCTGGTAAAAATACCTTCGCTTATTAAACGTTCACTGGTATTGTCCAGATCTGAAACGCTTTTCAGCCGGGTGAGTAAATATCGTACTTTTTGCAGACGGTCATACTTTGGTTCAAAGGTTTCAACATCAAAAATACGATCCGCCATTCTTCTGAGCCGCAAGGTGTTAGTACGATCGTTGCTGAGGACAGTACGTATTACAAAAGGTTTGGAATCCGACCCGATGTGTGCATGCCGGCAATTTTCTGATCCCAGAGATAATATATAGTTTTTTTGTTCGTCATTCCAGGCCGGGACAAAATCGGGCTGGCTAAGAAATTCGTACAGCCAGGTTCCTGTTGAAGGCGAAGTCTGCCAGTTTTTTTCTTTTTTAACTAGAATGTATAATCGCTGAATAGACCGGGTAAAAGCCACATAAAGCAGGTTCATGGTTTCAACCAGCTTTCTTGTTTTTTCATTTGTATACTGATCAGAAATCACAGTATTCTCCATATCTTTTTGAACAGAAACCATTGAGCTCCGCAGTTTTTTCCCGCTGCCAGCGCTGCTTACCGGTCCTGGCAAAGTGAGTTCTTCATAATTAACTTCATCCAGATCTACCCAAAGGCGGTCAAGCATGGCACTTGGCGAAAATTTCCAGTTGGCATAGGGAACGATTACCACAGGATATTCCAGACCTTTGGATTTGTGAATGGTCGTAATCCTTAGCGCATCTGTACCGGAAGGTATGGTGATGGAAAGTTTGTTCCTGGCGGATTCCCAATAGGCCAGGAAATCGCCCAAATGGTTGGTTCGCCTCGTACCAAATTCCTGAACAACATCCAGAAAACGGAAAAGATATTCATTATCCGTACTGCCTTCAAACAGCCCGAAAGCCTGCATCAGTTGTTCGCTCAGTTCAAAAACAGACAACTGGCGCATTCTGAAAGCAGTAAGCGTTATGCCCCATTTGGAAAAATAATTCAGAAAACTGTCCAGCCCGGGTGCGGTACATACTTTCCGGATTGCTTCATATTCAGCTGCGCCGGGATTTTCCTGCCTGATCACGTGGTGAAACAAATACGCTGCTTCATAACGTGCCAGCCGGTGATCCGAGGTTTGCAGTACCTTCATGAAAGATATCACAAAATGAATGGATCTTGAATAGGCCAGCAGCAATGCATCATCCGAAATAAGGGGAAATCCATTTTCCTTTAGTGCATTGGCAATGGCGGTAGCTTCCCGTTTGCGGCGGCAAAGTATCGCAATATCACGCCAGTTATAACCGGTTGATCGAAGATTTTCTACCAATTCGATCGAGCGCAGCACCATGGCGTCGTAGGAATCCTGACCCGTAGTTAGATCATCACTTTCTTCATTCATATCCAGAAATTCCAGCTGTACATGTCCGCCCCCCGGAACCCCTTCTGGAATCTCCTGCTGGAAATTGTCGTCATAAACAGCTCCGGCTAATGGATATTCTGCCTGTAAGGAATTGGAAATGAATGAAAAAAATCTATTGTTAAAATCTGTGATTTCACGAAAACTGCGCCGGTTAGTCCGCAAATGATCCACCGTCAGATAATTATCCAGGCTCCATAACCGTTCCTGGTTAAAAGCATTGTCACCCAAAATGTCTGTTAACTGCATCACCTGATCCTGCGCCAGATGCAGCAGCAGATCCATATCTCCGCCCCGGAAACGGTAAATGGATTGTTTTGCATCACCTACGATCAGGTTAAAATATCCGTCAGCCAGTGCATTTTCAATAAGGGGAAGTAAATTGGCAAACTGTAATTTTGAGGTATCCTGAAATTCATCGATCAGAATATGGTTGTACTTCTCTCCCAGTCTTTCAAAAATAAAGGGGACAGGTTCTCTGGAAACAATTTCAAGTATTTTTTTATTAAAATCAGAAATATGGACCTGATTGTTCTGTTTTAAAAGTGCATCAAATTCTTTCCGGACTTCTCCCAAAAGTGACAGATTATAGATATGCCGTTCCAATAAGCTGTATAGACTTATTTTTGCCGTATCAGCCGATCTAATGTTTTCGATCTGGTGAAAGCAGTTTTCAGCTTCCTGGCGTATTTCTTCAATTTTATCTTTAATCAGAATAGCTGTTTTGGCACCATACCAAACACCTTCACCGATGGTTTTGTAGACATAAGAATTAGGTTCTGCCCATAATTTCTTTCCTTCCGCACGGTCTTTAAAATAGCCATATATCCCGCGCCCTCCCTGGTAAAAATCTTTATCAGTCAGAAAGCCTTTTACTATCAGATTGAAAGCTTTGCTTGCGAGAGCCGTAATTCTGGATTCTTTTTCACGGACAAATTGCCGCATTTGGTTTCTTATGGTAATCCAGTCTTCCATTTGCAGATCGGCAACGCGCTGCATCTGCTGATAGCTTTGTTCGCTTAGCAATGTGCCGGAAGTTTCCCGGATCTTTGCCGGAAGAGCCGCCCAGCTTTTTCCTTCTTCTGCATTTTCACGGTAATATTTTTCAACGATATCCGTAAGCACTTCTTCACCCTCCTGCCCGATCCTTGCCAGCAACCGGTCGACTGCATCATCCAGCAAATCCCCGTCAAGTTGGGTTTCAAATATAAACGGAATACCCAGTTCATCGGTAAAGCTGCTGATGAGCCGTTGGGTAAACTTATCGATCGTCATAACCGAAAAGTCAGAATACCGGTGCAGGATCTGCCGGAAAACCAGCTGTGCACGGGCAGCGATCAGTTCACATGCTCCGGAGAAAAGCGAATCGTCGGTCAGTGTGTCCGGGTACATTTCAGTTACTACATCCCGCAGCATCGGAGGCACAGAAACAGATTTTTCATCAAATGCTGAAAACGTGCGCAGCATCAGCAGGATACGGTCCTTCATCTCGTTGGCTGCTGCATTGGTGAAGGTAACCGCCAGAATTTGCCGGAAATAAGTATCAGAATTAGAATGTAAGGCCAGCTTGAGATATTCCTTCGTCAGTGTATATGTTTTGCCTGATCCTGCCGAAGAACTGTATACTTTGAACACGCGTTGCTATTTTTGAAAAACTTGATAAAATCTGCTGCCAATTTAAGCAAAAAGAGCAGGCTAAAAACCTGCTCTTTTTAAACTTCATGTAACATGGTAATGCTAAGTGCGATCCTTATAGGTTAAAACGAATGCCGCCGGAAAGATTAGGACTAAGATAAAATGGCCGTGGAAGAAGTTCAGCATATAAACCACCTTCAAGAAATACAGACATCTTATTGTCCGGAATGAAATACTCAAATCCTCCCAGAGCAGATCCACCCAGGGAAATTGGTCTTTCGCGGTCGCCCGGAGAAGCCAGGTTGCGTTTGTTATCTGGATAATAATTTCTGCTGTTCACTTGTCCGCCAAGTCCGTAATAAACATGCACGGCTTCGGAATTAAATAAAGGCGTATGCCATAAGTAATGCGCCTGAATGGCTAGTCCCGCGTTTTTGTATACACCTCTTCTGTAATTACGGTCATTGGCCAGAATTCCGCCATATGTTCCGATACTGATATCAATGGCGTGAATATTATTAAAGTATTTACGGATGTTAATTCCTGTCGGCTCACCTAACTTAAACCCTACTGCCCAGTTATCATACTGTGCCTGAGCAAGGCCAAAGCATAAAGTGCAAATAATAGTTAGTGCTACTTTCTTCATATCATGGATGTTTGTAATGTTGGTTATCTTGTACTGTTGACTTAATAAATGTTATACGGTAACAGCACTTTGCTGATATTTCTTTAAAGCCTCCACCAAAGCCTCATTTTCCTCACTTGTACCTACTGAAATCCGTAAACATCCTTCACACAGATGTACACGTGACCGGTCGCGGACAATAATCGTTTCTCTCAAAAGATAATCCATTACAGATCGCGCGTCGTCAAACTTTACAAGTAAAAAATTGGCATCGGATGGAAATACTTTATTCACCAACGATAAATTTTCCAGCATGGTACGCAGCACGTCTCTTTCTTTAAGAATCTGCTTTACCATATCCTTCATTTTATCAACCCCGTCCAGTCCTGCCAGCAAAGCTTCCTGAGCCGGCTGGCTTATATTATAAGGTGATTTGATTTTATTCAGGATTTTCACCAGCTCCCGTGAACTGAAACACATTCCGGCACGCAAACCGGCCAATCCCCAGGATTTTGAGAAAGTCTGGAGTACAACCAGATTCGGATATGTATCCAGCTGATTTATCCATGAAGGCTTATCAGTAAAATCAACATAAGCTTCATCAACCACAACCAGCCCGCTGAAATTTTTCAGTATGGTTTCAATTGCGCTGTCCTGCATTACATTTCCGGATGGATTATTTGGTGTACAAATCCAGATGATTTTTGTATTTTCTTTAATTGCACTTAAAACGCCTTCAACGTCAATCTGATAATCCGTGGTAAGTGAAACCTTATCAATAATTACGTCATGGATCGATGCACTTACTTCGTACATTCCATAGGTTGGCGGCATAATAAGCACATGATCTTTCCCAGGCGTGCAGGTTGCACGTATAAGCAGGTCGATCGGCTCATCGCTGCCATTTCCCAAAAATATGCGGTCTGTTGCAATTCCTTTTATCAGAGCCAGTTTGTTTTTAATATCAGCCTGATACGGATCCGGGTAACGATTGTATTTCTCGGTTGTTACCGAACCATGCGGATTTTCGTTGGCATCCAAAAAAATACCTGCATGCCCGGTATACTCATCCCTTGCGGACGAATAAGGCGCCAGATTCAGGATATGTGGCCGGAGTATCTTGTTTAGGTCAAATGAATTGTTCATTGCTATACTTGTTTTTCCCTGACAGGAAATGATTTAAATAAATTTATCCGGCTCTGAATAATCGCTGATCAAACTGAAACGGCTCAATACTGATTACTTTGACAGATTCCGCTTCGGGATGATTAGGATTAATCAGATAGTTGGATTCGTTACGGACAATGACGGACGGAACTCTTAAAATCAGTGATTTACGCTCTTTAATCCAATTATCTCCCATTTCTCTGGTCCATTGCTGGTCATTTTGCCAATCCGGAATAACAGAAAGGCTTTGTGTATACTTTTGAGAATCAGGCACAAATATTACAACAACGACATAGTCGGGCGGAGGTGTGGGACGCTGCAAATGAACCAGAATTTCGAGCATGGCCAGCGACCGGCGTGAACAGGTATACAGCATTGCATTTCGCGGGGAGTTCCATCTTCCTCCATGATAATAAGCGCCTATTCCGCTTAAATCATTTTGATACTCCGACCGCGTTATTCTGAATAACTCCATTTAGAGCTGGTTTCGTTATATTTTAAATGCTGATGAATTTGTGAAGCGCTGAGTTGTTCTAGGCAAAAATACCATGTTCAATACGGCCAAGTTCTGTTTTAACAACCTCAATACCCGCATGTGTACGCAGAAACTGGATTGGCTTTTCATTACCCAGTGCCAGAATATTGCTATGCAGCCATTCCAGAAAATATTCTCTTCCTAAAACACGTGTACCTACTGAAATGACATCGGCCAATGAAATCAGGTGATCTGATACAACATTGCTCAGCAGATCCGTATCTTCATAACGAAGCAAATTTCGCGGTGTAACCGGCAAGAGAGAGATCAATTCTTTAACATCCAACCCGGCAGAATCTGCAAGATGCTGTATTGCCGCTTTCGGAACACCGTTTTCTGCCAGGAAAGCAAGATCGAAATTATTTCTTATTTTATGCTTCAGAACACCATAACCACCTAACCGTTCATTTACTGTGATTGCTGTCATAATATCATATTTTAGAGCATGGAAATATGTCCTCAAACATACGACATTTTTCCTAAGCTTTCAAGTTATGATAATAAACTTTGTAATCGTATCGTAACTGCGCGTTTGTGTGCATCCAGTGATTCAGCAGCAGCCATGGCTTCTACGGCCGGACCTATATTCTGAATTCCCTCAACCGTAATATTCTGGATCGTAATTTTTTTCACAAAACTATCTACCGAAACACCGCTGTATGCTCTGGCATATCCGTTGGTCGGAAGCGTATGGTTGGTTCCCGAAGCATAATCACCACAGGATTCAGGTGTATAATTTCCCAGAAATATAGATCCGGCATTGGTAATTTTCTCAGAAACGGATTCCGCATTTTCAACACTTAAAATTAAATGTTCAGCGGCATATTCATTCAAAAGATCAATGGCCTCTTCCGGTGTTTCAACCAGGATGGCTTTGCTGTTTTCAATAGACTTCGCTGCCAGCTCTTTTCTGGGCAGTTTATCCATCTGGGACGACAAAGTAAGATTTACCGATGCAAGAAACTTTTTACTGGTAGAAACAAGTAATACCTGGCTATCCGCACCGTGTTCGGCCTGAGAAAGCAGGTCGGCAGCAACAAAAGCCGGGATCGCAGTATCATCTGCATAAACAGCAACTTCCGACGGGCCTGCTGGCATATCAATCGCAATGCCTTCCTTGCTCACCAGCATTTTTGCTGTGGTAACGTACTGATTACCCGGGCCAAAAATTTTATAAACCTTTGGTACACTTTCCGTTCCGTATGCCATGGCAGCAATAGCCTGTGCTCCTCCCAAACGAAATGCCCTGGTTACTCCGACCAGCTTTGCGGCGTATAAAATTGCAGGATGGTTTGACGGTGTACAAAGAACAACCTCTTTGCAACCTGCCAGCTGTGCAGGGATACCCAGCATCAGTACCGTACTGAACAAAGGCGCCGTTCCTCCGGGAATGTAGATACCCACTTTTTCAATACCAACACTTTTACGCCAACAGGTTACGCCAGGCATGGTTTCAATCTTCTCAACCGGCTGAAGCTGCGCCTTGTGAAAGGTATAAATATTTTGATAAGCCTGGCTGATGGCATTTTTCAGTTCATCATCCAGCTGGTTTTCAGCGTTTTGTATTTCTTCTTGTGAAAAAGCGAGTTCTTTAAGTTCCGTTTTATCAAATTTCCTGGCAAGTTCACGCAGGCCTTCATCACCCTGCTTCTTTACCTGATCCAGAATCGGAAGAACTTTCTGCTCAATCTCTATAAAATCCTGAACAGGCCTGGCCAGTAATGCGGGCCAGAGCGTTCTGTTTGGAAAAGCAATAATGTTCATAATTATTTTTTTGGCTAAAAGCAGACCTTAGTAAACACCGAAACACATCCGTCGCTTTTACAGGATCATTTTTTCAATTGGAATAACCAGGATTCCTTCTGCCCCAGCCTGTCTTATTTTTTCAATATTTTCCCAGAAATCATTTTCATTAATTACCGAATGCAATGAACACCAGCCCTCGGTTGCCAGCGGAAGAATTGTAGGGGAACGCATTCCGGGAAGAAATTTAATGATGTTTTCAACTGCCGCAGTAGGACAATTTAAAAGAATATACTTGTTATTCTTCGCAACCTGAACTGCTTTGATCCGAAATAATAACTGATCCAGAAGTTCCTGCTGTTGTTCAGAAAGCTGTTTGCTGGCAATCATCACAGCCTCGGAACGGAAAATAGTTTCCACCTCTTTCAGACCGTTGCTCAATAAAGTACTTCCTGAGCTGACAATATCACAAACCGCATCAGCCAGACCAATACTTGGTGCAATTTCGACAGAACCGCTGATCTCGTGAATCTGAGCGGAAACATTGTTTTCTTTTAAATATTTGCCAAGCAGACGCGGATACGTCGTAGCAATGCTTTTGCCTTCCAGATCTGTTAATCCCTGATAATCATGTTCTCTTAAAACGCCGATTGACAAACGACATTTTGAAAAACCAAGCCTGTGAACCGTTTCTACGTTTCTGTCCGATTCCTCAGACACGTTTTCACCTACAATACCCAAATGCGCAACACCATCCTCTACATATCCCGGAATATCATCATCGCGTAAAAAAAGAATTTCAGCAGGAAAATTAGTAGCAGAAGTTTTAAGTTTACCAGCGCCGTTATCGAAACGGATTCCGCATTCCTTAATCAGTTTCAGAGAATCTTCACTTAACCTTCCGGATTTCTGTATTGCAATTCGTAATATATTGTTCATGTTCATGTCAGCTTTCGGCCCATACTGAAATTGTCCTGGCATTCAGCTATTTAGTCTACAATTTTATGTTTACTTATTTAAATGTTCCATGCAAATGGATGGAAGCAACCCAATTCATCACAAAAGTGATAAAATATATTGTATCAGGAATAAAAAGCCTGCTTTAAAAGCAAAGTAATTTAACCTTACAGTTGTTATCCTAATCGAGAAATAATCTCTTCAATAGTAACCTTCTGCTGCTCACCGGTTTTCATATTTTTCAATGTCAGCTTACCTGATTGAATTTCATCTGAACCGATCAGAATCACATAGGCTATATTTTTTCTGTCTGCATAGTCCAGCTGCTTTTTTAACTTCACCGAATCGGGGTACATTTCCGCGTTAATACCTGCATCCCTGAGTTTAGGCAAAAGGGATAACCCAAATTCAAATGCTTCTTTGTCAAAATTGGAAAGCATTACTTTCGTACTGGTTGTCTGATTTTCAGGAAACAGGTTCAACTCTTCCATGACGTCATAGATCCGGTCTACACCCAGCGAAATACCTACACCTGAAATGCCCGGTACACCAAAAGTACCTGTCAGGTTATCGTACCGTCCTCCGCCTGAGATACTTCCCATTTGCACGTTGTTCGCTTTCACTTCAAAAATAGCTCCGGTATAGTAAGACAGTCCGCGAGCCAGTGTAACATCAAACTGTATCTTCGGATTTTCCAATCCAAGCAGCTTCACCATTTTCCAAACCTCTTCAAGCTCCTCAATGCCTTTCAGTGCAATTTCTGATTTCCCCAACCAGTTTCTCAGCTCAGCAAAAGGCTCATCACCATTGGACAAAGAGAAAATCGGATCAAGCAGTGTGATGCTGTCAAGAGAAAAACCACGCTCGATCAATTCCTCAACAACTTTGTCTTTACCTATTTTATCAAGTTTGTCAATGGCCACACAAAGCGGTCCTTCCATTCCCTGCGCACCAATAATATCCGCAATTCCGGTAAGTATCTTTCTGTTATTAATTTTAACTGTAAAATCAGTAATACCCAGCGCTGGCAGAATATCATGCAATAAATTAACAATCTCCGCTTCGCAAAGCAGGGAATCTGTTCCGACTACATCCGCATCACATTGATAAAATTCACGATATCGCCCCCGCTGCGGACGATCTGCACGCCAGACAGGCTGGATCTGATAACGCTTAAAGGGCATTGCAAGCGTTCCGCGGTTCATGACAACATATCTTGCAAAAGGAACCGTCAGGTCATAACGCAACCCTTTTTCGGAAATTTTAGAAGTTAGTGGCTTGTATCCTTCCAACCAGTCTTTCTCAACAAGCTTTCCGCTGAAGTCACCAGAATTTAAAAGTTTAAAAAGAAGCTGGTCACCCTCTTCTCCATATTTACCCATCAGTACTGAAAGGTTTTCAAAAGCCGGAGTTTCCAGCGGAAGGAAACCGTAACGTTGAAAAGAGCGCCGGATG
>Ga0265797_10004030_pt1 | contig 22841 bp, 16 predicted proteins | sample P2T30metagenome_FD_192433 | JGI IMG/M metagenome (GOLD analysis project Ga0265797, IMG submission 192433) | Plant litter microbial communities from East Loma Ridge, Irvine, California - P2 T30 | ecosystem: Environmental > Terrestrial > Plant litter > Unclassified | place: USA: California... | reverse complement strand
TTCAGGCTTGTTAGTGATCAATCATTGTGGTATATAGTACCGAGAAAATGGCGATGGTGATGGAAGCTTGGTGGCAGGGATTGTAGCCGTTGCAAAGCCTGGCGCACGTGCCTCGCGCTAGTACATAGCGTGCATCTCGCCAATATCCAGTACGTACCTGACACATAAGACTCTTTAGCAATTAGGCTTTCCTTAAATCTCGTCTTATAGAATCCGATGTGACCCTTGCAGTAAAGTCTTTTTTGTCATAACCTACTAACTTCTTCTTTATACCCAGCATTGAGAGGTTGAAATGTGTACCAAAGGACTAAGAAGAGACGAGGTCACCACGAAGAAGAACGAAGCAGTGTCGGAACCTCTGGCCTGCTGCTGCTCGGGCAGGCCCAACCGCTTTCCCGACCACTAGTTTAGCAACCCTTGTAAGCGTTTCAGGTAAGATGCCGACTGTATATAGAATAGATGCCAACCCTGAATCTTGGAAGGATCTATTATTGTCTTGTTAGGATTCGCCGTCGTGACTGCACTCTTGGATAGTCATTGCGCCCGCATCAGCCCATTTTGAAGCATATACCTTATCACCTCATATGTCTTGCGGTTGTTGTTTCTATCTTCATCACGACCATGTTATCCGGACATTTCCTCATCATGCTGTCGATATGTTTCACCACATCCGCTCTCAACATACCAAAACATGATACACAGCTGCCTCTCCTTCCAGAACACGAGGGCCATCGAACGCAATCGCAAAACACCCGCGTCCTGTTAGCATTAAGAGAAAGCGAAAGCGATGTGGAGCATCATGTTGAGATACCTTTACATACGTCTGTCTTTTCGGGTAGGCTGCATCAAATAGGCTCCATTTTGGCCTGCTTTAACAAAAATCACCAGGCGTAAACTTTCCGAGTCAGTTGAGCACTATAGAGATCACAACAGCCACCGAACAGGGCCAATCGATATCACAGACAAGGCTTGACAGGGTTATATGCAGAATCATACCAAAAATTAGCGCGGAGGAGCAAGAAGCAGTGGACTTGGGAATGGAGCTTAAGGTGTTGCCGTGGTTTGCAATAAGAGATGGAACCGTCCAAGTCGATGATAGTAGTTCCAGATGGTTTCTCGGAGGCAGAAGAGTAGAGAGTTACGAGTGTCGATGACAGGGTAACGGAGACCAGAGATGGGAGAGAAGTAGAAGGCAAATGTTAATGTATAATGACGCATGCTTTGTCAGGGTATAGTACAATGGCCCTCAATGGCCTCGTGAAGCAAAACGCCGTTTATGCAGGTCTGACATGTGGTCAGACGTTGTTGTCCCCCTCGCCCATACCAACCATCTCGTATTCACCAGCGCCGTCTCTCCCTCTGCCTCTGCCTCTTCCCCTAGACTCTCCACCCTCGTCCTCTGCGGCTGGTTGTGATGGCGAAGGCTTCTTGCTGCCAAAGTTGATTGGCCTCAGTTCCCGCCACTGGCATGCCCATACGCCTAGCGAAGTCATGATGGTGGCGCTACATATCTGCAGCGCCCACCAGAACAAGTTGGCGGGTATGGCGTGGGTGTACAAGGAGGTGACAATCAAGTGGATAAAGTGTACAGTCAGGGCGAAGTCAAGAACGAGTTTGGAGCGGGCGATGAGAAGTAGTATGAAGATGGCACTGCAGCGTGTTAGATGGTGGCATGACTGGGACCAGCGCGTCGCAGCACTTACCAGGCGAGGCTGTTCAGCACCCAGACCAGACCCAGAGTCCATCCGATTGTGGTATCGCCGCGTAGACTTTGCCAGCCGAACAAGAGATCGGTGCTGACCTCCTTGCCCGCTACCAGCGCGGTAAAGACAATAAGGATGCCGGCGCATGCATAGTAGGCAAGTTGCAGCAGTAGGATCTGGGAGAGTATGCGGGTCGGGGACAGATCCGCAAGTGCGCCAGGTCGTGGAGGGCGGCGTCGGCGTGGCATCAATACGCAGGCGGTGCGCTATGACATGAGCACAAGGGGAGGCGGAGGGTTGATTGATCGTAGGTGCAAGGTTGCCTGTTGATTCACGGGTTCCCGTAACCGTTCGGCGAAACGTGGGCAGTCAGCGCCGATGTCATAGCTTTTGGGCCCGCCAAGCACGGATTCGAGATGATTGCGCTGTTGGACGTGTATTGTCAACAATTCTACCAAGCCTACATAGTCTGACCTCGAGCATCCCCTCCCGACGTACGCAGCCACCCCGAACAGCCTCCTGTGACACTCGCCTCCCGTGCCACTGACTCCCGCGCCAGCTGCGACAGTCGCCTCCACCTCCGCATCTTCTCCGCAACCTTCGAAAATCACAGCCATGGGTTGGTTCGGCTCAAGCTCCAAGGACGACGGCGGTGTCAAGAAGACAGACGGCGGCGCATTCGAGTCACCGTCACGATCCAACCGGAAGCAATGCTATGCAGCACGCGACGCCTTTTTCGAATGTCTCGACAAGAACAACATCTTGGATAGCATAAACTCAAAATCCGGCAGGGACAAGGCCGCAAGCTTCTGCGCGTCTTTTGACCAGGAGTTCGAGAAGAATTGCGCACACAGCTGGGTACGTAGAATTTTCTGCACGGCAACCACATTACACTAACAGTCTGCTGCAGGTCGAATACTTCAAGAAGCAACGAGTTGTAAACTACCAAAGAGAACAGACAATCAAAAAGATTGAGATGCAAGGCGGAGAAATTACAGCGCCGCAACTACCACTGCCGGGCCAGAACAAGTAGATGAAGCATGGCCCGACAGTCTTAATAACGCCGCTCATGACCAATGTACAACATGTATACTACTCTCAAAGCGCTCGGAAAAAAGCGTTTGCAGCTGCCACACAGAATGGTTTCCCCTGCAATTCTAGACTTTCTACACTAAAGCGAATATGTCACTCATACACTATCTCGTCGAATCCCATGCAAGACATCGCCTCTACCTCAGACCTCCAGAACAAATGATCGTGCATGAACCTCACACCCTCCGCGCGGAGCTGTAACCCGAACCAAAGGTCTAGCACACTACATTACTCAAGTTGTGACTAGGCTCGCATAATGTCGTCACTGCGTCTTGGGAACGCTGACCGATGTAGCTTAGGTATTCGAAGCGTCGAGCCGCACCTGTCAAGTTTACTCCTTGCATGAAGGGGGGTTCGTCGCATAGACCCAAGGACGAATCGGGGAGTGGCGGGGCCTAGCTTGTCCGTGCAAGCCTACGCGCGGGAGTTGTTTCGACTTGCAGAATCGTAGCCCGAGTGTGTAGGTCAGGCCGCGTCTTGGCTTGCTGTGAACTTCTGTCGGCCACCATACCTCGAAACGCATGTGGACATTTGTCGGCAGTTTCCTTTTGCCCGAGCCTTGTTGCTGACAGCAGAAACTCTGCTGTTGAGGGGGGGGGGACGTGCAAGTCTTCAACTCTGTTCCGTACAACCCCTCATCAGCACAAAAGCCTAATCATCGAGAGCATCAGCATCGACCCGTCAAGTCCAAAATCCTACACGCACAAAACTAGCAAAGTGCAAGAACATGACAAATATCTGACCACAAGACAACATGTTACCCAATATTGTTCATTAATACTGATTGGCTACTAGAACGTGCAGGTTTTAGCCGCAGAATCGAGCGGCAGTAGCAGCAGTGCGCCGCCTGGTTCGAGTCCTCGGGTCGGCGAGATCTGAGCTTTTTCTCGGTTATCTGTGCATACTGAGAACCCCCACCCCACCATCCCAAGACTTCATCCGAGTCAAGTGGCTTGTTTTACCCCTCTATTGGGTTGGTGTGTCTCTGAAGGATCCTGCCCTCGTGTGTATGTGTGTATGTGTGTATGTGTGTGCGTGTCGGTTCGTGTGCTTCGGTTTCGTATGCTTCGTGACCATATCCCATGCTATCCATACCAAGTTTGCGTTGCTGTTAGTCGATTACTTTTACTGTCGGCGTCGTCGCCGAGGACGTCTGTCACCACTTGGTCGGCCAAATAGTCGCAGGATCGAACTCGCGCCTAAAAATCTCCACATCGGACGCGCACCCTTTGCTCGGCGACCCAACCATACTACTGTCAATAGCAAACACGACATCCTGGAATGCGCCATGGAACTCCTCCTCTTCGAAGAGTAGTTTTCTCCACATTCGCGCTACCTCCTGTGCTGGGTTGCGGAATATAGGCCCTAAGCCGAAAGCGCCCAGCACCAAGTTCCTGTGCCCGCAGTAGGATGCGATTCGCAATACTGCCCGCATTTTCTCCTTCATGAGCTCCTTTTCTTGTGCAAACGAGTATTTGCATCCGCTCTCGTCGAGCTTGGGACGTCGCACGGGTGCAACCGATATTACGGGTAGAGAGGCTATGTCTGTAAAGGTTGCATAGTCTTGATCTGGGCCTGCTCGGAACACAACTGCGGCCCGTTAGTGACTTGTGACTCGAGACGAGCGTTGCTGTTATCTCAACGTACAGACTTCAGGGGAATAGATGCCGCCTGTCTGTGGTATTGGGTAGTAGTTTTCTTCTCGGCCCAATTGCGCGTTCCATGGCATTGTTAGAGCATGTACGAGATTGCTTCTCCTCGCGAAACATTCTTCTGGTGCCATAAGCCCGGATTCCCAGTCACCTCCAGCGCGTTTCTCGTTCGCTACGTTGATCACTGGAATTCGCTTGCAGTCTGAATCTGCGTTGACCGCGCTTTGATACCAGCCCAAAGCGTAGTTCACTGGGTCACCTTCCATGACTGCTACTCTTGTGCGTTGTGATGATCGTTTGTCCACGTTGATTCTTATTTGTGCTGAGTCGGGATATAGGTATGAGGTCTTGGAGTCTCGAATGTAGTGTTTCCAGATATGTGGCATCCATATCCGTTTTGCTTCGGCTGCTATCTCTGACGGCTTGGGTCTTGAAGGCGGCATGATAATGAAATACTATGAGCAGCTTTGATATGAATTCTTGTATAACTGTACGTAGATTGGAAGGATGTATAGTTGCAGCGTGAGATGGCCTGAAAGTAGGGAGGGGCGGGGTGAAACGGCGAGGAGTCTATGACCCTACCGACAAGAGGGTAGTATATCACTTGAGCAACTACTCAGGAGCGTGTGATAACGCAGCTAAATAATGGCTCCAGATCCAGCCGGAGACTAAGCTGGCGCATTTCCGCTGCGCCAGTTACCAAAACGGTAGTCGTCTGCGGGAATCGAGCCCTCCCCTGTTGGATGCAGTCATCGCGGGTGGCATCTACACCAGCAGTAGCGCAAACCTGCAGGAGGATGGGACATGAGTCGTATGCCCAAGCAATTTAGGGTAGGCACAGTGGTCGATGCCCGGTAGCAGCCGCGCCGTGTGATTGAAAAATCCATCCTGGTCCTGGGGGCGACGCTGTGCACCCACATAGCTGCCAGGTACCTTGAAGCCACTAAGTGCCGTGTCGGGTTTCTGGGAGTTGTTGGAACAGGGATGTGTGGCTGGATCGATCGTCCAGACCTTGAAGCGATCTGCATAGAGTTAAAAGCGGTTTAGAAAGATCTGGCGGCGTTGAGCAAGCCGATGATGACAGCTGCTAACCAAGATCCTGCACGATATAGCGTCGCAGTGATAGCGTCGGCACTAAGATCCCGGATGCAGGGTAAATGTACTTTGCTGGAGTGTTGGCGTTCTACGAGGCGTCTTTCTCACCGCCAGCGGATGTTACACGAAAACGTCCAGTAACGAACAAGTCCGCCGCCCTTATGACGGGTGCATGCTTCCAGCATCTCGGCACACGATGGGAGTTGTACAAACAGCCGTCTCGCTTGGTGGGGCGTGTCTTGGTGTGCTGACTGGGGGTGGAGTAGAAGAGGAAGCTGGCCCGTCCAATGATGGTAAAGAGGGCCACCAAGAAGAACACCACGACACCAGGCTCCGAAGTCCATCGGCGCTATGTTCATGGGTCACAAATCTCGTGCACTTTCATGGTCGGTCCTTGGAGCACATAGTGTTTCAGCCATGGCTGAAGTGTTACAGTCACGATTAACGAGCCACAAGAACGGTACGGGCGAGGCCCGCCAGATCCTAGCGCATGGTCAAAGCGTCTGTACTTTTTTTCTTAGGTTTCATAGACAGCATACCGATAGAGGCAGCTGTTGCTACGCTACAGAGCACACCGCACATTTCCTACTGGCTGATCGAAATTTGCCGACGCGTAAATGAGTTGGCTCCTGCCCGTTCGAAGGAGTGTTGTCCGCCCCCAGTACTTACTTCGAAACCGGGGAACCGCTTTGCCTTGCGCACATGCGCTATCACTATGTCGTCCTCGCTGCAGTTCAACCTTCTGCCCAAGCAATATTGCTGAGCTGCTGAGGCCATCTCCACAATCAATCTCCGCTCAGCGGACTCCACGGGACAATGAGGCGCTGACGATAAACGGCTATGTGCGGACAGTGCGCAAGCAAAAGCGTATTGCATTTGCTGCCATAGGAGATGGCTCGACCCTGCAGACAGTACAGGCAGTGCTGCCTCCCCAACTAGCGGAAGGGTCAGTAGTCTACTTCCATATGATCTGTAAGTACTGACATGCTGTGCTATCAGTCTCTCCACTGGTGTTGCAGTGACGGTCACAGGAAAGTGGACACCCTCGCCAGGTCAAGGCCAATCCCATGAACTTCAAGTAAACCAAGTGCAAATACTGGGAGAGAACGATGCTACAGTAAGTTGGTTCGAGTGAGCATTGAAGTAGTCTCTGGGTTCTGATCTGTGTTCCAATTGCAGGCCTACCCAATCCAGAAGAAATACCAATCGCCTGAATTTCTGCGCACTCTCCCGCATCTTCGAAGTCGACTACCAATCAACTCTCTTATATTGCGGCTGAGGTCTTTAGTCACTGCGCAAGTGACCAACTACTTTGCAGAACATGACTTCGTTCAGTGTCATCCACCTATCATCACATCTTCCGACTGCGAGGGTGCAGGAGAGGTATTTACTGTTGCGCCTGAGGTACCATCGTCATCAGACAAATCCTCTTCAAACCAGATCAAGAAGCATGAAGACATGTTTTTCGGCTCTCCCAAATACCTCACCGTTTCTAGCCAGCTTCACCTAGAAGCTTTGGCTCAATCAGTGAACAAGGTCTGGACGCTGTCTCCAACATTTCGAGCCGAAAAGAGTGATACGGCTCGTCATCTTAGCGAATTCTACATGCTGGAAGCAGAACTAGCTTTCGTCGACGACGCCAATGTCGTCATGGACGTTGTGGAAGAGATGTTGCGTTCTGTTGCGTTGAAGTTACAAGAGTCAGTTGTAGGTCAAGAGCTCCTTGAGGCGCGAGCACGAGACCAGGATCAAGAAAGCACATCCGTGTCGCACGCTACCCTCGCACAACGGTGGCAAGGGCTGGCAGAAGGTCCATGGCCTCGAATCTCATACGCGGTTGCGATACGGCACCTCAAGGACGCGGTGGCTCAAGGCAAGGTGGAATTCGAGTATGCACCTGGTCATGAAGACGGCCTACAAACCGAGCACGAACGATTTCTGGCTGAGAGCTTGGGACGCGGTGGACCCATATTCGTCACTGACTATCCACGCAACATCAAGCCCTTCTACATGGCGCCGTCAAATGATCTGACTGTTGATGAATCGGCTGCACCGACAGTCGCATGCTTCGACCTACTTGTACCTGAGATTTGTGAATTGGTGGGAGGTTCTATGCGTGAACACCGACTGGAACAACTTCTGAAATCCATGGAGGAACAGGGCCTCCAACAAGCGTCGGACGACTCTACCGACGCATCAGACGGCTCTTTGCAGTGGTACGTGGACCTCCGACGATACGGCAGTGTACCGCATGGAGGCTTTGGTCTTGGATTCGATCGACTCCTGTGCTACCTCGCTGGTGTGCCTAACATCAGGGACGTAGTCAGCTTCCCCCGGTGGCACAAGCGGTGCGACTGCTGATGCGCAAACAAAATGTAAGGAGCTCCGGTGTCCCGGACCACGGCATCGCCAGCTGTTGGCGGACATGTTGCTTCGTAACGTGCCATGGCAGATAGACTGGATAGCATTGCTGGTTGCAGGTTATGAAAACCGCGCGTTCATTGTACTTGTACGATGGGCAAACTGCTGGATCATGGTGGTTGATGATAGTTGCAAATGAGTATAATAACCTCGGACCATCCACAACCGATTATGTTGGAGGCACCCACAGATGTCTATAGTAATGCGTGCAGGCTTGCTCTGTTGTTTATTCAGCGCAGACTGGAGATATAAGCTTGTCGTTTACTCATTTACTAGACGCTGTGCTAGGAGCACTTAGCGAGCAGGAGCTCGGCACCGAGCTTGAGTTGACATCCACTATGCAAACTATTCCAAGATCGGACATTATTCAGCATGCGGTTCTGGATGCGCTAACTCAAACCCGGCGTCTTTGCGGGGTATCGTGAGTGAAGTCAGGCTTTGCGTACAAGCATGTAGGGGACAGGACGCAGACGTGTGGCGGACGGTGTATGCGGGCGGAGATGATCTGATAAGATATAGTTGAGTCCAACTATTTCCCCTCCCGCATCCGAGGCACCTTGGCTGAGTCTAGCTATCGCGTTGATGATGTACTTGATCTCCGCGGCACCTGTCAACCATCGTTGCGCATTTGAGGGGTCATGGCAAGTGGCCAGCTGTGGCCAGATTGCAGGGGGCATCACGATGCAGAATTTGCCAGTATATGGGCTGGCATGCGCATGCGTAGGTTTGCCGTGCAAGCTCCGGCATCGCTGTTGATGGCATGGGTACGATGAGAGTAGATACTAGAGAGAGTACCTAGTCGCCGGATTTTAGGTCTGACGTCTCGGCGTTCGGCTGAAGTCATCTCGCGCTTCCGTTAGTTGCAAACAAAAGTAACAACTTCAATTTCGAACCATTGCCCACTCACCTCACCTGGCCCTCTCGCAACGACGCCCGAAGCTGCCATATCTTGCCCAAAAACAAATACCACCATAGTCGCAAACCTGGAATCCGCGGCGCCAGTAACAGGCCGACTTATGGCCCCCAATGATCGGCCATCAGTTCCTATCGAAGAAGAACACGAGTACAGCTCCATTGCACCACCACACATAGGATACACCCGTCGCTGACCTTCGCGCCAGTTATGAAGCGCTCCCGCCAAACTTCTCCCTCACCGCGAATATGCTTGCGGGCGCATTTGCGGGCATCGCCGTACGTCCCCGACGTCGCCGCCGTGAGCACATGTCAACTGACTTGGCGATAGGAACACTCGGTGATGTACCCAGTCGATCTACTCAAGGTGCGCAGCTTTCTATCAAGCTTTTCGTCCACTGCCAACAGTGCGCTGACTTCCGGTAGACCAGGATGCAGATCGTCAACCCGTCGCCGAGCGCCATGTATAGCGGCATCTCCAACGCCATGGTCACTATATCGCGAGCAGAGGGCTTTTGGTCATTGTGGAGGGGGCTTTCGAGTGTGGTGATGGGTGCAGGTAGGCAACGCTGGGTGAAAGGTCGGGGGTAGACGGAACTGACAGCGTGCAGGTCCCGCCCATGCTGTCTATTTTGCATCGTACGAAGCCACCAAGCACGCCCTCGGTGGCAACGAAGGAGAGAGCCACGAGCATCATCCTCTTGCAGCAGGTGCGCACAACCAATACGACGTAAAACAAGGGGCAGCTACTGACTACCAACAGCTGCCAGCGGTGCTGCGGCCACCATCTCCAGCGATGCGCTGATGAATCCTTTTGACGGTAAGATGCGCATTACGACTTCGCTCCGCGCCTACTGAACCTCGCAGTCATAAAGCAACGCATGCAAATGCATGGTTCCGTCTACAAATCTGTCCCTCAATGCGCCCGAGAGGTTCTCCGTACCGAGGGAGTCGGCGCATTCTACGTCTCATACCCCACTACACTGTGTATGACGGTACCATTCACCGCGCTGCAATTCATGGCCTACGAATCCATGTCGAAGGTCATGAACCCGACCGGCCGTTACGATCCCTACACGCACTGCTTCGCCGGAGGTATCGCCGGTGGATTTGCGGCGGGGCTCACCACTCCGCTCGATGTCATCAAGACGCTATTACAAACACGCGGAAATGCGAGAGACGCAGAGTTGAAGAACGTCTCCGGCCTCTTCCAGGCGGCCAAGATAATCCATCAAAGGGAGGGCTATAGAGGATACTTCCGTGGTCTGAAGCCCCGTATTATCACCACCATGCCAAGCACTGCGATTTGCTGGTGAGTCCCCACCTGCACAAAACCAACTTGTAACCATCTGACAACATCTAGGTCTGCATACGAAATGGCAAAGGCTTTCTTCATTCGGAGGAGCACTAACTCGTCCACTGCCATATAGGGAGACGACGATTTGACTGATCCTTTTTTTTGAAACCGTTACGAGAGCCCTCCAATACTACGATACGCGCATAACCAACGGAACGATATACACGCGGTGTCGCGGAGAGCAGTGACCATAGCAGTACTGGGCATTCAAGGCTAGGTCTAGCATTTTGTGTTGCGCGGGTAGAGGAGAAGGTTGTGTCGCGACGCTTCTTCATTGCCATTGTATAGTCATAGAGGCTTTTCTGGAAGCTCATCTGGTGGCGTACTGGATGCTTGGTTGTGCGAGCACATGATGGCATGCGCGTACTTGTATCATAGAGAAAATTCAGTATTGGCGTCGCTCAAGACCCGTCAGCATTTTCGCTATCCGGTCTAATCCAGGTGCGTAATCGATAACAGCGATCCAAATAGCGGCCCCACCCATTGCACATGCATCTTCCTCGTGCGTGATTGCGAAGATGCGAATGTTGAAGTGACGATACTGCCCTGTGATCTGATGTGTTAGCGTGAGGTGTGGCTAGCTGCGTGGATAATGCTGGGAGAGAGTGTCTTCCATGGTCGCCGCTGCTCAGCCTTCGGGGTTGCGAAACACCTGGGCAGCTCCCTCCAGGGCTACGTCACACACCCGCGCGAACTAAGGCCGGCGCATGCAGCAGACGAATCTACAAACACGAGCCCAAGGCTTGACGCGAGACTCCTATTTCCGTCTTCACAGCGCGAATTGGGCGCACGGTATACATGTTTTCTGCTATGCGCGCCAACACGACGCAGAAGGCCTACGATGAGGCTTTTCTAGCCTGCTCGACTGCAGTATACTTTGAGGGCCAGGTCAGTGCCCAACCACCCGCCAAGTGTTGCACATGCTTGACCATACTGACAAAACGGCGTGTAGAACAATGAGAAAGAGGCGTTACGATCGTGGAAAACCGCCCTCGACCATATCTACTACCATAACGCTCGTCGCAACCCCTCAACCTACCGTCCTGCGTCCGAAACAGAGAGGGCCCTGATCGAATCGCTGCGCCAGTTGGAGCTACAGTGCAAAGAGCGCGTGGATCTGCTGGAAGCCCTGAAGAATAGTAGGAAGGAGTCAAAGGAGAGTCTTGCCTCGCAGTCTTCAGACAACGATGCCCCAACACCACCTCCCCATGGCGTGCCCCTTTCGCAAACCGATACAAGCCGAACTTCTTCATGGCTCGGAGGCGGATCTATACCGCCCATAGAGTATACGGATCTTTCGCGACCGCCACCGTTACCGTACCGTCCTGCAATGGCGCCACGAAAGAGCTCTGGTACTGGATCTATAGCAGACAACAGCTTGAAGCAGACTCGGAGCGCATCGACATTATCTCCAGGGACGGCGGGAGAGAAGAAGACGCGTACACCGTCGCCAGAGAAGAGCGGTAGAATGCTACGGACATTGAGACCCGGAAGGGAAAGCAAACCATCTTCGGCCAAGTTACCTAACTCGTTAAGAAGTCGCCCAGATGCTTCAAAGGCGGCGACTCAAGCATGGAGCGTCAAAGCTACAGGGGCCTCGAGTCGACCAGCATTGGGAACTAATCCATCGACCAATTCCCTCACGCCCTCAGCTCGCTCGTCCATCGACAAGCCGTCTGCTGGGAGGCCGAGTGCAAATTGTTTTAAACCAGAAGTACAGCAACCGCCCACACAAGCACCGTTCTATTTTAGAGCTGGCGAAGGTTCAGCATCGACTGCGTATGCGGTACCACCACCCAGCGGCGAAACCGATCCAGAACCTGTTAAAACCCCTGCGCTCGAGCGAACAACTCCAACAATACCTCGCAAATCGGTCGGTTCGACTCAGATGCTTAGTGCGCAAGGGACCGCCACGGCTCTGCCCTCGTATCGGAAGGAATATCCAAAGCCCGCCCCAGACCCTCGATCCCTCGCTGCGTCTGCAGCAGCGCATTCGTACAGCGACAACGGTGCTGAACGAGGTGGAGTCATGTGGGATCCTACGACACGGAGACTAGTGCCCAAATCTACGAGTAGTTACACTAAAGCGCGAAGCAGTTCGGAGCAAGAAGACTTGCCTGAATCTATACCGCTAGAAGAGAATGGAGAGTTGCTTAACCAAAGGCCATCACCGGTGCGGAAGGGCAGGGCTAGAGGAAACTCGATGCGTGCAGAGTTACCAGATACCCCAAGTACGGACAGTACTGAAGCAGACCAAGAATCCGAAGAAACGGATGAATGGAAGCGACGGACGGATGAGATCATGAAGAATCTACCACGAGGTGTTGATAAGCAAGCAGCGCAGCAGATTTTGAACGAAATTGTCATACAGGGAGATGAGGTACACTGGGACGACGTGTCTGGACTCGAAGTTGCGAAATCAGCATTAAAAGAGACAGTGGTTTACCCGTTCTTGAGACCTGACTTGTTCATGGGCTTGCGAGAACCTGCACGCGGTATGCTGCTGTTTGGACCCCCAGGTACTGGAAAGACGATGTTGGCGAGGGCTGTGGCTACAGAGTCAAAGTCTACCTTTTTCGCGATTTCTGCAAGCAGTTTGACGTCGAAGTTTCTCGGCGAGTCCGAAAAGCTTGTTCGTGCGCTGTTCCAGCTTGCGAAGATGCTTGCACCATCGATCATCTTCGTCGATGAGATTGATTCGCTCCTTTCGTCGCGCTCGGGATCCGGTGAACACGAAGCATCTCGACGCATCAAAACCGAGTTTCTCATACAGTGGTCTGATCTGCAAAAGGCTGCTGCTGGGAGTGCAATCAACGACAAGGACAAAGAGAGAGGCGATGCCACTAGGGTGCTAGTACTTGCAGCGACGAACCTGCCATGGGCAATCGACGAAGCAGCAAGACGGCGATTCGTAAGAAGACAGTATATTCCTTTACCGGAAGATTGGGTCCGGAAGCAGCAAGTGAAGACGTTATTGAGCCATCAGAAACATGAACTGAGCGACCACGATTTGGACTGTCTGGTCAAGCTCACTGACGGTATGTGCTTGTGTTCTACACTCCACAACAGAAAGAACGACGAAGACAATATATATGATGCTAACTTTAATCTAGGCTTCTCTGGTTCTGATATCACTGCGCTTGCGAAAGACGCCGCTATGGGACCATTACGCTCACTGGGCGAGAAGTTGCTGTCCATGACAATGGATCAAATACGGCCGATACAGTTCCAGGACTTCATAGCGAGCCTGCAGACTATCAGACCCTCAGTGAGCAAGCAAGGGTTAAAGGAATTTGAGGATTGGGCTACACAATTTGGTGAGCGTGGAGGTTGAAGTACTAATTAGGGACTGGTAGTGCGCCTTTGTAACGAACAAATTATCACATAATTGTATTCAGAATACCGGTATATCTGGGTTGCTCAACTTCGCTCCCACGTAACTTGTCTACCCCACCTTCCTGGGTTGAGGGTGGCTCCTTCCATCGGAAGCATGCTCATAGCCTAGCGCCATCTTGTCAGAAGCTGAACGTCTCACACGGCATTTTCTCGCGATACCGTTACTTCTATCGTACTTGCACATCGATAGCATATAATGGCGCCACGCAAGAAGACAGAAGAGAAAGCAACAGCCAACGAAGCATCGGACCTGGTGTTGGAGTACCTGCGTAGGCCACTCACCTTGCCCTTCCATCCGAAAAGCTTTACGATTGAATTATAGCTCAGCTTCAACGACTAACCAGCCATAGGCAAGCAAAACCGCCCATACTCAGCTATCGATGTCTCGGCAAACTTGCACAATAAGGTCACCAAAGGTGCGTTTGTAGGCAACACGCTAACTCATAATGCAAGCACTGATCACGATACAGCTTCTGCCGCAAAGATTCTGAAAGACCTTCATGAGCAAAAAGCAATAGAGGGACGAGTTGCTGGTGAGTCTGACCAATCTAACTCCCGGCTCAATCAGGTTGACATCCTTAGGCAAACAGATCGTCTATCACGCTCTGCAGGTAGGTTTCGCTCCTGGATCCTCCAGTCCAAGTCTGATTTACACCCCTAGAACGCCGCTGAAGCATGCACGACTGAGCAACTCGCCGCCCTCGATGAAAGCGTTCTCAACGTGCGCACACGAACCATCTCTCTTCTCACCAGTGCAAAGAACCTCCGTAGCTCGCTCTCCAGCCTTAACTCCACGCTCAGCACTACGGATCTCATCGCTAGCATTCATGCCCTTGAGACGGAGAGGGCGGAAATCGTGACCAGACTCGATGGGCTGAAGAAGGGGAAGGCGAAGAAAGTAAGTTCACTTTCCTACGAGATGTTTATATATACATATGCTGATTCTGCAAGATCACAGTAGCAGAGCGAGAAGCGACCGAGAAGGAGTGGAAGAGGAGTGTTCGTGTGGCGAAGATAAGAAAGAAGATTGCGATGGAGATGTGGAAGTTGATCGAGGGAAAGCTGCCTGATCAACAAACGAGAGAGGAGCACCGGGAAATGTTCGATCTAGATGGGTAAGCGTATCATATCACGAAAGAGGTAGAAGATGCCAAAAGTATGATGTGCCAGACTTATTGTACGGAGGCAGATGGAGAAATGTGTGGGTAACGTAGTGAACTCAATAAGGTCTCAAGCCATATAGAGATCGTAGTTAAAGACAACCAGATTGGCATCTCTGCGATACGTAACTATTCGCCTCGTGTTGTAGGCGTCGCTCATTTGACCTCCCAACGCCGCACTGACAGATAATACTAATGCTACCGAGAGTTGAGAAGAGGTGAAATGTGGATTACAAATGGCAAGTGAACGCCTCTACAATGCAATCCCGACACTGATGTTTGAAATGCGCGCTATAGCCGATCAGGCCAGCTGATGAGCCAAAAAAGAACTATTACGGAAGCATAAGAGAACGAATGCAACGATAAGGAACGTGCAAAGTATCATGGAGCCGGAGGCTTGATGATTCAAGAGCGCTGATAAGAAAACGAGCTGCGGAGGTCATCTCTGATTTCCTGCGACAAGTTGTCATCATCTTCGTCTATTCGACGAGCATCCTGTGCGCGTGATAGTTCTTCGAGGGTCTTGGCGAGGGCAGCGCCTTCAGTGCGCCCCCGATCTACGTTGACAAGCATCATGATTGGGAAGGGAAGGCCAACCAGAATAGCTAGGAACCAGAAAGCCTGTAATATGTGTTAGTAAGTCGTGTCTATGAGCTAAGGTCGTTTGGGGCGTGCTTACCGGTCTGATCTCTCCATAAGCATCGGTGATGGCGCCTACAATCGCTGGACCGAAGACACTACTGCCTTTGTCTGTGATGGCGTACAGGGCGTAAAAGGCGGCTTCATAGCCCGGGGGAATGAGCTCGCCAAATAGCGCGCGGCAGTAACTGCTTAGTCCACCAAGAACGAAGCCGTAGACTGCACCTAGAGGGTACATCTCCCATTGCTGCTGTAAGCCTAGGTATCCCAGGCGTTGGACTGCTGGAATATACCCGAGTAGACCGTAGATGGGTATCACTTCGAAGAGCGTGATGCAGAGCAGTATTGTCTGCGTTGGTGACAGGCGGAAGAAAGCAGATAGGCGTGACCATAAGAAGGCGCCCAAGACGCCAAAGACTGTCGCGATGACGTTTATCAGGGCGAGCATAGCGTACGACATTCCGAGTGTTGTCTTCGCAAAGAGCACGGCCGTACCAGATACAGTAGCTATACTGTCTGACAAGAGAAACCACGCTGCAAGGAAGAGTAAAACATCTTTGAGGTGTCGCGCATGCGTTGCTGTACGACCTAGGGATTTCCACGAGTATGTGAAGTACGCTAGTGCAGAGCCAAAATTGGAAGTTTGTGCGCCGATATGCAGAGGCGGTCCTGGACGAGGGCGCAGCCAGCGGGCAGTGGGTAGTGTGAAGACGAACCACCACGCGCCAATGACAAAGAGAACGAGCCGGAGACCAAAGTTGGAGGATTGGAATGCGATGACAATGAGGATGCCGAGGGTCTGCACCAGCAAAGCGGCGATGTAGCCAATTGCAATACCGTAGGACGAGATTTTGGTAGCGAGTGCAAGCTCAACTGAAGGAGCGGCCCTGCTCTTCGCCCTTGGGATGGTCAAGTCCGCGGCTGAAGGGTTGCTTGGAATAAGTGCGGTTGTCGCATCGGCAACCTCGTCAAGAAGGCCCTCTCTCTCTCCAAGCTGGTTCGCATATTGCGCTCCTCGTATGATGTTCTCTTGTGTAGGAGTTTCTCCACCTCTTTCATCGTCCTCCTCTGTCTCCGGCTCATCTTCTTCGTCCGCATACGAAGTGTCGGTGATTGAGTCGGCATACTTGACTGTCGGATGGAAACGCACCATCAGTGGTAAGAAGCTGTTTAGCAGTACGAAACTAGCACCAAAGCATGTGTTTGAGATGATTGCCAGTAGTGCGCCTAGAAGGTATACCTTGGGTACCACGGGCAAGAACAACATGGTCGCTATACTTCCCACGAATGCGAACCATAAGAGGAACGTTTTCCTGAACCTCCCGTGGTCTGCAGCACCACTCATGCTTATGATCAGCAGAGCCTGTATCAGGACTGATATGCTGAAAGTGTACATGGCGAAGCTCGCAGTGTTGATCTCGACGCCGAGGATATGGACGACACATTGTCCCTTTTCAGGATTTGGTTTCAGCAGGGCTTCTAGGGCGTTGGTGGAGAAGGAGAAGCTAGGGTGACCGGTAGGTTTCGTGGCTTTGCATGGCATGGAAGGGTCAGACAGGAGGACACCATTTTCGCGTGCGAGTTGTTCGAGTGTTACGGGTATGAAGGATCCAATACCACAGACAACGAAGACCTGGAACTGTTAGTGGTGGTGTTCGCGTAGCTTTTGCGCTCGACACGGCGCGTAAAAGGCAGCAACACGGCAGCGAAGAAGCGCACAAGGCTGGCACATGGTGAAAGCTTGAAGAAGTGTGAAGCAGGTTGGAATGGTGGTAGATAGCATAGGAATAAGTACCTCGGCAGCCCATCCGTACATGTAAAAGCCGCGAAGCTCCTTGTCGCTCGTCAACCGGGTATCTTCGCCCTCGTAGTGGGGCTGCGAGTCGTTGGACTCCATGTCGAGGCTCTGATCCGAAGAGAGACTCTGCTCATCGTCTGCCTCGTTGGACTGCGATATGGACGGCACTGAGACTTTTGACTGTGAGGATGCATTTCGCGTGAAGGTCGGTCGCTGGTAGGGCGGGAGCTCGGGCGCGCGCGGTGCCATCGAATAAACGCAGCCTTCCGCAAGCAGGGTCTACACTAATTGGCGGAAGTGCGTCACCGCAACTGAGACATGATGAAGGATCAAAGGATAAAAGCGCAACAGCTGACACGGGCCGGGATTCAGGTTGGAAGGCAAGTTCTAGTGGGCACGGTGAGGTCAGAACCAAGCTGGGGAGAGATGTGGAGTTGTTGGGGCAGCGGGCGATCCCATGGTCGTGCTGGGGTCATGAGGTTAGGGTTGAAGTATTGGCGGAATGGCTGAACATGCTGATAATGCGTCTAGTTGCAGTAGAGGCTATCCGAGAAGGCATTGGACAAGGCGCTTGCGCTCAAGCTCGCCTTTGGATAGACTACTGGCCGCCGCAGCCGCAAGCTCGCCGAGCCGTGGACAGGTATGCGGTGAATGATTTTGTGTACTAATGATCAAACCGACTAGCTGTGTTGTATCCGCTCTAGAAGCGACTCGGCGTTGCTTAATACACATTCTTAGAGCGAACTGCACCTACAAGGCCTTCCTCGATTTCGGATGCCATCCTCAGTGTGCGTGATGAAAGAGACGCAGGGCTATCCACTAGTACGCCAGGCTGCATGGGTGGAGTGGCCGCCAAGGCGCCAAACCCAATCCAATCCTTCCCGTTTCGACGACCTCATTCCTGATCGCTGAAACAACATCATCGACTCAGCTACCCGGCGTCGCGCACCCATCCACGATCACTCCAGACTGACGCCGGCTTCTATACGAGCGCGCCCACACCCCACGACATTTCGCAACATTCACAGTACACGATGCGCTAGTCGACAGCGCCCCAACCTCGCTTTCTTTTACCTGCTGCGTCCGACCAGCGCCCTTTCACCACCCGCTGCGCCCTGTGCTACCTGTGCGCATCCATTGTTACGCCAACAACATCCACTTCATGGTCGCGCGCCACTCCTCAACAGCGCATTTCACCATCCGTTCCACCGCCAGCCCTCTGAACCCGGCCCCAGGCACTCCGACTCGATCGTCCTCCTGCACATCCCACGCTCGACACATTCGCGAAAATATCACGGAAATCTGGATTGGCCAGGCATATTAGGTGAAGGCTAGAAGCGCGTAGAGTGGGTGCGCAGACGGCGCCCCAGGGTCCCGGGACGGAGGACGACGTAGTATGCCAGGCATTCTCACCATGAACCACACCGGATCAGACTTAGCGACGGCTTCACGCGATGCAGATGGCAGGAAGCGCAACCACGACGCTGACATGATCAACGGAGGACTCAATGGGACGCGAAGCGACACGCCGGCAGGAGGACCTGCCACCAATGGAGGTTCCTCGAAAGACACCAACACTAACGGCGCGTCCATGGCATTAGCAACGACGGCAGGCTCCACGCTCGGACACTACTCGGATCTGCCACCGGAAATCGCCCACATTGGCCCTGAGCAGTACAACTCCCTCTCAACATTGTTGTTGCGGATATCGCAGGAATCTTACAATGAGCTCGAGGAAGTATTGAAGAACATGGCCGCTATCCAACTGGCTCCAGTAACCAATGGCGTTCTTCCCAATGGACTTGGTGCGGCAAACATGCAAGGGAACGCAGACGCAAACAGGCGTAAGAAGCTGGTTCTCCTTTCATTTGCCCAAGAGCAGCGGGCAAAGTTCATCAAGCTGCTGGTCCTTACAGAGTGGGGAAAGAAAGCTTCGTCTGACATTTCCAAGCTTATTGACTTACTGGCCCACGCGAGTACGCAGGCAGCCCACATGGATGCCGCTGACTACAAATTGGAGAGAATCAAGGTTCTCTCTAACAACGCAAGGGAGAATAATCCGGATATCGCGACAGCTTTGGAGGTATTGTCAACCGGCAAAGCGTCGTGGATGCCGAGCCTTGACTACATACCGCCTGAGCCCATCTCTGCCGAGCAAGCTCTCAAATTGCTACGCTACTTGAACACTTCCCTCTCGATACGTCTGAATGTGCACGAAAGCCTTCCACGGCATCTTCAAAACTGGCGCGTGCATTCTGGACGCGCGACCTTTGTCATCGACAACGAGCTGGAGTTCGACGTCATGTCCTTTGTGGAGGATGCCTCAGAACAGTGGTTCCTCATTGATGTCCGGCTACTGTTCAACCCAGCGCCCACGATCACCGTCGGTAGCCGCTTCTTCATGCAGCTTAAGCTGCAGGCCGACCTAGTCTTAAAAGACAAGGGTCTGACTGGTCTTTTCGACTTCTTGAATAATTTCATCTTGACACACAAGATTTCTGTACTTCGATCACAGGCAGTAGGCCTCGTCCGCACCGGCTGGGCAGGCTCTCTCAAGGTTGAGCCTGTGCATCGCTTGCTCGTAGTGTCATACTGGACCAACAAGCCTGGGAAGAAAAACTGGATCGAGATCGGCGTATCCAACAACAAGCCAAAGAACGGCAAGGTCTCGTGGAGAGGACCACCCATCCCGTCACTGACAACACGCTGGTTTCGTCAAGGCAAGGAAGTAAAAGACCCCAAGTTCCAGTTCGATTGGAAGGATCTGTCCATGGAATGCGTTCTCAAGCAAGTCATCGCATGCCATGCGAGCGAGATTCTGCGTTCTACGAAGAACAGTTTTAAATCTGGGGTGATAGCGAATGCACGACTTTCCGAGACCGAACCTGGGGATTGCACACTTGACGCAACACTGGGTGCTACATCTACTTCTGTCACACTGTCACTAGAGCAAGTCACCGGCAGCTATATTTTACGACCAGCGAGCGCACTATCTGCGCGGGCGGAGAGCGCTTTTAATCAAGGCAGGGAGCCTGGACAAATTGCCAATGTAATGACGCAGGTGCTCGCCGGTACACTACTCAGCCTGATCCAGAAGAACGCACAACAACTCGGCTGGCAATCAGTAGCGAGGCAAGCTTTACATCAACAGGTAGTGTCGGCTGCTGTCAGGTTGGATGTTATTTCATCCACCCTGTATTGCCCTCGCGGTTGGACGCCAAGCTGGGCACTGGCAGCGGTGATCGACTCGTCTGGTGAGTCGTGGTGGATCTTCGAAATCGGATCTGGCGGAGGCAGCATAGAATATGCTGAGCAGATCAGAATGGATAGACCTGACGGTAGCTCCTTGCCCATCAACCGCAACACCTTGGCAAGTCTCGAAAGAATCGCCGTGCAGCTGCTGTCATTCCGTGTCACAGCTCGGCAACTTGAGAAGCAGAAAAAGAACTATAGCTTGAAGTGTGAGCTAGGGCCCTCTTTGGAAGCTTATCGCATCGCCCGTCGGTGGGTCCTGCATGTGCAAACTGCAGATCTTCTCGCGGCTCAAGCAGGTCAAGACGCATGGCTCGAATCAGACATCAGGATCACTTGCGAAGGCATGAAAGTCGGAGGTCAGAACGTCTGGCACATGGCTGCCGGCAGGATGATTAAGACTGTTGCTGCAGATATGCACAAGCTCATGGCAGCTTCACCACAACATGCTTTCAAATTCTCGGAGGATGGTAACTTTAGGATCCTCCTTGCCACGCCCTTTGGGCAGGATATACTTGGAGAGTTGCGAGCACGACTGCGAGATGTCAATCGTCTTCGTACCTTTGCAACTACTCTGCAGAAACGCAAGATGTTGCTCAAATCCTCCTCCTTACAACGCGTACAGTTTCAATACGGTCCATCGCCATATTCTGCCACCGTTAATTTTGGTTCCGAAAAGGAGCTCACTATCGAACTATCACCCAGCAACCCGCACCATCGAATACTCTCTCAACTCACCGAGATTGCTAATGATCGGTCGCCCTCCTTACCAGTCATTGATCCCGGTGATGCCAATGGTCTAGACCGTTTCTGTACGATACTCGTTGCCACGCGACCTCTCTTCAAGGTCCTGCGCGAAGTCGAGCAACGATCGCCAGGCAACTACAGCAACCCCGCAATCCATGTCCACACCATCTTCAAATATCGTCTTACGTATGACAATCCCGTCTGCACGTTCGATGTGCGTCTCCAACCCAAAGACGACAACGTGTATTGGTTCGTCGAAGACAACTTGCGCCCAAAGGATCCCAACGTATTGCCAACTCCCGAGCGTGCACCAGGTCATAGACGCCTTGACAACCTACAGGCTAAGCTGAAGGAGCTGTTCAGTAGGAAGGGCAATGGGTGGTTTGGTACCCGCAATGGTATGGTGGCGGAATTGGATGCGATTCCTAGAGCCATCGAGGAGCTTGATAAATGTGTCTTGGGCTGTAGAATGGCTGATGGCTACGTTGCGCCTCTACCACTTGAAAAACCTGCACAGCAAGGTCTAAATCAGGCGAATGGGGGCCAACAGGGGAACCAACAACAGCAACAAGCCAGGATGCAACAGGCACGCCAACAACAGCAACAACAGCAGCAGCAGCAGCAGCAGCAACAACAACAGAGGCAGGGCCAATCAGGGAAACAGCACCTGAACCAGCAGCAACATCCGAGAGGCCAACAACCGAACGGCAGACCGGCTCAACAGCAAATGCCCAGTGGGCGTCAGCAAACCTTGCAACAGCAACAACAGCAAGGCCGAGGCGGTCCAGGAGGTCGTCCAGGGCAGTCTAAAAACGACGTCATCACTATCGATTAGTGGTTGAGACGAACCTGGCTACTGCGATGTCTCTCACTACATTCAACCATGAATATCTTCTATATTCATGTATGTACCATGTTTCTTTTTCACGTTTTCACATCTCTTGCATTGGGTTAGCGGGACTGCGGTATAATTTGCATTTCTAACATGCCTTTTTGTTTTGTGGTTTGTTCAGGGTTTCCTGATGTCGTGTACACCACACCTGATTTGGATGTGCCATTGATGCATTCATCTACACTTCGTTCCTCTTTCTTCGTACTTTGTATGATACTATTTATACCAATTCCCTGCGGTGGGAAGACCGAGGCACGGGATATACGCACGGAGTCATGTTACCTTCTAGAGTGGTACCAGCAACTGCTTCAATAAACGATTGATAACTAGGTATTATGTGTTACAACCCAGAGACGGCCTATTACACCATGTTTCAACTGTTCTTGCGTGCTTTGGCAGAATTACATTTCCTCAAAGTATAGCATAGAATATATATCGACCATGCAAATTACAAGACATGTCACGCAATCGTAATCTTTCTGGAGATACACAATTTCCTTGTTCTACTAGTCTCGACCAGCAACATAGCTCCCACTATCAAAGACAATACAATGCCAAGAGACGACGTATAGTTCCCCGTTTAGTCCCAGCTGTAGCTAAATCACGCTTCCTTCCTGGCAAGCAGTTTGTAGGAGCGCTTCAAAACTGTATCCCTTAGATGCCGCAAGTATACCGCATTACCCTAGTCCACGATAAGCATTTACCCTACATAACCAAGGATAGGA